>Ga0075364_10001941_pt1 | contig 11521 bp, 12 predicted proteins | sample EndMetdeltDD1764_FD_71517 | JGI IMG/M metagenome (GOLD analysis project Ga0075364, IMG submission 71517) | Populus endosphere microbial communities from Tennessee, USA - Endosphere MetaG P. deltoides DD176-4 | ecosystem: Host-associated > Plants > Roots > Endosphere | place: USA: Tennessee... | reverse complement strand
GATCGAGCTCGTCCACGCGTCTTCGCTGATCCTCGACGATCTGCCGTCGATGGACGACGCGCCATTGCGGCGCGGCCGGCGTGCGAACCATCTGGAGTTCGGCGAGGCGACGGCGATCCTGGCGGCGTTCGGCCTGCTGAACCTGTCGTATGGCGTGGTGACGGCCAGCTATCCGCCGCCGCTCGCCGCACAGATGTCGGCGCTGATCGCGAATGCGGTCGGCCCGTCAGGGCTGATCGGCGGACAGGCGCTCGACCTCGAGGCGACCGATCAGGCGATCACTTTCGAGACACTGGAACGGATCCATCGCGGCAAGACGGGCGCGCTGTTCGTCGCCGCCGCGGCGTGCGGCGCCCTCACGACAGGCGCTGCCGCCGAACCCATCGCCGCGCTCGGCGCGTACGCGAAGAACCTCGGGCTCGCGTTCCAGATCGTCGACGATCTGCTCGACGTCGCCGGCACCACGGCGGAGACGGGCAAAGCCGTCCGTGCCGACGCGCGCAAGACGACGTTCGTGTCGTTCAGCGGGATCGAGGGCGCACGCCAGCTGGCCGCGGAGCTGTGCGAAACCGCCGATCGCGCGCTCGCGCCGTTCGGCGCCCGGGCGGATCGCCTGCGCGAGCTCTCCACATTCGTCGCTTCGCGCCGACAGTAATCAATTCCTGAGATCGGGAGCCAGTTGGGTCCCCTGATATCGGACCTCGGACCTCGGACGCGAGTACACTGAAATCCGGCCGGATGACCCCTGACCCCGACAAGCGCGTCGACGAGCTGCGCCAGCAACTGCGATCGCTCGGGTATCTGGACGCGGGCGTAGATCGGTTCGTGCTTGGTCCGGCGCGCGAGCGGCGCGGGCCGGTCGCGATCGCGGCACGCGCGGGCGTGCGCGTCGGTCTGCTGGGCGGCGCCTTGCTCGGCCCGGCCGCCGCGCTCGGCCTGGGCGCCCGCCTTCCCGGACTTGTCAGCGGGGCGCGCGACGCCGTCGTCCTCGCGCTCTATCTCGCGGTCTTCTTCTTCGCCGCCGTGACGATCGCGTCGTTCCTCGTCAGCCTCGCGGCGGCGATGATCGCGCGTACGCCGGACGCGCGGTTCGCGTCACGCGCGCGCGGGGCGTCGCGGGCGGCGGCGTGGACCGTCACGATCGGTGCGCTGCTCTACCTGACGCTGTGGTGGCGCAACGCCAACGCCGGCTTCGGCTGGAGCGCACCCGCCTGGACGGCGTTCGCGCTCGTCGTCGCCGTCGCGATCAGCCTGCTGCTCGGGCACGCGGTGCGCATCGCGACGCTCGCGGTGCTCGCCGCGCGGCACGCGGGCGCGGGCCTGCCGCCGATTCCGGCGCGATCGTGGTCGATGGTTGCCAGCGGCGGCGCACTGGCCTTCGCAGGCGCGGCGGCGCTGCTGCTGATGACGGTCAGCGCGGACGAACGGCTCCCCGAGATCCCTCCGCTCACCGTCGTCGGATCGCGCGCGCCCATCCGCCTGATCGCCGTCGACGGATTCGATCCGGGAACCTACCAGCGCTTGAAGGAGCGGCTGCCGACCCTGACGTCGGTGCTCAGCGGCGGCTACATCCGATTGCAGCCGCAGGACACGAGCGACCCTGCACGGGCGTGGACGACGATCGCCACCGGCGTCCCCCCGGAGACGCACGGGGTGCACGCCATGGAGACGCGGCGTGTCGCCGGTCTCAGCGGGGCGTTCGCCAGCGGCGGCCGCCTGCAGGTGGTCGGCATCGCCAGCGATCTGCTCCGCCTCACGCGGCCGTCGCTCGCCAGCTCGCAGGATCGCCAGGTGAAGACGATGTGGGAAGTCGCCGATCAGGCGGGACTCCGGACGTCGGTCGTCAACTGGTGGGCGACATGGCCCGCGCCGGACAGCGGTGGGCTGATGATCACGGACCGCGGCGTGCTGCGGCTGGAGCACGGCGGACCGCTGGACGCGGAAATCGGTCCGCCGTCGCTCTACGACTCCCTGCGTGCGCTGTGGCCGGCCCTTCGCGAGCGCGCGCGCGCGAGCGTGGGAACGGCGTTCGACGCGGTGTCGGATCCCGCCGTCGCCGCCACGCTGCGGCGTTCGGCGGAGCTCGATGCGACGCTCATCGCGCTCGCTCGCACGGCAAGTGACCGCCTCCCCGCTCCCCTCGGCGTCATCCGCGATCTCGACGTCGTGTATCTGCCCGGTCTCGACATCGCGCAGTCTGCCCTGCTCGGCAGCGCGGAGTCGCCGTCGGCCTCGTCGGTCGCGTCGAGAGTGGACGCGCTGGAACGCTACTACGTCTTCCTCGACCGCGCGATCGCGCCGCTCCTCGAGTGGCGCGAGGACGGATCGGTGCTCCTCGTGACGCAGCCGGGACGCGTGCAGTCGTCAGCCGGCGGCCTCTTCGCCGCATGGCGCTCCGTTCCCGTTCCTTCCCCAATCGACGGCGGCCATCGTCCTGCGCCGACGCGCGACGCTCCGCCGTCCGAGCGGCCGGCAGAGATCTCGCGCCTTCAGCCGGTATCGGTGACGGACGTGGCGCCGACGATTCTCTATGCGCTGGGCCTGCCGCTCAGCCGCGAGCTCGCAGGCCACCCGGTGGCGGAACTCTTCGGCCACGTCCGCGATGAGCCCAGTCGTCTCGTGCCCACGTACGGACGGCCGTTCGTGACATCGCCCGCACGCGCGGGCAGGCCGCTCGATCAGGAGATGATCGATCGCCTGCGAAGCCTCGGGTACATCCGGTAACGGGCTACTGGCTACTGGCTACTGGAAACCGGCTACCGGCAACCGGCTACCGGCAACTGGCTACCGGTAACTGGCAACTGGCGACTGATTCAGCGCAGGAAGCGCCAGGCGGACGGCAGGATCGTCGCGGCGATCAACAGTTTGACGATGTCGGCCGGAATGAACGGAAGAAGCCCCGTCGCCATCGCGGCTGACAGGCCGGCGTGCGGCGCGCCGAACGCGAGCCAGGCGACGCCGAACGCGAAGACGACCGACAGGCCGGCCGTCATGGCGAGCACGGACGTGAGATAGCGGCGATCGAACCCGCGCCCGGCGAGGTAGCCGGCGACGAACGCGGCAAACGGATAGCTCATGAGGTATCCGCCGGTCGGCCCGATCAGGCGCGCGGCCCCCTGCGGCAGCAGCGGAGACGCGGCGAACACCGGCAGGCCCGCGATGCCGAGGGCCAGGTAGAGCATCTGGCTCGTCATGCCCAGGCGCGGCCCGAGCGCCGCGCCGGCCAGCAGGACGACCATCGGCTGCAGGGTGAACGGCACAGGCGTGAATGGAAGTGGAATACTGACCTGCGCCGCGACAATCGTCAGCACCGTCGCGAAGAGGACGACAACAGCGCGGAACGCGGCGGACAGGTCGGCGCGCGCGGTGACGGCCTCCAGGAGCGTGCCGCCGGCGAGCGGTTCCACACGGGTGTGCATGAGCAGAAATTCTACTGTATGCGTATAGCACTGACAATCGCAGGCAGCGACTCGGGCGGGGGCGCCGGCATCCAGGCGGACCTCAAGACCTTCGCCGCGCACGGCGTCTACGGCACGAGTGCGATCACCGCCGTCACGGCACAGAATACGCGCGGCGTCACGGCCTGGGAGCCGATCTCCACCGAGCTCGTCATCGCGCAGATGGAGGCCGTCGGCGCGGATCTCCCGCCGGCCGCGGTCAAGACGGGCATGCTGGCCACCGCCGCGATCGCCGAAGCGGTGGCGGCGACCATTGCCGAACTGGAGCTCCCGAATCTCGTCGTCGATCCCGTGATGATCGCGAAAGGGGGCGACCGCCTGCTGCGCGAGGACGCCATCGCGACGATCCGGACGGAACTGCTGCGGCTGGCGGAAGTGGTCACCCCCAACGTTCCCGAAGCGGAAGTCCTCGCGGACCGCGCAATCGCCGGCGTCGCCGACATGCACGACGCGGGGCGGCGGATCCGCGACCTCGGCGCACGCGTCGTAGTCGTGAAGGGCGGCCACCTCGACACGGGCCCTGACGTCGTCGACGTCGTCTGCACGCCGGATGGCGATTTCGAGATGCGCGGGCCGCGGATCGAGACGGTCCACACGCACGGCACGGGCTGCACGTTCGCCGCCGCCATTGCGGCGCGGCTGGCGCGGGGAGACGCGATCGGAGAGGCCATTCGCGGCGCCCGGACGTACCTCGACGGGGCCATCCGGCATGCCCCGGGGCTCGGCGCGGGTCACGGACCGCTCGGCCATTTCTGGGCGGGTATACTGAAGTGATGGACATCACCGCGGCGCCGCTGGATGCCGCTGCCGTGACGGCGGCGGTGGCGCGCGGGAGCGACGGGGCGATTGCGACGTTCGTCGGGATCGTCCGCAACGAGAACGCCGGGCGGCAGGTCCTCTGGCTCGACTACGAGGCCTATGCGCCGCTGGCGATCAAGGCCTTCGAGCGCATCGCGCAGGAAGCCGCATCGCAGTGGCCCGAGGTGCGCCTGGCGATCCAGCATCGCACGGGGCGCGTCGACATCGGCGAGGCCAGCGTCGTGATCGCGGCGGCGGCGCCGCATCGTGCCGACGCGTTCGCCGCGTGCCGGTACGCGATCGAGCGGATCAAGCAGATCGCGCCGATCTGGAAGCACGAGCACTTCGCCGGCGGCGACGTCTGGATCGAGGGAGCGACGGCGGACGCAGCCGACCAGATGGCGCGCGCGGCGGCGCTCGAGCGGGCGTGCGTGTAACCGTCCGCCTGTTCGCGCGGCTGCGCGAGCTCGCGGGCGCGTCCGAGCTCGTTCGCGACGTCCCGGACGGCGGCACCGCGCTCGACGTCTGGAACGGCCTGGCGGAGGAGTTCCCCGCGCTGGCCGCCTATACGAAGGCGATCTCGGTCGCCGTGAACGAAGACTACGCACGCCTCACCGCGATCGTGCACGACGGGGACGACGTCGCGTTCCTCCCGCCGGTCTCCGGAGGAAGCGGCGCGGCGAACGACGGCAATGAGTGAAGGGCCATGCTGGAAAAACTGGCGAGCATCGAGTCGAAATACGAGCAACTGAGCGCGGAGCTCGCCACGCCGGCCGTCCAGGCCGACAACGCGAAATTCCGCAGCCACTCGAAGGCGATCGCCGAGATGCAGGAGCTCGTCGATCGCTATGGCGACTACAAGAAGGTCGCGGCGGACATCGCCAGCAACGAGGAGCTGCTCAAGGACGCCGACATGCGCGAGCTCGCCGAGGAGGAGCTCACCGAGCTGATGGCGCGCCGTGACGCGCTCATGGCCGAGCTCAAGGTCCTGCTCGTGCCCAAGGATCCCAACGACGCCAAGAACGTCATCCTCGAGATCCGCGCCGGCACGGGCGGCGACGAAGCCGCGCTCTTCGCGTCCGATCTCTTCCGGATGTATTCGCGGTTCGCCGAGCGCAACGGCTGGAAGGTCGAAGTCCTCTCGATGAGCGAGGGCGGCGTCGGCGGCATCAAGGAAGTCATCGCCACGATTTCCGGCCGCGGCGTCTACAGCAAGCTGAAGTACGACAGCGGCGTGCACCGCGTGCAGCGCGTCCCGAAGACGGAGGCCAGCGGACGGATTCACACGTCCACCGCGACGGTCGCCGTCCTGCCGGAAGCCGAGGACGTCGACATCCAGATCAACGAAAAGGATCTGCGCGTCGACACCTTCTGCTCGAGCGGGCCGGGCGGGCAGAGCGTCAACACCACGTATTCCGCCGTCCGCATCACGCACCTGCCGACCGGCCTCGTCGTGTCGCAGCAGGACGAGAAGTCGCAGATCAAGAATCGCGCGAAGGCCATGAAGGTGCTGCGATCTCGGCTCTACGAGATGGAGCTGCAGAAGCAGCAGGACGCCATCGCCAAGGACCGGCGGTCGCAGGTCGGGAGCGGCGATCGCTCCGAGAAGATCCGCACCTACAACTTCAAGGAGAACCGCGTCACCGATCACCGGATCCAGCCGGTGTTCACGATGCACCAGCTCGCCGCCGCCCTCGACGGCGACCTCACCGAGCTGATCGACGCCGCTACCACCTACTTCAATACCGAAAAGCTGAAGGAAGCGACGGAGACCGAAACCTCCGTGTGATGACGATCGCGGAGCTGGTCGCCCGCGCCCGCGCGCGGCTGCTCGCCGGCGGCGTTCCTGCCGACGAGGCGCCCGGCGACGCCGAGGTCCTCGCACGGCATGTCCTCGAGTGGGATCTCACCCGCTACGCGGTGGAGCGCGGCGTCCCGGCGCCGCCAGGATTCACCGAACGCTACGACGCGCTCATCGCGCGGCGGCTGACCCGCGAGCCGGTCTCGCAGATCGCCGGCCATCGTGAGTTCTGGGGGCTCGACTTCGAGGTCACGCGCGACGTCCTCACGCCGCGGCCGGAAACGGAGCTGGTGGTCCAGGCGGCGCTTGATCACTGGCCGGCAGGCGCCCATCAGGGCGCCGGTGCCCCGCCGGTCGTCGTCGACATCGGAACGGGAAGCGGCTGCATCGCGATCACGCTCGCGACGGAGCGGCCGGAAGCGCAGTTCGTCGCGAGCGACATCTCGATGGCGGCCCTGACGGTCGCGCGCCGGAACGCGGTCCGCCACGGGGTGAGTCAGCGCATCGCCTTCAGATGCACGGACTGCATCCCGCCCGAAAACGACGTCGAGATGATCGTCTCCAACCCACCCTATATCCCCAGCGGGGATCGCGAGTCGCTGCCGCCGGAAGTACGCGACTACGAGCCGCACCTCGCGTTGTTCGGCGGCGAGGACGGCCTCGAGTTCTACCGGCGCCTCTTCAACGGCGGGCCCGGCGACGTGAACGAAGGCGGCTGGGTCATCGTCGAAGTGGGCTACGATCAGGCCGCACGGGTCAAGGCCGCCGCCAATCCGCGCTTCTGGGCGTTCGAACGCGCGTATCAGGATCTCCAGGGCTTCGATCGCGTGCTGGTCTTCGAGGCGCGCCGTCCGCGCGACGGCAACTTCAGCAATCCTGGGTCGTGGAGAGAGCGATGAGCAGTACGTGCCTGTTCTGCCGCATCATCCGTAAGGAGATCCCCGCATCGGTCGTCTACGAAGACGAGCACGTGCTCGCCTTCAACGACATCAATCCGCAGGCGCCGATGCACGTGCTCGTCATTCCCAAGCGCCACATCGACTCGCTGAATGCGCTCGGTCCCGGTGACGACGCGCTCGTCGGCGAGGTGGTGCGCCGCGGCGCGGCGATCGCCCGCGAGAAGGGGTTCGCCGATCGCGGATTCCGCACGGTGTTCAACACCAACGCCGAAGCCGGCCAGACGGTCTTCCACATCCATCTCCACGTGCTCGCGGGCCGCGGCCTGACCTGGCCGCCCGGGTGATGGACATCCGCGCGCTGACGACGCTCGAGGACTGCCGCCAGGTGGCGGCGCTCGAACGGACGGTCTGGGGCTACACCGATTCCGAAGACATCGTCCCGCCGCCCGTCCTGATCGTGTCGATCAAGCGCGGCGGCATCCTGCTGGGAGCGTTCGACGACGCCGGCGCGATGAAGGGGTTCGTCTATTCGATCCCGGCGGTCAGGGACGGGCGGCTCACGCAGTGGTCGCACATGCTCGGGGTCGCCGAGGACGCACGCAACAGCGGGATCGGGCTGCGGCTCAAGCTCGCGCAGCGCGAGCGCGCGCTGGCCATGGGCGTCGACCTGATCGAGTGGACGTTCGATCCGCTGCAGGCGCTCAACGCGTCCCTCAACTTCTCGAAGCTCGGCGTCGTCGTCGAGCACTACGAGGAGAACATCTACGGCGACTCGAGCAGTCCGCTGCACGCGGGATCGCCGACCGATCGTTTCGTCGCGGAATGGAAGCTGACGGCGCCGCACGTCGAGCGGCGCATCGCCGGGCGCGGGCTCGGACTCGTGCGCGACGCGGGAATCGGGTCGGCGCCGCTGGTGAACCCCGCGCAGAGCGAGGGCGCGCGGCTCGCGCCAGGCGGGGCGGATCTCACCGTCGAGTCCCGTCGGCTGCTGGTCGAGATCCCGGGCGGATACGGCCGGATGCTGGAAGGCGACCCGCGCCTCGCGCTCGAGTGGCGCCTCTCGACGCGGACGATCTTCCAGCACTATTTCGCGCGCGGCTATCGCGTCGTCGATTTCTTCCTGGCGGCGGATCGGTCGCGCGGGCAGTACCTGCTGGCGCTGCGCGATCCCGCCTGAAAGCGGCAGCTACAGGAGCGGACGCAGCTCGCGCAGCGACTGGATCACGGGCACTTCCGGCGGGGCGCCCGTGGAGAGACCCGAGCGCGTGACGAGAACGCCGCGCATTCCGAGCCGCAGCGCGCCGGCGATGTCGTGAGGCACGCTGTCGCCCACCATCACGGCTTCGGGCGCGGTCACGCCGGCCCGGCGCAGCCCTTCCTCGAAGATGCTGGGATGCGGCTTCATGAAGCCGTGGTCCGACGAGGAGATCGCGACGTCGAACAGGCCGTCGAGCTCGAAATGCCGCTCGAAATCGTCGAGCGCGCGATCGCTGTTGGAGATCAGCCCGATCCGGTATCCGCCGGCGCGGAGATCGCGCAGCACCTCGGGGACCTCTTCATAGAGCGTGAAGTGGTGGCAGGCCGACCAGGCTTCGTACAGATCGGTCGCCGCCCTGACCACACCGTCGCCGGCGCCGCCCATCCCTTCGATGATGCGGCAGGTGAAGGCGATGAACACGCCCGGATCGTATGGACCACCCTCGCTGTGCAGCGAGGAGGACGCCGCGGCGACGGCGGCATCGAAGCGGACGGCATCGACCCGCACGCCGTAGCGCGCGCAGGCCTCGGCATACCCGTGGCCCTGGAACGCCGGCCCCGGATGGATCAGCGTGAAGTCGACGTCGAAGAACACGGCGCGCGTGCGCCGGCTCGCTCGCGGCAGCTCGCTCATGCGTCACCGCGAAGCGAGGCAGGGCCCGCCACCGCCGCGCACGCGCGCGCCGGATCCAGCACCGACGCCGCCGCGGCGTTCACGTCCTCGAGCGTCACCGCCCGCAGCAGGCCCGCCAGACGGCGATCGTAGTCGAGCCCGAGGCCGAAGAACTCGGCGGTCTGGAGGAACGCGGCGATGCCGGCGTTGGTCTCGAGCATCCGCGGAATCGATCCGATCAGGTACTGGCGCGTCTCGTCGAACTCCCGCACGGTCGCGCCGTCACGGCCCAGCGCGGCGACTTCGGCGTCGATTGCCGCCAGCGCGCGTTCGACGTTGCCCGGATCGACGCCGGCGCGAACGACCAGCGGCCCGGGCCCGACACTCGGATCGAACGCGCTGTAGACGTAGTAGGCCATCCCCTGGCGCTCGCGGATGTTCTCGGCGAGACGGCCGCCGAGTCCGAACTGCCCGAGGATCGTGTTCATCATCCAGTGGGCGTAGTAGGCCGGATCCATGCGGCCGATGCTCGTGAATCCATACGCGATGTCCGACTGCGGCTTGTCGGGCATGTCGATGGTGATGCGCGTGCCGGCTGCGCGCGGCACCGGCGGGACATCGCGCTCGCCCGGCGGCGAGGCGCGCCAGCCCTCGAACGCCGCCTGGACCCGCGCCGCCGCCTCGCCGGCGGGGACGCCGCCCACGACGATCGCCGTCAGCGTCGACGGGGCAAACCGCCCGGCGTGATGCGCGAGCAGATCCTCGCGCGTGAATCGCTCGACGGTCTCGACGCGGCCCTTCGCGGGACGGCCGTAAGGGTGCGCGTCGCCGTACAGCAAGGTCTGCAGCGCCAGGGCGGCCCGGATGCCGGGATTGTCCTCGTCCTGGCGGATGACGCTGATCAGCTCGACGCGACGCTTCTCGATTTCGGAGGGCGGAAAGGCGGCGGCCCGGACGACGTCCCCGAGCACGTCGAGCACGTCGGCGAAATCCTCGCTCAGGCAGGTGCACGACAGCGTCATCAGGTGGCGGTTCGTCGACACCTTCAGCGCCACGCCGCGATCGTCGAGCCCGTCGGCGATGGCGTCGGCCGAACGCGTGGCCGTGCCACGGTCGATGACACGCCCGAGAAACCACGCGAGGCCTTCGCGGTCCGCGGGTTCGTACAGGCTGCCGGCGCGGAACGCGAGGCTGATGGTCAGGGCCGGCGAGAACGCCGTCTCCTGCGCCACGACCACGGCGCCGTTGGAGAGCACCTGGCGGACCGGCGACAGTCCGCCGGCGACGCTCGACGTCATGCGCGCCGCCCCGCGGGCTGGAACCGGCCCACCGTCCGCGTCTCGGACGTGAGACGCCTGGCCGCGACGTCGGCCACCTGCGCGGCGGTGACGTCGCGCACGCGGTCGGCCACCGCGTCGAGATAGTCCGGCCCGGCGATCGTCTCGAAGTAACCGATCTGATGCGCAACGTTGGTCACGCTGTCGTTCTCGAACACGAGCCGCGCGCGCAGTTGGCGTTTCGCGCGCGCCACCTCGACGTCCGTCAGCCCGCCCGTGCGCACGCGCGCGATCTCGGCGTCGGCCGCCTCTTCGAGGGCGGACAGCGACACGCCGTCCATGGCCGTGAGCGACACGCTGTAGAGAAACGGCTCTTTCGTCGGCACCAGCGATCCCGCCACCGCCGAGGCGAGGCCTCGCTCGACCAGCGCGTCGTACAACCGCGCCCGCCGCTGCGGCAGCGCCCCGCGAAAGCTGCTCCAGATGTTCAGCCCCTTCGCGCCGGTCAGGCCGGCGTCGAGCACGAGCATCGGGAAGAAATCGGGGTCGGTCGCCGACGGCGCATGCCAGGCGAATTTCAGGTATGCCGTCGTGCCTTCGCGCTCGATCGTGACGCGACGCTCGCCGACCTGCCGCGGCTCCGCGGCGCGGGCGCGCGCCGACGGCGCACCCGCCGCCATCGATCCAAAGTGCTTCCCGGCGCCGCGCAGCACGTCGTCCGCGTCCACGTCGCCGACGACGACGAGCGTCGCATTGGACGGGACGTAGTGACGACGGTAGTAACCGTAGAGATCGTCGCGCGTCATCGATCGCAGGTCGTCGATCCACCCGATGGTCGGATGCCGGTACGGATGGGCGCGGAACGCGGACGCCGTGACCTCCGTGTCGAGCAGCTGATCGGGGTCGTTCTCGCTGCCGTGCAGCTCGGAGATGATCACCGTCCGTTCCGATTCGCACTCGGCGGGCTCGTAGAGACCATTGGTCATGCGCTCCGCCTCGATGAACAGCAGCGTGTCGAGCGCGTCCTTCCCCGCCGTCTCGAGATAGGTGGTCTGGTCGATCCACGTATAGCCGTTCCAGGTACCGCCGAACTTCTCGACGATGCCCTTCATCTCGTCGCGCGGGATGTTGACGGTCCCCTTGAAGTTCATGTGCTCGACCCAGTGCGACACGCCGGTCTGCCCGGGCAGCTCGTCGCCGGAGCCCACGCGGTACCAGCACCACACCGACACAAGGGGGGACGTGTGCAGTTCCTTTATGAGGACCTTGAGGCCATTGTCGAGGTGGGCGGTGCGCACTTTTCCCATTATATGGGCCGGGTTGGGCTGGCCTGCGGTTTGCACTAGAGATAGCCGAACACATTACGTGTGCTCTATGGAGGCAACTGACATGTTGAAGCGGACGGTTCTCAGCGCGTT
>Ga0075364_10001940_pt1 | contig 11525 bp, 8 predicted proteins | sample EndMetdeltDD1764_FD_71517 | JGI IMG/M metagenome (GOLD analysis project Ga0075364, IMG submission 71517) | Populus endosphere microbial communities from Tennessee, USA - Endosphere MetaG P. deltoides DD176-4 | ecosystem: Host-associated > Plants > Roots > Endosphere | place: USA: Tennessee... | reverse complement strand
CCCTGCCACTGCGGCCACTGGGGATGCGGGTAGTGCGGATACTGCGGCGGTCCGGGCCGGGTCGGCTTGGTCACCATCTTCACGATCGCCCAGATGACCAGCCCGACGATCAGCGCCAGGATGAGCAACCGGCCCAGCACCTCTCCGACGACTCTGGCCGGATGGTCCGTATCTGCCAGCGTCATCGCAAGATCGATTGTCACCATCGTGGCTCCCCCCACCGTCCGGCTCGTCGATACCAGCCTATGGCCGTGCGGGCATGCTCCCGACAGAGATTTTCAGTGCTGAAGCTGCGCGGGCAGCGCGGCACGATCGATATCGCCCTTGGCGGTGACGGCGATATCGGCGGCGAACACGATCATCTCGGGGATCTCGTAGGACGCCAGCCGGGTGCGACAGAACTCGGCGATCTGGGCGGTGCTCAGCGAACCGGCGCCGACGATCACCGCGGCGACCCGCTCGCCGTAGAGGTCGTCGGGCACCCCGACGACGGCGGCGCGGGTGATGTCCGGGTGGGTGTGCAGCACGGCTTCGACACGCTCCGGTGCGATCTTCTCACCGCCCCGATTGATGAGGTTCTTGATCCGTCCGGTGACGGCGAGGTGACCGTGATCGTCGACGGTGCCGATATCGCCGGTGTGGAACCAGCCATCGGCGAAGGATGCCGCGGCGGATTCTGTTGCCGCACCGAGATATCCGCGCACCACGGTCGGGCCGCTGAGCAGGATCTCGCCGGTACCCGATGTGTTCAGCCGCGCGGTGACCACGCTCGGGCGCCCGACGGTGTGGGTGCGCGTCGCGATGTCATCGCCGGCCAGCACGGTGGACGCCTGGTGGGTGGTCTCGGTCATGCCGTATGCGGCGAGCACCACGGTGCCGAAGGTCGACTCGAGTGCGGCGGTGTCGTCGGCGCTGAGCGGGGCGCTGCAACTGCGGATGAATCGCAGCGGAGGGTAGCTGGCGCCGGGCGCGGCGCGGCTCAGCAGGATGCGGTGGATGGTGGGCACCGCGGTGTACCAGGTCGCCTTCGCGGCAGCGATGTCATCCCAGAACGTGTGTGCGCTGAATCGCCCACTGGCCGGCAGGAGCAGCGTTCCGCCACTGGCCATCGTCGCCAGCAGTGCCGCCACCAGACCGTGCCCGTGGAACAGCGGCATCACCGCCACCGTGGCATCGGTCTCGTCCAACCGGTATCCGTTGACGATCGCCGTGATCGACGCTGCCAGGTTGTGGTGGGTCCACGGCACGAGTTTGGGTGCACCGGTGCTGCCCGAGGTCATCATGATGAGCGCGTCGTCGCCGCTCAGTCCTGCCGGTCCGTAGGCGGCACGTGGTGGTGCCGCAGCATCGAGCATGGTCGGCAGGCCCGCCTGATCGGAGATGAGCAGCCAGTCGGGGCAGTCGGTGTCGAAGTCCCAGGTGCGCAACCGGTCGGTCAGCACCACCCGCGCCCCCAGCGCTTCCACGCGCCGGCGTTTGTCGGCCCCGGGCACGGTGGGATCCATCGGCGCGACCACCACGCCGGCGCGGGCGGCCGCGATGAGCGCGACCACGAACTGCGGTCCGTTGGAGGCCTGCAGCACCATCACATCACCACGGGACAGCCCGGCTGCCACCAGTTGTGCGGCGAGTCGGTCGGCGGCACCGGACAGTTCGGCGTAGCTGTGGCGGCGGTACCCGGAGCCGCTGATCAGCGCCGTGCGCGAGGGATCCGCGGTGTGCAGGATGTCGCCCAGCCGCCAGGACGGAGCATTCGTGTTCATCATGGGGTGGCCTCCGCGAGATCCGTTCGGGGGTTGAGGTTCGTGAGGTGTCCGGACTCTGTGCCGGCCGTGACGTCGAGTTCGCAGTCGATGAGCGCCGGCCGGCCCGATGCCAACGCCGCGGTCAGTGCGGCGCGCAGTTCGTCCGCTGTGCGGACGTGATGGCCGGCACCGCCGAACGCGGTGATGAGGTGCTCGTGGTGCGCGCGCGGCGCCAGCACCGTCGGGGCGGGATCGACGCCGTCCGGGTCGCTGCCGTCGCCGCGGTAGACGCCGCCGTTGTTCAGCACCACCACGCAGACGGGAAGCTGGTAACGGCAGATGGTTTCGATCTCCATCCCGCTGAATCCGAACGCACTGTCGCCCTCGACCGCGACGACCGGATCACCGGTCTCGACCGCCGCGGCGATCGCGTAACCCAGTCCGACGCCCATGACACCCCAGGTGCCGCTGTCCAGTCGGTGCCGCGGCACCTGCATGTCCAGCACGTTGCGCCCGACGTCGAGGGTGTTGGCGCCCTCGTTGACCAGATACACATCGGGCCGTTCGGCGAGTACCTCACGGATCGCGCCGAATGCGTTGTGGAATCGCAGCGGATGCGGATCGTCGGCCAGCCGGGCGGCCATCTTCGCGTCGTTGGTGCGCCGGCGTTCGGCCAGCCGGTCCCGCCACCGCTGCGGGCAACGGACGTGATGCTTCGCCGCGCCGCGGGCCAGCGCATCCAGTACCGAACCGAGGTCACCGGCCAACGGCACCGCGATCGGTTGGTTACTGTCGAATTCCGTTGGATCGATGTCGATCTGGATGAACCGGGCATCCGGTGACCACTGCGGTGCCTCGCCGTGACCCAGCAGCCAGTTCAGCCGCGCGCCGGCCAGCAGGACGACGTCGGCCTCGGCCAGCGCCATCGAGCGGGCCGCCGCCACCGACGCCGGATGCGCATCGGGCAGCAGGCCTTTGGCCATCGACATCGGCAGGAACGGGATACCGGTCTGCTCGACGAACGCGCCGACAGAGTCCTCGACCCGTGCATAGGCGGCGCCCTTGCCGAGCACGAGCAGCGGCCGGTCGGCGGAGGCCAGCAGGTCCAGGGCCGCGGTGACGCTGCAGTCGGCGGGTCGTTGTGCGGGAGCCGGGTCGACGACCTCCCAGAGGGAGCGCCGCCCGGCGTCGGCGCCGACCACCTCACTCAGCACCGTGCCGGGGATGTCCAGGTAGACGCCGCCGGGCCGGCCGGACACCGCGACCCGGATGGCCCGGGCCACGCCGCGGCCGATGTCCTCGGCGCGGTTGATCCGGAAGGCGGCCTTGGCGTACTGACGTGCCGCGGCCAGCTGATCGAGTTCCTCGTAGTCCCCGCGCTGCAGATCCACGATGGCCCGGTCGCTGGACCCGGCAATGTGGATCATCGGGAAGCAGTTCACCGTCGCGTTGGCCAGCGCCACCATGCCGTTGAGGAACCCGGGGCCGGAGACGGTCAGCAGCACCCCGGGTTTCCGGGTGAGAAATCCGGCCGCGCCGGCGGCATGACCGGCGGCGGACTCATGCCGGAACCCCACGTACCGGATGCCCGAGGCCTGGGCCAGTCGGGCCAGGTCGGTGATCGGGATGCCGACGACCCCGTAGATGGTGTCGACGTGATTGCGCTGCAACGCGTCCACCAGCAGATGGAAGCCGTCGGTGCGCGCCGTCCCGTTCATGGGGAAAGTCTGCGTCGGTGAGCACCCTCGGCGATATCCGGCTGACCAGGAACGCGGAGTGGGGGCTAGCCCTACCTCGGTGCGTCAGCAGGGATCGCCGGGCGGGGTGAAGTAGGGCACGCCTTCGACGGTGTAGCAGGGGATCTCACCGGGGAAGTAGGGGGTGTGGACTGCGGCGATGGCGGCACCGGCGGCGACATCACCGGCGATGTTGGTGCACCCGCCCGCGGCGAAGTGCCGGCCGTCGACCCCGGCGCAGACATCGGCACCGGCCGCGGGTACGGACACCATCGGCAGGATCGCGGCCGATGCGCCGAGCAGCGCGCCGGCCAGCAGGGTGGTGCTGCGTGTGACCATGGGACTCTCCTTCGGAGGCGCGATGCCTACCGACAATTGTCGTGCCGGTAAGAGCGCAGGGTCGGGGATTGCCGATATCGGGCGCGGATCCTTGATGCCGCAATTTCTTCGACTGTGCGGCGTCGCGGGTCGCGGGTGGGAAGACCGATGTCCACGGCCCGGGTGGCGGTACGGCCGCGTTTGCCCGGCCCGTTGGCGCCGCCGGGATTCCGGATGGATCCTCTCGCACGGGATGTCTCAAATCCATACCAACTCTTCGCTATTCGCAACACGGCGCTTGGGACAGGTCAGCGGTATGGCGCACCATCGGGGCGGGGAGCTGTCCACAGGATGCCGTCTCGGCAAGGGGAGAACACTGATGAGAATTCTGCGCGCGACGATCGCATTGCTGTGTGTCATGAGCGCCGCGATGGTGGCTCCGGTGCCTGCCACCGCCGCGCCCGGCCCGGGCGGCGCGACCGTCCTCACGCTGGCGCCCGCCTTCGGCCCGCTGGACTCCGATTGGCTGCGCGGGGAACTGTTCGCCGCCCCCAACGAGGTGGTGAAGGTGCCCTACAACAACTTCCCCGGTGCCACCAACACCAACAAGGGCGCCGACAAACTCGACGAGATGCTGCACTCGATCGCCGGGCGCAAGATCGTGGCCGGGCACAGCCAGGGCGCCCAGGTCGCTGACGCCTGGCTGCGCCGGTACGGTCCGACCAGCGATATCGATCCGGCGACCGTGACGTTCGTGATGACCGGTGACCTGGAGAGCAAGTACAACGGCTGCGCCAACGTCCCGGGTAGCGGCTGCGTGGCCGCCTACGGTGGAAACGGCTTTCCCGATGACACTCCGTACACCGTCAAAGTGATTGCCCGCCAGTACGACTACTTTGCGGACTGCCCGAACGACCTGAACAACGCCGACGCGAAGAAGAACCGTGGCGCGGCCAATCTGGTGGGCGGCAAGGGTGAACTCAAACCGGTCCACAACGACTACAGCAAGATCGGTCTCAACGACCCGGCCAACAAGACCTTCGTCGAGGGCAATGCCACATACATCCTGGGCGCACCCGCCACCTACTTCCTGCCGATGGTCACCCAGCAGTGGACGCCCAACAGTCAGAAAGTGGGCGACGACGCCCGCCTGCGTCCCATCGTCGAATCCGCGTACACCCGGCCGATGGGAACCCTGCCGATACCGGCGGCGCCCTAGGGAACCTCGACCGGGCTCTTCCGGGCAGCCTCCAGTGAGGTGCCCTCGATGTCGAGATCGGGCACGTACTTGTCGAACCACTTGGAGTGCATCCACATCTTGTCGCCGAGGATGCTCATGATGGCGGGGATGAGTGTGAGCCGCACGACGAACGCATCGAGGAACACGCCGACGGCGAGACTGAGGCCGATGGATTTGATGATCGGGTCATTGCCGGCGAGGAACGCGATGAACACGCCGAACATGATGAGCGCGGCCGCCGTCACCACCCGCGCCGACAGGCCGACACCGTTGCGCACTGCCTCCAGCGCGTCGGTGGTATTGCCGAGCTCCTCCTTGATCCGGGACACCACGAACACCTCGTAGTCACTGGACAGGCCGAAGATGATGGCCAGCAGGATGATCGGCAGGAAGCTGATGGTTTCACCCGGTGTGATACCGAGAAGTCCTGCGCCCCAGCCCCACTGGAAGACCGCCACTTGCACGCCGAGGGCGGCGAACACCGACAGCAGGAACCCGACGATCGACGTCAGTGGCACCAGGGCGGTCCGGAATGCGACGGTCAGCAGGATGAACGCCAGCCCGACGACGACCACCACGAAGATCGGTAGCGCCGCGGCGAGCTTGTCGGAGGTGTCGATGTTGGAGGCCGTGTTGCCGCCGACGAGAATGGTTGCGCCGGTGCCGGCTTCGATGGCCGTGCGGTCGGCACGGATCTGTCGGACGAGGTCGGCGGTGGCGAGATCGTTGGGTCCGGTCTGCGGGATCACCTGGATGACGGCCGTGCGATTGTCACCGCCTGCCGGGGCCGCAGCCACCACGCCCTCTTCGCGGCCGATATTGGCGGCGATGGTGGCCACCGCACCTGGATCGGTGGCCTTGGAGACATCGGCCACCACGAGCAGGGGGCCGTTGAATCCGGCGCCGAGATGTTCGGAGGTCAGGTCGTAGGCCTGGCGTGAGGTGTTGGTTTCAGGTTGGGACGCACCGCTGGGCAGGCCCAGATGCATGCCGAGGGCGGGTAGTCCGATGATCACCAGCGCCGCGGTACCGCCGAGCAGCAGCGGGGTGCGGAAGCGCACCACGAACCGGGCCCATGCGGCGCCCATCGTCCGCTGCGGGGTGTAGGCGGCGACCTGGGCGACCTGCTTGGCACGGCCGGGTTGCAGCGGGGTGTCGATGAACTTCGCCACCCTGCCGCCGGCGAATCCGCACATCGCCGGGAGCAGCGTCAGCGAGATCAGCATCGCGATGAACACCGATATCGCGGCGGCCACCCCCATATAGGTGAGGAATGGGATACCCACGACCGCAAGGCCGCACAACGCGATGATCACCGTGAGCGCGGCGAACACGACGGATCCGCCGGCCGTGCCGACGGCCAGAGCCGCCGCTTCGTCGCGGGGCTTCAGCAGGAGGAGATTGTTGCGGTACCGGTTGAGGATGAACAGCGCGTAGTCGATACCGCAGGACAGACCGAGCATGAGGGCCAGCGACTGGGTGGCCGACGGTATCTCCACGAACGCCGCGACCACGAAGATGCCGAAAAGGCCGATGCCGACCCCGATTCCGGCGGTGATGATCGGCAGGCCCGCGGCGACCACGGCGCCGAAGGTGACCAGCAGGATGAGGAATGCCACCGCGATCCCGATGATCTCGGCGATCATCGGCGGCTCGACCTTGTAGCCGGGGTAGACACTGCCGGAGTACTCCACGCGCAGCCCGGCGTCCTGCACCGGTTGCATCGCCGTCTCCAGTTCGGCGAGTGCCGCGTCGTCCACCTCGCCGATCGGCGCTTTCCACTGCACCGTGCCCAGCCCGACCCTGCCGTCGGGGGCGATCTGGCGAGTCTGGGCCGGCCCGGCGGCCGCGGCGATATCGGGCACGGCGGTGAGGTTGGCCACGGCCTGGTCGATCGCCGGCGCGAAGGCGGGGTCGGTGACCGCACGGCCTTCCGGTGCGGCAATGGTCAGCTGGGTCTGCGCCCCGGCGAAGGCCGGCAGGTTCTGCTGGAGCTGCTCGACCGCGCGCTGCGATTCGGTGCCGGGAATCGAGAAGTTGTCCGAGGGTTCGCCGCGCAGGCCGATGAACGCCGACGCGGTGCCCAGCAGCACCGCCAACCACACGCCCAGCACCACCCAGCGTCGGTGGAAGCTGAACCTTCCGAGCGCATACAGATAGCGGGACACCACAACCCCCGAGCGTTTGAGACAAGACAACTGGCCGGGGTATGTATGCCCATCGACCGCTAGCGCGACACTGTGACGTCCAGTACAGCGACGGATTCAGCCGGCCAACTGCCGTACGAGCGCGTCGGCGCCGTCGATGACCGGCGCATACCGCCGGCGCGCCGCCGAGCCCAGCCAGTCCTCGCGCCGCAGTTCGTAGACGTGCTCGACGAGCTCGCGGCCGTTCTCGACGAGGACGTGACTGTCGACGAACCGATAGCCGAGCGCGCAGGAAACCGTGGTGCTGGCGGTGTTCTCCTCGAGCGCCCAGGATTTCGCCGCCTCGGCGTCCAGATACGCGAACGCCAGTTCCAGCACGCCCGCCCGGGCCCGGGTCCCCAACCCGCGGCCCTGGAACGGCGCGATGAGCCAGGAGGTGGTACCGACGACGCGTCGTTGAGGCCACTGCTCGAAACCCGACACACTCTGCAGACCGACCGGTGCGCCGTCGACGAGCACTGCCAGATCGAGCGTCCAGCCCGGACGTTTGGCGAGATCGCGGTTGGACTGCACGCGGGCGATGCGCTGCCGTTCGATCTCGTGCGGCGTGCGGCCGTCGATCCACTTCACGAAGTGCGTCTGATCGGCGGGCAGTACCGCGCCCGGCGTCGCGGCGTAGCGGGCGAGTTCGGCGAGCTGGGCATCGGTGGGTGCCACCATCTCGGCGCCGTCCAGGGCGATCCGCAACGCGAATTGTGCTCCCGCATCGGTCATCACGCCGACAATAGTCCCCACCCGACCAGGAACACCGTGCCCAACGAGACCACGGTCAGCGGGACCCCGAAGCGGAAGAACGTGCCGGTGGAGTAGCCGCCCGGCTTCATCACCATGAGATTGGACTGGTGGCTGAACGGGTTGAGAAAGGTGAAGGAGATGCAGGTGCCGATGACGGTCAGCAGCAGCACCGGATCCAGGCCGCTGCTGGCCGCGACCGCGATGGCGACCGGCGTGAGGATGGCCGCGGCCGCCGAATTGGTGACGAGATTGGTCAGCAGGGTGGTCCCGACGGCGATCACCAGCACCACCAGTGCGGTGTTGCCCGCCGACAGTGCCAGCACCGCATCCGAGATCCGTTCACCCAGGCCACTGTGAACGACGATGGTGCCCAGCCCGACCGAGCCGGCGATGATCGCGAGGATGTTCCAGTCCAGGGCCCGCACCGCCGACCGCGGGGTCAGCACCCGGGTGACGACCATCAACGCCGCGCCGGTGACCGCGACGAGTTCGATGGCCGCCAATCCGAGCGAGCCTGCGACGATGACGGCCACCAGAATGGCGAGTGCCACCCACGTCTTACCGGTCTGCGGGGCCTTGCCGGCAACCTTCTGCCACAGGCCGATAGAGGGATGCCCGGTCAGGACGTCGGGAGAGGCGGCGGTCACCAGACACATCTCGCCGGGTGTGGCCGGGATGTCCTTGAGCCGGTCATCGCCTTCGGCCGCGACGACGGTGATGTCCTCGTTCTCCTCCAGGATCCGCACCGACGACTGCTCGTTGGTGGCGATGGACACCATGTACAGGTCCTGCGGTGACAGGCCGAACCGCGGACTCGCCCACAACATGCGCACACCGGCCTCGGTGGCCCGGTAGATCAGCACATCATCGGACTGCAGCACGGTGTCCGTGTCGACCGGCTGCCCCCGGCGCAGCACCTCGAGCAGCTCGAAGACGGGCGTGGTGTGGATACCGAGATTCGCGGCGGTACGCCCAACGGCATTGGCGTTGGCCGAGATCGGGATCTCCGCGCGCCAGGACGCGGTGTCACCGCCGGCCTCGGATCGCCCGCGCAGCATCAGCGGGCCGGTGATCAACAGCACCACCCAGCCGACGATCGCGACGGGAACCGCCACCGGCGCGAAGGAGAACATCGACACCTCCACTCCGGCGGGCGCGGCGAGTCCGGCGATCAGCAGGTTGGAGCTGGTTCCGATCAGGGTGGCCGAACCGGCGAGGGTGGTGGCGTGGGCGATGGGCAGCAGCACCGAACGCGCGGGCACCCCGGACTGTTGCTGAAGTTCCCTGGCCGCCGGAATCAGCATGGCCACAAGCGGTGTGGTGTTGATGAGGGCCGACACGACGCCGGTCGGCGGGATAAGTCGGCCCAGAGCCTGCCGCGGGGTGGTCACCCCGGCCAGCAGCCGGTACATCACCCGGGAGATGACGCCGGTGTGCAGCACGCCCTTGGCGATCACCAGCATCGCCGCGATGGTGATCACCCCACCGTTGCTCAGACCGGCGAACAACTCCGCAGGCGTGGCGATGCCGGCCAGACCCGCTGTCACCAGCGCGCAGATGAGCGCGAGTACGGCGGGCACCGCTCCGGTCGTCATCGCGATGAGGGTGGCGACGACGATGATCGCCGCGACTATCTCCATGCCGGGATTATCGGCCCGCCGGCGCGTCGTCGGCGGGCGGGCTGCCCTTCCGGACATTCTTCAGCCGGTACAGATCCCGGTCGGCCTCGGTGAGCATCCGGGCGAACGAGCCCGGCTCGTAGGCGGGCCCGACCGCGATGCCGGTGCTGACGTGGACCGGACCATCGCCGCTGAGCGTGTCGGCCAGCGTGCGGGCCTGGTCCTCGTCGTACCCGGAGACGATGGCCACGAACTCGTCACCGCCGAGCCGGCCGACGAGTGCGGAGGCGGGTAGTTGCCGGGTCCAGCGCCGGGTCAGCTGCATGAGCACGGCGTCTCCGGCGGCGTGGCCGCCGCGGTCGTTCACGGATTTGAAGTCGTCGATGTCCAGCACGACGACGGCCAGCGATTCGCCGCGTCGCCGGGCGCGTGGCAGCAGGTCGTCGAGTTCCCGGTTCAGGCCCGCGCGGTTCCACACCGCGGTCAACGGGTCGCGCAGGGCGGCCTCGATCAAAGCCGCGTGCAGCAGCCCCAGCAGCTCGGCAGCGCCCAGGATGCACACCGGGAACAGCAGGAACCACAGCCAGGGGACGGGTGCCGGCGCGATCCACATGGCCGTGACGACGCCTGCCGCGAGCAGCGCGCCGACCACCCGGGCGGTCATCGGTCGGTGCCAGCTGCGGACGAACACGGCGATGAGGATCAGCGGGACCAACGCCCACACCTGAGCGGCCGGCTCCTGATGTCCCAGCACCGCGGCCAGCGGTGCGCAACAGGCACACACCAGGGCCACCGTGTAGCGCCGGCCGCACAGCGGCCGCGGCACGGCGGCCGACAGCCCGACCACACTCAGTGCCACCGAGATCCATTCGCCCCACGCATCGGGTCTGCCGAACGCGGTGGCGATCGCGAGGACGTAGAGCACCAGCCCGGTCGTGAGGTAGATGAGCAGCATCTGGCGACGCAGCACCGTATTCAGAACCGGCACACCCACCCCGTCCCCACCGCGTTGATCAGCAAACCATTGTGCACATTCCTACCGAATCCGGGAGCGGGATGGGTGCGGGCATCGAATGGACGGGCGTTCAACGCCTGTCAGGTCTGCGGCGGCCCGCTACCGGTGACCCGGGAGACGGCTACCCAGCGAATCGTCGGCAGGTGCTGGCGGTCTCGTACTCGATCTCGGGACGGCCGGAGCGGATCTGGCAAATTTCGGCCGCGGGTGCGGAAAGGATGGCTATTGCGGCAGTGGATCTCCGGGTGCCGACCCCTCATCTTGGCCGGGACCGCTCTCAGCAACTGATGAACTCACGGTGAACATATGGTCAGAGGCCTGTAATCCGATCGTGCGACACAACTGGCAAAAACTGACGGAATTGCAGATTCCTACTAACGTAGCCGTTAATATTCAGCTCGCTGTGATGTCCGTCACGGCGACAGGCATTTCTGCAACGAAATGAAGTGGGGATCATCGATGGCAGGTGGGCACCGGTTGCCGAAGGGCACCAAGACGAATCGGTCCGGCAGTGGACGACGCGGTAGCCACCGCGCCAAGAGCAGCCGTCCGGAACCGTACGCATGGCTGGGCGCGAGCGCGGTGACCCTCGGCCTCGGTGCTGCCCTCGCCAGCGGGACCGGCGTCGCCTACGCCGATGACGGTACGACCGGTTCGACGTCGACCAGCAGCCAGTCGTCCACGTCGACCAGCCAGTCCTCGACCGAGAACGACAGCCCGTCGTCCGACGATGCGCCCACCGCCGGACCGCAGACGACGAAAGAGCCAGAAGAATCGACCGAGGATGACACCGGTATCGATGCCGGCACCGAGTCCGAGGATGACACCGCCACCACCAAGAAGACCACTCGCGGCACGCATGTGCGTGGCGCGAGTGGTCTTCTTGGTGGTGGCGGTGTCATCCTCGGAC
>Ga0075364_10001939_pt1 | contig 11525 bp, 9 predicted proteins | sample EndMetdeltDD1764_FD_71517 | JGI IMG/M metagenome (GOLD analysis project Ga0075364, IMG submission 71517) | Populus endosphere microbial communities from Tennessee, USA - Endosphere MetaG P. deltoides DD176-4 | ecosystem: Host-associated > Plants > Roots > Endosphere | place: USA: Tennessee... | reverse complement strand
CGAGATGGATCTGCCGACGCTTGCCGACCGTCTCTGCCAGAGCATGCTGCACGTCGGACTCGACGTGATCCGGCACAAGGGCAGCAGCGATCAGGTGGCCGGCCTGTTGTGCCGCATCCATCTGCACGGGCTGGCCAGCCACGACCTCACCGATGTCCAGCTGGATCGCTCGGCCGCCTACGCGGCCGCCGACAAGGTGGTGAAGAGCTGGTCGGAGAACACCGAATCCGGTGAGAGCGACAAGGCCGCCCACGTCCGGGCCGTCGCCCGCGGCGAATTCGGCCGACGTGGTTATGAGATGACGACCATCCGGGATATCGCCTCCGCGGCCGGTATGGGCACCGGCACCGTGTACCGGATCATCGGCTCCAAAGACGAACTGCTGATGTCGATCATGCTGGCCTTCGGTCACAAGGTCGGCGGGGGTTGGAGCGAGGTCCTGCAGTCCGATTCCACCACGCTGGAGAAGCTGGACGCGCTGAGCTGGCTCAACATCAATGCGCTGGACCAGTTTCCGGACGAGTTCCGGATCCAGCTGGCATGGATGCGGCAGTCGCCGCCCGATGTCGCCGACCCCGGCTGGTCGTTCTCGACAAGGGTGCGGCAGATGAAGACGATGCTCTCCGAGGGTATCCGGTCCGGGGAGGTGCGGGTGGACAGCCCCAACGCCGAGTTGCTGGCCCGCGGTGTCATCGGCGTGCAGTGGATTCCGGAGAACATCCTGCGTGAGCTCGGCACGGACCGTGCGCTCACCCATTCCCGCGACACCGTCATCCGCGGTATCGCGGTGCGCTAACCGATTCGATTCAGCCGCAACGGCATTCGGATGGTCAGCGATCTGTTGACACCGCAGGCCCCGCTCGGGCCGACGGTCTCATCCCAGCCGGTCAGGACCGCGGCGTGATAGTCATCGGTGCGTGCCGGCCAGAACGTGAAGTCCTGTTGCCCCGGTGCCGCCGTGCCGTCCGGGCAGGGTTGCCAGTTCGGGACGGTGTGCCGGGCCCGCCACTGCCCACTCAGGTAGCGCAGTTCGGCCGTCCAACCCCGGTCGCTGACGATCTGCCCTGAACACTCGAACGCGTTGGCGCACCGGGAGGTGATGGTCCACGTGTCGGTGACCGTCGCTTCGTCGCGGTAGGACTCGTTCGTCTTCGCCCACTGTCCGTCCGACACCGCGGTGAACCGTCCGTTGACCGCGGTGCCGTCGCTGTCGGCGTCAGCGGCGGGTGCACCGAGCGACACCACGAGAAGGGCCGTCACCGAAAGGGGCAGAACATGTTTCATGGCGTGGCTCCGGCCGGTAGGACGAGTTGCTGCCAATCCCCGGGCGGGTTGACGAGGTCGGTCTGGCTGGCGACCTGCCCATCCGGGGTGGCGAACTTGCCGGTGACGGGATCGTAGTGGGCGAAGGCCACCGGGGGGCCGGGCGGTGCCGGCGGTGCGGGCGGTGCCGGGGCGGTGCCAGGCAGCGGGCCGAAGAGATTCTCATCGGCGGTGACCCGGTCATCGGGCGGGATGCCCTGGGCGACCAGGTTCGGGTCCAACGGGTACGGTCCGAGCGCGTGCTGACGCATCGCCAGCGGTGTGTACGGCTTGTCGCTGTAGCACTCCTGCACGGTGGGTGCGTACTTTCCGGGCACTCCCATGCACGGGGAGTTTCGGGCCCCTCGCACCGCGATCGGAGAATCCTGCGGAAGCTTGCAATACACACCGTCCGGTGTGTCGACGGTGGTGGTGTCGGCCGGACTGCGCCACGCCGACGGGGGCAGGAAGCCCACGGTGCACGAGGGCGGATCGCTGACCGAGATCCGGAAGTCACCGACCGGTATGCCCGTCGCGTTCTGGCCGGGGGCCGAGGCCTGGTAGTACGCGACCAGCGGCGGCAGCAGCACCAGCATCTGCTCCAGGGCCGGCCGGTAGGTCACCCCGATCTGACCCACCGTGGTCAGATTCGCCAGCAGCACCGGCAGCGTCGGCTTGACCTGCTCCAGCAATTGCGTGACATCACGGGTGGCCTGCGGTGCGATGGCGGCGATGCGCCGGAACTCGGCATCATTGGCGACGAGCTCGCCGGTGACCCCGGCAAGTCCCTGCGACCAGGAACGCAGGGCGTCGGCGCTCTGCAGTTGGCCGTCGACCAGAGGCACTGCATCGTCGATGAGCCGCCCGATCTCCGCGCCTGCCCCGTCGAGATCTCCGGTGATGCGGGCGGAAGAGTCCAGCAGGGAACGAAGTTGCGGACCTGCGCCGTCGAATGCCCGGAACGACTCGTCGAGCAGACCGTCGAGCTTGTCCTTGGGGATGCTGCCGACCAAGGTGTCCAGACGCCGCATCATCGGCGCCACCTGCTGCGGAATCGTGGTGTCGGGCCGGTCGATCACCGATCCGTCATGCAGGTATGGACCTCCGCCGGTGCGGGGACGCAGGTCGACATACTGCTCGCCGACGGCTGACACGCTGCGCACCTGCACCTGGACATCGGCCGGAATCCGGGGCGTGGTGTCCAGGGACAGCGTGGCGAGCGCACCCCCGCGGTCGACGTTCATCTCGGTGACCTTGCCGACCTCGATGCCGCGGTAGGTGACATTGGCGAAGCGGTACAGCCCGCCCGCAGCGGGCAGATGGACGGTGACCGTGATGCGGTTGATGCCCAGCATCATCGGCGCGTGGAGATACTGCACGAGCATCACCGCGACACCGATCACCGAGGCGATCGTGAAGATGATCAGCTGCGTGCGTACGAACCGGGTCAGCATCAGCCGCCACCTCCCTCGCCTGCGGGCGGCCACGGTGCGGGGTTCGGTGGCTGACTCACCGGTGCCCCCAACGGGTCGTGGGAGTAGAACGCGTCATATCCGGGGTCGCCGGGCGCCGGGACCAGTGGTGCGTTCTCGTCGCCGAAGCGCGTCCCGGCGAACAGTCCTCGCTTGAGCCGGTTGTGGGTCAGGTCGACGGTCACGAACAGATTCATGTAGTCGCCTCGTATCCCGCGGTCGATGATGTTCTGCCCCAGCGGGAACACGGTCGCAAAGGCCAGGGTGCGTCCCAGTTCCGGGCCGACATCCGCGATCGCCGCCAGGGTGGGGCCCAGGTTCTCCAGGTTGCGCACCAGGTGATCCCGGGTGTCGGCGATGACCGCGGTCGCGGTCTCGCTGAACACGCCCAGCCGGGTCAGCGCGCCGACCAGATTCGGCCGCTGCCGGATCAACACGTCCAGCGCGGCGGGTATCTCGCGTAGCGCTCGGGAGATGACGGCATCGTTGCCGGCCAGCGTCGCGGCGAACCGGTCGAGTTCGGTCATCGTGGCGATGATGTTGTCGCGCTGAGCATTCAGGTTTCCGACGAAGGTGTCCATCTGGCCGACCAGGTCTCGGATGTCGCCCTGCCGACCGGCGAAGAGATCGTTGACATCGTGGATGATCGAGCCGATCTGGCCGAGACCGCCGGGGTTGACCACCGCGGACAGGGCGGCGAAGGTCTGTTCGGTGCTCGGATAACTGGAGGTCCGGTCGATCGTGATCACCGCCCCGTCGGGCAGCCGGTGCTGCGGCCGCTCCCCCGGCGGGGCGCCCAACTGCAGGTGCATCGAGCCCAGCAGGCTGGTCTGGCCGACGCTTGCCACGGTGTTGGCGGGTACGACGGCGTTGCGCCGCACCGAGATGTCGGCCTCGGCGTGTCGGCCCGCGACGCCGATGCGATCGACGGTCCCGACGACGACATCATCGATCAGTACCGGCGAATTGGGTTCCAGAGTGCCGACATTGGCCAACTCGACCCGGTAGTGCAGGGCATCGCCGGCGCGCCCCACCGTTCCGGGTAGCGGCAGCGAGTTGATTCCGTTGAACGCGCAGCCGGATACGCCGATCATGACGGCGAGCGCGACGATCGCGATCCGTTTCACGGCCTGCGCTCCCCCGGGAACAGCAGATCATCCAGTGTGGCCGGCGGGTCCCCTGGCGCTCCGGTGTAGGCCGACACCGCGGGCGGCTGTGCGTCGGCCGGCGTGGGCTGCCCGCCGGGCGCCAGTTGCGGCTCGCTGTAGATCAGCTTGCCCGGCGACGGCGCGGCGGTGAGGAAGGGGTTGAAGGGGAAGGGCAGGTAGTTGAAGTTTGCGGTCCGCAGTGCCGGTCCGAGCGTCTGGGTGCACAACTTGGCGGTCTCGGTGGACGTGACGTTCTCCAGGGCACCTGTCATTCCGCAGATGAAGCTGACCGGATCGGACATGTTGTTCAACACGAAGACACCACTGGCGCCACCGGTTCGTGGGTCGAACATGTTGTAGGAGTTGGCCAGTGCGGTCGGCGTCACGTGCAGGACCTGCTCGAGGTCCATCCGGTGATCGACGAAGTTCTGCGTGACATTTGCCAGTCGCTGCACCTGTTCGGTGGTCTCGTCGCTGCTGTCGTGCACGAACCGTTGGACATCGTCGATCACCTCGGACAGGTCGGTCAGGGCGGCATCCAGGTCACTCCGGCCGCCGTCCAGCGCGGTGGTCAGGGTGGACAACCGGTCCTCGAACGCGACGATCTGTTCGCTGCTGTCGCGGAGCACCGAGACGAAGGTCTGCAGGTTCTTGAGCGTACCCACCAGATCACCGCTGCTGTCCGCGAAGATCGCTGCCGCCCCGGACAATTCGGATATGGTCTGACGCAGTTTGGCTCCGTTTCCGTCCAGGGCGTCGGCTGCACTGTCGATGAATCGACCGACCGATGTCGACGACACGTCTCCCCGCGGTCCCAGATCCGTGGCCAGCCGGTTCAGCTGGGTCTTGACCTCGTCCCATTCCACCGGGACCGCGGTGCGACTGCGTGGGATGGTCGCCCCGTCGGGCAGCGTCGGCCCGGAGGTGTACATCGGGGCCAACTGGACGAAACGGGCCGACACGAGATTCTCCGCAACCACGATGGCGCGGGCGTCCCCGGGAACGGCCACGTCCCTGTCCATCTGCATGTCGATCCGGATCTGGGTGCCTTCGGCCTGTATCGACGTGATGGTGCCGACGGGCACCCCGGCAACCCGCACCTGGTCACCGGGATAGATGCCGGTCGCTGTCTCGAACAGCGCGCTGACCGTCTTCGTGCCGAGATGACCACTGCTCACCAGGTAGGTCGCTGCGACCAGCACACCTACCAGCAGCACCGCCGCACTCGCAGTGACCCGTCTACGGCCGTGGTTGCTCATGGATTCGGCTTCTCCGGTATCCCGTTGTACGGGAAGGGGAACTCCGCCCGCGGGCCGGCGTTGTCGGGTGGCTGCCCGGCGTTCACGCCGCGGCGGAAACCGAAGGCGTAGTCCATGAACGGTTGCAGCAGTGGCGGCAGATCGAGATTGGGGATGTAGGCGCTGTAGTACGGACCGTTGGCGACGGTCTCCCCCAGCGTGATCTGGAATTTCGCCAGCCGCGGCAGCGCCACCGCGATGTTGTCGCGGTTCTTCTCCAGGACCGCGGTGACCGCGTTGAGTTTGGCCAGCGACGGGGCCAATTCCTGTTCGTTGTCGGCGATCACGCCGCCCAGTGCCCGCGACATCGCCGACACGTGGGACAGCAGTTCGACGATCGCCCAACGCCGCTCGGCGAGCACATCGACCAGATCATCGGCGTTCAGGATCAGCGTGTTCACCTGTTGGCTGCGTTCGGCGAGGATCTGCGTCACGGCGTTGCCACTGCGCAACAGGTCCCCGAGCGCCTCGTCGCGTTGATTGAGTGTCGCGGAGATCCGGGTGAGACCGTCGAAGGTGGGGCCCAGTTGGGGCGCAATCTGATCGATGGTGGCCGACAGTGTGTCGAGCGAAGTGTTGACCGCGGCGGTGTCTGTGCCTGCGGTGTTGGCGGTCAGTTCACCGACCGCATCGGTCAGCGTGTACGGGGTGAAGGTCCGCGATGTGGGAATCAGCGCCATCGGACGAAGCGTGCCGGACCCGGCGGATTCCAGGGTGAGCTCACGCTGCCCGAGCAGCGTGCCGGTCTGGATGTGCGCTGTGGTGTCCGCGCCGAATTGCAGTGTCGCGTCGACACTGAAGGTGACCAGTGCGCCACCCTCCCCGAGGTCGATATCGGAAACCGTGCCGACGTCCATCCCGGACACGGCGACCGTGTTGCCGACCGTCAGGCCGGCCGCGTCCGCGAACGCGGCCTGATAGCGGACGGTGGTGGCCCAGTTGATGAGTTGCTGCGGTTGCAGACCCACCGCCACGATGAGCGCGATGACGATCATGCCGATGACACCGGCGCGCATCAGGTTGCCACCTCGATATTTCAGCATCAGGGCTCCACGCACCTGCCCTGTTCCTGTTTGAACACCGGGAACACGGCCGTCCTGCTCTGCAGATCGGTCACCCGCACCGCCATCGAACAGATGTAGTAGTTGACAAAGCTGCCGTAGGACCCGATCCGGATGAGCTTGCGATAGTTCTCCGGTGCCTTCTGCAGGGCCGCGTCGATGAGATCCTTCTGGCCGTCGAGCGCCGGCGCCAGGCGGTTGAGTTGGTCGACGGTGCCCGCCAACGGTCCGCGGGCACGCCCGAGCAGATCGGTCAGCGAGGCCGTGCCGTCGTCGAGCGCCTCGATCGCGGTGCCGATGGGCTCCCGTTCGGCGGCCAGACCGGTGACGAACCGCTCCAGCCGGTCGATGGCGGCGGTGAAGTCCGCACCCTGGTCCGACAGGGTGCCCAGAGTGCTGCGCAGGCTGTCGATCAGCCGCTGGATGGTGGCGCTCCGGTCGGCCATCGTGTGGAGGAAGGTCGAGGAATTGGTCAGCAGCGATTCCATGGTGGGCCCCTGGCCCTGGACCACCTCGATCAGAGACGCGGTCAACGCGTTGATGTCCCGCGGGTCGAGGCCTTGCACCACCGGTTTGAGGCCGCCCAACAGCAGATCGAGGTTCAGCGCGGGCGCCGTGCGCTCCACCGGGATCCGGGTACCGGGTGCCAGTGGTCTCGTGGATCCGGGATCGTCGACCAGTTCCAGGAACCGGTCGCCGACCAGGTTGAGGTAGCGCACCTCGGCGCGGGTGCCGTCGGTCATCACCACAGTGCGGTCCGCGGAAAAGGACACCAGCACCGACTTGTCGGGCTGCATGCTGACGTCCTCGACCGTGCCGACCCGGACGCCGGAGAATCGCACGGTCTCGCCGGCCTTGAGGTGGGAAACCTCGCGGAAGACCGCGCTGTAGGTGTGGGTCGAACCCGTGCGGTACTGCCCGAAGATGAAGAACAATGACGCAGTCAGCATCGCCATCACACCGGCGAAGACGATGAACTTCACCCCCAGCCGGGTCATCCGGGCTGACCGATCTGGGCGCTGTTGCGGGGCGGGCCGTCCTTGGGACCGCCGAACAGAATCTGTTTGAGGCCATCGGCATTGAGCACGATGCCGGGATTGTTGTACTGCCACGGGTTGGCACCGACATCGGTGACCACGAATGGCGGCACCTTCTGATATGGCACATCGGGCAGATCGGTGCACTGCGGTCCGCCCGTGGCGGCCACCTTCGGAAGATTCTCCGGGTACCGATAGCGTTCCTGGCCCCACATGAACCCGGCCAGCACCTCCACCCCGGGCTCGTTCAGCGGCGGATTGGTCGACATCACGGTGATGCCCTTGAGCGCGCACCGCAGGGCCTCGTTGTACTGGTTGGTCAGGTCGGTGGTGGGAACCAGATAGGCGAGGGTGTCGGTCAACGGCTTGCGGTTGTCCTGCAGCACCTGCTCGCCGACGTCGGCCAGACCGATGGCTCCGAGCAGCATGGCGTCGAGATTCTGTTCCTGATCGACGACGGTGCGGCCGATGGTGGTCGCGTTGTCGGCGACGGTGACCAACGCCGGCGCGGCATCCGCGTAGGACCTCAGCACCTGTGGCAGCGTCTCCAGGTGGTGGTTGACGGTGGCGATGCGTGGATTGATCTGGTGCAGTGTGGAATTGAGGTCCACCAGCATCTGGCCCACCTGGCCGCCGTTGCCGCCGGTGGCTGCGGCGATCGCACCGAGGGTCTGATTCAGCTTCTCCGGCTGAATGGTCGAGAGCACCGAGACCAGCTGCTCGAAGACGGTGTTGATCTCGATCATCACCTGCTGCGCGTCGAGTACCTGTCCGGAATACATCGAATCCGACGACGGATCGGGCGGCAGCTGCAACTGCACCGACTTCGCACCGAACACCGTGGTGGCGGCGATATCGGCGATGACATTGGCCGGGATGGACTGCAGCCGTGCCGGATCCATGGCAAGGCGCAATACCGCGAGGCCATCGGGGCGATCGTCGATGGCTGCCACCTTGCCGACCTGGACACCGTGAAACTGCACCTTCGCATCGGGATTCATCACCAGACCGGCCCGCGGTGACAGCACCGTGACGGTGACCGACTCCTCGAAGTCTCCCCGAAACGAGGTCAATGCGAGGGCGACGACTGCTGTCACCGCGGCGATCGTCGCCAGTCCGGCGAGAGATCGTGACATCAAGCTCTGCATGACCACCCCTCCCGGTGAACCACGTCAGGACATCCGGCGCAGCCGTGACGCAGCGGCCTTCCGGGTGCGGGTTCCACCCCACCGCGCACTCGGAAAGGATCCTGGCTGACAACCTAATGTTTGATTCGGAAGCTACCGCTCGCTTTGCGGCGAGGTCAAGAGTGGATCCGCGACTTGGTGAGGTTTTACCGTTGTGTCAATCGAATTCGAGCCGTCCCAGGGTGGTGCGGCCGGTCCCGGTCATTCCGGCCGTATGTAACAAAAGTTAGGTTATAGTCGGGTCGATCAGCGAGAGCCGACCGGAACTGGATGGATGTTCACACTCCGATTCGACATGCGGGCACCGGACACCGGGGCGCCTGCGCGTCAGCTGTATCCGTCGGCGGTCGAGATCTGTGCGTGGGCCGAGACCCGTGGGGCGATCATGGCGGTGCTGTCCGAGCACCACGGAACCAGCGACGGACATCTGCCTGCACCGCTGTTACTGGCGTCAGCCGTCGCGGCGCGCACCCAGCGGCTTGCGATCCTGCTGGCAGCCGTGGTGCTCCCGCTCTGGGACCCGGTACGGCTTGCCGAAGAGATCTGCGTGCTCGACCTGATCAGCGACGGCAGGGTGGCATACGCGTTCGGCGTCGGGCACCGGTCACAGGAGTACGAGCAGTTGGGCGTCCCGATGCACCGCCGCGGTCGGATCGCCGACGAGAACCTGGCCCTGCTCCTCGAGCTGCTGGGCGGAGCACCGGTTGTGCACCGCGGCAGGCACATCCATGTGACGCCCGGCTGCGGACGTCCCGGCGGTCCCACCATCGTCATCGCCGGTGGCAGCCCGGCGGCCGCAGAACGCGCCGCCCGGCACGGTCTGGGTCTCATCGCCCAGACGGCCGCACCAGAACTCCGCGCGCATTACGAGAGTCGATGCCGCAGCCACGGTCAGGAGCCCGGGCCCGTGCAGTTTCCGGTACCGGGAGCCCCGACAGTCGTTTTTGTGGCGGACGATGTCGAACGAGCCTGGCACGAGCTGGGTCCGTATCTGCTCCACGATGCCAAGATGGCGGCGTCCTACCGGCCGGGCGAGGACACCGTCGCCAGCATTTCCCGGGCGGAATCGATCGCCGCGTTACGCACCCCCGATGGCCCCTACCGGGTGCTCAGTACCCAGCAGGCCGCGGACATGGTGTTGAAGGGCCGCCCATTGCCGCTGCTGCCATTGTGCGGCGGTCTTCCCCCCGATCTGGCCTGGCCGTACGTGGAGCGTGCCGCGGCGGCAACGGAATTCGCGCGCGACGCCGTCAGCCACCACGGCACGTGAGGAGCACAGTGGATTCATCACACAAGCGGGTGGTCGTCTGGTCCACCGGAGGGGTGGGCGCGATCGCCGTCGACGCCGTGCACCGCCGACCCGATCTGGAACTCGTCGGGGTGTGGGTGCACAGCCCGGACAAGGACGGCCGTGACGCCGGTGAACTCGCCGGCGGTGACCCGATCGGCCTGGCGGCGACCCGGGATGCGGATGCGCTCATCGCGCTGCAACCGGACTGCGTCGTCTACGCCGCCAGCGGACCCGAGCGCGATGCCGGGGCGCTTCCGGACTACGAGCGCCTGCTTGCCGCAGGCATCAACGTGGTCTCGACGACCTCCACCAGCCTGCTCTATCCCCCGTCGTACTTTCTTCCCCAGTGGCGCGACCGGCTGGACCTTGCTGCCCGCGAGGGCGACTCGTCCTTCTATGTGTCGGGTGTCTTTCCCGGATTCGGCTCCGACCAGCTTGCGCTGCTGCTGTCCACGCAGTCCAAGCAGATCCGGTCCGTCACCGCCACCGAGATCTCGCTCAATGATCACTATCCGGTCGCCGACGTCATGATGGACGGCATGGGCTTCGGGCGTCCGCTCGATTTCGAGCCGATGCTCAAGACCCCGGGTTTCATCGAACTGGCCTGGAATGCCCCCATCCGGTTGATCGCCGAAGGGCTCGGCGTCGAGGTCGACGAGATCCGCGGCTCCCTGGACCGGGTGCTCACCGACCGCGACATCCAGGTCGCGTTCGGCACCGTCCCGGCGGGTACCTGCGGCGCAGTGCGTACCCGGGCCGCCGGGGTGATCGACGGCCGGGAAGCCATCGTGCTGGTGCACATCATCCGGATGTCCCGGGATGTGGCGCCGGACTGGCCTGCCACACCGACCGATGCCACCTACCGCGTGGATATCGAGGGCGAGCCCGACATCCACTGCGAGATGACCCTGGGCGATGCCGAAGGGCACGGCGCAGGACGGGCGGCGATGGCCGCCACGGCGATGCGGGTGGTCAACGCCGTGCCGTATGTGATCGAGGCCAAGGCGGGTCTGCTCACCTCACTCGATCTGCCGAACACGCTGCCGCGGCACGTCTTCTCGCGGTGAACCGGTGAGCGTGCTCGATCTCGTGCGGGGGATCCCGGTCCGAGGTCTGATACTCTCTCCACTCGCTGAGTTTCGCCCGGCACCGTTGACGGGGCGACAGCTGTGGAGGTGGTGTGGCGGTCGAGCAGCCCTCCGAGAGCGCTCGGCGCGCGGAGATTCTGCAGACCGCCGAGACGTTGATCGCGTCCTCTGGGCTTCGTACCTCGCTTCAGGAGATCGCCACTGCTGCGGGCATTCTCACCGGCAGCCTGTACCACCATTTCGAATCGCGTGACGATCTGCTGCTGGAGCTGGTGCGTCGATACCACGCCGAGTTGACCCGCGCCGGCGATGTCGGCCTGCAGCGACTGGACGCGCAGGACAGTGCATCGGTGGAGGACAAGGTCATCGAGCTCGGTGCGGATATCGCACGCTGTGCGGTGCGCAACCGCGCGGCGCTGCAGATGTCCTTCTACGAGGCGCCCACCGAGAACCCGGTCCTGGTCGAACTGCTGCGGCATCCGCCGAAGTCCCTTCAGGACGCCATGGTTCAGACGCTGCGGGCGGGTCGGTGGAGCGGCTATGTCCGGCCCGATCTCGACCTCGCGGTGGTCGCCGACCGAATCTGCCAGTCCATGTTGCATGTCGGCCTGGACGTCATCCGCAGGGATGCCGACGCCGGT
>Ga0075364_10001938_pt1 | contig 11527 bp, 10 predicted proteins | sample EndMetdeltDD1764_FD_71517 | JGI IMG/M metagenome (GOLD analysis project Ga0075364, IMG submission 71517) | Populus endosphere microbial communities from Tennessee, USA - Endosphere MetaG P. deltoides DD176-4 | ecosystem: Host-associated > Plants > Roots > Endosphere | place: USA: Tennessee... | reverse complement strand
AGCGGCGCGTCCGAATCGTCGATCGACTGGTTCTGGCAGACCATGCAGCGCAGTTCGCGCGACAGCCCGCGGGCGCGGGCTTCCTGGGCGGGATCGCGCATGATCTCGTCGGGCTGGACTGCCAACGCCTGCGATGCGCAAGCGATCAGCGATGCAATGAAGAGGCAGCGCAGGATATGCCGCAAGCCCATGCTCATTCCGCCGGCTGCAGTCGCTGCTTGTTGCGTGCGGGCTTTGGCGCGCCGACACGCAATCTGCGATCCGACAGCGAGAGCGCGCCACCGAAGGCCATCATCACCGCACCGAACCAGATCAGCAGCACCAACGGTTTGTGGTAGGCGCGGACCGCAATCGATCCGTCTGCATTCTGCTCGCCGAGTGATATGTAGAGCTGGCTGAAGCCGCTGGTGAACAGCGCAGCCTCTGTCGTGGACGCCCCCCGCGCCGAAAATGATCGCTTCGACGGCGACAGTTCGCCGACCGGTTTGCCGTCGCGCGATATCGAGAAGCGCGCCACCTGTTCGCGGTAGTTCGGGCCCTGCCGCTGAACGAGGCCGTCGAGCCTGGCCTCATAGTCGCCGACGGCGACAACCTCGCCGGTCTTGACGGAGGCGATACGCTCACTGTTCCAGCTCGTCTCGCAGACGATGCCGAGCAGCGCGACGCCAAGCCCTGCATGCGCAAACGCAGTGCCCCAGATCGAGCGCGGCAGCCCCACTGCCCGCCGCAGCGACACCCGTGGCGCAAACCGGAACAAGCCGGCCTTCTCGGTGAGATCAGACACGGCACCGATGATCACGAACACCGCGAGCGCAATCGCCAGCGGCGCCAGCACCGCACCTCCGCGCGTCCACGCCAGCACCAGCGCCAGCGCCAGCAGCGCGCAAAGGCCCGCGGCCACGAGCCGCTGCGCAGCGCCAAGAATATCGCCGCGCTTCCATGCCAGCATTGGTCCGAACGGAACCGCCAGCAACAGCGCCACGAACAAGGGACCAAACGTCAGGTTGAAGAACGGCGCGCCGACCGAAATCTTCTCACCTGTCAGTGTCTCCAGCGCCAGCGGATAAAGCGTTCCGACGAACACCGTCGCGCAAGCCGTCGTGAGCAGGAGATTGTTGAGCACCAGCGCACCTTCGCGCGAGATCGGTGCGAACAGGCCGCCCTGGGTAAGTTCGGGCGCGCGCCAGGCATAGAGCGCAAGGCTGCCGCCGATGAAGATGCACAGGATGGCGAGGATGAATACGCCGCGCGTCGGGTCAGTGGCAAAGGCGTGCACGGACGTCAGCACGCCCGAGCGCACGAGGAAGGTGCCCAACAACGACAGCGAGAACGCAAGGATGGCGAGCAGGATGGTCCAGATCTTCAGCGCATCGCGCTTCTCCATCACCACCGCCGAGTGCAACAGCGCGGTGCCGGCAAGCCAGGGCATCAGCGAGGCGTTCTCGACCGGATCCCAGAACCACCAGCCGCCCCAACCGAGCTCATAGTAGGCCCAGTACGAGCCCATGGCGATGCCGAGCGTGAGGAAGATCCAGGCGAGCAGCGTCCAGGGCCGCACCCAGCGCGCCCATGCCGCGCCGATCCTGCCCTCGATCAGAGCCGCAATCGCAAACGAGAACGAAATCGAGAAGCCGACATAGCCGAGGTAAAGCATCGGCGGATGCACGGCCAGCCCGATATCCTGCAGCACCGGGTTGAGGTCCCGTCCCTCGATCGGCGGATCGGTGATGCGCAGAAACGGATTCGAGGTGACAAGAATGAACAGATAGAAGGCGCTGGCGATCCAGCCCTGGACCGCAAGCACCAGCGAGCGCAGCACCGACGGCAAATTCGTGCCGAAGATTGCGACCAGCGCGCTGAACAGCGCCAGGATCAATACCCACAGCAGCATCGAGCCTTCGTGGTTCCCCCAAACGCCCGTGATCTTGTAGATCAGCGGCTTCGCCGAGTGCGAATTCTCGAACACGTTGACGACGGAAAAGTCGGAGACGACATAGGCGACCGTCAACGCACCGAACGCGAACAGGGCGAAGGCGAATTGCGCAATCGCCGTCGAGCCGGCAACGCCCATCAGCGTCGGCTCGCTCAAGCGCACGCCGATCAGCGGCACGATCGACTGCACCAGCGCGAGGGCCAGCGCCAGCACGAGTGCGTAGTGGCCGGCTTCCGCGATCATCGGACCGCGCGCTCGGGGGTCGCAGCCTTGGCGTCCTTCGCCTTCTGCGCATCCTCCGCCTTCCAGTGCCCCTGCTTCTTCAGCGCGTCGGCGACGTCCTTCGGCATGTAGGTCTCGTCGTGCTTCGCCAACACGGTGTCGGCCTTGAAGACGCCGGCAGCATCCAGCGCACCTTCCGAAATCACACCCTGCCCTTCACGGAACAGATCGGGCAATATCCCGGTGAACACCACGGGCAGCGATGCGTTGCCATCGGTGATGGCGAATTTCACCTGCAACTGCTCGCCGTGCACCAGCGAGCCCGGCTGCACCAGCCCGCCGAGGCGGAAGCGTTGTCCGGGCTTGATGCTCTTTTCCGCCGCCATCGTCGGCGTCGAGAAGAACACGATCGAATCCCGCAGCGCGTTCAACACAAGCGCTGCGGCGATGGCCAGCACCGTCAACGCACTGCCAATGAGAACGAGCCGCCGTTGCTTTCTCGTCATGCGCCGCGCCTAACCTTCAAGCCCGAGACCCTTCAAACCATCGTTCAGCACACGCAACCGCTCCGGGTTGCCGCCGGTCGCCTGCCGCGCATCGGCGACCGCCTGCTTCGCCTTGTCGATCTGTCCGAGTACCATATAGGCGCGAACCAGCCGCAGCCAGCCGTCAACGTCGTCGCCGTTCTGCTTCAGCCGCGCGGCCAGGCGCTCGACCATGCCGCCGATCATTTCCGCACGCTGTGCGGCTGTCATGTCGTTCGCCGCAGTTGCCACGTCGCTCGGAAGCTCCCGCGCGGCGCCACCGCCGAGCTGCGCGAGCGCTTGCACCACGAGCGGACGCCACGGCACGTTGTCGGGAGCGCTCTTCAGCATCTCGCGCCAGATTGCGCCGGCCTGATCGGGCTTTCCGTCCTGCTGCGCTGCGACCGCGGTGAAATACCGCGCCTTCACTTCGCCGGCGTCGAGCTTCAACGCACGCTCGAACTCTTGCCGCGCCTCAGCCGTCACCACGCCGCCGGCCGCAGCCGCGATCGCCTCGCCGAGATCCGCACGGCGCACGGCAGTCTCGCCGTTGAACTCGACGGAATTACGGTAGGCGCGAACGGCGTCGCCCGTGCGCCCGAGCTTGAGCAGCACCGGCGCGAGCACTTCCCAGCCGCGGCCGTCCTTCGGATTCTTCTCCAGATGCGCCTCGACCTGGGCGACGAGCGTTTCCAGCGACGCCTGCGCCGGCGGCACGGCGGGGCGCGCAGCGAGCGGAAAGTCGCCGAGCGTCGGCGCGCCGTACGCGAGATAGAGCGCGCCGGACATCAGCGGCAGGCCGACAAGCGCAAACAACGCGACCGCGCGGCGAACCTTGAGGTGCGTGGTGACGACCGCGCCCTGCTCCGAACGTGCTGACGCCAGCAGCCGGCGCGAAATCTCGATCTGCGCGGCCTCCGCGTCGGCTGCGGAAATCAGCCCGGCGGCGCGATCGCGCTCGACCTCGGCGAGTTGATCCTTGTAGATCGCGGTCTCGCCGCCGGGGCGCAGTCGCGGCGCACGGCCGAGCGGCCACAGCACCGCAAAGACGGCGGCGGCGGTCATCAGCGCGAGAACGAACCACAGCGACATATCGATTTGGTCTGTTTGGGCCAATCGTCGGCCAGCTGCCCGGCTGGCAGCTGTTGCAAGACGGCAGGGTTACACCATGGCTAACCGCCCTATGCAATTGACGATTTTGGGATATTTTGCCGGCAAAACGGCGAACTTCGGATTCGGGACACTGGCCGAATTCAGCCGGCCTTCTGCGCCTTGCGCTCGCCGCTCAGCGCCATTTCCGCGGCCTTTGTCATCAGCGACGCATAGTCGTGGCCGAAGATCGACTCGCAGAAGCGGATTGCCGTCTCGGCCTGCAGCTGGCGGAACGCGCGGATGCGCGCGTCACCGGTGCGTAGCGATTCGACCAGCGCCTCGGTCGCGGACTCCACATAGTGCTGCAGGTCGGAATACGCGCGCAACGTGACCTCGTTGATCGCAAGCTCGCCGGCGTAGTTGCGGCAGGCCGCGACAAAGTCGATCAGCGCCGCGGTCTCATCAATTTCGGCCCGGTCGAGTTTGGCGCCGGCGATGATATCCTTATCCGGCCGCTGCCGCAGCAGCCTGCGCACCCGACCGGGCACGCTTTCGATTTCCGACTTCAGCGCGTTGGACACCTCGGTGCGGATTGACGAGAGCTGGCGGCCCCATTGCGAGTCGGCGCGTGTATCGAGCTCGGTGCGCAAGTCGCGCAACCCGTCGTGCAGCGTCTTGAGATGATGCGCGCACTTGTCGAAATGACCGCGCCTGATGTCGATGCGGAGATTGTCGACGACGCAGGCAAGATCCTCGAGCGCCATCGAGATGGCGATGCCGAACGGCGAGGTTGCGATGCGAGCCTCATCGTCCGAGCCGACGATGTTGACCGCAAGGCGAATAATCTGCCACGGCGACGTCAGCCGCTGCATCAACAGCGACAGCGATACGGGCAGCACGTCGGGCTTTTGCAGCGACGGGAGCTGATCGAACTGTCCCCTGACGGAGGAGATCTGGGCGTCGGCGAAGGTGCGAATGATCTTCGGCAGGCGCGACCCCAGGACTTCGAGCGCGTCACGGTTGGCGAAGATGATGCCGATCGCCGGAAGGTCCTCGACGGCGGTCGGCGAGCCGATGCGCCCGAGGCCGCGCATTCGATCTTCGCCACGTGACGCGGGCGATACCGCCGTAGCGATCGCCTGGGCTGCGGCGATCTGGAATTTGCGGATCGCCTGCTCATGGCCTGCGGCCGCTGAAAGGCTGCGTTCGAGCTCCGTCGTGGCATCGACGAGCGCCGTCTTGCTCAACCAGATCCAGACCGGCTCGAGCGAAGAGCGGCGGATTTGACCTGGTCGCGGCTCGCCATCGTCGATCAGGAACGAGGTCAGGCAGGTGAACACCAGCCGCGATACGTCCTCGACACGCGGGCGCTCATTGACAGGTTCGGCACGAACGATCTGGCGCAGCTCGGTCAGCACGAAGTTGGCGACCGCCACGTCCTCACCGCGCTCCAGTGCGCGCTCGAACTCCCGCATCAACAGCGTCTGCGCCGCCGGCGCGAGCTGGCGGAGATAGTCGCGCAACCGTTCGACCGGTGGCGGCTTGGCAGGCTGCGATTGTGCCTGTTGCTCCATGACGGGGCTAAAATCCATGCGGCGGCGCGAAAAGCGCCACCTGTCGTCATAACAGGCCCGACGTTAAGATGGCGTTGAGGATTGGGCCGGCACGGCGGCGGGCAGCGTTAGCTGAGCGCCGTCCAGGTGCCGTCCGGATTGCGGCAGGCCGTGCCGCGGACGACTTCCGGCTGGCCCTGGATATAGATCGTATGCGTGTAGGAGCGGCAGCGTGCGCCGCGCTGGACGTAGACCGGCCCCGGTACGATGTTGCCGTAGCGGCCGGAGCCGGGATTCTGCCAGGCGACCGGCGCGCCGACCCGCCCCTGCTCCAGCGCCGCCATCTCGGCCTCGTAAGCCATGCGGCGGTCTTCCTCGTCCATTGACGCGCCGATTCGATTGCCGATCAGTCCGCCGATGGCCGCCCCGGCGATGACGCCGCCGATTCGCTCACCGGTTCCGCCGCCAAACTGCGAGCCAATCAGCGCGCCCGTCAGGGCGCCCACCGCGGTTCCGGTTCCTTCACGCGGGCCGGTGCTCCCATATGGATCGTTGGCGCATCCCGCCAGCGCCAAAGTCCCGGCCGCAAGAGCCGCCACCCGCAAACAGTTCAACATGGTTCCTCCGGTGCGATTCCAGCCCAGAGAAACCGCAAGGTCTCACCAAGGCGGAAGGATTGGGGCGAAGCTTGGGCGGCAACGACTGAACTCACGGCACACACTTTGCAAACGCTTTGCAAATCGACCAGCTACACCGCCGGTAGCAGCAGCTCAGCGCGCAATCCGCCGGCTGGCGCCGCGCCGAGCGTCAAATTCCCGCGATAGAGCCGCGCCAGATCGGTGACGATGGATAGCCCGAGGCCCGAACCCGGCTTGGTTTCGTCGAGCCGCTGGCCACGGCGCGCCACCTTCGCGCGCTCGTCAGGCGTCAGCCCGCGCCCGTCGTCGTCGACGATGATCCTGACCATCGGCATCGGATCGTCGGCGGAACGGCGTTCCGCCAGCACCTCGACATGCACCTGCGACTGCGCCCACTTGCAGGCGTTGTCGACGAGGTTGCCGACCATCTCTTCCAGATCCTGCCGCTCGCCGCGGAATTTCAGCGGCTCGGCGATCTTGACCTCGATCTCGATGTCGCGATCGCGATGGATCTTCTCCATCGTGCGATGCAGCCCATCGATCACCGGCTTGATGTCGGTCAGGGTCGTCACCGCGGTCAGCCGCGCGGCAATGCGCGCACGCTCGAGGTGATGGCCGACCTGATCGCGCATGATGTTGGCCTGCTCGAGCACTTTTGCGGCGAACGGCTCGTTGCCGTGCGCCACCGCCTCATTGACGATCACCGACAACGGCGTCTTCACGGCATGCGCAAGATTGCCGACATGGGTGCGCGCGCGCTCGACGATCTCGCGATTGGCATCGAGCAGCGCGTTGGTCTCGCGCGCGAGCGGCGCGATCTCGACGGGAAAATCACCCTCGAGCCGCTCGGCCGTGCCCGAACGGATCGCCAGGAGACCGGTGGTGATGCGTTTCAGCGGCGCGAGGCCGAAGCGGACCTGGAACAGCGTCGACAGCAACAGGCCGAATGTCAGCGCGACGAAGGTCGCCGACAGGTAGAAATCGAACGTGCGCGTCTCCTCGAAGATCTCGGTCGCATCGCCCGCGATAGTGACGTTGAATCGCCCGTCCAAGCCGAAATCGACCAGCCGTTCGACGACGCGCAGCTGCTGATCTTCGGGGCCTGCGATATAGCCGATCCTCACGCCGGTCGCGCTGAGGGGAACGCCCTGCTCTTCGAGCTTCGGCAGCTTGCGGTCCCAGAGCGACCTGGAGGCGCGCTCATCGGGCTTGGAGGGATCGGCGCGCTTGCCGTCGTCGATCCGCACGACCTGCCAGTACCAGCCGGACAGCGGCAGCTCGAACAGCGGCTCGCCCAACGCGGGTTGCTGCTTGTCGTCGGCGTCGTCCGGCGGCGCCACCTCGGCGATCAGCGTGCGCAGGTACAGATTAAGACGCCGGTCGAACGAGCGTTCGACTGCCTGCTGGTACAGCGACGACAGCGCGATGCCGGTGATAAACAGGATTACCACCACGAGGATCGTTGCGGAGATGAACAGGCGAGCCGAGAGCGAGCTCGGTCCGCTCTTCCGAAGTTCGCGAAACATCCTTCAATCCTTACACGAACTTCGCAGGCAAAGGGATATTTGCAAATTTAAGGAACCGGCGTGCGGCTCTCAATACGCCGACGCTAACGCGCGTCGACGGGTGGGGTGAGCAGATAGCCGAGCCCGCGCACGGTCTGGATGATATCCACGTCCAGCTTCTTGCGGATGCGGCCGACGAACACTTCGATCGTGTTCGAGTCGCGGTCGAAATCCTGATCGTAGAGATGCTCGACCAGTTCGGTGCGCGACACCACACGCCCGGCATGGTGCATCAGATAGGCGAGCAACCGATATTCGTGCGACGTCAGGCGGATCGGATTGCCGTCGACGGTGACCTTGTTGGTCCGCGTATCGAGCCGCACCGAACCGCAGGTGAGCTCGCTCTTGGCGTGGCCCGCGGCGCGGCGAACCAGCGCGCGAATGCGTGCCAGCACTTCCTCGACATGGAAGGGCTTCGCCACATAGTCGTCGGCACCGGCGTCGAAGCCCTGAACCTTGTCGCTCCAGCGATCGCGCGCGGTCAGGATCAGCACGGGCATGGTCTTGCCGGCGCGCCGCCAGGCTTCCAGCACCGACAGTCCGTCCATCTTGGGCAGGCCGATATCGAGGATCACCGCGTCGTAGGGTTCGCCCTCGCCGAGATAATGCCCTTCCTCGCCGTCAAACGCGCGGTCCACGACATAGCCCGCGTCCGTCAGCGCGGTCGTGAGCTGCCGGTTCAGATCCGGATCGTCTTCGACCACAAGAAGCCGCAAGCAAACCTCCCTGCCCTGGCGCGGGAATTTCAAATCGGCGACGCCAGTGTTCGCGCACTTCACCTTCAGGAAGATGAACAGGCACAGGTGAATGGCGGCTGAACGAGTCGCGCGCTGTTCATGTCGTTTGGCAGGTTAGCGGCTTTTTCCCGTGTCCGTCCAGCAACATAGGTTGCGAAACTGACCAACCGCCACAACCGCGATTGGTTGACAATCGGCACGCGGCAAGGTTGATCGCGGCCGATGATTGCACGCCCTTCCCTCCTCCTTGCCCTGGCGACTGCGTTAACGCTTGCGGCGGCAGCACCCGCAGGCGCAATCGTCGGCGGCGGCGCACCGAGCGCCGACGGCGTCGGCCGCAATGTCGTGACGATTGTCGGCTCACGCGGCAACTTCTGCTCAGGCACGATGATCGCGCCAAACATCGCGCTGACCGCCGCGCACTGCGTGCAGAGCGGTGCGACCTACAAGATCGTCGAATATGACGCGCAGCGAACGCCGCAGCTGCGCGACATCACGCAGGTCGCAACGCATCCACAATTCAATCTGCAGACCATGCTGGCGCATCGCGCCACGGCCGACGTCGCGCTGCTGCGACTTGCAGGCGCAGTTGCCGCCGCCCGCCAGCCACCCCTGGTCGGCTCGCCACTGATGCCCATCACGATCGGCGGCCGCTTCACCGTGGCCGGCATCGGCGTCACCGTGCGCGGCGACGGCAAGAGCGGCGGGACGGTGCGGGCGGCCAATCTCGTCGCAACCGGCCGGCCAGGAAACCTGCAGATTCGTCTGGTCGACCCCACCGGCGAAGGCAAACGCGAAGGACTCGGCGCCTGCACCGGCGATTCGGGCGGACCGGTGTTCGAAGATCAACAGGGACGTGCCGTCGTGATCGGCGTCGTCAGTTGGTCGACCGGGCCGAACGGAACGGCAGGCTGCGGCGGAATGACCGGCGTCACACCGCTGTCGCTCTACCGCGACTGGATCTCGCAGACCGCGCGCAGCTGGGGCGCGGCTCTCTGAACAGAGCCGGCGCCATCCGTTAGGCGCGTCGATGAAGACCGGCTCGTCCTAGAAGCAGGATCGCGTGCAGGTGCGATGGTTTCCGCTGCCACTGCATGATGTCGTGCAGGTCTTCGTCGATTGAGCGAAGGCTGGCGCGACGGAATCGACAATAAACACGCAGGCAATTGCAAAAAGTACGTACTTCACTTGCTTTCTCCCTTGGCGCTCCAATGACGCCGCAGGAAGATTATCGACTCAGCCTGAGGTTGCAAGGCCTGCTTTAACTCGCGCAGCCGGAATCAGACCACTACCCACGCCACAAACAGGAGCGTTTGCTCGCGCGCTCCGGCATTCTCGCAACAAAACAGTTCCTTCATTCAGCATTCATGTCGCGACCCAGAGAGTCCCTTGACGCACATCGACGGTGCACTTGCGTTACGCGAAACCTCACGGGGACAACGGCCATGAAAAAGCTTCTGATCGGCGCAGCGCTGGCGCTGCCGCTCTCCTTCGTCATTGTTCCGGCATCCGCGCTGCCGGGAGCCAGGCACGGCGCGGCCTTGGGTCAATCGCTTTCCTCCGACCTCATCGAGGTGAAGGGCGGCCATGGGCACGGCTGGGGCCGCGGACACGCGTTTTATGCGCCGCGCGGCTGGAGCCGCGGGCGCAAGGTCGGCTGGCGCGGCCACGGCTGCCCGCCCGGCCACTGGAAGAAGGGCTGGTGCTGAGGACCATCGAGGGCCGCGCCACAAGACGCGGCCCTCAAACTTTAAACTTACGTGCGGAAAAACAGCAGCCAGATCACCGCGAACGCAATGATCACTGCGGTCGTGCTGATGACCAGCACGTTGCGCACCGATGGTCCGGGCTCCGCCTGACGCGCTTCGCGCGCCGTCTCGATCACCTGCTCGCCGTGTTTCTCCACCATGGTGCCCTCGTTGAATTCCTCTTCCTGGAGGCAACGCGGGATGCACGGCGATGTTCCGCGTTCTAGGGCGCGGTTCCCCGTGCGGGCCCGACCTCATCGCGCTCGGGTCCTGCGAGCGGCCGCTCTTCCATCACCGCCATTGACAGCGCCGCTCCCGCCATCATCAGGCCCGCGGTTGCGAAGATGTAGCGGAAGGCAGCCATCGCTTCGACGCCGGATAATTCGCGCGCGAAGTCGACGTTGTCGCGTCCTGCTGCGCTTGCGCCGAGCGCGGCCATCAGGATCGCCGTGAACCCGGCGACGGCAAACGACGACATCAAGGCGCGGGCATAGTTCGAAGCACCTGTCGCCGTGCCGATCTGACTGCGCGCCACTGCGTTCTGCATCGTGGCATTTGTCGTCGAGAACATTGGCCCGATGCCCAGCGAGCCGACCGACAGGACGACAAGGAAGACCCAGAGCGGCATGCGGTCGGCGAACGCGAGCGCGCCAAAACACACGGCAGCAATCGCACCGCCGGCAATGCTGACCCAGAGATAGCGGTGCCGCCGCATCATCACCCTGCCCGCGACCCATGATCCCGGCACGGAGAGCGCGACCAGCGGCAGCAGGGCGAGTCCTGCCTCGCTCGCGGAGAGCCGATAGACGACCTCATAGAACATCGGCAGATACACGGTCAGCCCAAGCAGACTGCCGACCGTCAGGCCACCGGCGAGAATCGCGAAGGGAACGACCCTGCCGCTGAACAGACGCAGCGGCAGAAACGGCTCCGCAGCGCGTTGTGCGTGCCAGATAAACACCGCCAGCATCGCGACCGCAGCACAGACCATCGAAATGATGAGCGGTGAGGACCACGGAGAGCGGTGTCCGCCCCACGTCAGCACCAGGAGGATGTCGATGGCCGCCGCCATCAGCAACGCACCACCGAACCAGTCGACCTTGCGGCGGCGATGATGAACCGGCAGTCGGTGCATGCGCGGCAGCAGGATCGCAAGCGCAATCGCCGTCAGCGGCAGGTTGATCCAGAAGATCATCGACCAGTGCAAATACTCGGTGATGACGCCACCAAGCATCGGACCGCTCAAACCCGCAGCAAGCCAGACACCGCTGAAGTAGGATTGATATTCACCGCGCTCCCTCGGACTGATCGCGTCGGCAATGATGGTCTGCACCACCGGAATAATTCCGCCGCCGCCGATCCCCTGCAGGAAGCGGGCGAGGATGAGTATCAACAGGTTGGGGGCGAGCGCACAGACCACCGACCCGATCATGAAGATACCGAGCGCGATCATGATCATGACGCGACGGCCGAAGATGTCGCTCAGCGTTCCGAACACCGGCGCAGCTGCTGTCC
>Ga0075364_10001936_pt1 | contig 11534 bp, 4 predicted proteins | sample EndMetdeltDD1764_FD_71517 | JGI IMG/M metagenome (GOLD analysis project Ga0075364, IMG submission 71517) | Populus endosphere microbial communities from Tennessee, USA - Endosphere MetaG P. deltoides DD176-4 | ecosystem: Host-associated > Plants > Roots > Endosphere | place: USA: Tennessee... | reverse complement strand
GAAGTGATCATCTCGCGCGGCGAGCTGGTCGAGATCGGCGGCGGCTTCCGCGTCCCCGACGTGATGACGCAGTCGGGCGCGATCCTGCGCGAGGTCGGCACGACCAACCGGACGCGCGCGGCCGACTACGCCGCCGCCATCAGCGAGCGCACCGCCCTCATCCTCCGCGTCCATCCGTCCAACTTCAAGGTCGTCGGCTTCACCGAACGTCCACGGCTCGAGGAGCTGACCGCCCTGGGACGCCGGTTCACGATCCCCGTCGCCGAGGATCTCGGCAGCGGCTGGCTCGGATGGCCGGATCGCGACGACCTGCCCGAGGCGCTGCGCGACGAACCCATCGTCTCCGAGAGCGTCGCGGCCGGCGCCGACGTCGTCTGCTTCAGCGGCGACAAGCTGCTCGGCGGCCCGCAGGCCGGCATCATCGCGGGACGCCGCGACGCGCTCGATCGCATCCGCAGGCATCCCCTGATGCGCGCGCTGCGGGTGGACAAGCTCACCTACGCGGCGCTCGAAGCCACGCTCGAAGCGCACGCGATCGGCCGGGGGCAGGACGATGTCCCCGTGCAGCGGATGCTGCGTCTCACCGTCGAGGCGATCGGCGCGCGCGCCGAATCGCTCGCCGCTTCTCTCCGCGCCGCGGGCTGGACGGCGCGCGTCGTCGACGGCATGTCCACCGTGGGCGGCGGCAGCGCGCCCGGCGCGGAACTGCCGACGCGGCTCGTGGAGCTGACGCGCGACGGCCTGACGGCCGACGCGATCGAGCGGCACCTGCGCGCCCTCGAGCCCCCCGTCATCGCGCGCATCCAGAACGACCGCGTCGTCCTGGACCTGCGCACCGTGCCCGAGAGCGAAGACCTGCAGCTCGCTCGTACTATGAGCGACTGAAACGCGCCACGGCGACGCTCCGTCACAAAGATCACAAAGAGCCACGAAGAACACGAGCAAACAAGGTCGTTCTTGTGATCGTCGTGCCCTTCGTGGTCTTTGTGCCGGCGCGCCATGCCGTGGGCCGTCTCAATCGCTCACGGTCGGGGCATCGTCGGTTTCTTCGGACACGATGATCAGGTGCCCGTCGGGGTCGCGGAAGGCGAATTCGCGGCGCTGGTAGAAGAACACCTCGGGGCCCCACTCGATCGTGACGCGGTCCTTCAGCTCAGCGTGCAGCGCGACGGCATCGTCGACGTCGAGGTAGAGCGTCACTGTCGGGCGATCTGCGGCCGTCTTCTTCGCCTCGGGACCGCCGATCTGCAGGCCCACGCCGTCGCGGGACAGGAGCGCGAACTGCGGATGCTCCTCCGGAAACGTCGCGTCCACGCGGAAGCCGAGCACGTCGCGGTAGAACGCGACGCTGCGCGCGTAGTCGGCGATGTGGAGACGGGGGGAAATCGAGAACAGGGTCGCCATCGTGCGAGCGTATTCGATTCCGCCTGACGGCGGGAAGCCGCCACGCTCTCAAACGAAAAACGGGGCGGCGCCCGCAAGCGCCGCCCCGTCGTGTCCTTCGGTTCCTTCGTGTCCTTCGCGCTTACCAGTTCACGCGGAACACCAGCTGGACGACGCGCGCCTGGTTGGTGCCCTGGAGCGCCGTCAACTGATACGGCGCCGTCGTGTTGCCCGCCTGCGTGAAGTTGTTCGTGCTGTTGGTGGTGAACCCGCTCAACGGCAGGAAGTTCGGGTGGTTGAACGCGTTCAGCATCTCGGCCGCGAACTCGAAGTTGACGCCGCCGGAGATGGCCGTGCGCTTCGAGATGCGGATGTCGTGCTGCTGGAACATCGGTCCGGTCACGACGAGCGATCCGGTGCCGCAGAGGCCCGGGTTGTCGCCGCCGCGCCCGATCTCGTTCTCGATGCAGTCCGGACCGCTTGCCGGCGCGAAGTACTTGCCGGTCGGCGCGCCGTTGGCATAGCCGGTCGCGTTGGTCGAGAACGCGCGAATCGTGTTGGTGATGACGTCCTCCGGCCACATGTAGACCTGCTTGTTCGCGTCGTCGAACCGCAGCTTGAACATGTCCTGCACGTCCTTCTCGGTCATGCCGACGAGGCGGACGTTGCCGAGATCCACGAGGCGGCCGCTGTTCACGACGGAGCTGAGGCCGATCTGCCAGCCGCCGACGAGGCGTTCCACCAGCCCGCCCGCGTTGGCCGCGAAGTGGCGGCCGCGGCCGAACGGCAGGTCGTAGACCACGTTGGCCTTGAAGTTGTGCGACAGATCGCCGGGATCGCCGGCGTTCCGGCGCCACTCATCCGGATTGCTGAATCCGAAGTGGACGCTGTCGTACTCCCTGCCGAGCACGTAGCTGGTCTGGAACTGCAGCCCCTGCGCGTAGCGGCGGCGCAGCTCGATCTGCAGCGCGTTGTACTTCGTGTTGAACAGGTTCGTGCGCAGGAACGCCGTCCCGTTGATGTCCGGGTTCGCCACGAAGAAGTTGGCCGGGATCCCCGCGTTGAGCGCGTTCGTGCGGAACGCCGCGTTGCCCTGCAGGCCGTTGTTCGTGTTGAACGAGGCGAAGTTGAACGGCTGCGGATTCAGCGGCGACAGGAAGCCGACAAACGTCGGGTTGCTGAAGTTCGCGCCGCCCGTCGCCCCGTAGGCCGCGGGGTCGCCCGCCGCCGACGCCCGCTGGCCGGTGTAGTAGGCGAGGAAGATCGGCAGCGGCGCGGTGCCCGGCGCCCCCGTGTAGGCGAACGTCTGGCCGCGGCCGGCCGCGATGTTCGCCTGGAGGTTCCGCTGCGCCTGCCGGAACTCGTTCATGAAGCCGTTCGTGGTGACGTTCTGCTGGTTGAAGTCGATCAACCCCCAGTCGTCGTGGCCGCGCGTGCCGACGTAGCGGACCTCGAGCGCCATGGTGTCGCCGAGCGAGCGCGTGATGCCGGCCTGGAACGAATCGGCATACGGGATCTGCGTGTTCGGCGCGAATCCGGCCAGCGTCGTCGTCGACGAGGTCGGCAGGATCGGATAGGTCGGCGTCTCGTTGAACGGCGCGGGGCCGAGACGGCTCTGCTGGCTCAGCAGAATCGGTACGCCGAGGCCGTCGTTGGTCAGCAGGCCATTGCCCGCGCTGCGCAGCACGGGAATCGTGATGCCGGGGTTGGTGTTGAAGATCGACGTGAAGTCGCCGATCGCCGGACGGCTGAACGAGCGCGTGAAGCCGGCGCGGACGACGAAGTCACGCTCGCCCATCACGGCCTTGAGGAAGCCGGGGCGCGCCTGCGGCGTCCAGGCGACGCCGGCGCTCGGCCCGATGTTGTTCAGGTCGGTGTCGAACGACTTCGTGCCGGCCGTGTACTGCTGGAAGATCGGCCTGGTGCCGGACGCGGCCGTCGGCTGGAAGAAGTTGCAGGAGTCGACGCCGCTCGTGCCCGAGATGCCGCAGATGCTGGCCATGTCGGCGAACGTGTAGCTGTCGTTCTCGGAGTAGAACGGGAACTGCAGGTCGTAGCGGACGCCCACGTTCGCCGTGAGGGTCGGCTTGATGCGCCACTGATCCTGCGCGAAGCCCGCGATCTCGTTGAGATGCCCCTGCTGCAGGCCGGTGCCCTGGTAGATGTACTTGCCGCTGTCGTCCAGGCGCGCGTCGCCCTGGATCTGCGTGAAGCGGCCGGTCAGCAGCGCGTAGAGATTCTGCGCCGCCGTCAGGTTCGCGGCCGACGCGTTGGGGAAGTTCGCGGCGGTGAAGATGTTCGTGGCGCCGCTGACCGCCGGGTCGTTCGACAGCATGCCGATCGTCAGGCGCGGCACGAGCGTCGAGTTCTTCAGCCACACGTGGTAGCGCGACCACATCCCGCCGAGCGTCACGCTGTGCGAGCCCTTCAGCCAGGTCACCGTGTCGCGGACGTCGAGCGTCGTGGCGTTGCGCGACTGCGGCGCCGGATTCGCGCCCGGATTGGTGAGCTGGGTCCCGACGGTCGGGAAGCTGATCGCGAAGCCCTTCTGATTCGCCACCGAGCCGTCGAACATGCCGGTGTTGAGCTCCTTGAAGAACGTGACCGGCGCATAGCTGTAGGCCACCGACGCTTCGTTGACCATGTTCCGGCTCAGCGTCGAGCGCAGGCCGTTGCTGAGCGACATGCGGACCGACGACTGCCCCGCGGCGACCGGGAAGCCCGGGAAGTTCGGATCCAGGTTGTTCAGCGTGTCGGGCGAGTCGGTGAACTTCTGGTAGTTCCACGCCGTGTTGAAGCGATGGTTCGTCGTGATGTTGTAGTCGACACGCGCCGTCGGGAAGCGCCGGACCGACTCCACCGGCACGTTGTAGACGAGGCGATCGAGGTTCGGGTCCGCCACCTGCACCGACCCGGTCGACGTCGACGAGCGGATGTCCGACAGCAGCTTGGCGACGGTCGGATCGATCGCGCTGAGCTGCCCGTTGGCCGCCGCCACGCCGAGCACGTTGACGCAGCTGCCGCTGTAGCAGAAGTTGCCCGCCTGCGCGCCGGTGTTGAGGATGGTGCGCGTGCGCGTCGTGTCGGACGGCTGGCGGAGCTCTTCGTAGTTGACGAAGAAGAACGCCTTGTTGCGGCCGTCGAAGCCGGGGAGCACGATCGGGCCGCCGACGCGGAAGCCGAACTGGTTCTGCTTCAGCTTCGCCTTGGCGACGCCGTTGCGGTTGTTGAACCAGGTGTTCGCGTTCAGCTTGTCGCTGCGGAAGTACTCGTAGCCGCTGCCCGTGAAGTTGTTGGTGCCCGAGCGCGTCACGAACTTGATCTGGATCGCGCCGCCGCCGGTGGCGTCGGCCCCCTGGCCGGCCATCGAGACGGAGACCTCCTCGATCGCGTCGAGACGCGGACTGACGATGGCGAAGAAGCCGTCGTCGCCGTTGCTGCCCTTGTTGGTGTTGTCCTGGATGTTGACGCCGTCGAGCGTGATGTTGATGGCCGTGCGCGGCAGGCCGTTGACGATCGCGTTGCGGTTGCCGTTCGGCGACGAAACGCCGGGGAGCAGGTTGACGAAGTCCATCGCGCTGCGCGTCGTGATCGGGATCTTGGTGATCTGGTTCGTGTTCACCGTCGTCGACACGCCCGAGGTCTGCGTCTGGACGATCTCCGACGCCGACGAGACGGTGACGTTCTCCGACACCGCGCCGACTTCCAGCGTCGCCTTCACGTCGGCGCCCGCGCCGGAGGTGAGCACGACGTTGTTGACGACGACGGTCTTGAAGCCCTGGAGCGTGACCGTCACGGTATAGGTGCCGATGGGCAGCGACGGGATCGAGAAGAGACCTTCGTCGTTGGTGACGGCGGTGCTCACGGTGCCCGTGCCGTTATGTTTGGCGGTGACATCGGCGCCGGGAATCACTGCGCCAGAGGCATCGACGACCGATCCGGAGAGTTTCTGACTGGTGGCACCCTGCGCGTAGGCGTACGTGCCCGTCGCGCAGAACACCGCCGCGAGCAGGACGACGAGTCCCAACCGCAACGCACTGCGATTCATTGATCCATCCTTCCAACGCCCGCCGGAGAGACACGGGCGTTTGCCATGGGGCCTTGCATCCACTGTGTATCCACCGGTAATACCGCGACAGGACGTCACGGATTCCCGTGGGTTCAGCCTCCTCCAGGCGAAACCCACGGACGCACACTCCGGCGAATGGGAAACCGTAAACGGGGCGGGCCGTTCCGGTCAAGAACATCGTTTTGGATGGCCGAAATCCGGGAATTTGGACGGCTTTCGGGGGAGTATGAGCGAGGCGCACGAGGGCCCCGGCTGGAGGCCTGAGGCCGGAATGCTTCCGGAACCCGGGCCTCCAGCCCATTTCTCGGCTTACCAGGTGAAACGCATCGCCAGCTGGATGACGCGGCTCGAGTTCTCCTGCACCGCGGTCACCCGGTAGCTGTCGGCCGCGCTCGGCGGCGCGGTGGTGCTCGTCAACGACGGGAACACCGGCACGAAGTTCGGGTGGTTGAACGCGTTGATCAGATCGGCGCGGAACTCGAACATCGTCCGGCCGACGAGGCGCGTCCGCTTGACGGCGCTGAGGTCCCACCTCTGGTACGCGGGACCGCTCACGACGAGCGTGCGCACGCCGCAGTCGCCGTACGCATTGGCGATCGTCTCGATGCACTCGGCACTGTTCGCCGGCGCGATGTACCGGCCCGTCGGCGCGCCGAACGAGCCGTAGCCGCTCGTCGAGGTCGCCGACGCGTTGAAGGCGCGGACGGTGTTCTCGAGCACGTCCTGCGGCAGCATGTAGATGTTCCTGACCGCGTTCGCGTTCAGGCCGGTCGTGGCGTACTCGTACATCTTGTACATCTGCTGCACGTCCTTCTCGGTCAGGCCGACCAGACGGACGTTGCCCAGGTCGACCATGCGGCCGCTCTGGATGCGTGCGATGCCGTCGAACTCCCAGCCGCCGACGAGACGATCGACCCACCCGTTCGCGGAGCCGAGGAACCGGCGGCCGTTGCCGAAGGGCAGCTCGTAGATCCAGTTGACCTTGGCGGCGTGGGTGATGCTGCCGGGATCGCCCGTCTGGAGAGACTGCTTGCGTCCGACCTTCAGCGAGTAGCGGTCCGACTGGTAGGCGTTGCCGAACGCATAGCTGCCCTGCACCAGCAGGCCGTGCGACATGCGCTTGGTCACTTCCATCTGCAGCGCGTCGTACTTCGTGAAGCCGCTGTTGCTCTCGAAGTTGACGTTGGAGACGTCCGGGTTCAGCAGGAAGAAGTTCACGGGAATCCCTGCCGCCGCGGCGTTGTTGCGCCGGACCGGATCGCCGGCCAGCCCCGTGTTCGCGCCCGTGCCCGCGGGCGTGAACGGCTGCGGATTCTGCACCGCGAGCGCGTTGGTGAAGTTCGTGTCGGACCAGCTGTTGCCCGCGTAGCGCGACGGGTCGCCCGACGCCGAGGTGCCGTTGAGATACGCGAGATAGATCGGCAGCGGCACGGTCCCGGTGCCCGGGCCGAAATAGGCGAAGCTGTTGCCGCGCCCGGCGCGGATGTTCGCCTGCAGGTTGGCCTGCGCGTTGCGGAACTCGTTGATGAACCCGTTGTTGACGATGTCGGTCTCGTTCAGGTTGAACTGCGCCCACCCCTGCAGGTGGCGCGTGCCCACGTAGCGCACCTCCAGGCCGACGTCGCTCGTCAGCTTGCGGCGGATCCCCGCCGCCCACGACTGCGCGTACGGCGTCTGGATGTTCGGGTTGAACATGTCGATCGAATCCGTCCGCGCCGGCGACATCGGGTAGACCTTCTCGTTCGGGAAGGCCCCCGGCCCGAGGCGTGCGCCCTGGCTGAGCAGGACGGGCAGTCCGAGGCCGTCGTTGTTCAGCGCGTTCTGTCCGCTCTGCGTCGTGTCGCGGATCGGGTTCAGCGAGGTGCCGGGATTCGTGCCGAGCGGACCGGTGTACGACGAGAGGTCGAGCCGCTCGTACGACATCGCGTAGGAGCCGAAGAACACGGTGTCGCCGTCTTCGCCAATCAGCTTGCCGAGGAGGCCGCCGCGCGAGCCCGGACGCCACGTCAGGCCGAGGCTCGGCGCGATGTTGTTGAAATCGGTGTTGAACGCCGGCGTCCCCTTCCCGTAGTTGACGAGCGTCGGCGCTTTGCCGGTGAGCGTCCCCGCCTTGAACAGGTTGCACGACCCGTCGGCCGCGACGCCCGACACGCCGCACAGATCTGCGAACGTCGTCGTCGAGTAGCTGTCGTTCTCGGCGCGGAACGGCGTCTGCAGCTCGTAGCGCGCGCCGGCGTTGACCGTCAGGTTGTTGGTCAGGCGCCAGCTGTCCTGCCCGAAGAAGCCCCACGTGCTCATGTGCCCTTCCTGCAGGCCCTCGCCCAGATACTCGTACTTGTTCGTATCCGGATTGAGGCGGACGGTGCCGCGGATCGAGGCGACACGGCCGGTCAGCACGGCATAGAGCGCGCGCGCGTTGTTCAACTGCGCCGTCGAAGCGCCCGGGAACGTGGCGTTCGCGCCGGAGTTGGTGAACATCCCCGCCGCCGGATCGCCCGTGGCGATGCCGAAGCGCAGTTCCGGCACCATCTGCTGGTTCTTCAACCAGACGTGCCCCCAGGTGTACGACGCGCCGACGCTGAAGTTGTGCGAGCCGCGGACCCAGTTCACCGTATCCTCGACGACGCGGGTCGCCCCTTCGCGCGCGGAGAAGTTCGCGGTGTTGCCGGCGTTGGCCAGCGCCGTCGAGCAGCAGGCGTTGCCGATGTTCAGGTAGTAGCCGCCCTGGTCGCCGAAGTTGTTGCCGCCGAACAGCGACGGCGCCAGCTCAGGTGAGAAGAACGTCGCGCCTCCCGACGCCCCGATCCGGACCTCGTTCACCAGGCTCGTGCCGAACGTCGAGCGCAGCGAGTTGGACGTCGTATAGCGCGTCGACTGCTGGCTGCCGGTGTTCGGGAAGCCCGGGAAGAACGGCTCCCGGTTGTTCGTCGTGTCCGGCGTCGAGTTGACGTGGTTGTAGTTGAACGAGCCGGTCACGCGGTGGTTCTTGCTGACGTTGACGTCCACGCGGCCGAGCGGGTACGGCGTGAAGCTGTCGGTGGGGACCTGGAACGTCGCCTGCTGCAGGATCGGATCGGAGAGGTTGACGACCGATCCGCTCGCGCTGGCGCTGCGCATGTCGGCGAACAACTTCGCAATGGTCGGGTCGAGCGTCGTCGTCTGCCCGTTGGCTGCCGCGAGCTGCAGCAGGTTCACCGTGGTCGTGCCGTACGTGTAGTTCCCCTGCATCGCGGCCGGCGTCAGGATCACGCGATCGCGCGTCGCCTTGCTCGGCTGGCGGGTGTCTTCGTAGTTGAAGAAGAAGAACGCCCTGTCGTGCCCGTTCCAGAGGCCGGGGATCACGATCGGTCCGCCGGCGTTGAAGCCGGGCTGGTACTGCCGCAGCTCCGCCTTGGGCGCCTTGCCGGTCGCCGGGTCGGGCGGCAGGTTGCGGTTGTTGAAGAACGTGTTCGCGTTCAGCCCGTCGTGCCGCAGCGTGAAGAAGGCGTTCCCCTTGAACGTATTGGTGCCCGACTTGGTTACGAAGCGGATGTTGACCGCTCCCTGGCCGCCGCTGTCGGCGCCGTTGGCGGCGGAGGTCACCGTGACTTCCTCGATCGCGTCGAGACGGGGCTGGACGCGCGCGAAGAAGCCGTCCGACGTCTTCAGGTAGTTGTCCTGGATCGAGATGCCGTCGAGCGTGATGTTGATCGCGCCCTGCGGCAGGCCGTTGACGGTCGAATTGCGCGCCGTGCCCGGCGTGTTCACGCCCGGCAGGTTGACGACGAACTGCAGCGCGTCGCGGCTGGTCAGCGGCAGGCTGGCAATCTGCTTCGCCGCGAGCGTCGTCGAGACCGTCGACGACTGCGTCTTGACGACCTCCGACGCGGCCTGGACGACGACCTGCTCCTCCACGCCGCCGATCTCCATCGTCACCTTCACGCCCGCCGGCACGCCGGCGTTGACGACGACGTCGTTGAGCGTGACGGTCTTGAACCCCGTGAGCGAGACGGTCACGGTGTAGGTGCCCGCGTTCAGCGCGGGAACGGTGAACTGCCCTTCGGCGTTCGTCACGGCGTCAGTGGCGATGCCGGTGTCGGCACGCTTGACGACGACGTTGGCACCAGGCACAACGGCGCCCGTGGAATCGACGACCGTGCCCGAGAGCGTCGACGTGACGCCGCCCTGAGCGAACACCATCGTCGAGGTGAGCATCGTCAGCGCGATCGCGCCGGCGAACCCCCGGATCGTAGTTCGAAGACACTTATCCATGCGCCTCCCCCTTCCTCCTGGCAGGAAGGTATAGACCCAACGCATGGCGGCGTCAATTGCCGATTGGTTTTAGCTGCCAGCCGTGAAGATGATGGAGCAGCAGGTCACTCCGCCTTCGGCCTTCGCGAGCTCGCCGGCCGGCACAGCAGAGGTGGCGATGCCGTGAGCGTCGAGGCGGCGGCGTGTCTGCACATGGGCTTCCGCACAGATCACCTGGGCGCCGACCGCCAACACGTTCGCGGCGTGCGGCTCCGAGGGATCGATCTCGACGAGATCGAAGCCGGCGAAGGGAGCGGAATCGATCCAGGCGGAATTGATCACGAGGCAGTTCCGGCCTTCAGGCCTGAGATCGCCGCAGAACGTCACCGCTGACTTCAGGTGGAGGCATCCCGTCACCGCCACGGGGACGACGGCGATGCCGTGCGGCGCGAGGATGGTGGCGAGCTGCCGCGCCCCGTCGGCGTTGGTGCGTCCGCTGATGCCGACGAAGACCCGGCCCGGCGTGACCAGCACGTCGCCGCCGTCGAGCGTTGCCGGCGGCTGGATGTAGGCGAGCGGCCGGTGCCGTGCGAGCGCGCCGACCGTCGACGCCACTTCCTCCCGCCGCGACCCCGCGCCCGGCCGCGCCACGACCGCCACCCGCTCGAAGACGATCGCGGTGTCCTCGACGAACACCGAATCAGGGTCGCCGGGCAGGTCCGGCAGCCGCTCGACGCGGCACCCCGCCTGCCGGAGCGCCTCCTCGTACGCCGCATGCTCGCGCACCGCGCGCGCGTAGTCAATCGGCTCGCGCTCCAGATGCGTCAGCTCGCAGCGATCGATCGAGGGCGGCACAGCACGCGTCAGCGCCAGCAGCATAGTCAACTCCGCGACTTCACGACTTCACAACGCCCGACCAACGCCCAAGGTCCCAACGCCCAGAATACCCAAGGCACGCGAACTCCCAAGAAACGGCGAGCGCGTCCTTTTCCCTTGCCTTCTTCCCGTGGGAGTTTTGGCCCTTGGGAGTCTTGGACGTTGAGATCTTGGGCGTTGGTTGGGCGTTGAGGAGCTGCGGTGTTGTGGAATTGACACGAGCCGCGGCGGCGGGAGCCGCCGTGGCTCTCAGAAAATCGTCTCGATCGACTGCAGCGCGTAGTCGAGCACCTTCGTCGGCAGAACGCCCAGGTAGAACGTCGCGAGCACGGCGAAGGTCAGCGCCAGCATCGAGGGGATCGAGATGCGCGGGCGCGCGGGGGCGCCGGCTTCTTCCGTCATGTACATCATCACGACGATGCGCAGGTAGAAGAAGACGGAGATCACGCTCGTGAGCACGCCGATGATGGCGAGCCAGTAGTGCCCTTCCTGCATCGCGGCGGAGAAGATGTACCACTTGGCGATGAACCCCGCAGTCGGCGGGAAGCCGCCGAGCGAGAGCAGAAACACGGTCAGCAGGCCGGCGAGGCCCGGACGCGAGCGCCACAGGCCCGCGAAGTCGCGGAGCTGGTCGTGCGGCTCGTCGGCCGTGCCGAGGAGCGCGACGATGCCCAGCGCGCCGAGATTGGCCACGGCGTAGGCCAGGAGGTAGAAGAGGATCGCGGCCTTCCCCGACCGGTTGGCCGCCACGATGCCGAGCAGCAGATAACCGGCGTGGGCGATGCTCGAATAGGCGAGCATCCGCTTGATGTTGCTCTGGAGCACGCCCAGCACGGATCCCACGATCATCGTCGCCACGGCGATCACCGAGAGAACCGGGCCCCAGTGGCCCTGGAACGGCTCGAGCGTCGAGAGGAAGACGCGCGCGAACGCCGCGAAGGCCGCCGCCTTGACCGCGGTGGACATGAACGCCGTG
>Ga0075364_10001932_pt1 | contig 11536 bp, 9 predicted proteins | sample EndMetdeltDD1764_FD_71517 | JGI IMG/M metagenome (GOLD analysis project Ga0075364, IMG submission 71517) | Populus endosphere microbial communities from Tennessee, USA - Endosphere MetaG P. deltoides DD176-4 | ecosystem: Host-associated > Plants > Roots > Endosphere | place: USA: Tennessee... | reverse complement strand
CCGCGCGCGCGCGGTTCGAGCGTCTGATGACCCTGTAGCTTCCGCCTTCAGGCGGAAGGACCGACGATGGCACAGCTCACTTACATCGAAGACATCGCGCAGCACGAGGGACAGCCGGTCCGGCTGCGCGGCTGGCTGCACGGCCGGCGCTCGAGCGGCAAGATCCACTTCCTCACGGTGCGCGACGGCACGGGCTTCATCCAGTGCGTGATGTCGAAGAAGGCCGTCGGCGACGAGACGTTCGCCAAGGCCGATCACCTCTCGCAGGAAAGCGCCGTCATCGTCGACGGCACCGCCAGAGCCGACTCGCGCGCGCCGGGCGGCTACGAGGTCGACGTCACGGCGCTCGAGATCGTCTCCGAAGCGAAGGACTATCCGATCACGCCGAAAGAGCACGGCGTGGACTACCTGATGGATCGCCGCCATCTCTGGATCCGGTCGCAGCGGCAGCAGGCGATCCTCCGCGTCCGCCACGAGGTGATCAACGCGGTCCGCGACTTCTTCAACGGCCGCGGCTTCATCCTCGCCGACACGCCCATCTTCACGCCCGCGGCCTGCGAAGGCACGACGACGCTGTTCCCCGTGCAGTACTTCGAGGACACGACGGCCTACCTGACGCAGAGCGGGCAGCTCTACAACGAAGCGAACGCGATGGCGCTCGGCCGCGTGTACGCGTTCGGTCCCACGTTCCGCGCCGAGAAGTCGAAGACGCGGCGCCACCTGACCGAGTTCTGGATGGTCGAGCCCGAGATGGCGTACGCCACGCTCGAGGACGTCATGGAGCTCGCCGAGGGCCTCCTCATCTACGTCGTCGGCCGCACGCTCGACAAGCGGAAGCGCGAGCTGCAGACGCTCGAGCGCGATACGACGAAGCTCGAGAAGGCGCAGGCGCCGTTCCCGCGAATCTCGTACGACGACGCCGCGGAGGTCCTGAAGAAGAAGGGACTGCCGTTCGAGTGGGGCGGCGACTTCGGCGCGCCCGACGAGACCGCCCTGTCGGAGGAGTTCGACCGGCCGATCATGGTGCACCGCTATCCCTCGGCCGTGAAGGCCTTCTACATGAAGCCGGATCCGGCACGGCCGGAGGTCGCGCTCGGCGTCGACGTCCTCGCACCCGAGGGCTACGGCGAGATCATCGGCGGCGGCGAGCGCCTCGCCGATTTCGATCTGCTGCTCCAGCGCATCAAGGAGCACAACCTGCCGCAGGAAGCCTTCGAGTGGTATCTCGACCTGCGCCGCTACGGCAGCGTGCCGCACGGCGGCTTCGGCATGGGCATCGAGCGGTGCGTCTCCTGGATCTGCGGACTGGAGCACCTGCGTGAGGCGATCCCCTACCCGCGGATGCTCTACAGGATGTATCCGTAGATGAAGGTCGGGTTCGTCTCGCTCGGCTGCCCCAAGAACCTCGTCGACGGCGAGGTGATGCTGGGCTACGCCCGCGACGCAGGCCACGAGATCACGGCGGAGGCGCAGGAGGCCGACGTGATCGTCGTGAACACCTGCGCGTTCATCGACAACGCCAAGCAGGAATCGATCGACGCGATCCTCGAGATGGCCCAGCACAAACGCGACGGCAGGGCCTCGCGTCTCGTCGTCACCGGCTGCCTGGCCGAGCGCTACCGTGACGAGTTGCGCAGGGAGATCCCGGAGATTGACGCGCTCCTGGGCACCGGGGAGCTGCCGGGCATCGTCGAGGCGCTCGGGTCGGGATCCGAGATCGGAAGCCCGACGTCCGACGTTCGCAGTCAGCCGGTGACCTTTCATCGAAAGAAGAACCACCGGACCTCGGACGCCGCACCTCGGACGTCGACGGAAGACGCGCCGGCACGAACCCCGCCGACGTACCTCTACGACGCCTCGACGCCGCGCGTCATCACCACGCCGAAGCACTTCGCCTACGTGAAGATCGCGGAAGGCTGCGACTACACCTGTGCCTTCTGCATCATCCCGACGCTGCGCGGCGAGTACCGCAGCCGCACGCGCGAGTCGATCGTCAGCGAGGCGCGCGCGCTGGCCGAACGGGGCATCAAGGAGCTCCTGCTGATCTCGCAGGACACCACCTTCTACGGCATCGACCGGCAGGAGCGCGGCGCGCTGGCCGGGCTGCTGCGCGAGCTGAACGCCATCGACGGGCTCGAGTGGATCCGCCTGCTCTACCTCTACCCCACCACGATCACCGACGACGTGCTCGCGGCGATGGCGGAGTGCGAGAAGGTGTGCCGCTACGTCGATCTGCCGCTGCAGCACGCGTCGGCGGACGTGCTGAAGCGGATGCGGCGTCCCGGGAACCGGCGGACCTACGACACGCTGCTGGCGCGGATCCGCGACCGCGTTCCCGGCGTCACATTGAGGACGACCTTCATCGTCGGGTTTCCCGGCGAGACCGACGCGGAATTCGCCGAGCTGGAGGCGTTCGTCGAGGACACGCGGTTCGACCACATCGGCGTCTTCACGTACTCGCACGAGGAGGGCACCCGCGCCTACGCGGCGGCCGACGACGTCCCCGCCGCGACCAAGCGCAAGCGGCGCGAGCGGGTCATGAAGCGGCAGCAGCGGATCGTCGCCGACCGCCAGGCCTCGCTGGTCGGGACGGACGTCCCGGTGCTCATCGACGGTCCGTCGGCCGAGCACGAGCTGGTCCTGCAGGGTCGGCTGGAAGGTCAAGCGCCCGATATCGACCCGGTCGTCTACCTGACAGATTGTGACCCTTCGGGATACGAGCGCGGTCAACTCATCCGCGCGCGCGTCGTCGGAGCCCGCGGCTACGACCTGATCGTGGCGCCTGCCGGGCTTGCGACAGGCGGATCGCCGGCCTGAAGGCCGGCGATCAGAAAGATCCGGCGCAGACGAAATCCGGTATACTGAGGAGCGGTAGATGTGAGGGTTTCTGACAGTGGGCCGGCTGCCCACTTTTTGTGTTTCAGGGGCCGGATTTACGCCAAGAGCTGAAGAGATCGCGCGGCTGCGTCAGGCGGCGGAGCGCGTGGCCGGTAGCCACGGGCTCGAAGTGTTCGACGTGCAGTTGCGGCGGGAGCCGATCGGGATGGTGCTGCGGGTGATCATCGACCGTCCCGATCCGGGTCGCGTCGAAGCGCCCGAGGAAAGCGTTGGCATCGAGGACTGCCAGCGCGTCAGCCAGGACCTGAGCGCGCTGCTCGACGTGGAGGACGAGTTCGGCGAGGCGGATCTGACCGAGAAGTACACGCTGGAGGTTTCCTCGCCGGGGCTCGATCGTCCGTTGCGGCACGCGGCGGACTACCGGCGGTTCGCGGGGCGGCTCGCCAAGCTCGTGACGACCGAGCCGATCGCGCGGCAGACCGCGTTCGCGGGCCGGCTCGCCGGCCTCGATGCAGGGTACGTGTTGTTGGAGGAAGGCAGAAAGACCCACCGGGTGCCGCTCGACAAGATCAAGCGCGCGCACCTGGATGTTGAATTTTGAGAACGCAAATGCAGAACCCGTTGCTACAGCAGATCGACGCGATTGCGAAGGAAAAGGGCGTCGAGCCCGAGATCATCATCGGCGCAATCCAGGACGCCATCGAGGCGGCGGCCCGGAAGCGCTACAAGAACGAGACCCTGCGCGCCCGGTTCAACAACGAGACCGGACAGCTCGAGCTGTGCGCCGTCAAGCGCATCGTCGACGAGGTGACCGATCCCCCGACGCAGATCTCGCTCGCCGAGGCGCAGCAGCTGTACGGCGACGAGGCCGAAGTCGACATGGAGGTCGAATTCCCGCGGCCGACCGAGGACCTCGGGCGCATCGCCGCGCAGACGGCGAAGCAGGTGATCTTCCAGAAGGTGCGCGAGGCCGAGCGCGAGAACGTCTACGCCGAGTACAGCAACCGCGTCGGCGAGGTGGTGAGCGGCGTCGTCAAGCGCTTCGAGAACGGCGACATCATCATGGAGCTCGGCCGCATCGAGGCGCAGCTGCCCCGCAAGGAGCAGTCGCGCGCCGAGAACTACGCGGTCGGCGACCGCGTGCGCGCCGTGATCCGCGGCGTCAACCGCAGCGCCAAGGGCCCGCAGATCGTGCTCTCGCGCACGGATCCCGCGCTGCTGATCAAGTTGTTCGAGCAGGAAGTGCCCGAGATCTACGACGGCACCGTGATGATCCGGGGCGCGGTGCGCGAGGCCGGCGATCGCGCCAAGGTCGCGGTCTATTCGCGCGAGCGCGACGTCGATCCGGTCGGCGCCTGCGTCGGCATGAAGGGCACGCGCGTCCAGTCGATCATCCGCGAGCTCCGCGGCGAGAAGATCGACATCGTCGAGTGGTCGGACGATCCGGTCGAGTTCGTCAAGCAGGCCATCAGCCCCGCCAAGACGCAGAACGTCTCGATCGTCGACAACGCCGAGAAGGTGATGGAAGTCGTCGTCGAAGACAAGCAGCTGTCACTGGCGATCGGCAAGAAGGGACAGAACGTCCGGCTGGCGGCGAAGCTGACCGGCTGGAAGATCGACATCAAGAGCGAGGAAGAAAAGCGCAAGGAAGTGGAAGCGCAATTCGGAGCGCTCGAGATTGGCGGCAGCGCGGAGCAGGCCGCGGCCGACAGCGAGGCGGCGGAGCCGGCGGCCGAAGCGGAAGCGAAGACGGAATAACTACTCAACGTCAGAGGTCATTTGGCAACAGTTCGGATCTACAAAGTCGCGGAGCTGCTCAACCTCTCGAGCCAGGACGTCATGACGCTCCTGAAGAAGGAGCACGGCATCGAGGTGAAGAGCGCGTCGAGCACGATCGAAGAGGTCGTGGCGAGGGAGTTCGTGTCGAAGCAGGCGCGGCAGCGCGGCATCAAGGTGCCGTCCAACGCGTCGTTCGCCGATACGCCCGGCCCGGCGCGAGGAGTGGTGAAGAAGCCGGGCGGCAGGCCCGAGCCGCCGAAGCCCGCGGCCCCCGCGATGCCAGCGCCGCGCCTGGTGAAGACGGCGAAGCCTGCCGCCCCGCCGGCACCGCCCGTGCCGGAGGCGGCGCCGATCCCCGCGCCGATGACGCCCGAGCCGATCGTGCCGGTCGTCGCCGAGCCCGCTCCGCCGGTCGAAGTGGCGCCGCCGCCCCCGCCGCCGCCGGCGCCCGTGGCTGCGCCTGAACCCGAGGCGCCGCCGCCCGTGGTCGTACCGGCCGCCGAGGCGCCGGTCGAAGCCCCTCCGCCGCCTCCGCCGGCGCCGGTTGTCGAAGCGCCTCCGCCGCCGGTCGTCAGCGAGCCGCCGGCTCGCGAACCGGTTGCGCCGGCTGCCGCCGCGCGGCCTGCGCCGTCGCCGGGACGCGTCGTGCCGCCCACCCTGCGGCTCCGCGTCGAGGATCCCAAGACCGGCGTGGCGCCGCCCGCGCCGCCGCGGCGTCCGCTGCTCGTGCGGCCGCCGCAGCCGACCGCGCCGCCGCCGGCGGCGACCGGCAATCTCTCGAAGACCGGCCCCGGTCAGCAGCGTCCCGGCGCGCCCGGTGCGCCGCGTCCCGGCGGGCCGGCGCGTCCCGGTTCGTTTCCGCGTCCGCAGGCGCCCATGGGCGGTCCGCGTCCGCTGCCGTCGCAGCCCGTGCGTCCGTCGCAGCCGGCCGGGCGGCCGCAGGTTCCCGGGTATCGTCCGCCGCCGCCGCGCCCGTCGGCGCCGCGGACGTCCGGACCGCGTCGCGATCAGCCGCGCATGCAGGCGCCTCAGCAGATGAGCGCCGCGCCGCCGCCGGTTACACGTACCATCACACTGGCGGAGGGCATGACCGTATCGGATCTCGCCACCAAGCTCGACGTCAAGGCGAAGGACGTCCTCAAGAAGTTGATGGAGCGTCGCATGATGATGACCATCAACAGCACCGTCGACACCGAGACGGCATCGATGATCGCCCGCGAGTTCGGGGCGGACGTCAAGATGCAGTCGTTCGAGGAGGAACTGCTCCAGGTCGAGGCCGAGGACAGCAAGCCCGAGGATCTCGTCACCCGCGCCCCCGTGGTCACCGTCATGGGCCACGTCGATCACGGCAAGACGACGCTGCTCGACGCCATCCGCGAGACGCGCGTCGCCGAGCGCGAAGCCGGCGGCATCACGCAGCACATCGGCGCCTACTCGGTGAACGTCGGCGACAGGAACGTCGTGTTCCTCGACACGCCGGGTCACGAGGCGTTCACGATGATGCGCGCCCGCGGCGCGCGCGTCACCGACGTGGTCGTCCTGGTCGTGGCGGCCGACGACGGCGTCATGCCGCAGACGAAGGAAGCGATCGATCACGCGAAGGCGGCGGGCGTGCCGATCCTCGTCGCGATCAACAAGATCGACAAGCCGAACGCGAACCCGGATCGCGTCAAGAAGGAGCTGGCGGATCTCGGGCTCGTGCCGGAGGACTGGGGCGGCCAGACCGTCACCGTCCAGGTCTCGGCGAAGAAGCGCGAGAACATCCCGGCACTGCTCGAGATGATCCTGCTCGTCACCGAGCTGAGCGAGCTCAAGGCCAACCCCAAACGCAACGCGTCGGGCACGGTGCTCGAGGCGAAGCTCGACAAGGGCCGCGGGCCGGTCGCGACCGTGCTCGTGCAGGACGGCACCCTGCACGTGGGCGACATGATCATCGCCGGCACGATCGTCGGCAAGATCCGCGCGCTCATCGACGATCGGGGCAAGCCGATCAAGCACGCACCGCCGGCCACGCCGGTCGAAGTGCTCGGCCTCGGCGGTCTGCCGTCGCCTGGCGATACGTTCCAGGCGCTCGAGGACGCGGCCAAGGCGCGGCAGATCGCGCAGTACCGCCAGATGCAGGCGAAGGACAAGGCGCTCGGCGCCAAGGGCGCCCGCCTCACGCTCGAGTCGCTGCAGGCGCAGATCGCCGAAGGCGGCATGAAGGAACTGCCGATCATCATCAAGGCCGACGTGCAGGGCTCGGCGGAAGTGCTCGCCGACACCCTGACGAAGCTGAGCGACGATCGCGTCAAGATGCGCATCATCCACAGCGGCGTCGGCGCGATCAACGAGTCGGACGTGCTGCTCGCCGCCGCGTCGGGCGCCATCGTCATCGGCTTCAACGTGCGGCCCGACCGGAACGCCGCCGATGTCGCCGACCGTGAGAAGGTCGACATCCGCCAGCACTCCGTCATCTACGCGGTCACCGACGAGATGAAGAAGGCGATGACCGGCCTGCTCGAGCCCACGCTGAAGGAAGTGCGGATGGGCGCCGCGGCCGTGCGGGAAACGTTCAAAGTGCCGAAGTTCGGCACCATCGCGGGTTGCATGGTCACCGAGGGGACGATCAAGCGGTCGGGAGACACGCAGGCGCGCCTGCTCCGCGACAACGTCGTCATCCACGAAGGCAAGATCGGCTCGCTGCGCCGTTTCAAGGACGACGTCTCGGAAGTCAAGTCCGGCTTCGAGTGCGGCATCGGCTTCGAGAAGTACGACGACATCAAGGTCGGCGACGTCATCGAGGTGTTCGTCCTGGAGCGCGTCGCGGCGACGGCATAAGGCGTGGGCAATCGACCCGATCGCGTCGGCGAGGCCATCCGGGACGAGCTGTCGCAGCTCCTCGCGCGCGACGTGCACGACCCGGGGATTGGCTTCATCACGCTGACGCGCGTGTCGGTCACCCCCGATCTGCAGATCGCGCGCGTCTACTACACGACGATGGGCGACGAGAAGGCGCAGCGCGAGACCGACAAGGCGCTGAAGCGCGCCACGCCGTTCCTGCGGCGTCACCTCGGCGCCCGGATCCGGCTGCGGCGCGTTCCCGAATTGACCTTCTTCTACGACGCGTCGATCGCGCACACCGATCGGATCGAGCAGATCCTGCAGGACCTCAAGGCCGAAGAAGCGGCGCGTGTCTCCGACGACTCAGATGACCGTAACGAGCCCAAAGACTGACATCAGCGCGGCGATCCACGGACGCCGCCGCTTCCTGATCACCTCTCACGCCAAGCCCGACGGCGATTCCATCGGTTCGCAGCTGGCGATGGCCTACGCGCTCGAGCTGCTGGGCAAGGAGGTGCGGATCGTCAACGCCGATCCCGCGCCCGAGCACTACACGGACTTCCCCGGCATCGCGCGCATCGAGATCACGCGCGAGGTCCGCGAGCGGCCGGGAACGTTCGACGACGAGGCGTTGATCGTCATGGAGTCGAGCGACCTGAAGCGCACGGGCGTGGCGGGCCTCGAAGGACGATTCACCGTCAACATCGATCACCACCAGGGCAACACGTCGTTCGGCCAGCTGAATTGGGTCGACGAATCGGCGGCGGCGTGCGGGGAGATGGTGTTCGATCTGATCGAATCGCTCGGCGTGCCGCTGACGATCGAGATCGCGACGCACGTGTACCTCGCGATCCTGACCGACACCGGGTCGTTCCACTACTCCAACATCACGCCGAAGACCTTCGACATGTGCCGCCGTCTCACCGAGGCCGGCGTCAATCCGGCCGCGATGGCGCGGCGCGTGTACGACCAGAACAGCTTCGGCAAGCTGAAGCTGATCGGCGCGCTGCTGGCGGAGATGGATCTGCTCGACGCCGGACGCCTCGCGGCGATGTACCTGAACGACGACATCCTCAACGCGACCGCGACGACCTACAGCGACACCGAGGGGCTGATCAACCTGCCGCTCACCGCCAAGGAGATCCGGGCGGTCGTCTTCTTCAAGCTCGGCGCCGACGGCGACGTCCACGTGAGCATGCGATCGAAGTACGACGTCGACGTCCGCGCGATCGCGGCGCGGCACGGCGGCGGCGGACACAAGAACGCCGCGGGCTTCAAGGTGCGCGGGCCGCTCGCGGGCGTCCGCGGCGGCATCCTCCAGGAACTGACGGAGGCGATTGCGCGCGGCACCCAGCCCGTCTCCTGACGCGGCGGGTCGGACCATGCAGGGCGCCTTACTGGTGGACAAGCCGGCGGGGCCGACGTCGCACGACATCGTGGCGTTCGTCCGGCGCACGCTGAAGACGTCGCGCGTCGGCCACACCGGCACGCTCGATCCCCTGGCGACCGGACTGCTCGTCATCCTCGTCGGGCCCGCGACGCGCCTCGCGCAGTTCCTGGCCGCCGACGAGAAGGAGTACCTCGCCGACGTCCGGCTCGGCGTGTCGACGCCGACGTACGACGCGGCGTCGCTGCCGCCCGATGTCCGATATCCGATCGCCGATATCCGATATCCGATGGACGCGGACGTCGAGGCGGTGCTGGCCACGTACCGGGGCTCGTTCCTGCAGACGCCGCCCCCATTCTCGGCAAAGAAGATTGCCAGCGTCCCGGCCTACGAGAAGGCGCGGAAGAATCAGCCTGTCGAGTTGAAGCCGGTACCGGTCACGGTGCACGCACTCGAGACCCTGAATGCATCGGATACCGGGTATCGGATATCGGATGTCGAACGGCGCGGCCTCATCCAGCTGCGCGTCGCGGCGAGCGCGGGGTTCTACGTCCGCTCGCTTGCGCATGACATCGGCCAGGCGCTCGGCTGCGGCGCCCATCTCGAATCGCTCCGGCGCACCCGCGTCGGGCGATTTCGGGTTGACGACGGACTGACGCTGGATCGTGTCGAGGCGCAGGGCCCGGCGGCGCTCGTGCCGCTCAACGACCTCCTCGGAAACATGCCGCCGGTGAGCCTGACGGCCGAAGGTACCCGCCGCGCCGCTCATGGCAACAGCCTCAACCCCTCCCATGTGGTCACGCAGCCACGTTCGGTTGCTGGATGGGGAAGGGGGGCTGATCGCCATCGCGGAGCCGCGCCCCGACGGCCTTTTGCATCCCCTTGTCGTGTTGGGGTAAAATACTGAACTGTTTGTAAATACGGCTAACGGCGGTCCGGTGCGGGGCATCCCGTCCCGAGGGTTCTGGACCGTTCGTGGAGGACGCCCATCGTGTTGAGCAAGGACCGCAAGACGGCAGTCATTGGCAGCTACGCCACCCACCAAGGCGACACCGGATCCCCCGAAGTGCAGGTCGCGCTCCTCAGCGAGCGCATCAGCTATCTCACGGAGCACTTCAAGGCACATGCGAAGGACCATCATTCGCGCCGGGGCCTCCTGAAACTGGTCGGCCAGCGCCGCCGCCTGCTCGATTACCTCAAGCGCAAGGACACGGACCGCTACGCGGACCTGATCAAGCGCCTCGGCATCCGGAAGTAAGCCGGATCGTGGGCCGGACCGTCTGGCCCGGCTTCCCCAAGTAACGCGCACCATAGAAAGCTGGCGCAGCTCAGAGACAGAAAGACAGATCACATGTACACACGCGACATTTCCGTCGGCGGACGCACGATTTCCATCGAGACTGGCCGCCTCGCCAAGCAGGCCGACGGCGCCGTGGTCGTCCGGTCGGGCGACACCGTCGTGCTCGTCAGCGCCTGCGCGGCGGCGAACCCCCGCGAGGGCATCGACTTCCTGCCGCTCACGGTCGACTACAAGGAAAATACCTACGCCTCCGGCCGCATCCCGGGCGGCTTCTTCAAGCGCGAAGGCAAGCCCACCGAAAAGGAAGTGCTCACGAGCCGCCTGACCGATCGGCCCATCCGGCCGCTCTTCCCCGCCGGCTGGCGCCACGAGACGCAGATCATCGCGCTGGTGCTCTCGGCCGACGCGCAGAACGACTCGGACGTGCTCGCCATCACCGGGGCGTCGGCCGCGCTGGCGCTCTCGACGATTCCGTTCACGCGCACGCTCGCGGGCGTCCGCGTCGGCCTCATCGAGGGCCAGTACGTCATCAACCCGACGTTCGAACAGCGCCGCAACAGCAGCCTCGACCTCGTTGTCGCCGGCACGGCCGACGGCATCGTGATGGTCGAAGCGGGCGCGAAGGAGGTCGGCGAGGAAGAGATGGTCCAGGCGCTCGACACCGCGCACAAGGCCATCAAGGACATCGTCGCCGGCATCGACGCGCTCGCCAAGCAGGCGGGCAAGACGAAGAAGACGATCGCCGCCAAGGTCATCGACCCGGCGTTCAGGAAGGGCGTGCACGGCAAGGCGTACGAGAAGCTCGCCGCCGCCATGCGCATCGAGGACAAGCTCGAAAACTACGCCACCATCGACAAGGTCCTCGAAGAGCTCGTCGCGAGCTACGACGAGGGCGACGCCGAGAGCCGCGCCAACGCCAAGTCGGTGTTCAAGGACCTGAAGGAACAGGTCATGCGCGACGAAGCGCTCGAGCGCGGCAAACGCCTCGACGGCCGCACGTTCGACCAGATCCGGCCGATCACCATCGAGGTCGGCGTCCTGCCCCGCACCCACGGCTCGGTCGTGTTCACGCGCGGCGAGACGCAGGCGCTCGTCACCGCGACGCTCGGCACCGCCGACGACCAGCAGAAGATCGAGACGATGGACGGCGAGGTGTGGAAGCGGTTCATGCTCCACTACAACTTCCCGCCGTTCTCGGTCGGCGAAGTCGGCCGCTTCACCGGCCCGGGCCGCCGCGAGATCGGCCACGGCGCCCTCGCCGAGCGCTCGCTCGTCAACATGCTGCCGGACGAGGACAAGTTCCCCTACACCATTCGCGTCGTCTCCGACATCCTCGAGTCGAACGGATCGTCGTCGATGGCGTCGGTGTGCGGCGGATCGCTGGCGATGATGGACGCGGGCGTGCCGCT
>Ga0075364_10001931_pt1 | contig 11538 bp, 10 predicted proteins | sample EndMetdeltDD1764_FD_71517 | JGI IMG/M metagenome (GOLD analysis project Ga0075364, IMG submission 71517) | Populus endosphere microbial communities from Tennessee, USA - Endosphere MetaG P. deltoides DD176-4 | ecosystem: Host-associated > Plants > Roots > Endosphere | place: USA: Tennessee... | reverse complement strand
GTGGCCGAGAGCGCCATGCGCGACATCGTCGGCCAGTCCAACATCCAGCCGCTCCTGACGGGCGCGCGCCAACAGACCGAGCAGGCCGTGCAGAAGCTGATGCAGGACGTGCTCGACACCTATCAGTCCGGCGTACGCATCGAGGAGGTGCGGCTGCAGAAGGTCGATCCGCCGACGCAGGTCATTGATGCCTTCCGCGACGTGCAGGCCGCCCGCGCCGACCGCGAGCGTTTGCAGAACGAGGCGCAGGCGTACGCCAGCCGTGTGCTTCCCGAGGCGCGCGGCGAGGCCGAGCGCATCTTGGCGGGTGCCAAAGGCTACAAGGAGCAGACGGTGGCCGAGGCGACCGGTCAGACCTCGCGCTTCCTGAAGGTGTTGGAGGAATACAAGAAGGCGCCCGACGTCACGCGTCGGCGCATGTATCTGGAGACCATGGAGCGCGTGTTGGGCGGCACCGACAAGATCATTATCGACGGCAGGACCGGTCAGGGCGTGGTGCCGTTCCTGCCACTCGACCAGCTGCAGAAGCGCAAAGAGGGGGCCAACTGATGTTGAGAGCCCTCGCCGCCGCTGTGGTCGTTACCTTTGGCGCCATCGCCGCCGCCGCCTATTTCGCCCTGTTCGTCGTGCACGTGAACGAGCAGGCCATCGTGCTCGAGTTCGGCAAGCCGGTGCGCATCATCTCCGAGCCGGGCCTGTATTGGAAGATCCCCGTGGTGCAGACGGTCGATACGTTCGACAAGCGCATCCTCGATCTTGACACTGCCGAGCAGGAGGTGACCGCCGCCGACCAGAAGCGCCTCAAGGTCGATGCCTTCGCACGCTATCGCATCGTCGACCCGCTGCTGTTCTACCAGGCCGTGCGTGACGAGCGCAGCGTGCGCTCGCGTCTGAGCCCCGTGATCGAGTCCGCGCTGCGGCGCGTGCTCGGCAGCGCCACCTTCACCGATCTCGTGCGCGACAAGCGCGAGGCCTTGATGAAGCAGATCGCCAAGCAGGTGAACGACGAAGGCAAGGAGTTCGGCCTCGAGGTGGTGGACGTGCGTATCAAGCGCGCCGACCTGCCCGACCAGAACCAGAAGAACGTGTTCGACCGCATGCGCGCCGAGCGTCAGCGCGAGGCCGCCGAGTTCCGCGCCGAGGGTGCGGGTGCGGCCAACCGCATCCGCGCCAACGCCGACCGCGAGGTTACCATCATCAAGGGCGAGGCGACCCGCGAGGCCGAGCAGACGCGAGGCGAGGGCGACGCAGAGCGCAACCGCATCTTTGCCGATGCCTTCAACCGCGATCCCGACTTTTTCGGCTTCTATCGCTCGATGCAGGCCTACGAGGCAGGCATAAAGTCGACCGATACGCGCATGCTGCTTTCACCCGACAGCGAGTTCTTCAGGTATTTCAACAGCCCCAGCGGCGGAACCGGAAGCACTGGCCAACCGAAACGATGAGCGACATTCTCGTTGCGATCGGACTCGTACTGGTCCTGGAGGGCCTGCTGTGGGCATCGGCGCCACATTTGGCCCTCAGACTGCTGGCCACGGCTGCGCAGATGCCCGAGCAGAAGTTGCGCACGGCCGGCGCCGCGGCGGTCGCGGTGGGTGTCGTGATCGTCTGGCTGGTGCGGGGCTGAACGACTCGTGATGTAGCGACCCGAGTTCCAGCGCGGCCGGCGCTTCCACCTGAACCGATCTCCCTTTAGGATTTGGACATAAGCAAGCGTCAGGAGAGTTGGGCATGAGCGGGCCTATGCAATCCAATACGTCGCGGGAAGGCCTCGGATTGGGACAGCTTGCACGGCGCGGCACCCTTGCCGCGGCTGCGCTCGTGCTGATGCTGACACCGGCCAGCTCGCAGACGCGCGGACCGGCCAGCGTCGCTCCGGTGGCTGAGAAGTTGATCGAGGCGGTGGTCAACATCTCCACCAGCCAGACCCTCAAGGGACCGGAAGGCGTGCCCCTGCCGCGCGTGCCCAAGGGTGCGCCGTTCGAGGAGTTCTTCGAGGACTTCTTCAACCGCAAGGGCGGCCGCTCACCGTCCGACCGCAAGGTCTCCTCGCTGGGCTCCGGCTTCGTCATCGACGGCAAGGAAGGCTACATCGTCACCAACAATCACGTGATCGACGGCGCCGACGAGATCATCGTCAACTTCCACGACGGCTCCAAGCTCAAGGTCGACAAGGTGATCGGCAAGGACACCAAGACCGACCTGGCCCTGCTCAAGGTCACACCGAAAAAGCCGCTGCCGCAGGTGCCGTTCGGTGGTTCCGGCAAGCTGCGCGTCGGCGACTGGGTGATGGCCATCGGCAACCCCTTCGGCCTCGGCGGCTCGGTAACCGTCGGCATCATCTCGGCCAAGCAGCGCGACATCAACTCCGGCCCCTACGACGACTACCTGCAAACCGACGCCGCCATCAACAAGGGCAACTCCGGCGGCCCGCTGTTCAACATGGACGGCGAGGTGATCGGCATCAACACCGCCATCATCTCCCCGACCGGCGGCTCGATCGGCATCGGCTTCGCGGTCCCCTCGGACACGGCCACGGTGGTGGTCGACCAGTTGCGCCAGTTCGGCGAAACGCGCCGCGGCTGGCTCGGCGTCAAGGTGCAGTCGCTGACCGACGACCTCGCCGAGACCTATGGCGTCAAGGAGAACACCGGCGCGCTGGTGGCCGGCGTCACGCCCGACAGCCCTGCCCAGAAGGCCGGCATCGTCGAAGGCGACATCATCCTCAAGTTCGACGGCAAGGACGTCACCACCATGCGCGGCCTGCCGCGTCTGGTGGCGCAGACGCCGATCGGCAAGGACGTCGACGTCGAGGTGATCCGCAAGGGCCAGAAGCGCTCCTTCCGCGTGGCAGTCGGACGCCTCGCCGAGGAGGACGAGCCCACCAAGGGTGCCAGCAAGGATGCCCCGAAAGGCAACAAGAAGGGCGCCCCCAAGAGCAAGGAGCCCGAAAAGCAGGGGCAGGGCGGGGGTGTGCCCAAGCCGAGCGGCCAGGCGCTGTTCGGCCTCGGCCTCGCGCCCCTGACGGACGATCTGCGCTCCAAGTACAACCTGGACCCGAAGACCAAAGGCGTGCTGGTCACCGAGGTCGATCCGGCCAGCCCGGCCGCGGAGAAGGGCATCAAGGCCGGCGATGTGATCGTCGAAATCGCCCAGGAGCCGGTCAATACCGTCGACGATGTCGCCAAGGGCATCGACAAGGTGAAGAACGCCGGCGGCAAGGCCGTCCTGCTGCGTCTGGAAGGCGGCAAGGGCGACATGCGTTTCGTTGCCCTTCCGGTACGATGAGGCGGGCTATGCTGGCGGTTGACGTTGAAAGGGCCGGCTTCATGCGATCGCGCAACCGCCGCCGCGTGTCGGCGTGCACTGCCTGCGGGGGGCTCGCATGTCTGAACGCCACAGTCTGATCGACACCATTACCGACAGCATCGTGCCCATCCACAGCGATGGCTACAAGTTCCTGGCGATCGGCGCGGGCGTATGCCTGCTGCTGTTCCTGGTCTGGCCGCCGCTGGCCTGGATCGCCGTGCTGATCACGGCCTGGATCGCCTATTTCTTCCGTGATCCGCCGCGAGTCACGCCTTTGCGCGAGGGGCTGATCATCGCCCCCGGCGACGGCCGCATCAGCGCCATCGAGCAGGTGCGCCCGCCGGCCGAGCTCGGCCTCGGCGACGAGCCGCGCCTGCGCATTTCCATCTTCCTGTCGGTCTTCGACGTGCATATCAACCGGTCGCCGGTCGCCGGCCGCGTCGTGCGCTCGATCTACGTGCCGGGTACCTTCCTCAATGCGGCCCTGGACAAGGCGAGCGAAGAGAACGAGCGGCGCTGCCTGATCATCTCCACGTCCGGCAATATCGAGATCGCCGTCGTGCAGATCGCCGGCCTGGTCGCGCGCCGGATCGTAACCTTCATCCGCGAAGGCGACACGGTCGGCATCGGCGAGCGCTATGGTTTGATCCGCTTCGGCTCCCGCGTGGATACCTATCTGCCGCCCGGGCACGGAGCCCTGGTGGCCGTCGGCCAGCGCGCGGTAGGCGGCGAGACTATCCTTGCCGATCTGAAATCGAATGAACCCGAGCGCGAAGCGCGCGTGCAATAGATCACGTAACGAGGTTGACGATGGATCCACTGCTGCCGAGACTTGAGGGCGAGGAGCGCCGCCGTCGCGGGCGCACGCTGTTCCGGCACAGCAAGATCCCCGTGCGCATGCTGGTGCCCAACTTCTTCACTCTGCTCAGCCTGTGCGCCGGCCTGACCGCCATCCGCATGGCGATCGAGCAGCGCTACGAGATGGCCATCGCCCTGGTCGTCATCGCGGCGATGCTGGATGGTGTCGACGGCCGCTTGGCACGTGCGCTCAAGGCGCAGTCCAAGTTCGGCGCCGAGCTCGACAGCCTGGCCGATTTCGTCAACTTCGGCGTGGCGCCGGCCGTCATCGTCTTCATCTGGGGTCTGACACCTCTCAAAGGGTTTGGCTGGATCGCGGTGCTGGTGTTCGCGCTTGCCATGGGGCTGCGGCTGGCTCGCTTCAACGCCATGATCGACGTCGAGAAGCCGAAGTGGCAGTCCAACTACTTCACCGGCATGCCGGCGCCCGCCGGGGCCATCACCGTGCTGCTGCCCCTGTACGTCGACGGCCTCGGCCTGTTCGACGTGCAGCAATGGCCGGTGCTCGTGTCTCTGTACGTGCTGGCGATGGCCTTCCTGCTCGTGTCGACCATCCCGACCTTCTCGGGCAAGCTGATGGGCGAGCGCATCTCGCGCGAGTACGTGATGCCGATGTTCGTCGGCGTGGCAGCCGTGGTGGCGCTGCTGGTCACCTATCCCTACGGCACGCTGACGCTGCTGACGCTGATCTATCTGGCGTGCATCCCGCTCAGCTATCGCCGCTTCCAGCAGCGCCTGCAGGACCCGGTCATGCAGCAATATCCGCCGTCCGGCACGGCAACCACCACCAGCGTCGACGGCGGCCTCTCCAGCGGTGAATTGCCGGGAGCGGGGGATACCAAGCACTGAGGCTCCTCCTTTTCCGCCTGCGGGAAGAGGCAACGGCTTGCGCGCTACTTCGTCTCTTCCGGCGCGCGATTGTAGACGTCGTCGGTGCGCACGATGTCGTCCTCGCCGAGGTAGGTGCCGATCTGCACCTCGATCATCTCCAGCGGCGTCTTGCCGGGGTTCTCCAGCCGGTGCCACTGCGTGGCGACGATGTAGACGGACTCGTTCTCGCGCACCAGCTTCTCTTCCGTGCCCACCACCACCTTGGCCGTGCCCTGCACCACCACCCAGTGCTCGGAGCGGTGATGGTGCATCTGCATGGACAGCTTGCCGCCCGGCTTGACGTGCAGCAGCTTCACCTGGAAGCGCGGGCCGATGTTGAGCGTCTCGAAATGCCCCCAGGGCCGGTGGTTCTTGAGGTGCTGCTCCTGCTCCTTGCGGCCGCTCTTGCGCAGTCGCTCGACGATCTTGCCGACGTCTTGAGCGCGCTCGCGGTCGGCCACCAGCAGCGCGTCCGGCGTATCGACGATGACGAGATTGCGCACGCCGATGGTCGCCACCAGGGCCTTCTCGCTGTGGATATAGCTGTCGTGTGTATCCTCGAGCACCGCCGCGCCGCTGGTGAAGTTGCCGTCGCCGTCGTGCGGCGCCAGGTCCCACAGCGACGACCACGAGCCGACGTCGCTCCAACCGACGTCGATCGGCAGCATCGCGGCCTGTTTGGTCCGCTCCATCACGGCATAGTCGATCGAGATGCCGGGTGCCGCCGCAAAAGCCTTGGCGTCGAGACGCAGGAAACCCAGGTCCTGCTTGGCGCCGGCGAGTGCCGCCCTCGCCGCGTTCAGGACAGCCGGCTCGAGGTGGCCGAGTTCGTCCAGGAAAGCCCGCGCGCCGAGCACGAAGATGCCGCTGTTCCAGGCATATGTGCCGGCCGCGAGATAGGTCTCGGCCTTGGCCTTGTCCGGCTTCTCCGTGAAGGCATCGACGGCATAGGCGCCCTCGAAGCCTGCGAGCGGAGCGCCGCGGCGGATGTAGCCGTAGCCCGAATGAGGCTGATCCGGCTCGATGCCGAACAGCACCAGCTTGCCGGTCGCGGTAACGCTTGCCGCCCGCCGCACCGCGGCGACGAACGCCGGCTCGTCGCGGATGACGTGATCGGACGGCATGACGGCCAGGATGCCGGCCGGGTCCTCGCGTGCCACCAGCAGGGCGGCGACGGCAATCGCCGGAGCCGTATTGCGCGCCGACGGCTCCAGCACGATGGCGTGCGGCTCGACGCCTGCCTGCTCGATCTCGTCCTTGACCAGGAAGCGGTGGTCGTTGTTGCAGACAATGATCGGCTTGGAGAATCCATCCTCTTCCCGCAAACGCGTCAGCGTGGCGGCGAGAAAGCTTGCAACCTGGCTCTCGAAGAAGCGGATGAACTGCTTGGGATACATGGCGCGCGAAAGCGGCCACAGGCGCGTTCCAGAGCCTCCCGAGAGGACGACCGGGTAGATGGATGGCATGCGTTTCCCCTGGCCGAACCTGTCGCCGCTACCCTTAGCAGCGCCGGCCGATCGGCTCAACACGGCTCCGTATGGCACTGCGCAGGCGACGTGGCTATGATCTCGATATTGCGGTGCCGGGGGAGAAGCCATGGGATGGTCGCGACAGGGAGGACACGCTCGCGCGTGTCTTGCCGCAGCAGGTCTGGCATCCATTGCGCTCGTGCCTGTTTCAGCCCAGGCCGATGGGGCCATTGCCATCGGGCTTCCAAGCGATGTGGCCAGGCACGGTGTCGCCGTCGGCACATCGTGGAATTACACCTCCCCGGAAGCCGCCAGGGCACGGGCCCTCGAGGAATGCCTGTCCTTCCCGGATGCGTCGGCCGACACGCGCAAGCTATGCAAGGTCATACAGACCTTCGTACGGGAATGTGTTGCGATCGCCCTCGATCCCGATGCCGGAACGCCGGGCTTCGGCTGGGCGGTGGCCTTGCCCCAGAGCGCTGCCGAGGACGCGGCGATGCAAGCCTGCATAAAGACGGCAGGCGTCAGCCGGCAGAAGTTCTGTCGGGTGACGACGACGCGTTGCGACGGTCAGTAGGCTCGCGCGTCGCCTATCGCTGCTGCAGGCGCTCGCGCATGGCACGCAGCGAGTTGTCCGGCTGGGTCTCCGACGTAGCCGCGGGCTGGCCGGCGGGCTCGCGCTCGCGGCGCATCGAGCCGAACTCGCGACGCAGGGGCGGCTCTGCCACCGGTTCGCGCGGGCGGCCGCGGCGCTCGTCAGCCGTCGATGGCTCCGGCTGGGTAGTGTTGGCCAGATTCATGGATTCAGCGAACATGGCCATGTGCTGGCCCCCGTCGGACGTCGCAGCTGTGCGCCAGCGGTCGACGATGCCCTCCAGGAAGCCCTCGTCGCCGACCGACGTCTGCCACTTCTCGCTGAAGCGCGCACCGGAGCTCTTGGGCATGCAGTGCTTGGGCAACTCGTCGAAGCGGATGCGCACCGGCAGGGATACGCCGTCGCCGAAGGCGATGGCCTCGCGCTGGCCCAGCGCCGACAGGAACTCGAGCATCCCCGAGCCGGTGTCGGAAATCGCCGACTCCACGATCTGCTGGTCGCGGTCGTTGGACATGCGCAGTGCGAACACCGTGTTGCACTGCGACAGGATGGTGGGGTCGATCTCGGCCGGACGCTGCGTGACGATGCACAGCGAAGCGCCGTACTTGCGGCCTTCCTTGGCGATCTTGGCGATCGCCCGCTTGCAGGGCTCGAAGCCGACATTGGGGTTGGCCGGCACGTAGCGGTGCGCTTCCTCGCACACCAGCGTGACCGGTACCTGCCCGTCGCTCCACAGCACGAAGTCGAAGGTCATGCGGCACAGCACGGACACCACCACGTTGACGATCTCGGTCGGCAGTCCGGCCAGCTCCAGGATGGTGATCGGCTTGTCGTTGACGGGAACGCGGAACATGCGGCCGAGAATCTGCACCAGCCCGTCATAGACGGTCAGCGATCCGAACATGAAGGCATAGCGCGGATCGGCGCTGATCGCCTCCAGGCGCGCGCGCAGGTTGCGGTAGGGCGACAGGTCCCGCTTGTTCTCGAGCTTGCCCATGCGATCGTCGATGATCTGCACGAGGTCGGAGATGCGGTAGGGCACCGGCGTGTCGACGGTGAACTTCGCCTCGCCAGCGGAACGCCTCAGCGCCCCTTGGTCACGCGCGCTGGCGCGGCCGGTGCCGTAGCGGGCCTTGGCGATCGGGATCAGCTCCTGGAGGATCTCGACCTCGACCTTGCGGTCCTGCGGGTTGCCGATCAGAACCTCGACCAGCTCCTCGAACGTCAGCAGCCAGTAGGGCAGCTGCATGTTGCGATGGTTGATGACCTCGCCCAATTCCCCGAACGCGGTGGCATATTCGTTGTGCGGATCTATCAGCACGACGTGCGCAGCCGGATTCTTCATCAGAATCGCGCGCAGGATGAGCGCAGTCGTGCAGGACTTGCCGGTGCCGGTGGTGCCCAGGATGGCGAAGTGCTTGCCGAGCAGATCGTCGACGCGCACCATCGCCGCGATGGTCGGGTCCTGGCGGATGCAGCCGACGCGCACGGAATGGCGCTTGTCACCGCAGAAGGCAAGCTCCAGCTCCGGCCGCTGGGCGATGCGTACGCGGTCGCCGAGTGCCGGGTAGACCGTTACGCCGCGGTTGAAGGATGCGGGCTTGCCGCCACCGGCTTTCCAGAGTTCGCCGACCAGGCCGAGTTCGGCGATCCACAACTCGCTCTCGCCTTCGCGCTGAGCGGGCACTGGCACGCTCAACGCCGAGACGATGGCCAGCACCGTGGTATTGGTCGTGTCGATGGCGAACAGGGTGCCGATCTCGGGCCGGTGCGTAGCCGGATTGGGCTTGCCGCCCAGCGAGGCCTTGCCGCCGTCGAGAAGCACGATGGCCTTGGCGCCGGTGACGGATACGATGCGGCCGAGGGAAAGATCGACCGCCTCGGCGCCGCGATCACCGGCCGTTGCCGGAGCTTGCTTGATTTCGACGTCCATGGGTTCCACCTAGCCTGCGCTGCCGTCACCGGGCAGGACGTCTGCGGTATTCGTAACGGAAACCTCCGAGGGCGAGGGAAGCAATACAGCCACCTCCGTACCCAGAGATTTGGCGCTGCGGATCTCGATGCTGCCGCCATGCAGCTGCACGAGTGCCTTGGCGATCGGCAGACCGAGCCCGGCGCCTTCCCGCCAGCGGGAGTGGCTGGCGTCGACCTGCGCGAACGGCGTCAGCGCCACGGTCACTTCCTCCTTGGTCATGCCGAGGCCGGTGTCGCGCACATAGATCGCGGCGCCGCCGCTCGGCAGCGCGCGCGCCTCGACGGTCACGGAGCCGCCCGGCTGCGTGAACTTGACGGCATTGCTGACAAGATTGGAGAAGACCTGGATCAGCTTGGCCGGATCGCCTTTGACGGCCGGCAGCTCCGCGTCGAACCGGCTGCTCAGCAGCACGCCCACCTCGACCGCATTCAACTTGTGGGAGGCCAGTACGACCTGCAGGATCTCACCGAGGTCGACCTCGCGCGCGTCGAGCGTGTATTTGCCGCTCTGCATCTTCGAGATGTCGAGAATGTCGTTGATGACGGCGAGCAGATGCGTGGCGGCGTCGCGGATGAGGTCGGCGTACTCGATGACCTCCGTATCCTTGAGGCGCCGCTTGTCGTACTCGCCGAGCAGCTTGGCAAAGCCGATCACCGTGTTGAGCGGCGTGCGCAGCTCATGGCTCATGTTGGCGATGAACTCGGACTTCACCTTGCTCGCCAGCTCGGACTCGACACGCGCCGTGTTCTCGGCCAGCCATGCGCGATGACGCAGTACGGAATCGGCCAACAACGCCGAGTACTCGCCCATCAAAGTGGTGCCTTTGCCCGCCCCTACTGTCCCGCTCAGCATGTCCCGACCAACAAATCTGCGACTTTAGGCAACATGACAGTAGAGGCCATCGGATAACTTGCAGTTAATGGGGGGCGTGGAGCCAGCCGGTCGCCGGTTAGGGGCTTCTTAAGCGTCCACATTTGGCCTAAGAAGGCTACTTTCACAGCCCAGCCTGTGATCCCCAGACGTTGGACGGCTGGCCGGTGTGTGATCCGCCGCGATGGCGAGACAACCACAGGTGCTCGTCTAGAGAGTTTGCGGATAATCCGTCAGAGGAGTTCACCAAATGACATTAAGGATCGGCGACAACGCCCCCGACTTCGAGGCCGACACCACCGCCGGCCGCATCCGCTTCCATGACTGGCTCGGCACCGCGTGGGGCGTGCTCTTCTCGCACCCCAAGGACTTCACGCCCGTGTGCACCACCGAGCTCGGCTACATGGCCAAGATCAAACCTGAGTTCGAGAAGCGCAACGTCAAGATCATCGGCCTGTCGGTCGATCCGGTCGACAAGCACTCCAAGTGGGCCGACGACATCAAGGAGACGCAGGGTTTCGCTCCCAACTATCCGATGATCGGCGACCCGGAGCTCAAGATCGCCAAGGCTTACGGCATGTTGCCGGCCGAAATCACCGGTTCTGCCGACGGCCGCACCGCTGCCGACAATCAGACCGTGCGCAACGTCTTCGTGGTGGGCCCGGACAAGAAGATCAAGCTCGTGCTGGTCTATCCCATGACCACGGGCCGCAACTTCGATGAGGTGCTGCGCGTCATCGACTCGCTGCAGTTGACCGCCAAGCACAAGGTGGCCACCCCTGCGCAATGGAAGAACGGCGAGGACGTGATCATCGCCGGCTCGGTCTCCGACGACGACGCCAAGAAGCAGTACCCGCAGGGCTGGAAGTCGCCCAAGCCCTACATCCGCATCGTCCCACAACCGAAGTAAAAACAGAATCCGGGCGGTCGGCGGCTTAAGGCCGTGCTCCGCCCGCTTCGCCGGCCTCGTCCGTCCACACGCGGAAAGCCTCCAGGGTGTTTGGTCCAAACGTGGTCGTGATGGCGACGTCCGCAGCATCGCGGCCGCGTGCCAGCAGGACCCTGCCGATCCGAGGCACGTTGTTTCTTGGATCGAACATATGCCACTGGCCTCCGAGATAGGCTTCGAACCAGGCTGCGAAGTCGCCGGGCGGATAGGGCCGTGGTGTTCCGATGTCGCTCAGATATCCAGTGCAGTAGCGCGCCGGTATGTTCAAAGCCCGACAGAACGCGATGGCCAAATGGGCGTAGTCGCGGCATACCCCGCGCCGCTCTTGATAGGCTTCCGAGGCTGATCGCGTTACGCGCGCGTGTTCGTAGCCGAACGCGATGTGCGCATGCACGAAGTCACAGACGGCCTGCACGCGCGCCCAACCCGGGCAGGACCGACCGAACAGGGTCCATGCCAGATCGAGCAGCCGGTCGCTGTCGCAGAATCGGCTGGCGATGAGGAAGACGAGCGTGTCGTCCGGAAGATCCTGAATCGAAACCTGGGTCGCGTCCGCTGCCACGAGATCGGGCAGTTCGGGATTGCGCACGACTGTATCGGTTGAGATGCGCATTGCTCCGGCAGGAGCGAGAATCCGACTGCA
>Ga0075364_10001930_pt1 | contig 11539 bp, 13 predicted proteins | sample EndMetdeltDD1764_FD_71517 | JGI IMG/M metagenome (GOLD analysis project Ga0075364, IMG submission 71517) | Populus endosphere microbial communities from Tennessee, USA - Endosphere MetaG P. deltoides DD176-4 | ecosystem: Host-associated > Plants > Roots > Endosphere | place: USA: Tennessee... | reverse complement strand
TCGAGCACGCGGCTCGCGAGGACGCGGTTGTGGTGCGCGTCGAAGGCGATGTCGATTCCGCTGCCGTCGGTGAACTCAGCGAGCATCTCGCGGCCGCGCTGGAGCTGGCCGCGGCCCACCCGGCTCGGCTGGTCATCGTCGACCTGAAACCGGTGACCTTCTTCGGCAGCGCCGGACTGAACGCGGTGCTCGACTGCCACGAGCGGGGCAACGCCGCCGGCACGTCGGTCCGGATGGTCGCCGACCACCTCCCGGTGCTGCGACCGATCAAGGTGACGGAGCTGGACCGCATTCTGGAGATCTATCCGACGCTGCCCGACGCGCTGCAGGGCGGCAAACCCAACGAGCCCGGCTAGGCCTCCTCGATCGCCTCGCCGAGTTCTTCCAGCAGCTTGTTGTGGTGATTGCTCGCCAGGACGTGTCCGGCGGCGATGACCAATGCGACCGGCCAGTCGATGAGCTCGAGGGCGGCCAGCGCCGCCAAACCCCCGTAATAGGCCAGCTGCTCGGGCCGCGGTATATCTAGCTGCCCGACCACCGGCAGGTTCAGCACAAAGGTCTCGCCCTCCCGGATTTTGTCCACGGCGTCACGCTGGGATGTTGCTCGACGAGCTTTCTTTTCCGCCATCATTTGCCTTTCAGTAACGTCGGATTTGCCGACAAGCAGGGTGACACGGTCACCGTCGGGGGTATGTCGACGAAAGATGCGCTCGCCGATCCCCTAGCTTCGACGTTTGCTTCGGTGCTGACCGTGCCGTTGCTGGAGCTGTACGCGCTGCTGTGGCGCGTCGGCGTCGTCGAGGTCCGGGAGGTTGACTCGTCGCGTCGCGCCGCCCGGAGGTATGCGGCGCTGGTGGCTCATGATTTGGGGGCTCCGATTTGTCCCGATCCCGCAGCACACGATTCAGAACACCCACCGCGACGGGGGTGCAGCCGGGCAGCTGGCTGACGACCTGAATGCCCAGCGCGGTGAGCACCACCAGCGGGGCGGGGTCGTCCACCACCGATTCAGCCTGCTCCGGGCTTAGCTGGCGGTGCGCCACCGCGATAACTCGCACGTCCTAATTAGTTGGTGCTGCGCAATTCGGTCGTGCCCGCGCGCCGGCCGGTCGTCTTCTTGGCCGCCGATTTACGGGCGGTAGTTTTTTGGGCCGGGGCTTTCTGTGGCTCAGGTTCGGTGGGCACCGTCGTCAGCTTCGCCTTCGCGGGGCGCGCTGGCGCCTCCGGTTTGTTGTTGAGCCGCCGCAGCAACAACGCGCCGCCGCCGACGGCCAATAGGATCGGCCACTCGACGATGCCCGCGACGCCGAGCGCGCCGATGGCCAGCGCGGCAGCCGGCGTCGACTTGCTGCCGCTGCTGATTCCGCGCTGGATGCCCTCGGCCGCTCCCTTGACGCCGCCGACGACACCATTGATGGCCGCGCCACCCACAGCGCCCGCGGCGGCCGTGGTCGCCGTCGCCGCCCGATTCACCGTTTGGCCCACGCTGCGAACCGTTCCGCCGACGACACTCATGCTGACTCCCTGGCCTTGATTGCTCTCGCTGCAAACCGCATTGGTGTATACCCGCTGAACACAAAGTTAACAGTTACGACGGGCTGGTTCCCAGCATCTCTACAGCGAAAGCCTGCCACGTTACCTACGCGCGTACAACGAGCATTTCAGGATTTCTGGCGCTGAGCCGGCAAACGCGTCGCCTATGCGATTCACAGTGTGCTCACATCGATCATAACCGGCGCGTGGTCGCTGGGTGCCTTGCCTTTGCGTTCCTCGCGCACGATCTGCGCGTCGACCACCCGGCCCGCCAACGCCGGTGAGGCAAGGATGAAATCGATGCGCATGCCCCGGTTCTTCGGGAACCGCAGCTGGGTGTAGTCCCAGTAGGTGTAGACCCCGGGCCCTGGCGTGAAAGGCCTTACCACGTCGGTGAATTGCGTGTCGACAAGGGCGTTGAACGCCTTGCGTTCCAGCTCGGAGACGTGCGTGCAGCCGGTGTAGAAATCGGTGCTCCAGACGTCGTCGTCGGTAGGGGCGATGTTCCAGTCGCCGACCAGTGCGATCGGAGCGGCGGGATCCTCGCGCAGCCAGCCCTCGGCCGTATCACGAAGCGCGGCAAGCCAATCCAGCTTGTAGCGGTAGTGCGGGTCGACGAGGGTGCGGCCGTTGGGCACATACAGGCTCCACACCCGCACGCCGCCGCAGGTGGCGCCCAAGGCGCGGGCTTCGGCGGTGGCGGCCACCTCCGGCTTGCTGCTCCAGGTGGGCTGGCCGTCGAAGCCGACCTGCACATCCTCTAGGCCGACGCGCGAAGCGATCGCCACGCCGTTCCACTGATTGAAGCCGACGTGTGCGACCTCATAGCCCAGTTCGAACAGTGGCAGCGTGGGGAATTGGCTATCGGTGCACTTGGTCTCCTGCATGGCCAGCACATCGACATCGGCGCGCGCCAGCCAATCGATGACGCGGTCCAGGCGGGTGCGGATCGAGTTCACATTCCAGGTGGCCAGCCGCAGGGTCCGGTCGGGCATGGCTAGAGGCTATCGGTTGGGAATGACGTACCGGCTGCGATGGTGCAGCCGGAAACCCAGCGACTCGGCCAGCGCGATCATGTCGGTTTCGGTATCGGGCACGCGCACGTAGCCGCGGGTCGCGCCCCGGCCGGCGCCCCAGGCCAGTGCCGCTTCCCAGCGCTGTGGGTCGTCCGCTTCGCGCGTCGGCCACAGGCCGACCCACGTTGTGCCGTCGGGTGCGTCGGAAATCGCCGCGCGCAGGCCCGGTTCCGGCGCCGACGCCGGCGTGACGCTCGAGATGGCGCGGACCAGCACCTGCTCGGTGTGTTCGGTCTGCCAGCCGGGCGGCGGCGTCAGCAAGCGGTCGGGGATGGCCAGTCGGGGCGTAAGGCCGCGCCGTGTGTACCAGTCCACTATCGCCGGGATGGCACTCGCGTCCGCTGAAATATCAAGCGGCACCGCGTAATCGACGCCGTTGCCGGCACGCAGCAGCCAGCCGTGCAGCCAGCTTTGCTCCGCCCCGGGCCAGGCAGCGGCGGCGGCGTGTTCGAGCGCGCGGATCTGGGCGGTGCGCACCGGCGCGTCGGTCAGCACCCGCAGCGCCACCACGTCGGCGGACGCGCACTCGACGACCGTGCCGCGCTTCGTGGCGACCCGCACCATCGGCTCGATCGCGAGCAGGTGTCCCACGGCGTCGGTCAGCGGTGGGACCGATCCGGCGGGCCGGCGGTAGCGAACCGTCACCCGCGTCCCGAGGTCCGGCCACGAGATCATCAGTGACCGAACGGGTCGGGCCCCTCGCCCGGCAGCCACGACAATCCGGGAACGCCCCAGCCGTGTGATTTGACGGCCCGTTTCGCGGCGCGCGCGTGCCGGCCGATGAGGTGGTCGAGGTACAGGAAGCCGTCGAGGTGCCCGGTTTCGTGCTGCAGCATGCGCGCGAACAGACCGTTGCCTTCGATGGTGACGGGACTGCCGTCGGCGTCGAGTCCGGTGACGCGCGCCCACTCCGCGCGGCCGGTGGGGAACGACTCGCCGGGAACCGACAGGCAGCCTTCGTCGTCGTCGTGGCCCGCCGAGGGCATGGTCTCGGGTATTTCGGAGGTTTCCAGGACCGGATTGATGACCACCCCGCGGCGGCGGTCGGTCAACCCGCGGTCCTCGGAGCAGTCATAGACGAACAGTCGCAGCCCGTGTCCGATCTGGTTGGCCGCCAGCCCGACGCCGTTGGCGGCATCCATCGTGTCGTACATCGTCGCGATCAGTTCGGCCAGATCCGCCGGCAGCGAACCGTCGGCGGCGACCGGCACCGGCGTCGTCGGGGAGTGCAGGACCGGATCGCCCACGATGCGAATGGGTACGACTGCCATGGTCGGCTAGCTTAGGCAATCGGGCTCAGGCCGCCGGCGAGTGTGGGGGATATGTGCGTCCACCCGTCGTCGAAATTCGTCGCCGTGACACGCCGGCCCCGCGCGGCGCGCCGGGCAAAAACGGCAAGTCGGCCGACTCGCGGGTCTGCATTACAGCTTGAGGGTTCCAGGCGTGGTTCAATATTCGCGCGAAACATGCCCATGTAAGTCTCTGTCAGTCAAGTCATTCGAGAGTTTGAGAATTCGCCGAAAGGGTCCAGGGGAGCGATATGGACAGCGCCATGGCGCGGGCTAATCGAACGGGGGACGACTGTGAGATCGCCGATGGGCTAACCCGGCGCGAGCACGACATCCTGGCCTTCGAACGGCAGTGGTGGAAGTTTGCCGGCGTGAAGGAAGATGCCATCAAAGAGCTGTTCTCGATGTCGGCGACGCGCTACTACCAGGTGCTCAACGCGCTCGTCGATCGGCCCGAGGCGCTGGCAGCGGACCCGATGCTGGTGAAGAGGCTGCGGCGGCTGCGCGCCAGCCGCCAGAAGGCGCGGGCGGCGCGGCGCCTCGGCTTCGAGGTGACCTGACACCGGCCCCGCTACAGTGGGCTCGATGAATGAGCGCGTACCCGACTCGTCGGGGCTTCCCCTCCGGGCCATGGTGATGGTGCTGTTGTTCCTCGGCATCATTTTCCTGCTGCTCGGCTGGCAGGCGTTGAGTTCGTCGGGCAAGTCGGACGAGGCGTCATCGATGTCGAGTGTGACCAGCACCACGGCGCCGGCGTCGTCAAGCAAACCCACGGCGAACCAGGCCGAGGTGCGCGTCTACAACATCTCCGGGAAAGAGGGCGCCGCCGCGCGCGTCGGCGACCAGCTCAAGGCGGCCGGTTTCAAAGTCGTCGAGGTCGGCAACCTCTCGCTCTCCGATGTGTCGGCCACCACGGTGTATTACACCGACGCCGACGGCGAGCACGCCACCGCCGACGCGGTGGGTCAGAAGCTGGGAGCACCGGTCGAGGCGCGAATCCCCGCGGTTGCCGATCAGCCGCCAGGCGTCATCGTGATAGTGGCGGGCTGACACCGCGGAACGAGATCCGCGGGTTAGGCTCTCGCTATGCCTAAACTCGCCGGTCAGCTGTCGCCTCTGTTTTTCGCCGCTTGCGTCGCGCTGATGAGCGCGTGCGCGTCGCCGCAGCACCCTTCGTCGACCCCGGGCACCACGCCGCCGGTCTGGACGGGATCGGCTGCGCCGTCAAGCATCTCGGGGCATGAGGGGCCGACGGCGTCGGAGAGCCTGACCACCGTGTTGAAGGGACCCAACGGCGCCGAGGTGGCGACCGCCAAGTTCGAATTCGCCAACGGATTCGCCACCATCACACTGCAGACGACCAGCGTCGGCGTGCTGTCGCCGGGCTTCCACGGAGTGCACCTGCACCAGGTGGGCAAGTGCGAGCCCAACTCGGTCGCCCCGACCGGCGGGGCGCCCGGCGACTTTTTGTCCGCCGGGGGCCACTTCCAGGTGCCGGGGCATAGCGGGCACTCGATGAGCGGTGATCTGACGTCGCTGCAGGTGCGCCGGGACGGTTCCGGGATGCTGGTGACCACGACGGACGCCTTCACGATGGCAGACCTGTTGGCCGGTTCGAAGACGGCGATCATGATTCACTCCGGTGCGGACAACTTCGCCAACATCCCGCCGGAGCGCTACAACCAGACCAACGGGGCACCGGGACCCGACCAAACCACGATGAGCACAGGTGACGCCGGCAAGCGGGTGGCGTGCGGTGTCATTGGTTCCGGCTAACCCAGCCACTAACCCAGCAGGCAACAGGGCGAGTGCACACATCGACTTCGCCCGCTCACCGCGGCCGACCGTCGGCGTGGAATGGGAATTCGCGCTCATCGACGCGCAGACCCGCGACCTGAGCAACGAAGCCCCCGCGGTAATCGCCGAGATCGGCCAAAACCCGCGCGTGCATAAGGAATTGCTGCGCAACACCGTCGAGGTCGTCAGCGGCATCTGCGAAAGTGCCGGGCAGGCGATGGAGGATCTGCGCGATACCTTGGGGCCCGCCCGCCGGATCGTCCGCGACCGCGGCATGGAACTGTTCTGCGCCGGCACGCACCCCTTCGCCAAGTGGTCCACGCAGAAGCTCACCGACGCGCCTCGCTACGCGGAGCTGATCAAGCGCACCCAGTGGTGGGGCCGGCAGATGCTGATCTGGGGCGTGCACGTGCACGTGGGGATCTCGTCGGCCAACAAGGTGATGCCGATCATGACGTCGCTGCTCAACTACTACCCGCACCTGCTGGCGCTGTCGGCGTCCTCGCCCTGGTGGGCCGGGGAGGACACCGGATACGCCAGCAACCGCGCGATGATGTTTCAGCAGTTGCCCACGGCCGGGCTGCCGTTCCACTTCCAGACCTGGGCGGAGTTCGAGGGCTTTGTCTATGACCAGAAGAAGACAGGCATTATCGACCACATGGACGAAATCCGTTGGGACATAAGGCCTTCACCGCACCTGGGCACCCTCGAGGTGCGGATCTGCGACGGCGTGCCCAACCTCCGTGAGCTGGGTGCGCTGGTCGCCTTGACGCATTGCTTGGTCGTCGACCTGGATCGCCGCCTGGACGCCGGCGAGTCGCTGCCGATCATGCCGCCCTGGCATGTCCAGGAGAACAAGTGGCGTGCCGCCCGTTACGGGCTGGACGCGGTGATCATCTTGGATGCCGACAGCAACGAGCGTCTGGTGACCGAGGATCTCGACGACATGTTGACCCGGCTGGAGCCGCTCGCGAAGTCGCTGCACTGCGCCGACGAACTCGCCGCGGTGGCCGACATTTACCACCGCGGCGCGTCCTACCAGCGGCAACGGCGGGTCGCCGAGGAGCATGACGGCGACCTGCGCGCGGTCGTCGACGCTCTGGTCGCCGAGCTGGACATCTAGTCATGGCTGCGGAACCCACTGAGCTGGCGATGTTCCCGCTCGAGTCGGTGCTGCTGCCCGGTGAAGAGTTGCCGCTGCGCATCTTCGAGCCGCGCTACGCCGCGCTGGTGCGCGACTGCCTGGACAGCGACGATCCCCGCTTCGGGGTGGTGCTAATCTCCCGTGGCCGCGAGGTCGGCGGCGGCGACATGCGCTGCGACGTCGGTGCGCTGGCCAGGATCGCCGAATGCCTCGATGCCGGCTCGGACCGGTACGCGCTGCGCTGCCGGATGGGCGAACGGATTCGGGTGAGCGAGTGGCTGCCCGACGATCCCTATCCGCGGGCCACGGTGCAGACCTGGCCGGACGAGCCCGGGGTGCGGGTCACCAGTGCGCAGTTGCGCGACGTCGAGGACCGGGTGATGGCACTGTTCGAGCGGGTCGCGGCCGCGCGCGGGGCGGAGATGCCGGGTCGCGACGTGCTGCTCGGCTATCAGCCAGAGGACGTCGATGACGCCGGAAAGCTGTTGTACGCGTTGGCGTCTCGAGTTCCCATTGGTCCGGCCGACCGCTACGCCGTGCTGTCGGCGCCGTCGCCGGCCGCCCGGCTGGCGGCCCTGCTGGAGGCCTTGGACTCGGTGGCCGCGATGATCGAGTTCCAGCTGTCGGAGTGATCCCGCTCGGCCAGCGATTTCAGCGTGAGCAGCTGCTTTCGCATCATCACGAGGTCTCCGAGCGCGAGTACGCGCGCAACCACCCGAGGGGCGCCGAACAGCACGCGCACATGAAGTCGTGAACCCTCCCCTTCCGCGCGGACCGCGTACGTCACAGCCACGCCCCTCGACCGCAAGGTGATCTGCTCTCCGTCGGCGAACGACCGCAGCGCGAAGATCGTCATGAATCGCTGGCCAACTTCGAGGTAGCGCAGTTCGGGGTCGCGTGCCCGGGGACTGCGGCGCCCGAAATTATCGAGGACGTCGTAGCTGTATGGGGCGACGCGTAATTGGCACAACCAGGAGAAAACGATGGCCGGCGGCGCATCGATGCTGATTGCGCGGTCCGCTTGGACGCCGCATCGCGGACAGAGCCGGTCGCAGGGCAGCGACGCCGTTCGTTCCGACGGCCTGACTCCCCACGTCAGCCCGGGGATCATCGCACCGCTACCCCGCGGGGCAGACGTGCGCTGCGGTCCATCAGCCGCGGCGCCACCGCCCGATGCAGTGGACCGACCAAGGCCCAGATCGTTCGCGCGGCCATCTTGTGGCGGTAGTGCAGGCGAGTGGTGAGTATGGCCCGACCGTCCTCGCGCCGCAGCGTCAGCTGGCCGCGCATCAGCGGCCCGTGCGTCGCTAGTACGATCTCATCCTGGTCCGAACCCATGATCCGCCAACCGATTACGTGATCGGGCGAGGAATTCGGGCCCAGGCGAAATCTCAGTACGTGGCGGTGGATCCACAAGACGAGGCTTCCGAGTGCGCGCGGTTCGCTCCCCAGCGCATCGCGGAACGCTTGTTCGGCAGTGCGCAGGTCGCCGTCAGTGATTGCGACTTCGAAGGCATCCGTGTAGTCAGCCTCGGTCGCGGCAATGTGGTTGAGCATGCGGCGCACCACGATCCGGTGTACGCCGGTCCCGATCACCAGCGCCCGATAGGCGCGGCCGTGCAGCCCGGGAAACGCGGCGAAGGTCAGGGCCCGCAGCCGGACACCCTCTGGATCATGGCGCTCGGGCTCCAGCTCGAAGACCAGGCGGTACACGGCGAACAGGTGCCGGCCTTTCAGCGCCAGGCGCTGCGGCGGCGTCGCCTCCTCGAGCCGGAAGCCCGGGAGAACCGTGGTCGGGTCCTCGGGATCACGGCACATCTTGCGCAGCAGCGCCGACCAGGTTTCAGCCGCCGAGGCGTGGACCGAGATAGCATGCTCATCGATATAGGGTAATCGTTTCATATAGAAGGACCATACTAGATCGTGGCACCTCCGCGGAAGCATGAGACCGATGTGATCCTGGACGCAACCCGGGCGCTGGTGCTCGCGCACGGGCCGCGCGCGGCGAGCGTCGCCGCTATCGCCAAGGCCAGTGGCGCGCCGGCCGGCACGCTGTATCACCGGTTCGGCAACCGCGACGGCGTGGTGACCGCGGCCTGGCTTCGCGCGCTCGAGCGTTTCCAGTCGCGCGCGCTCGCGGCTGCGGCCGACACCGCCCTGGATACCGCCGTAGAAACCGGAGTAGCCATGGCGGTGGCGGCGGTCAGCTTCGCGCGTGAGCTTCCCGATGACGCGCGGCTGCTGCTGACCATCCGGCCCAGCGACCTGGTCGACGGCCAGCCCGACGCGGCGTTTCGCCAAACCCGCGCCGCGATGAACGCGCCGCTCATCGAGAGGGTCCGCGGGCTGGCCGAAAAGCTTTACGGCAGCGCCGATCCACGGGCGCTCGACGCGGTGAGCAGGGCGGTGGTGGACCTGCCCTACGCCGTGGTGCGGCGGCACGCCTACGACGATCGGATGCCCGATTGGCTGGAGTCCGACGTCACCGCCGCGGCCCGGGCGCTGTTAGAGAGCTTTAGCGAAGGCGCGTAACGCCTCCACCTGGAGCGGGTCCAGGGAGGGACGGACGGTCTTGCGGGCCGCGTCGAGGTCGGCGGCGGTGACGTCGGCCGCATCGATGGATCGCCGCATCGCGGTGAGAGCCGCCTCACGCAGCAGCGCCACACAGTCGGCCGCGCTGTAGCCGTCGAGCCCCGCGGCCACGGCGTCGAGATCCACATCGTCGCTCAGCGGGACGGATTTGCCCGCGGTGCGCAGGATTTCGAGGCGGGCTTCGGCGTCGGGCGGGTCGACGAACACCAGCCGTTCCAGCCGGCCGGGCCGCAGCAGCGCCGGGTCGATCAGGTCGGGCCGGTTGGTGGCGCCCAGCACGACGACGTCGCGCAGCGGGTCGACGCCGTCGAGCTCGGTCAGCAGCGCGGCCACCACCCGATCGGTCACGCCCGAATCGAAGCTCTGCCCGCGCCGGGGCGCCAGCGCGTCCACCTCGTCGAGGAATATCAGCGACGGCGCCGAGTCGCGGGCCCGCCGAAATAGCTCGCGCACCGCCTTTTCCGAGGATCCAACCCACTTGTCCATCAGCTCGGAGCCCTTGACCGCGTGCACGCTCAGCTGCCCGGTGCTGGCGAGCGCGCGCACCACGAAGGTCTTGCCGCACCCGGGCGGCCCGTACAGCAACACCCCGCGGGGCGGCTCGACACCCAACCGGGCGAAGGTGTCCGGGTGCTGCAGCGGCCACAGCACGGCCTCGGTCAGCGCCTGTTTGGCCTCGGCCATGTCGCCGACGTCGGCGAGCGTGATGCTTCCGACGCTCACCTCCGCGCTGGCCGAGCGGGACAGCGGCCGGATCACGGTCAGCGCGCCGACCAGGTCGTCCTGGTTCAGCGCCGGTGGTTGGCCGTCGGCGCTGGCCCGAGACGCCGCCCGCAAGGCCGCCTCGCGGATCAGCGCGGCCAGGTCGGCGACGACGAAACCCGGTGTGCGGCCGGCGATCTCGTCGAGATCGAGGTCGCGGGTGGGCACCGGCTTCAGCAGCGCCTCCAGCAGCGCCTTGCGGGTCGCGGCGTCGGGCAGCGGCAAACTGAGCTCGCGGTCGCACAGCTCCGGCGCGCGCAGCCGGGCATCGAGCTGGTCGGGCCGCGCGGAGGTCGCGATCAGCGCCACGCCGTCGGTGGCCACCGCGGTGCGCAGCTCGGCCAGGATCAGCGCGGCCACCGGCTCGGCGGTGGCCGGCAGCAGGGCGTCGACGTCGCTGATCAGCAGCACCCCGCCGCCTTCCCGGCCTGACCCGCGAATCGCCGCCACCGCGGAGGCGACGGTCTTGAGCCGGTCGTCGGCGGCCAGCGCGCCGACCTCCGGGCCGTCCAGCCCCACCATCCTGCGGCCCGCGCACACCGCCCGCACCAGCGTCACCTTGCCGACGCCGGCCGGGCCCGACACCAGCACGCCCAGATTGGTGCCGGCCCCCAGGGACTGCAGCAGGTGCGGCTCGTCGAGGGCAAGCTTGAGCCACTCGGTGAGCTTGGCGGCCTGGGGCTGCGAGCCCTTGAGCTCCTCGACCTGGATCTCCGGGGTCACGACCCCGACGGATTCCGTCGCGGATGTCGCGGCGCTCCACCCGACACCGGTGCCCCAGGTCACCGACGAGTTCGGCTGCACGCTGACCGGCCCCTCGGGGTCGACGCCGGTCACGGTCAGCAGCTCAGAGGTCCAGCTGATCCCGACCGCCGACGCCAACGCCCGGCTCGCGGCGGACGTCGACGTCCCCGGACCCAGGTCGCGCGGCAGCAGCGAGACCGCGTCGCCGACGGTCATGACCTTGCCGAGCAGGGCCTGGCGCAGGGTGACCGGCGACACCGATTGGGTGGCCAGTCCCGAGCCGCTCAGCGTCACCGAGCGCGCGCCGTAGACGGTGACCGAGCTGACGATCACCTCGGTGCCCTCCCGCAGCCCGGCGTTGGACAGCGTCACGTCGTCGAGCAACACGATGCCCACCGGGGTGTCCGGCCCGGCCAGCCCCGCCACTGCCGCGGTGGTCCGCGCACCGGTCAGCGATACCGCGTCCCACTCCCGGATGCCAAGGGCGGCAACGGCGCTCGGGTGCAGCCGGATGACGCCGCGACGCGAGTCGACGGCCGAGGTGTTCAGCCGGGCGGTCAGCGCGAGCCGAGGGGTCAAAGCCGCCCGCCCGGTTTGCGCAG
>Ga0075364_10001929_pt1 | contig 11539 bp, 7 predicted proteins | sample EndMetdeltDD1764_FD_71517 | JGI IMG/M metagenome (GOLD analysis project Ga0075364, IMG submission 71517) | Populus endosphere microbial communities from Tennessee, USA - Endosphere MetaG P. deltoides DD176-4 | ecosystem: Host-associated > Plants > Roots > Endosphere | place: USA: Tennessee... | reverse complement strand
CGGTGACCGGCGGGTTCTTCAAGACGATGGGCCTGCCGCTGATGCGCGGCCGGACGTTCACCGCGGCGGAGGATCTCGAAGGCGGGCCCGTGGTGATCGTCAGCGAGACGCTGGCGCGGCGGTTCTGGCCCGACGGCAACGCGATCGGACGCCGCATGACGATGGGGCGCGTCGAACAGAATCCGAGGAATCAGAGAGAAGATGTCGAGTGGCTGACGATCGTTGGTGTCGCCCGCGACCTGCGCGACACGACGCGCGAGGCGGATCCGCGGCCGGTCGTGTTCCTGCCGTATGGCGGGCGGTCGTGGCCGTTCATGGCCATCGCGGTGAAGACGCGCGGGCCGATCGACGGCATCGTGACGGCGATGCGGCGCGAGGTGCGGTCGATCGATCCGTCGATTGCGATTGCCGATCCGTATCCGATCACCCGCAACCTCGATCGCACGATGACCACGCCGCGCTTCAGCATGCTGCTGATGGCGCTGTTCGCGGGCGTCGCGCTGGTGCTGGCGACACTCGGCGTCTACGGCGTCACCGCGTATGCCGTGGCGCTGCGCACGCGTGAGATCGGTATCCGGATGGCGCTCGGCGCCGTCCCGCGGGACGTGCTCCACCTGATCGCCGGCCGCGGCCTGGTGCTCGCGGCCATTGGGATTGCCGCCGGGTCGTTCGGCGCGTTCGTGCTGTCGGGCTTCCTGGAGAGCCTGCTGTTCCAGACGCGTCCGGCGAATGCCGGCAGTCACGTGCTGGTCGCATCGGTGCTGCTGGTGGTTGCGCTGATTGCAATTTTGATCCCTGCGTGGCGCGCGAGCCGGATCGATCCGCGTCAAGCGCTCACGTCGGAGTAGGCATCCAGATCGAACATCGAGTAGATGCATTTTTGTTGCTTCTGAACGCATACGTCGCGCTGATATGATCGACCCAATATGAGCGCCCCGGTTACCGCGAAAGCAGGACTCGAAGACATCGTCGCCACCTCCTCGGCCATCTGTTATCTCGATGGCGACAACGGGGTGCTGGCCTACTGCGGTCACGATATTCACGACCTCGCGCAGCACGCGACGTTCGAGGAAGTCTGTTTCCTGCTGTGGAACCGGCGGCTGCCGAACCGCGCGGAACTGGGCGATCTGCACTCGGCGCTGGCCGCGGGGCGGCCGCTGCCGGAAGCGGTGTTGCGCCTGCTGAAGAGCCTGCCGCCGGCGAACGGGATGGACATCCTGCGCACGGCGACCTCCGCCCTCGCGCACAGCGACCCCGACGCGGACGACAATTCACCGCAGGCCAACACGCGCAAGGCCATCCGCCTGACCGCGCAGCTCGCGAGCCTGGTCGCCACGTTCGGCCGCATGAACGCGGGCGGCTCGCCGATCCAGCCGGATCCGGCGCTCGGCCATGCCGCGAACTTCCTCTACATGCTCACCGGCGAGCGTCCGAACGCGACCGCCGTGCGCGCGTTCGACATCGCGCTCACGCTGCACGCCGATCACGAGCTGAACGCCTCGACGTTCGCCGCGCGCGTGACCGCCGCGACGCTCTCCGACATCCACTCCGCCATCGTCTCCGGCATCGGCACCCTCAAGGGCCCGCTGCATGGCGGCGCGAACGCCGATGTGATGCGGTTGTTGCTGGAGCTGGGCGAGACGGCGAGCGACGAGCGGATCGATTCAGCGATCCGCGGGAAGCTTGCGCGCAAGGAGAAGATCCCGGGCTTCGGCCATCGTGTATATACGACCGAAGATCCGCGTGCGACGCATCTGCGGCGGATGTCGAAGGAGCTTGGCCAGCGCGCGGGCAATTCGCGCTGGTACGAGATGTCGCAGAAGATCGAAGCGCTCGTGAAGGGCGAGAAGAAGCTGAATCCGAACGTCGACTTCTACTCGGCGTCGACGTATTACATGCTCGGCATCCCGATCGATCTCTTCACGCCGATCTTCGCGGTGAGCCGCGTGTCCGGCTGGACCGCCCACGTGCTCGAGCAGTACACCAACAACCGCTTGATCCGTCCGCGCGCCGACTACACCGGCCCGACGTATCCGCAGACCTTCATCCCCCTCGACCGGCGCTAGCCGCCGGTCGAGCGGTCCGTCCGCCGCCACTCGCTCACTGGTCTTCGAGCGGGATCAATCGACGCTGGATCGCGAAGCGTACCAGGTCGCCGATCGTGCGGAGCTGCAGCTTGCGCATGATGCGGCTGCGGTGCGCGTCGACGGTGTAGACGCTGATCTCGAGCTCCGAGGCGATGTCCTTTGAGCTCTTGCCCTCCGCTAGCATCTGTAGCAACTGGCGCTCGCGTGGTGTGATCGAGTCGAGCGGGTCGGAGACGTGCTTTTGATAGTCGGCGAGCACCGTCGAGGAGATCGCCGGGCTCAAATAAGCCTGGCCTTGCGCCACCGCGCGGATTGCGGTGACCAGCTCGCTGTCGATCGCTTCCTTCAGCAGGTAGCCACTCGCCCCAGCCTTCAACGCGCCGCGGACGTAGGCGGCGTCGCCGTGCATCGACAGCACGAGCACGCGGCATTCAGGCGTCTCCTGGCGGATCAGCCTGGTCGCTTCCACGCCGTTGATCTCGGGCATCGCGATGTCGATCACCGCGACATTCGGTGAGAGCTTCTGGACCGCCTCCACGGCCTGACGGCCGTTCGAGGCTTCACCCACCACCTCGATGCCCGGATGCTGCGAGAGGAGCAGGCGGAATCCCTGCCGTACGATCGTATGGTCGTCGGCCAGCAGGACGCGGATGGTGTTAGACGGTGGAGCTCGCATGCAATGGCACTTCCGCGATAACTGTGACGCCGCTTCCGCCGGCGCCGCCGCCAGACTGCACGCGCAGCAGGCCACCAGCGGCCCGCATGCGTTCGCGCATGCCGATCAGGCCAAAACCGCCGCCGCTCGCGCCGCTGCCGCCGCCTGACGAGGCCGATCGGCCAACGGGCAATCCGCGGCCGTTGTCAGCGACGGCAAGCCGCAGACGGCCGTTGTCTTCGAAGAGCGACACCGTCGCGCTCGTCGCGCCCGAATGGCGCACGACGTTCGTCAGCGCTTCCTGGGCGATGCGGAACAGGTGCGTTTCGACGTCACCCTGGAGCCGCCCCTCGAACGCGAGCTTCGGCTCGATGTTGATCTGCGTCCGCTGCGCGACCGACTCTGCGAGCCACTGGAGGCTCGACGCCAGCCCGAAGTCGTCGAGCGTGCTCGGGCGCAGCAGTTGTGATAGCTCGCGCACCGTGCCGATCGCATCCTTCACGAGCAGCACACTGTCTTCTTTCCGCAGCGCCGCTTCGGTGTCGGCCGCCGGCAGCGCGGCGAGGTTCGCTTCGATCGCCGTCAGTGTCTGACCCAGCTCGTCGTGCAGCTCGTGAGAGAAGCGCCGCAGGATCTGCTCCTGCGTCTCGAGCACGTGCGCCGACAGCCGCGCCAGCTCGCGCGCCTGCCACTCCGATCGCCGGAACATGTGCAGCGCAATGCCAATGGTCGCGATTGCGCAGAGGAACGCTGACACCACGCCGATCGCCAGCAGCATGCCGGCCCGCGCGATGCGATCCTTCCCGTTCTGCTCGTCGCGCTGACTCTCTTCCACCATGCGCGTCTCGGCGGTCGAGACCAGCGTCGACAGCGCCGTCACGAGCGCTTCGTGGGTGTGATAGAGCCGTTCCTCGTGGCCGTCGCCGCTCTCGCCCGGCTCTTCGAGCACGCGCCGCACTTCGACCATGAAGTTCTCGGCGGCCGCGGTCACACCCACCCAGGGCGCGGGTCCGCTCGACTGGCGCGCGGCCGCGAGCGTCATCCTCACGTTCTGTTCGATGCCGGCCAGGCGCGCCAGCAGCAGCGCGTCGTTGCGTCCGGCCGGGGCCGCGACGATGGCGTAGAAGAGATTGTTGAGGCCCGCTTCTTCGTTCTGGATTTCATCGATGACGCGTGTGATGTGGCGGTGCCGTTCACGCAGCGAGGCGTGGCTGCGTTCGATGTCGTCGCGCGCCTGCATGCCCATGAAACCGGCGCCGATGAGCAGCAGGATGGTCAGGGAGAATCCGCCGACGAGCACCCACACGATGTTTCGATCAATGCGACGAGCTTGCATCCGTCTAGACCAGAAAGTGTACCACCCCGGCCGCTGATTCGCCCAGCCTACGGATTCCTGAGCTTCAAGCCACAAATGGCCAGTACAGCCCCCGTACGAGATCACGGTACGCCCTGGATTTCGCGCTCCGGCCCCTGGAGACTCGATCGAGGGCTTTATGTCGCATACCTCGAATGGTTCGAACGCCTCGGACGCTCCCGCTTCGTCGAGTGCCTTTTCCCAGGACCTCCTGGCCTCGGTCGTCGTCTTTCTCGTCGCGCTGCCGCTGTGTATGGGCATCGCGATCGCGTCGGGCGTCCCCCCGGCCGCCGGCCTGATCACCGGCATCATCGGCGGCCTGATCGTCGGCGCCCTGGCCGGCTCGCCGCTCCAGGTGAGCGGACCGGCAGCCGGTCTCGCAGTGCTCATCTACGAGCTCGTCAGCGAGCACGGCCTGGCCGCGCTCGGCCCCATCGTCGTGCTGGCCGGTGTGCTGCAGATGGTGGCCGCGGCGCTTCGCGTCGGGCAACTGTTCCGCGCGATCGCCCCCGCGGTGATCTACGGGATGCTCGCCGGCATCGGCATCCTGATCTTCGGCGCGCAGTTCCACGTGATGGTGGACGACGCGCCGCGCAGCAACGGGCTGCAGAATTTGATCTCGATCCCCGAGGCGATCTGGAAGGGCATCACGCCGGTGGATGGCAGCAGCCATCACCTCGCCGCGATGCTCGGGCTGACGACGATCATCACGCTGGTGTTGTGGGCGCGGTTCGCGCCAGCGAAGGTGAAGTGGGTGCCGGGCGCGCTCGTCGCCGTGGTGCTCGCGACCAGCGCCGCGCAAGTGCTCGGCCTCGACGTGCGCTACGTCGATCTCCCGAGCAACCTGATCGGGTCGCTCACGCTCCCGTCGCTCGGCTCGTTCTCCATCCTGACCCAACCGACCTTCCTGATCGCCGCCGCCGCGCTCGCGTTCGTGGCGAGCGCTGAAACGCTGCTGTCGGCCGCCGCTGTCGATCAGATGCACAACGGTCCGCGCACGCAATACAACAAGGAGCTGTTCTCGCAGGGCGTCGGCAACGCGCTCTCCGGCCTGCTCGGCGGCCTGCCGATGACCGGCGTGATCGTCCGCAGCGCGACGAACGTCGCGGCCGGCGCGCGGACGCGGCGGTCGACGATGCTGCACGGCGCGTGGCTGTTGATTCTGGTGGCGGCCGCGCCTCAGTTGTTGCGGCTGGTGCCGACGGCGAGCCTGGCGGCGATCCTCGTCTACACCGGCTACAAGCTGGTGAACCCGGCGAACGTGAAGCGGTTGCTGCACTACGGCGGCGTGCCCGTGCTGATTTACACGGCGACAGTGGTGATGGTCGTGTCGACGGATCTGCTGACGGGCATCATCACGGGCCTGGTGTTGTCGCTGATGAAGGTGCTCTACGCGCTGACGCACCTCGAGATCGACGTGTACGAGCCCGACGCCGAGATGCAGGCGGGTACGCCAGGCCGTCTCGTCGTGCAGTTGAAGGGTGCGGCGACGTTCATGCGGCTGCCGAAGCTGGTGGACACGCTCGAGAAGCTGCCCGCGGATCGCGAAGTGTCCGTGAAGATCGACGGCCTCACCTACATCGATCACGCGGCCGCCGACGCGCTCGATGCGTGGGAACGCAAGCGCCGCGGCCAGGCCGCGAAGACCATCGTCGAATGGCGCGAAGTGATGGCGCGCTATCGCATGCAGAATCCAAACCTCGGCCCCGAGCCCGGCGAGACCGCCCCGGCCGGCGCCGGCGGGCATTGATCGCGCAGGAGGAGGACGAACGACCGATGAACACTCCTGCCATTCCGGCCATTCCCGCGATTCCCACGATCGAGCGCGTGCTCGTGCCGATCGATTTCTCGGAGACCGCTGCCGGCGCCGCGCGCTACGCCCATGCGCTCGCGCAGCGCGTAGGTGCGCGCGTCACGCTGGTGCACGTGGTTCCGCCGCTGTCGTTCGACTACGCGATGGCCGAACCGACTGAGAGCCGCGCGCAGGAGATGCGTCAAGAGCGTCTCGGCGCGGCCGAACGGGCGCTCGCCGCGTTCCCGTCTCCTGGGAACGGGGCACTCACGAACGAGCTGGCGCGCCTGGTCGTCGAGGGTGATGCGGCGGAGCAGATCCTCGTGCAGGCGAAGGATGCGGATCTCATCGTGATGCCGACGCGCGGACGGTCGGCGCTGCAGCGCTGGTTGACGATCGGCTCGGTGACGCAGCGTATCCTGCACGATGCCGAGTGTCCCGTGCTCGCCGGTGTCGACTTCAGCCACGCGGACGTGCCGCGGCTCGATCAATTCCTTGCTGACCGGTCTTCGACCGCTCAGCCAAGGCGTGCCGCCGCGCCGCCTAACGTCAGCGCGGGCGAGATTCTGTGCGCCGTGGATCTCGGCGAGAAGACCCACCCGGTGCTCGCCTGGGGCGCCGGCCTCTCCCGCGCTCTCGGCGCACGGCTCTCCATCGTCCACGCCATGCCGCACTTCGGCGAGGTGACCGGAGACGTGGTCGATCCCGGCTGGCGGCCGACGCTGCAAAGCCGGCTGCGCGATCGCGTCGCGACGGCTGCCGCCGCGGCTGGCGCGGAGGGCGAGGTGATCGTCGAGCCCGGCGAGCCTCACACGGTCGTCGCCGAAACGGCGTCGCGGCTCGGCGCGCGCCTGGTGATCATCGGCCGCGGCGTATCGCACGACCTGATCGGCCGCTTGCGCGCGCACGCCTTCGAGATCATCCGGCAGTCGCCCTGTCCGGTCGTCAGCCTCTGATGGGCGAACGCCTGAGATCGAGCCTCTGAGATCGAGCGTCTGACATTGAATGTCTCAGAGCGAACGTCTGAGACACGAGCCTCCTGGATGCGAGCGTCTGACTTGCGAGCGACCGTCGATGTAGAACTGCATGCCCGCGGTCGGACGCCAGCACCGTTCGAGCGGCTGCTCGTCGTGCATCGCGGCCCGGTGATCGAGCGCGATCTGCTGGACTACGCCGCCTGGATCGCGTCGACGTCCGGCGCATCCGCGCATCTGCTCGTCGCGCCTGATGCTGGCCTGTTACACACGTTCTCGCCGGTGGCGCGCGCGATCTTCACGCGGCGCGGCGTCGAGCGCGTGTCGATGTCAGCGATGGTCGATCGCCACATCGACGGCCTGTTCGAGGCCGCCGGCACGCACGGCGCAGACCTGATCCTGACGCGCCCGTTTTCGTCACGCCGAGCGGGCAGCAGCCGCGCGTCGCTGCGTCTGTGGAACGACGCGCCGTGCTCGGTCTGGACCGTCCCCTGCGGTTCGCCGCCGTCGGTCGCGCGTGCGCTCGCCGATATCTCCGATGAGACCGGCGGCCCCGTGCTGCTCGAGCGCGCGGCGCGCCTGTGTCGTCGCGCCGCGGCCAACGACCTGATCGTCTTCCGCGCCTGCTTCCGCGACATGCGCACCACCGAGGAAGACCTCCAGGCGCGCTTCCTTCACCAGCAACTGCTCGCGCTCTATCGCACGCTGCACGACGTGCCGCTCTACGGCGTGCCGTGCACACCGGTCGTCGACGAGCTGCCCAGCGTCTTCCGCGTCATGCGCGCGATGGCCTACGATCACGCCGCCGACCTGCTGATCGTCGACCCGGCGTCGACTCCCGCGCCCCGCTGGAGCGACTCGCGCCGCGACGTCGCCGCCTTCCTCGCCTCCTGCGATCTGCCTCTGCTTCAGCTTCGGGGCGGAACAGCGCACGCCGATGGGCGCCGCGCGGACGCTGTCCGCCAGTGGCACGGCTTGTCCGGTCTCGGGACGCCCTCCGTTGGCGTCCAGGCCAGGCCGTTGTCGCCGCCCTGAAATTTCAGGTTGTTTCTCTGATATTTCAGGTCTGTTCTCTGAAATTTCAGCTGGCAAGCGGTGTGCTATCCGTTCGCCGTCACCATCCGTCTGATTGACGAGGGGTTGCGACGAACCATGGACACACTGACGCAGGACATCCGATTCGCGCTGCGGACGTTCCGGAAGAGTCCCGGCTTCACGGCAATCGCGCTGCTGACCCTGGCGCTCGGCATTGGCGCGAACACCGCCATCTTCAGCGTGGTGAACGCCGTGCTGATTCGCGCGCTCCCGTACGAGCAGCCCGAGTCGCTGATCGTGTTGTGGGGCAACGTGCAGCGCGGCGTCGTCGAGCGGCGCGGCGCATCGCGTCCCGACGTGGCCGACTGGCGCGCGCGAAACCGCTCGTTCGAAGACCTCGCGATCTACGACCTGGAGACCTACACCGTCGTGAGCGCGGGCGACGAGCCCGAGCGCGTGTCGGGTGAGCTGGTCTCGCCGGCCTATTTCAAGCTGCTGCGCGTCCGGCCGCTGGTCGGCCGCACGTTCGAAGAGAGCGAGAACCGCACCGGCGTCGCGTTGAACGCCATTCTCGGCCATGGACTCTGGACGCGCCGCTTCGGCGGCAACCCCTCGGTCGTCGGCTCCACGATCACGCTGTCCGATCGCACGTTCACGATCGTCGGCGTCATGCCGCGCGGGTTCCGCGGGCTGACCGACGAGGCAGAACTGTGGACGACGACATCGAGCGAGCGTCCCGCTCTCCTGACTGCGCGGGGAAGCCGCGGTCCGCTCGTGCTCGGCAGATTGAAGCCCGGCATCGCGCTGACCTCCGCCCAAGGCGATCTCGATCGCATCTGCCGCGAGCTCGAACGTGAATATCCCGTCACCAATGAGAAGCGCGGCGTCGAGCTCGTGCCGCTCGCCACCGACATGTTCGGCGAGCTTCGCGACGCGCTGCTCGTCGTGCTCGGCGCGGTGGCCGTGGTGCTGCTGATCGCCTGCGCGAACGTCGCGGGACTGTTGCTGTCTCGGGCGGAAGCGCGTCAGCGCGAGATGGCGATCCGCACGGCCATCGGCGCGAGCCGCGCACGCATCGCGCGTCAGCTCGTGGTCGAAGGGCTGATGTTGACGCTCACCGCCGGTGTCATCGGCGTGCTGTTCGCGCACTGGGCAGCCGATGCGTTGGTGGCGTTCAGCCCGGTGACGTTCCCAGGCTTCGTACGCGTCGACGCGGATCGCACGGTGCTGCTGTTCACGTTCGGCGTCTCGACGGTGATGGGCGTGTTGCTCGGCCTGGCGCCGACGTGGCAGATGGGCGGGGGGAGTCTGGCGAGCAGGCTCAAGGAGGCAGGACGCGGCACGGCGGGCGGCGGACGGCTGTTGTTCCGGCAGGCGATCGTCACGGCGGAGATCGCGCTCGCGGTGATCCTGCTGGTCGGCGCCGGTCTGTTGATTCGCAGCCTCGTTGCGCTGAATGCGGTCGATCCGGGCTATGACGCGGAGCGCCTGCTGACGCTGCGCGTCAGTCTGCCAGCGCTCCCCGCGTCCGTTACCGCAGCCGTGCCAGCCGCGCCGGCCGCGAGTGCTGCCGCGAACGCCGCGCCATCTGCCGCCGCGCCCGTGGAGGCGAATGCGGGCAGCGAGGTGAACGCGCCGCAGGTGGCGTCGATCATCGGCGAGCGCGTGGCGGCCGTGCCAGGCGTCGAGCGTGTCGGCATCGGCTCGACGATCCCGCTCGGCGGCAGCACCGCATCGTCGTACACCGCGGAGGGACAGGTGCCGATGGGCGCGCAGGAGCGGCCGCGGACCTACCGTCACTTCGTGCAGCCAGGGTTTTTCGCGGCGCTGAACATGACGTTCGTGGCCGGCCGTGATTTCACGCGCGCGGAGGCGCAGCAGCAGACGCCCACGTCGGTGATCGTCAGCGAGCCGCTGGCGAAGCGGTTCTGGCCGGATCAGGATCCGATCGGCCGGCGCATCAAGACGGGCATGCCCGATTCGACCGACCCCTGGCTCACCATCATCGGCGTCGTGCGCGAGGCGAAGCTGCGCGGGCTGCCGCGGAATCCGACGTCGGATCCCGACATCTATCAGCCGCTCGCGCCGCAGTCGCGCTACTTCTCGCTGCTGGTGCGGACGCGCGTGCCGCCGGAGACGGTGATCGATTCGGTCCGGCGCGCCATTCGCGGCGTGGAGCCGAGCGCCACGGTGTTCGGCGTCGCCACGATGGAGAGGCGGATGGCGGATCGGACGGCGCGGCCGCGCTTCGTGAGCTGGCTGATGGGCGTGTTCGCGGGGCTGGCGCTGCTGCTGTCGGCGATCGGGGTGTACGGCGTCCTGGCTCAGCACGTGGCGCGGCGAACGCAGGAGATCGGGCTCCGCATGGCCCTGGGCGCCAGCGCCGGCGACATCCTGCGGCTGGTGCTACGGCGCGGCCTCGGCCTCGTCGGCGTGGGCCTGGCGATTGGTGGCGTCCTGGCCCTGGTGATGACGCGGCTGATCCAGACGCTGTTGTTCGGCGTCAGCCAGACGGATCCGGTGACATTCGCCGGGGTGATCGGGACACTGGGCGCGGTGGCGCTGGTGGCGACGTGGGTTCCGGCCCGGCGGGCCATGCGGGTGGATCCCCTGGTGGCGTTACGGCGGGACTGACGCCCCTCACCCCAGCCCTCTCCCCGCGTCCGCGGGGAGAGGGAGATCCCGGCCGGACCCTGGTAATAGTGGTCAAGGTGCTACAATCATTTGATTTGTAGCAGCCCGATGGACCAGCAGTACATCCGCAATTTCTCCATCATCGCGCACATCGATCACGGCAAGTCGACCCTGGCCGACCGGTTCCTCGAGGTCACGGGGGCGCTGCAGGCGCGTGAGATGGAAGCGCAGGTGCTCGACAGCATGGACCTCGAGCGCGAGCGGGGCATTACCATCAAGGCCCACGCGGTCCGGCTGCAGTACAAGGCGTCCGACGGGCAGGACTACGTCCTGAACCTGATCGACACGCCCGGCCACGTCGACTTCTCCTACGAGGTCACCCGCTCGCTCGCCGCCTGCGAGGGCGCGCTGCTGCTCGTCGACGCCTCGCAGGGCGTCGAGGCCCAGACGCTGGCGAACGCTTATCTCGCCGTCGACTCGAACCTCGAAATTATTCCCGTCATTAACAAAATTGATCTGCCCGGCGCGCAGATCGAGGAGTCGAAACGCCAGATCGAAGAGATTATCGGTCTCGACGCCTCTGGAGCGATTCTTGCCTCTGCGAAGGCGGGTATTGGCGTCACGGACATCCTGGAAGGGATCGTCAAGCGCCTGCCCGCGCCGAAAGGCGATCCGAACGCGCCGCTGAAGGCGCTGATTTTCGATTCCTGGTACGACGCCTATCGCGGCGTGATCGTGCTGATTCGCGTCATCGACGGCGAGATCAAGGCAGGCCAGAAGATCCGCCTGATGATGGAAGGCCAGGAATACCTGGTCGAACAGGTCGGCGCCTTCTCGCCGAAGCCGCAGCCGCTGGAGTCGCTCGGCGTCGGGGAAGTGGGCTTCCTGATCGCAGGCATCAAGACGGTGACCGACGCCCAGATCGGCGACACGGTCACCGAGGCGTCGCGGCCGACCGAGGAGCCGTTTCCGGGCTTCCGCGAGATGAAGCCGATGGTCTTCGCCGGG
>Ga0075364_10001928_pt1 | contig 11543 bp, 12 predicted proteins | sample EndMetdeltDD1764_FD_71517 | JGI IMG/M metagenome (GOLD analysis project Ga0075364, IMG submission 71517) | Populus endosphere microbial communities from Tennessee, USA - Endosphere MetaG P. deltoides DD176-4 | ecosystem: Host-associated > Plants > Roots > Endosphere | place: USA: Tennessee... | reverse complement strand
GTCTGGCATCCGGTCGACGGAGCCGGGCACTTCATCGCTGTCGGCGAGGGTGACGACATATTCGCCACTGCGGCTGAGGACCTGGGCGCTTGACTCGGCTGTGGCTGGGCCGATTTGGCCGCTCGCGGCCGTGGTCCCTGGCGACTCAGGCGATCGCATTGCAAATCATCGTGGTCGCGGTGGTCGTCCTGGCAGGCAGCGCGCTGGCAGTGCTCGACGCACGGCGTGACGCCGACGAGGCGGCACGGCAGCAGGTCATCGGTATCGCCACAACCCTCGCCGATTCACCCTCGACGGCTGCGGCCATCGAATCCGGAAGGGCCACTGAGCTTCTGCAGCCGGTTACGGAGGCCGTCCGCAGGCACACCGACATCGCCTTCATCACCATCATGTCGCCGGACCGGATCAGGTTCACCCACACTGACCAGACGCAGATCGGCGGCGAGTACATCGGCACCATCGAGCCCGCTCTGCGCGGCGAAACGCTCAGCGAGGTGTACACCGGCACATTGGGACCGTCGATTCGCGCCGTCGCGCCGGTGCGCGACCAGTCGGGCGCGATCGTCGGCCTGGTGTCGGCGGGCATCCTGCAGACCAACCTGGCCGACCGCTGGCGCTCGACGTGGCCGACTATCGCCGGGGTAAGTATTGGCGCACTGGCGATTTCGCTGGCGGGTGTCTGGTTCATCCGGCGACGGTTGCTGCGGCAGACCCACGGGCTGCGACCTGACGAACTGCGGCTGATGTACGAGCACCATGACGCGATCCTGCACTCCGTCTCGGAGGGACTGATCGTGGTCGACCGCACCGGCGTCGTGCTGGTCAACGACGAGGCACGACGTCTCCTCGCGCTCCCGCCGGGCCCTGTCGACCGCACCGAGCTGCCGGAATTTCTGCGCACCTACAACCCCGGCGCCCGCGACGAGGTGCACGTCACCGCCGAACGCGTGCTGGTAGTGAACCGCTCCCCCGTCGCCGACGCGCACACCTCGGAGGTCGTCACGATCCGCGACCGCACCGAATTGCAGGGCGCACTCGGCGAACTCGGCTCGCTGAAAGTACTCACCGACACCCTTCGATCGCAGGCGCACGAGGCGGCCAACAAGTTGCACACCATCGTCACGATGGTCGAGATGGGCCGGCCCGACGATGCGGTTCGATTCGCCACCGAGGAACTCGCGCTCTCCCAACAGCTCGTCGACCGACTGTCCAGCGCCGTCGGCGAGCCCGCGCTGGTCGCCCTGCTACTCGGCAAGGCCGCACAGGCCGACGAACGCGGCATCGAACTGACGATCACCGAGGATACCCAACTGCCGTCCAACTCGGACGAGGTCCCGCTCACCGGCCAGGAGATGGTCACCGTGGTCGGAAACCTCATAGACAACGCCATGGACGCCTGCGACCGCGACGACCCGTGGGTTGAAGTCACCGTGCACCTGGTGGACGACACGCTCACGCTGCGCGTCGCCGACAGCGGGCCGGGCATGGATCCGGCGACGTTCGAAAAGGCCATGCAGCGCGGGTATTCCACGAAGGGCGACTCGTATCATCACGGCCTCGGCCTGGCATTGGTCAGTCAGATCGTCAAGCGCCACAACGGCTTACTCACCACCGACATCACGTACGGGTCTGTCGTGACAGTGACCTTGGGGGCGCGCTCATGATCCAGGTGCTGATCGTCGAGGACGAACCGCTGATCGCGGAGGCCCACCAGACATACCTCGGCCGGCTCGAGGGCTTCACGGTGGCCGGAATCGCGCACACCGCCCGCGACGCCATGCGCGCGGCGTCGGAGGCCGCGGCCACCGATACCCCGATCGACCTAGTGCTGTTGGACCTCGGCCTGCCCGACGCCAGCGGAATCGCCCTGGCATCGGGACTGTCTGGGCTACGGCCGATCCCCGACATCATCGCGATCACTTCCGAGCGTGACCTCGAGATGGTCCGCGCGGCGGTCGGTCACGGTGCGCTGGCGTACCTGTTGAAGCCGTTCACGTTCGCGGCGTTTCGCGATCGTCTGGATCGCTATCGCCGCTATCGGGAGGCTCTGCCCGCGGGTACCGACGCCGCGAGCCAGGCTGAGGTGGATCGCGCGCTGGCCGAACTCCGGGTGAGCGACCGCGCCGCGGCACCCAAGGGGGCTGCGCCGGGCACCAATGACGAAATCGCCCGCGCAGTAAGAGATTCCGATGACGGCATCACCGCCGACGAAGTCGCCAAGCGGGTGGGCGTATCGCGAGTGACCGCATGGCGGTACCTGGAACGGCTCGCCGACGACGGCACGGTCACCCGCCACACGGATTATGGCAAGGCGGGCCGTCCCAAGACTCGCTACCAGTGGCGCTAGTGCCGACCGTCAGACGGTGACGGGCTCCAACTCGGCGGCCTGCGGCACGTAGACAGGATCGGTCGCGACGAACTGCGAGTACAGCAGCGGCCTGGCCGCCTCGACGGACAAACCTGTCACTCCGCCCGCATAGTCGGCCACGTACAGGCGGCCCGCGTCGGAATCGACCGCGACACAGGACGGCCGCGCGTCGAGCTTCACCTTGTTGACGATCTTGAGGGTGAGGGTGCACAGCACCGTGACGTTGTCGTAGTCGACGATGTAGGCGCGCGTCTTGTCCGTGCTGACGGTCATCTGCGTCGGTGCACCGATTCCCAACTCGGCGACACCGGTGATTCGGCCGTTGGACAGGTCGATCACCTTGACCGCACCGCCGCTGGCGCGGTCGGAGGTCAGGACGTAGGCGACGCGGTCGGCAATCGCGATGTCGCGGATCGGCGAACCGATCTGCACCGTGCGCTGAACCCGCGCGGTCTCGACGTCCACAACGACGAGCGCGCTGCCGCGATCGTCGGTCGTCGCCACGTACAGGCGCTTACCGCTGGGATCGACCTGAAGGGCGTCGATGCCGATACCTGCGCCGGTCGCGATGTCGATGGTGCTCACTCGCTCGGCCGTGGTGTCGACGACGACGACGTCCACATTGCCGTCTCCGGTCCGGCCCGCGTAGACGCGCTTTCCGTCGGGGCCGGCCGCGAGCGCCGTCACGCTGAACGCCAGCGAGTAGGTGGCGACAACTGTCTTCGTAACGGTGTCGACCACCGATATGGCGTCGGAGCTCGACGACGACGTGCTGACGTAGGCCCGACCGTCGGCGACGACGACCGCGAACGGCTCGCCCGGAACCTCGACGACACCTGCCTCGGCCAGGCTGCCGGCACGCAGCAGCGTCACGGTGTCGTCGGCGTGGTTGGTGACCACGAGGGTGCCGTCGTCCGTGGCGGCGATGTCGCCGATGGCGCCACGCTGCACGTCGACCGCACCTACCCGGGTGACGTCCGCGGTCAGGTGCGTCCCGTCAGTCACATCTGCCACGGGAGCACTCTTGGGCATCAAAAAGTTAGCCATATTTATCGGTACCTCCGCCGGTTTGACGATTACCGGCTCTCGTTTTCACGTCTCCATGCGCCCAAGGGGGCGCGATCTGTGTCGAGTGTAGCGACCAAAATCAGTGCTCCAACGCAACACAAATGGCGACTGATGACAATGCGCGGCAACCTCTCAGACACCGCTTAGAAAACAATTTGTTATGTACTCGTTATATCTCGATGGCAATCAGACCCACGCCCTTGAACTGCGCCTAAGCCGCGTTGGCAACCATCTTGAGCCAACCCGGATACTTTGCAGGGGTAACGAATTCTTAGTTTTCAAATCGAAATTGAGCCGTAAATCACAGGGCGACACGGCAGCAAACTCAGGCGAGACTGCGTTAAGACGGTCAGGCGTTACGGACCGACCGAGCGTTTGGGCTTGGTGAGCACCGGGACGGCGCGCTCGGTGTTCGCTGAGCGAGCACGTCACGCAGGCGCGTAGACCTCTGCGGCGACACGTGCGGCGCAATCGCCGAACTGCATACGTACGTGGGTGCCGTCGGGCGTCTGGGAAATCGTGGTCCGGTCGGACAGTGCGCGCATCAGCGGGATGCCGCGCCCCCTCGTGTTCGGTTGGCTCTCGGGATCCACGTGCCGCCATGTTCCGCCATCGGAGACCTCGGCGATAAGGGCGCCGTCGGCGCCGTTGTAGTGAACGCGCAGCGTCATCGTTCCCTGCTGTCCCCGGTAGGCGAACTCGGCAGAGTTGGTCAACGCTTCGTTCACCGCGAGCAAGACGTCGTTGAGCCTGTCGGGGTCGAGCGTGAGGTGGGTGCGCAGCCACTGCGACAACTCGCGTCGCATCCTGGCAACGGTGAGCGCATCCGCGGAATCGACACGGACGAAGTCCGCGTCCGGAGCGCTCGTGGAGAAAGTCTGATCGGTCATGGTGCCCAACGAATACCCCGCTGGGCCCTCAGTCATTCAGTGAAGTTCTCCACAGCATCGTCGAGCGAGGAGAAAAGGTCGATCAGGTCGGCGATTCCGGTGATCTTCAGTGGCCGGCTCGTCGCCGATCCGTCCGCGACCACGGCGAACCGCGTCTCCGTCCCGCCCGTCTGATTGTGCGCCTCCATCAGCACCTGCATACCGGCCGAGCCGAGGAAGTCGACGCTGGTCAGATCAACGATCAACCCGGCGGGGTTCTGCGCCAGCGCGGATTGGACGGCATCCCTCAGCTGGGGTGCCGTGAGCATGTCGAGTTCTCCGGACGCGGCGACGATCGCCACACGTTCGACCCACTTTTCAGTGCAAAGCTGCTCTTCCAAGCCTCACCTCTTGTTACGCGACCGCCGGAGAGCGGTCAGGGCTGATCTCGCGAGGCTGCAGTCTGAACCCGCGCCACAGGCTAGCGAGTGAATCACACCAACACACCGGCGGATACTGCTTGTCCTGGTCAGGGCACAGGATATAGGACGTGCGCCCAGGCCCTGCAACTTGCCTGCTCTCGACGTGCGTGTGACCACGCGACGGTGGCTTCACCGCACCCCGTCGCGGCGGCCGGCCCACGATCGCCGCAGCGAATGAGTGTTTCGTCGGGCGCGGCGTCTCTCCACCTTCGGGCGGCAGGATTTCGTCGTCACTTACTAGGCGTTAAAACGCGGTGCGTCCGGAACTCGCCGGTCGCCGCCGTTGCGGTCCTGCCAGAGCCGGTAGACGTCCACGGCGTCCTCCCGCGGCTCGTAGCGCATCGGAAGACGACGTTGCTCCCACGCTGTGGCGAACTCCTGGTAAAAAGTGCCGAGTTCGAAGTACTTGCGGTCGTCGACGTAGTGCGGTTCGTAGGCGTCGCGGGTGGTCAGGAAGACGACCTCGTCCGGCGAGCAGTAATACAACGCGCCGAGGCACATCGGGCACGGGTGCGCCAACACGTAGATGGTGGTGCCGAGCAAGTGCTCGGTGCCAAGACGTACGCACGCCTCACGGATGGCGAGGATCTCGGCGTGAGCGGTCGGGTCATGGGTCTGCGCGACAAGGTTCGGACTCTCGGCGAGGATCTCGCCGTCTCTGACGATCACGGTGGCGAAGGGTCTGCCGCCGGCGGTGACGTTGTTTCGGGCGATGTCGATCGTGCGCTGAACGAAATCAACCACGGTGATCGACACTATCCCCCGGGCCGCCGGATCGGCGCCGCAAATCAGGCGACATGCGTTCTCGCAGCGAGTCGTAGATGGGGGGCGACTTGGTGATCTCGGCGACGAGGACCGCTGCGGCAGTGGCGGCGATCATCGGAATGCCCACGGCCGTCGTCGCGGTCATCTCCATGACGAGCACGATGGCGGTCACGGGCGCGCGCACCGTCGCGCCGAAGAACGACGCCATGCCGACGAGCGCCATCGGGACGGCCAGGAACGTCACGTCGCCGGGCCACACGGCGCCGACGACGCCGACGAAAAGCAGCCCCCACAGCGCACCAACCGCCAGCAGGGGTGCGAACAGTCCGCCCGGCACCGCGGCCGAGTACGACAACGGGCCTGCGACGAAGCGCACCAGCAGGACTCCAAGGACGACTGGGAGGACGATGTCGTGCCCGCTCAGGATCAACTGCGTCAGGGTGTCGCCGCCGCCGACCGACTCCGGGTAGATGAACATCGCCAGCCCGATGATCGCGCCGATCAAAGCCGCCTTGGCGACGGCGGGAATTCGACGGATCCCCCCGACATGGTCGAGGAACCACAGCAGCAGCCTGTTGTATACGGCGCCCACGGATCCCGTGAGCAGACCGAAGACCACGAACAGTGGGAGCCACGCCAGCGCGGGCGCCCCGAGCGCTTCGACGCGGAAGTCCGGTTCGTTCCCGAGGAGCAGTCGCATGCAGCCGACTGCCGCCGCGGCGGCGAACAGGGTGGCGAGCACCGTCTGCAGCCGGAACGATTTCGTCACCTCTTCGAGGGCGAACATCGTGCCGCCGATCGGAGCATTGAACGCGACCGCGAGACCAGCCCCACCGACGGCGGTCTGCATCATCCGGATGTCGGAGTCCGAGAGCCTGGCTCGCCGGGCAGTTTCGGCGCCGATCACCGACCCCATGTGCACGGTCGGGCCCTCGCGTCCCAGCACGAGTCCGGACCCGATGGACAGCACACCGCCGATGAACTTGGCCGGTAGCAGTAGGAGGAGCGGCGGCTGCGCCTCGCCCCGGTAGACAGCCTCCACGTGCTGGATTCCACTGCCGGCGGCGAGTGGCACCCATCGCACGATCAGGGCGGCGAGTGTCGCGCCGAGCGCGGCGGCGGCGATGGGGACGAGCCAACCGGGCCCCGGCAATCCGTGCGCCCAGTCGACAAGGTCGACCCGCAACCGGTCCGCGGCCTCCAGACACCAACGGAAGGCGCCGCCGATGAAGCCGATCGCCACCCCGGCCACGACGGCGGTCACGCAGATGAGGATCGACCCGCGCACATGCACGCTCGAGCATCCTCCTTCGGCGATGGACCGCGTCGAATGACAGTCAGTTTCGCAGATCGGAACGCGCATCGTTGTCGCGCCGCGAACCTCGCGCGCCGCCTAGGGTGATGCTCGGCTGACGCGTGCTTCGAAGACGGGACCGAGCGATGACGGCAATGGTGTTGAGACGGTGCGGCGTTCTCGTGACGGCGGCCGCGATGATGTTCGTTCCCGGGTGCGGCCAGGATTCGGCATCTCAGGACGCGTCTAGCGGCGCGTCGGAAGCACCGGCGAGCAAAGACATGGACGCCGGCGTCGCTGCACGACTCGACGAGGCCATCGCCAAGGCGATGGATCAGGCCGGAGTTCCCGGCGCGATCATCGGGATCTGGGGCCCCGACGGCGATTACGTACGGACCCCCGGAGTCGCCGACCAGGCCAGCGGCGCGCCGATGAACACGGACTTCTTTCACCGAATCGGCAGCCAGACAAAGACATTCACCGTGACCGGAGTGCTGCAGCTGGCTGATGAGGGCAAGCTCGGGCTCGACGATCCCATCGCCAAGTTCATCGACGGCGTGCCGGAGGGCGACAAGATCACGCTGCGGCAGCTGGCGCGGATGCAGAGCGGCCTGGCCAACTACAGCGATTCGGCCGAATTCCAGCAGGCGTTGTTCACCGACCCGTTCCGTAGTTTCACGCAGCAGGAACTGCTCGACTGGGCGTTCGCCGAACCGATGAAGTTCCAACCGGGCGAGGGATTTCTGTACTGCAACACCAACACCATCCTGTTGGGACTCGTCGTGGAGAAGGTGAGCGGCCAATCGCTGCCCGACTACATTGTTGACCACATCACGACCCCATTGGGTATGAGCCATACCAGTTTTCCGACGACGAACGCGTTCCCTGACCCGCACGCAACGGGCTACACCACGCAGGATCCCGACAACGCCGAGGAGGCGGCCACCGACTGGAACCCGTCGTGGGCGTGGGCCGCCGGCGCGATGATCTCGACGCTCGACGACATGCGCATCTGGGCGCCCGCGCTGGCGACTGGGAAACTACTCACTCCGGAGATGCAGGGGCAGCGACTGCAGACCGTCACCACGCCGGGCATGCCGGCCACCGACGGATACGGCGTCGGACTCTTCAACCTCGGTGGCTGGATCGGACACAACGGCAGCCTGCCCGGCTACCAAACCGTGTCTGTCTATCTCCCGGAGAAGCAAACGTCGATGGTGATCTTCACCAACACCGATATCGCTTTCAACGGCCAGGAACCGAGCACGCTGGTGGCCAAGGCCATCACCGAGATCATCACCCCGGACAACGTCTACCAAATGGGTGACGCGGTGCAGCCCCCCGACATCACGTCACCGCCGGCCGCACCAACGACGACCAAGCCGCGGTAGCCCTCCAAGAAACTTCCAAGAACCCGGGCGCAATCTTTCATCAGCAAGTGCGGGGACCTAACCCGACGAGGCCCCCGCACTTGCCACATCCGCCGGCATAGGCGCGGTCAGCGCCGCGGCCAGCATGGCGACGATCTCCTCCGGACTGCCCGCGTCCGCACCCTCCTGAGCCAACCGCTCACGCTCTGCAAGAAGGGTGAACATAGTCGTGGCGATTGCCTTGACGCGTCGCGCTCGCGCCTGGCGATCGATGGTGGGAATGGCCTTGGCCAAACGCTCGAGGACCTGCGGCCATACCGACCCCTGTGACTCGCCGACATCGGCGCGCAAATACAGCGACGCAGCCTGAAGGAACCGCGCGTAGTGCGGGCTGCCGACGCCCACGAAGGGCAGCACCATGATGCGCAACCACGCTCGGACGTCGTCGCGGGCGGCACCCTCGAGCGCCTCGACCATCTGAGCGCGCTCGCGCTCCATCGGTTCGAGCCGGCGCCGGACGATTGCATCGATGAGGTCCTGGCGATTTCGGAAGTGATAGTTGACCGCGGAGTTGTTGCGCTGGCCTGCCGCGACCGCGATGTCGCGCAAGGGCACCTGGATGCCGCGCTCGGCGATCAGCCGTTCTGCCGCATCAAGGATGTCGGCCCTGGCACGTTCACCACGGTTCACCCGAATGATGATAGGAACTGGACCCCGTTTAAGCGAATATGCTTAAATTGGTGTCGTCCGACAGCTCCGGAGAGGTGACTCCATGACGCATGAGCATGAGATTCGTGAGATCGACGCGGGCACGCCGATGCAGCGGTTCGCGCGCGGCTGGCACTGCGTGGGTCTCGCCGAGGACTTCCGCGACGGAAAACCGCACAGTGTCAACGCATTCGGCACTCGGCTCGTCGTGTTCGCCGATAGCGAAGGTGCACTCAGGGTTCTTGATGGCTACTGCAGGCATATGGGCGGCGACCTGTCACAGGGGACCATCAAGGGCGATTCGATCGCGTGCCCGTTCCACGACTGGCGCTGGCAGGGGTCGACGGGCAAGTGCTCTCTGGTCCCCTACGCGAAGCGCACGCCTCGGCTGGCCCGGACGCGGCGCTGGCTGACGGGTGAGGTCAACGGCCAGCTGCTCATCTGGCACGACCCCGAGGGTTCGACGCCGCCTGCCGAGCTGTTCCCTCCCACGATCGACGGATATGACGACGGGCTGTGGTCGCCGTGGTCGTGGAACTCGATCCTCATCGAAGGGTCACACTGCCGCGAGATTGTCGACAACAACGTCGACATGGCGCACTTCTTCTATATCCACCACGCCTACCCCACGTACTTCAAGAACGTCATCGAGGGGCACACCGCCTCGCAGTTCATGGAATCGAAGGCCCGGCCCGACTTCACCAAGAACTACGAGAAGCTCTGGGAGGGAACCAAACTCCGCTCCGAGGCGACATACTTCGGCCCCGCGTACATGATCAACTGGCTGCACAACGACGTCGCGCCCGACTTCACCATCGAGGTGGCTCTGATCAACTGCCACTTCCCGGTGACCCATGACTCGTTCGTGCTGCAGTGGGGTGTCGCCGTGCAGGCGGTCCCGGGCCTGCCCGCCGACAAGGCCACCAAACTGGCTGCGGCGATGAGCCGTTCGTTCGGCGAGGGTTTCCTCGAGGACGTCGAAATCTGGAAGCACAAGACGCGCATCGAGAACCCCCTGCTGACCGAGGAGGACGGTGCGGTGTACCAGCACCGGCGGTGGTACGAGCAGTTCTACGTCGACGTGGCCGACGTGACGCCGGATATGACCGACCGCTTCGAGATGGAGGTCGATACCACGCACGCCAATGACATCTGGCAAAGCGAAGTCGCCGACAATCTCAGCGCGTTGGCGCCGAGCTGACGGTTACTCGACGACGAAAACCGGGATGAGCCGCTCCGTCTTCGTCTGGTATTCGGCATACGGCGGGTAGGCATCAACGGCGAGCTTCCACCAGTGCTCGCGTTCGGCGCCGTCAAGCTCACGTGCGGTCATGGTGGAAACGTTGTCGCCGTCCTGGACCGTCACCTCGGGGTGCGCCTTGACGTTGAAATACCAGAACGGATGCTTCGGATCGCCGCCCTTCGACGCGACCATGGCGTACTTGCCGCCCTCTTCGACACGCATCAGCGGCACATAGCGCTTCGCGCCGGTCTTGGCGCCGGTGGTGGTGAATAGGACGACCGGACGGTCGAGGATCTCGACGCCATCGGTGGTGCCCTGCTCCAGAATGCGTTCGGTTTGTTCGCGAACCCAATCGGTGGGGCTCAGCTTCGCTTCCTCAGTCACGAAGCGCTTAACGCCGTGCGGGCCGCCGAGATTCCCGACACGCCACGGACCTGCCCCGTAATCGAAATTGTGGTGCTGATGCGCGGTAGTGTCGCGACCAGGGATGAATTCACGGAACCACCGAAAGCGGGGAGAATCATGCGTGCCACCGACCGATTCACGCGAAGACTGACCATTGCGGGCGGGCTCGCGGCAGCGGCGGCAGCACCGCTGGTCGCGGCGGTTCTCATCGCACCCGCCGGCGAGCCCACGTATCTCGGCCAATGCTCGAACGGCGAAGAAGGAGATGCCTTCACTGGGCAGTGTGTCCCCTACCTTGTCCCGAATTCGCCCGGTGGCAATCCAGCTGCCGCGCCCGCCGGCAACGCGACTGGCACCGCTTGCCCGGCCGGAGTCAGCGGCTCGGAATGCTCGATCCAGCCGCCGGTGAACTCGGGGCCCAACATGCCCGCAAACCCGCCGCCGCAGCAGCCCGAGCAGGAACTCGCTGACGTGGTCACGCCCGGCTACTGAAACTCGGGGACGCCTCCAAACCAAGTAGTCGAGACTGCCGGGGTCGCAAAAGCAAGTAGTGCGCTACGGGACGAATGACGCGCGGTGCCGGTCAGGGTCGTAGTACATGACCCAGACCAGTGTCCAGGAGTTGCGATGTCCCCCCAAGTTCGCCGTTCGCCGGTTGCACGCGTGGTGCGCCCCGCTCTGATCGCAGGAGTGGCTACCGCGGGCGCTGCATTCTGGCTCGCGACCGTGAGCCCGGAAATCGCAAGCGCGACACCGCAGTTGAGATTGACATCGGTGGGGTCATCGCTGCTGCCCCCGACCGGTGGCGAGTGCGCAACCATTTTGTGCGCCAACATGATTGGCGAGAACGGTAAGACCACGCAGTTCGCAGCCGCCGCCAGTGCATCCGCGCCTGCCGCCGACGCCATCGGCACTCTGCTTTCGACGTTCGTGTCCGACGGGACCGCCGAACACCCCGACGCCGGATTGTT
>Ga0075364_10001927_pt1 | contig 11546 bp, 19 predicted proteins | sample EndMetdeltDD1764_FD_71517 | JGI IMG/M metagenome (GOLD analysis project Ga0075364, IMG submission 71517) | Populus endosphere microbial communities from Tennessee, USA - Endosphere MetaG P. deltoides DD176-4 | ecosystem: Host-associated > Plants > Roots > Endosphere | place: USA: Tennessee... | reverse complement strand
TGTCAGCAGCAAGCGAGTATCGCCCTGCCGGATCATGAAGCTGCCATTGACCTCACCGACCACGCGATAGCTCTTGGGGGCGGAGACCGCTCCAAGGGGCGGCGGTGCGGGTAGCGAGAGGTCACCGGGCCCATCGGGATTGTCGGTAGAAGCGGTAGGGTCCACGCCCCCACCCAGGAGCTGGCGCATGTCATGCTCCAACTTCTGGACCCGTTGGCGCAGCTGTTCAGCTTCTTGGTTGTTCGCTCGCGCGGCAAAGACATCCGCGTGTGCGGCTGCGCCGATCGACAGTGAGGCAGCAGCGATGACCGCAATGCCTGCCCCCTTGAGGGCGGCCCCCAGTCGGTGCGCTGCACGCGGCGCGCGGGTATCCTTGGAAAATGTCACAGTAAGTGGCCCATCTGGCTTGAAAGAGCCGGGCGCGGTATATCCGGCCCGGTGTGCGAATTTAGTATAGCGTGTTATGGCTTTTTTGACAATAGAAAGCCCGCTTGTTTTCCAGGCAAGAAAAAGGACCCAGCGATAGCTGGGCCCTGAGGGTGATGCTTAATGCAGAGGTGCCGAAAGTTCTGCCACCTTGGCCAAGAGCGCGTCCTGCAAGGTCGTTTCGGCATAGGTCATGCCAATGTGGCCCCAGCACTCATCGTCGTGTTCATCCACTCGATCGCCGGTTTGACGGTCGATGACATAGACCACGTAGCCATAGCACTCGCCGTTTGCCCAGGCGTTGTATTCCTTGAGGAGGCTCCGGCAATAGCTAGCAGCCTCTTCACGCATGGCCTGATTGAAGGACTCACCGAGAACGTCACGAACCTGAGCGAACAACGCTGCCGTGGCAGCTTCCCAGGAACCGTAGCTGTCGCTCCACGTCACACCAGCATCGCGAGTGAATTTCGCATGCAGGGGATCCTTGGTGCTACCCAGCGCGCCGAACCAGCGGACTTCGCCGGCGCCGAGCTTGCGCAGAACATTGCTCGTGATGTTTTCAGTGGCACCCGAATCAGGAATCCAAACTGCGGCGCCGCGGGAGGTATCCCAACGGCACTGCATCCCTTCTCCTGACACGCTGTAGCTCACACCACTGTGCTCGTAGACGTCGAGCATGACAGCCAGAGGATTGCCCACGCCGCCGTTGGCGAAGAGGGTGTCCCAGACATTCTCGGCCTCTTCAGCGCGCATGGCGAGGTCGAGGAACGCGAGTGCAGACTGCTCTTTGCCGCTCACGCGGGCCCAGTAGCGTTCATCGAAGAGCTCTTCGGCGATCTCGTCCATGGCGTACTCCCAGCTGCCACGGCTGATGACTTGCTTTACAAAAGCCAGCACATCAGCCCAGCGTCCGGAATGGCCGCGGGCCCGGCAACGATTGGACAAGCACGTCATTGCGACACGATCCATGCGGATTGCGGACAATGCACGCTCGAGCATGGCGTGTTCAACCTCGTTTGCTTTGAGGTCCTTATCGCCATACGAATCTCGGCCCATCGCTTTGAAAAACTCTTGCTCATCGTCGCTCGAGCCGCGTCGGCCGCGGTTGACGATCTTGCCCTGGCTATCGTGATCCAGAGGGCTATCGCAGTCGTCGTCTGCGAGTAAGCCGCCGGCGATGATGTGGGAGTCCGTCACGATCTGGCATTGCTCGTACACGGGCTTCAAGCGCAGCTCGATTTCCACGTCAATGGGGTCATGCTCGTCGCCGAGTATGGAATCCACTTCGCTGATCGAGTAGCTCAGGTCCTTAATGCCTGGCAAAGCGTGAACACGGGCACTGAACGGTACATCTTCCAGGCCTATTACCGTTTCCGGGCGCAGGGTGGACAGAATCGCGGTGTTGAACAGGGTCTTCATGGTTGTATGCCTTCACGAATGCCAGTCCCAAGGGAACCTGGCTGGTTGATGGATTTCCTCAACCTCGTATAGCGTCATGGACTGGAGTTTTTCGCGACTGATTGGCCAAACGTGAAAAACCCAGCCGAAGCTGGGTGGAGACTTATGGTCAGGACATTAAGTAGCTCTCGGATCCTTCAATCTCAAGCAATTCCCTGTCGCACTTGACGCATACCAGTAAAGGGCAGCCTGTGTCGCCCTCATCCTCAAATTCGTGCTGACACTCATCGGAACTTGGCATTGAATTGACCTCCGGTGTCTTCTCGGCCGTACGGGGACGATGCCGCCAGGGCCACAATGCGGCGATTCCGCCTAATACAGTGCCGCTTTCATAAGCGCTCCCATCAGATGCCAAGGTAAATGCGCAGACGCGTCCACCAGGGAAGTGATCGATAGATCCTGTCCCACTCATCTTGCTTTTCCGCGACTTTGCGGATTTCATAGTCCACATCGTCACCTTCGACCCAATCATCGGGGCCGTACCAGTCTTGCGGCCGTGGTCCTAGAGGGTGCATAACGGCCTCCTACTGCATGCCTTTCTGTGATTCATTGATTGCCTATAGGTAATTGAGAGGGTTCCTCATGGACGTATAGGTGCCACCGCTGAGGCCCGCCTCGCGCTTGCGTCATATCACTTAACGACCAAACTCTCATATGAAAAAGCCCCCGTGAAGGGGCTCCGAGTTGATGCGTCAATCAGCCCACCTGCACTTCGGGCTTCCAGTCGGCCAACTTGGCACGAAGAATGGGCAAATCGTGCTCAATGCTGCTGATCGTTGCGTTGAGTTCCCTCAAGTACCGAGCGAACAGCCCCGGCCACATCGGATCTCCGCGCCTGATCTCCTCATGCGGTTGGTCGCGTTTCCGGCGCCCCACCAGAAATTCAGGTGTGGTGGCGCTTTCCTTCAGTGCCTTCTGGCTTACCTCGAGATTTTGGCTCAAGGCCATGATCAGCCATTCCAGTCCTGCGCTGGACACCTCTAGGGGTGCGAAGCGAATTCCGGCACAGCTTGCGGTCTGAAGCCCTACCCCGGGGCGGGAATAGCCATGGTGCGCCATCACCCCGCCCACCACCGCGATCGCGCGAAAGCACACCGGGCAGGTCTTGACGACCTTGTTGGGGTTCTCGGGACGGGTAGGTCCGGTGCTGGGCGCGCGCCCCTTGACCACTTTGGTCTTGAGATCTGCGACCGCCAGCGACAATGGCAGGACCTCATTCAAAAGCGTGCGCATGGCTTCGATCGCTGGCCCTTGGACCTGCGACTTTGCCACTTTCTTGCTTGCAGCGATGACATCGTGCAGGTTGGTGAGGGAGATGTCCCAGTACAGGTCGTACAGCGCCGGCTCCATATCCGCCCCTTTGCCCCAAAAAAAGGGCTCAGAGACGGTATTCTTCCAAGCACGGTCGACCGCGTGGCCCAAGGTCGTCTTGAGGGCTTGCAGCCCTACATTACGGATCGAGCCGGCTTCGAAAGCCTCGATGAGAAGGTCTAGCGCCTGGTCTACCCGAGTGGCATCCGCGTACGCGCCGCGCAGTATTTCGAATTGCTCAAGCCGAAGGGGCGTCGCGTCTGTGGTTTCATTCATGGTCTGCCTTTAGGTTGATGGTTGTCCTCAACCTGTATAGGCGCCGGATCATCAGCGATGCGCAAATGCCTACCGGGTTTATCGCTATACCGGAAAGAACACTCCGTTCGCACCATAGAGGAAACATCATGCAAACCATCGACGACCTGCTCCACGTCTGCCGTGCCGAGATCACTAGCTATGCGCAGGAGTATCCTCGCGAGCTTTTCAAGCTGCACCACCTCTTGCGCCAGGTGGCAGAACAAGGCATCGCAGTTTTCGACCGCAAGAACATGGATGGCCATGTGACGGTCAGCGTGCTGGTCATCAATGAAGACATGGACGCGGCGCTGTTGATCCACCACAAGGCGTACAACACCTGGATCCCCCCGGGTGGCCACATTGAGTCGGGCTCATTCAGTTTGCTCGAGAATGGACTGCGCGAGCTGTCGGAGGAAACTGGGCTGACGCTTGTCCGCAACTCGGCTACTCTGCTCGATATCGACACCCATCCTATCCCGGCACGTCCGGAAAAGGGCGAAGATGCTCACTGGCACCACGACTTCATGTTCGTGGTCAAGGCTCCGGGCAGCTTCGAGCCGACCTTCCAGGAAAGCGAGCTACATGGTGCGGCCTGGCGTCCTATGAAGGACATGTTGAGCGATTTCGTTCCTCGTAACCGTCGACTGGCCGAGAAGGTCAAGGACCTCGTGAACGGCTGCGAGGGCCTCGATTGATCAGATATGCGCTCGTATAGCTCTTAACCCGTCAGATATGACGACTCAGAACCGGCACTTGGCCGGTTCTTCTCCTTCGTAAGGACTTCAAAATTTGGTGGTCTGGGGGCGGGCGTTCCATCTCTCGATGGCGCTATCGCAGGAGTGATCCCAGTTGGCTCCGCCCGCACGAGCATTGCATCCGATTGTCGTGCAGACCACTTGCGGGTAGGCACAGTCTCCCACTTCATGATCACAGGGATTCTGACTGGTCGGTGCCATAACCAGCAGCTTGTCGCCGCCACAGAACGGGCAAGGCTTGAGGGTTCGCCCTGTCTCTTCCGGCATCAGGGGTGCCGACGAGTTTGGTACCACTGGGGGGGCTGGCGCCCGCTCATGCGCCCGGAGTGCCAACAGGTCCGAAGCACACTCTGCCCAGGCCTGCGCCAGCATCACGTGGCAGAAGGCCTCCTGAGGAGAATCCACATTGTGAGGAGAGTAGATGGTCTCGCTCGGCATGATGGCCAGGTTGGATCGTGGATCCTCAGGCTTACGAGCAAGATCAAAGAGCGCTTCTGGGCAAGCGCCGATGCTGCCGCCAATGCCGGCAAACCCCGTGAAAAAGCGCGGGCATGCTGTCTCTCCCCAAAACGCGATTCCGCATTGCTTTGCAAGCCGCTTACCAACGAGGCTGGACTGGGCGAGACGTTGACGCGCGAGATCAACGATTCTGGCTTGTTGTTCCGCCGGCAACGGGATCCGGATCAGCTGTTGCAACGCCGCGGTGGCCACAATGAAGTCAAAGCCAGCCGTCTTGTTGCCGGGCCGCATGCCTAGGTCACTGAAGCGGTAGAAAAACTGATCCAGCTTAGGGGCAGACGGACTCTGGGTGATCGCGTGCAGCCTGCGCAGCTCGCCGGCCGCATCCCGAGCCAGGCAATCCGGCGTGCCCCAGTCGAGGGTGTCCGCAAGGCGCTCGGCCTTTGAGCGGTAATCGGTATCAGCGTTCAGCATTGTTGTTCTCCAGGGCAGCGCGCCCGGCGGCGGTGATCCCGTCGAGGTCGACCCAGCCGTTCCGATACAGAACGCGCCGGGTTGCGGTATAGCCTCCGTTAGCCGATCGACCGTAGAGGTGTGCCGTAGCTGAGCGCCCAGCGACGAGGTTCTCGAGCACCGCGCGCTGAGCGTTCGTGGGCGGCTTGATCTTGTGGGCCATGGACTAGCTGCCCTCCAACGCCCGCTTCGGGGCGCGAATCACGGTGGTCGTCAGCTCTGAGCGATAGAACCCTGGAGGATACCCATGGATCTCCAGATTGAACCGCTCCACTTGCTCTGGCGAGAGCTCTCCTGCCCGCTTGATCCGGCTCATGAATTCACGCGCCAGCGGGAACAGCAGTCGGTCCTGTGCCTCGCTGAGCTCGATCATCAGGGCATGCAAGGCAGCAGCCTTGTCCAGGCTTGAGCCCGCGTGGGTCTGCATCCCTTCCACGGAGGTGAGCAAACTCGAACGCCACTGAAAACCTGGCACCCCGTGATCGCCCGTCATAGGCCCGTCCTTGTCGAAGGCGGTGCGCTGCACCACCCCCGTTTCCAGCTCAACCAGCTCGGAGTACCATCCTGTCACCGGCAACGTGGGAACGCCAAACATGGACCGCTGCGGCGTCTGGCCACCTGCCCCGTGGTTCAGGTCATCTGCCATGGGTTTCCCCTCCTGTAGCCTGCTTGAGCACTGCGTTTACTTCTGCCGAGGCGGACTTGCTCGACACATTGATCTCGGTTGCGAACATGACCAGGACAACTGCCGCCAGGAACCAACCCCAGCCTGGGACGCGGTGATACATCAGAAAGGCTGCAAACCCCCAAATGCTCACAAGGAAGGCGATTACCAGGCCCAGCTTGATGATTTCGGTCATGCGGTGCCTTTCTTGCTCTGCTCGTCGATCACCTTGGTGAATGCTTCGCTCCATCCGAAGTGATCGCGGGGCGAGAGATACACACTCCAGGGCTTGCCTTTGTCTGTAAACCCAGACACCCACATGGCCTGGCCGAGCAAGAGCTGGCGCCAGCGCGCGGCATCAACCGCATCTTGCTGCTCTGCCGGGAGTTGAGCTTGCTCAGGCCGTGGCAGGATGGCTTCGACACGACCTGCGCCGTCGGCAACCCCTTCACCAGGCGCCAGCTGTGCCGCAGCCCAGAGCTCGTGGGCCAGGTCGGAGAGTGTTGTGGGTGTGGTCTGTTTCATGCGGTTCTCAGTCGTGCGCGTCAGTCGAGGTAGCGAAGATCGTCGTCGCTGAACGCATGGTCCTTCTCGTGCTGAGCGATGGACCGGCTTTCTTGACGCGCAGCGTGGCGCCCACGTTTTGCCGCTGCCCGCGCAGCAGGTCGACCTTGATCGGCCGTGCGATGATGAATGTCGTCGCGAGCTTGGGTTCGGCCCTTTTTGGTATTCGGCACGAGCGGGTGCAATTCGATCTCCAGTGATTAAGCTTAGTATATCGTCAATAGCGATAATCTACTAGAGAAAATTTGCTTGATAACTGCCACCCTATATCGTTTATTAGCGTTCTAGCCAATCGTCACAAGGTTACAAGGAGGGGTCTCTCCCATGAACGAAGTCATAATTCCGCCGCTCTTGTACCCGACAAACACCGCAGTAACGTAAATGTACGAGGACTGTTGGACAGGCGTGCCCGAAATGATGCCTTCAGTGCTGAGGGTGATCCCTTGCGGCAGGGTGAAGATCGGCGGCATCTCGAAATACAGGTTCGAGGCATCGTAGTTCGGATCGCCCGTGACTGAGACGTGGGGACGAAGGTCGTAGTGGTAGGCCTGGCCGATCGGAAAAGGGGGGATTGCGATCGGCGAGATATCCACCTGGATATCCAACACAGGCGCTGTCGATTGCTTGTTTGGGGCGGGCACGACCGTGTAGAAGGATGCAGCCATAGCTGCGGGCGCACAAAGAGCGGTAGCCAAGGCTACCGCGGTGAAGAACGATCGACAGGGGGACATGATGGTTCCTGTACTAGGATCAGCATCTGCTGCAAGCACCTGTATAGGAGACAACTGTCCAACCTGCGCAAGAGGCTTATCGGCAGGCTTTCTTGAAGAAAACTGGCCGCAATTGCGACCAGCTTGAGGGGTGAACTGGCTACTGTGCCAGCTCGGGAAGCACCACCACGCCGTCAATGCCCAAGGCCTTGGCTTGGCCGGCCTGGATCTGGTCGTAGAGCACCTTGGCGTAGCTCGAGTTGTCGATGACTTTGTTCAGATCCTCGACCGTGAAACGGCCCTGAATGACCACCAGCGCGTCAGCCACGGTGTCAAAGCCACCTGCACGGAACTTCGCTTGAGCGTCAACCACCCAGTTACGGACCGCCTCAGGGCAGCCATGCTTGTGGCGCGTGCCACTTTCCTTGTCCAGCGCGATCGCGACCTCATCGAGCAACGGGCCTACCGGCGCGCCATCACGATGCAGCACGTACTGGCCGCAATTTAGTTGATATGAGTATTCCATCTGCCTTTCCTTGTGTTGCCGACGGGAAGCCGTCAGTTGATGAGTGTTCCACCCTGGCGTATAGCCATATGCACACTTCAACTCGCTCCCTGGTCAGCCAGGCAGACGCTCCGGACTAGCCGGATCGGGTGGCGCTGTACCCAGGATCGCGGCACTGGGCCAGCGCTGGATCGTCCTCTGCTACCCCATTGGCCTGCGCCATCGCGCGGTAGCTGTCATGCAGCTCGTGTCCATCGTCATGGACGTCATCACCAAGGGTGCCGTCCATATACGCCAGGCGTACCGCCAAGTTGTGATCGGCGCCGCGAAGGAGGAAGCCGGCGCACGTCGCAGGGTTCTTGATACCAGACTGGTGACAAGAAAACTTGTGCCTGCTCATGTCTTTTGCCGTATTCGCTGAGTGGCGAAAGGCCTCTGCGGAGAACTTGCCCACCGCGTCCTTACGCCAGGGACAGTCCGAGCAGGGCTTGCGCCTGTAGCTGCTCTTGCCACCTTCGACTGTCACAACCTGATCGTTGGCGCTTGCGGGGCGCACGAGGGTCACACGCGCGGCCGAATGCTTGCGATCGGACATCTCAGATCTCGATCAGTGTCGTTGGGACGGTGATTTGGTAGTGGGTCTGCATGAGTTCGCAGAACTCCAGCCACTCAGCCTGGGTTGGCGCCTGGTGCGTGCATCGCAGGCACTGGCCTGCCCCGGCCAACTGCGCCGTGAGCGTCGTGTGCACGTCCATTCCAAAGGTCTTGGAGAACCGCCCCACCGTCGAGCCGTCGCTGGCATGAACCCATACGGTCTTGCCACACCCGCTGACCTGGATCTGGTCGTCATCGTGTTTGGTCGGTTGATTTTCCATGGTTGCCAAGATAGCACCTAAGTCGCGATTTGCGAAGATCACCTTTTATAAATTGGCTTTATCTTCATTTCTCGATATACTGCACGCAACAATCCACATTCCTGCTTGTACTATGACCACTCCCGCAACTTCGAAGTACCCTGATTTCGAAAAACGAGTCCCCCGCTGCGAGTTCACGAAGAAGCTGCGTAAGATGGCGGAAAGTCTAGACAGCTGCCATGAAAAGGAAGTTGCTTATCCGGACAGCTGGTATGTTGCAGCTGGGGTTGAGGTGGTAAAGATCAATGCGTTGTGGGTCTTCGGTTCATACGCTCGAGGAGCTCACGATTGTGGCGACTTAGACCTGATCCTGGATGCCCAAACGCTTCACGCCTCAACGAGTAGCCTCAACCGAGCGTTTCTGGGTCAGCAGCGAGGGGTGCGTGTCTATAAGGGGACGCCGGCGCAGTGCGAAAGCGGCATGGGGCACAGCGAGGCAAAGCTAATCTGGGCCCCCGGGCTGGATTGGCAAGCAGCTATCGATAGCATCAAGCCCGACCCGAAAGCTGGACGCTTTGCTCGGCCCTCTGACAGCATTCCTTTCCGCGTAGAGCAACTTCACATGCACCCAGATTACCGGGAGGACTTGCTGACAGATCGGAATGACGGGTTACTCGAATGGGAGTTTGTACCGCTCAGTCAATGCGAACCGCACGAATTGACGCGTGAGCTCGCCCGTCGGCAAAGCCTTGCCAGTTCTGCCGTAGCGGCGTTGTTTCCTTTTCTCATGTCCTACATCAACACCAGGACACGATTTGCAAACAGTGAGCCTGTCGGTTGGCGTACTAAGAATGCGCTGCGCATTGGAGGCACAATCACCCATTTCGGCCGGGCTACATCACTTTGTACTAGCCCCCTGAACACTCCTAACATCTCGGAAATCATTTACATTCCCGAGCTGAATACCCGCGGACCTAATGGTCTGTGGATTATCCGTCGTGGTCCTAAGCATCCTTTAAGAGCGGCCTTCGCCACCCTGTCGGGTTTGATGGCCTACGTCGATGGCCATCAAGCTACTAATTCATGGCATGGTTCGAACCCACATAATTTTGCAGCGACCTCGCGAGTCTATCGATCCAAAGCCGAGTTTGATCGCGTAATGCAAGAACAGGGCGAGTCCGAAGAGGACGATGATCGATACTTTTCAATTGCTGAAGGCCGGCATCTGGAAGGCAATGATCTGTTATTGGCTTTGGCAGGATTGCAGGGGTTGGAGCTCCCTGATGGTGATGATTTATTCTGTCTTTGGTCGAATCCTCATCATCTCAAGAATGAGGAAAAAGGATTCCCGTTCACATTCTTCAATATCAAAAATTTGACTGAAGAGCTACAGACCGCACTTGCCTAAAACGCATTTTAAGGTATAATTCACACATACGGCTCAATCGCCAAATTGGTTAAGGCATTGGACTTTAAATCTGACATCTGTGGGTTCGAGCCCCACTTGAGCCACCATTAACTTAAGCATAATGGACATCTACCGTCATCCTCAGACCAACCTGGACCTGCCACCTCCCACTGATTGGGATGCGGCTGTGGATGGTCAATGTGAGACCCTTCCCGTAATTGAGGGTGAGGATGGCGGTCGTTCGGCCATGCTGTCCTTCTGGCGTCCCTCGAAGGAAGACCTCGCGCTGCTGAACGCCGGCCACCCCATTACTCTCCTGGTGCATGCAGATACGCCAGAGCAACACCCGGTCGTCAGCGTGGGCGTTGCCGACATGCCCTGCACTTGACACATTGTTTTTTAGTGCTATACTAAAAACACTAACTCTTACCGAGCCATCCTCCATGTTGTAAGTTTCCTGCCTCCCATATCAGAATCGTCCCATCCGCGGACCGCCTTGCCATGCCAGAACGCATTTACTTCTTTCTGACATTTCAAGGATTTTCTGATGACGCATTCCACTTTTACCGCCCTCTCCGCCGACGAACGCAAGGCCGTGCGCCAGAATTGGCCCGCCAAATGCGCAACCGCTTCGGATCACTTGCTGCGCGCAGCCCTGTTGGGTACTTCGCCTGCGAAGCATTTCACTCCCATCACAAACAGCGTCAAGCTGGCCAACGGCGCGCGGCCGTACATGGGTGCCGTGGCCGCGGCGAGCCAGTTGCGCTTCGACCGAGACAACAAGCGCTATCGCGAGTTCCTCGGCTTGAGCCTCGAACAGATGCAGGAACCGCTGCATGTGGCACGCTTGAAGGCAATCCGTGAGTGGACCCTCCAGGTTTGCACCGCTGAGCTGCCGGAGGCCCTGTAATGGACTCGCCGTCCTATCTCTACGTCGTGGTTCGCAAGGACCTGTCACCTGAGCAGATCGCGGTGCAGGCCAGTCACGCCGCCTTCGACGCAGGCAAGCTCTTTGGCGCCGGCCTGAACCCGCACTTGGTGCTGTGCACAGTGGACGGACCCGAGGACCTGGCTAAGGCGCACCAGGCGCTGGACGTCAGCGAGCTGCCCATGTGCCGCTTCTATGAGCCTGACAACGACATGGGCTACTCCGCCCTCGCCTGCCTGGCGCGCACGCCGGCGCAGCGAAAGCCGTTTCGACGGTTCAAGCTGTACAGGGCAACCAGCTGACGAATCTGAAGGGGGCGTTCTGTGCCCCCTTTATGGGTTGGCCTGACTCGTGTTGGTGGATTGGTAGAGGGAACAGATGCTCCAGTGATCGGGGCGACAAGACTGTGGTTTGGCTATACGTCTTCAGGCCATACCACTCACCCGATACCGATAGGAACCATCATGAACACCATACCCAACGCTGTCATGGATCATCACATGCACGAGATGATCCTGTCGCTGACGCTTTCGCAAGAAGAGCTGGCCGACCCGACCGTCTGCGAGTTCCTTGAACTCACTTTGCGCACCAAGGCCGAAGAGAAGGTTTCCTCCCCGGATGACTGGACGGCAGAGCAAACTGCCGCTTACGGCTCCGGCAACTGGCGGCTGTTCTCGCAGCTGCGCGGGTACAC
>Ga0075364_10001926_pt1 | contig 11551 bp, 10 predicted proteins | sample EndMetdeltDD1764_FD_71517 | JGI IMG/M metagenome (GOLD analysis project Ga0075364, IMG submission 71517) | Populus endosphere microbial communities from Tennessee, USA - Endosphere MetaG P. deltoides DD176-4 | ecosystem: Host-associated > Plants > Roots > Endosphere | place: USA: Tennessee... | reverse complement strand
CCACGTCGGCAGCAAGGGCGAGATCACGATCAGCGACGACGAGATCCGCGACAGCCTGGAGAACGCGCAGCTCAAGTTCCAACGCGAACGGGGCACCGATCTGACCCTGTTCTCGCCGCGGGCCAGCTGGATGGGTCATCACATCGGCAACATCCACACGTCCACGTTCTGGACCGAGCACTGCAACGAGCTCGTCGCGCGCGTGTGCGACCTCTACCCGGACAACTTTGCTCCGGTCTGCCAGCTCCCCCAGTCGCCCGGCGCGCCGATCGAGCCGTCGGTCCGCGAACTGCGCCGCTGCGTGGAGGAGATGGGCTTCCTCGGCTGCAACCTCAACCCAGATCCCTCGGGCGGGTTGTGGAACGATCCCCCGCTGTTCGATCGCTACTGGTACCCGCTCTACGAGGCGATGGTCGAGCTCGACGTGCCGGCGATGGTGCACGTCAGCGCGGCCTGCAACCCGCACTTCCACACCACGGGTTCGCACTACCTCGGCGCCGACACGACGGCGTTCATGCAGATGTTGACCTCCGACGTCCTGCGCGACTTCCCCGAGCTGCGCCTGATCGTTCCGCACGGTGGCGGTGCGGTGCCCTACCACTGGGGCCGGTTCCGCGGCATCGCCCAGGACATGGGCAAGCCGCCGCTCACCGAGCTGCTGCTGCACAACATCTTCTTCGACACGTGCGTCTACCACCAGGCCGGCATCGACTGCCTGCTCGCGGTGATCCCGGCCGAGAACATCCTGTTCGCGTCGGAGATGGTGGGCGCGGTGCGCGGGATCGATCCCGAGACCGGGCACTTCTTCGACGACACTCGCCGCTACATCGACGCCGGCGCGCTGAGCGACGACGAACGCGTCAAGATCTACGAGTCCAACGTGCGCCGGGTTTTCCCGCGCCTCGATGCTCGCCTCAACGGATCGACAAGGAGATCACCGTGACCGAACGCCACCTGGTCGTGCGCAACATTGATCGTGCCGCCGCCGAGGCGATCGATGCCCTCGCCAAACTGGGCACGGCCACGATCCACGAGGCGATCGGCCGTCGTGGCTTCGCCGGGCCGCACCTCCGCCCGATCCAGCAAGGTGTATCGATCGCCGGCTCGGCGGTCACGGTGTCCAGCCACCCCGGCGACAACCTGATGATCCACGCCGCGGTCGAGATGTGCCAGGCCGGCGACGTGCTCGTCGTCACGAATACCGCGCCGTCGACACACGGGATGTTCGGCGACCTGCTCGCGGGCTCGTTGATGGCTCGTGGCGTGCGCGGCCTTGTGATCGACGCGGGTGTGCGCGACACGGCCGACCTGCGAGCGATGGGCTTTCCCGTGTGGTCGCAGTACGTCTCGTGTCAGGGGACGGTGAAAGCATCGGCGGGGTCGGTCAACGTGCCCGTCGTGCTCGGCGGGTTGACGGTGATGCCCGGCGATGTGGTCTGCGCCGACGACGATGGCGTCGTGGTCGTTGCCCGCACCGCCGCGGAGGAAGCAGTCCGTCTGTCCGAAGCGCGGATCGCCAAGGAGGCCGCGACCCGCAAACGGCTCAACGCCGGCGAGCTCGGTCTCGACATCTACGGCCTGCGCGCGACACTGGCCGCGCTCGGTGTCGAGTACGTCGATCGGATCGACGGCTGATGCGCATCGCGCTGTTCGGCCTCGGCGAGGCAGGCGCAGCGATCGGCACGGATCTGGCTGCCGTCGGCGCTGAAGTGCACGGCTACGACCCGGCCGAGGTCGCAACACCTGCAGGGGTACGTCGCCACAGCGACCCGACGTCAGCCGTCGCCGACTGCCATCTTGTCCTCGCCGTCACGGCTGCGGCCGACGCGCCGACAGCACTGAAGCAGGCGCTCGACGCGATCCCCAGCGGCGCGGTCTACGCCGATCTGGCGACGTCCGCAGCCGGGCTGAAGCAACGCCTCGCCGCTGATGCTGCCGCGGCCGGCCTCCTGTTCGCCGACGTGGCCTTGATGTCGCCGGTGCCGGGCAAGGGATTGGGCACTCCGGCGCTCGCATCCGGACCCGGAGCGGGCGCGTTCGTGGGGATGATGGCGCCGCTCGGGATGCCCGTCGAGCTCGCCGGAGAGGCCGCGGGCGACGCGGCGACGCGCAAGTTGCTGCGCAGCGTCGTCATGAAGGGTCTCGCCGCGCTCGTGGCCGAATCGATGCAGGCCGCGCATGCCGCAGGATTTGCCGACGAGACGTGGGCCAACATCGTCGGGCAGATCACGGCCGCCGACGAGGGGCTCATCCGCCGCCTCGTCGACGGCACGGGCCCGCACGCCGTGCGCCGCCTGCACGAGATGGAGGCATCGGCCGACATGTTGGACGAGCTCGGTGTCGAGCCGGTGATGACGCGATCGACCGTCGAGTCGTTGCGTCGCTTCGCCGCCGGCGCGCCGCTGCCCCAACTTCCACCGTCAGGTCCAACCGGTACGGATCAGACCGGGACGCCGAGCTCCTCCCAATGACGAAGCACATCGGCAACCGACTCGAGGTGGGCGCGCATCGCCGCCTCCGCGGCGTCGCCGTCGTGGGCCACGATCGCAGCGACGATGGCCCGGTGCTGACCGAGCGACTCCACGGCCCGACCGGTCACCGTCGCCAGCCGGTACTGATGGTGGGCCGATCGATTGCGGAGGTTGGCGACCAGGTCGGTGGCCACCTCGTGCCGGGCGATCTGCAGCAGCGTGCGATGCAGGGCACGGTTGAGGTTGGCGTACTCGAGCCGGGCGTCGTTCGCCACCGCGACCTCCATCGCCGCGACCAGCGCCTGCAGGTCGGTTCGCTCCTGATCGGTGGCCCGCTCCGCGGCCAGGCGGGCGACCAGGCCCTCGAGCGCGCCGCGCGCCTGGGTGATCTCGATCGCATCCGACAGCGAGATCCGGCGCACGGTGGCCCCGCGGTTCGCCTCGCGCCGCACGAGACCCTCGCTGTCGAGCTCGAGCAAGGCGGCTCGGATCGCGGCCCGGCCGATCTGGTAGCGCTCGGCCAGCTGCAGCTCGACCAGCCGCTCGCCGGGCGGGAGCGCGCCGGTGAGGATGTCGTTGCGCAGTCGATCAGTAGCCGACGGGTTATCGACTCCCAGGGAGGCCATGCGGCCAGTCTCGCACGCGAAGGAGAGAATCGTTGAACATCATCATGGTCGGAGAGGGCGCGATCGCCCGCAAGCACGCCGCCGCGCTGGCCCGGATCGACGGCGCCGAGATCACCCAGCTGGTGGGCGCCAACGCGGACGACACCGCGGCGTTCGCCGAGGAGTTCGGGATCGCCAGAACCGGCTCCGATCTCGCCGAGGCCCTGACTGCGGCCGACGCCGACGCGGTGATCCTGACGACGCCGACGCAGCTGCATGCGGCGCAGGCGATCCAGGTGATGGAGGCCGGCAAGCACGTGCTCGTCGAGATCCCGATGGCCGATTCCCTGGCCGACAGCGAGGCGGTCGTCGCCGCCCAGCAACGCACGGGGGTGACGGCGATGGTCTGCCACACCCGCCGGTTCAACCCCAGCCACCAGTGGATCCACGACCGGATCACGCGGGGCGAGCTGACGCTGCAGCACCTCGTGGTCGAGACCTTCTTCTTCCGGCGCACCAACACCAACGCGCTCGGCAAGCCCCGCTCGTGGACCGATCACCTCCTCTGGCACCACGCCTGCCACACCGTCGACCTGTTCCAGTACCAGACCGGCGCGCCCGCGTCGGCGGCGTCGGCGATGGCCGGCCCCGATCATCCCGACCTGCACATCGCGATGGACATGTCGATCTCGTTGAAGGCCCCGTCCGGCGCGCTGTGCACGCTCGCTCTGTCATTCAACAACGAGGGCCCGTTCGGAACCTTCTTCCGCTACATCTGCGACAACGGCACGTACATCGCCCGCTACGACGACCTCGTCGACGGCAACGAGCAGCCGGTCGACCTCTCGGGCGTCGGCGTGTCGACGGATGGCTTCGAGCTGCAGAACCGCGAGTTCATCGCCGCGATCGAGGAGCGCCGCGAGCCGAACGCCAGCGTCGCCCAGTGCCTCACCGCGATGCAGACGCTCGACCGCCTGCAGCGATCGCTGTGAGCCGGCCATGACACGAACCCGCGTCGTCATCATCGGCGGCGGCCCGGCGGGGCTGCTCTTGGCCCGCCAGCTGCAGCTCGCCGGCCACGAGTCCGTGATCCTCGAGCGCCAGACGCGTGACTACGTGATGGCGCGCATCCGGGCGGGCGTCCTGGAATGGGGCACGGTCGAGTTGCTTCGCTCGCTCGGCGTCGGCGAACGGATGGATCGCGAGGGCTTCGTCCACGACGGCGTCGGCATGTCGTTCTCCGGCCGCCAGATCCGCATCGACTTCAAGGCGCTGGTCGGCCGGAGCGTGATGGTGTACGGCCAGACGGAGGTGACGAAGGATCTGTACGCCGCGCTCGACGACGCCGGGGTCACGATCGTCGACGAGGCGTCCGACGTCACCCCGCACGACATCACGGCGGATGCGCCGTTCGTGACGTATTCCAAGGACGGCGTGTCGCATCGCATCGACTGCGACTACATCGCCGGGTGCGACGGCTATCACGGCGTCAGCCGCACCGCGATTCCGTCCTCGGTGCTGCGCGAGTACGAGCGCGTGTACCCGTTCGGGTGGCTGGGCATCCTCTCCGAGACGCCGCCCGTCGATCACGAGCTGATCTACGCCCACCATGAACGCGGCTTCGCGCTGTGCTCGATGCGGCACTCGATGCTCAGCCGCTACTACGTCCAGTGCTCGCTCGACGACGACATCGGCGACTGGCCCGACGATCGCTTCTGGGACGAGTTGCGGCGGCGGCTCCCGGAGGACGCAGCAACCCGGCTCGTGACGGGACCGTCGATCGAGAAGTCGATCGCGCCGCTGCGCAGCTTCGTCGCCGAGCCGCTGCGCCATGGCCGGCTGTTCCTCGCCGGCGACGCCGGCCACATCGTGCCGCCGACGGGGGCCAAGGGCCTCAACCTCGCCTTCTCGGACTGCCACTACCTCTCGCGCGGGTTGATCGACGCCCTCGACGGCGGTTCGACGACGGGCCTCGACGAGTACTCGTCGGTGGCGCTGAAGCGGGTGTGGCAGGCGGTGCGCTTCTCGTGGTGGATGACGACCCTGATGCACCGCTTCCCCGACACCGGCGACTTCGGCGTGCGCCTGCAGGAAGCCGAGCTCGACCACCTCGCCCGCTCCGAGTCCGCGCAACGGTCGATGGCCGAGAACTACGTCGGCCTCCCGTTCTGAACAACCCCTCGGTGGAACTTGGTTGCTGATCGCTCCCGGATGGAGCGATCAGCAGCGACGGTCGCGGTCGGAGCAGGGCGACCGTCGCTACGACCAGAGGCGGGCCGCGGTGTCGACGACGTGGCGGAGCTTGGCCCACTGCTGGGCGGCGGTCATCGCGTTGCCTTCGACGGTGCTGGCGAAGCCGCACTGCGGGCTGAGGCACAGCTGGTCCATCGGCACGTAGTGAGCGGCCTCGGCGACTCGGCTGGCGAGCTCGTCGAACGGCTCGAGCTCCGGGCGCTTGCTCGTGACCAAGCCGAGCACGACCGTCTTGTTGGAGGGCACGTACCGCAGCGGGGCGAAGTCGCCCGAGCGTTCGTCGTCGTACTCGAGGAAGTACGCGTCGACATCGAGCTCGTTGAACAACACCTCGGCGACCGGTTCGTACCCGCCCTCGGCGAACCATGTGCTGCGGTAGTTGCCGCGGCACAGGTGGATGCCGACCGTGAGGTCTTTCGGCCGCCCGGAGATGCACGCGTTGATCAACTCCGCGTAGGAATGGGGCAGCACGTTCGGATCGTCGCCGCGCTCGACTGCGCCCGCGCGCATCACCGGGTCGCACAGGTACGCGAGGTTGGTGTCGTCGAGCTGGATGTAGCGACAACCGGCGGCGTACAGCGCATCGATCTCGGCGCGGTAGCACGCGGCGAGATCGGCGAAGAACACTTCGAGGTCGGGATACGTCTCGATGTCGATCCCCGCCCGACCGCCCCGGAAGTGCACCATCGTCGGCGATGGGATCGACACCTTCGGCGTCTGGGTGACGACCGAGGCGAGGTACTTGAAGTCGTCGACCTGGATGTCGCGGACGTGGCGCAACGGGCCGACCACCGACAGCTTGGGCGGCGTGAGGTGCACGGTCTCGGCCGAGTCGGAGCTGGCCGCGATGTTGCCGGTGACGGCGACGTTGTCGAGCTGCTGCAGGAAGTCGAGGTGGAACCAGGCCCGGCGGAACTCACCATCGGTGATGCTCCGCATCCCCAGCCCTTCCATGGTGTGCACGGCGGCGGCGATGGCGATGTCTTCGACCTCGCGCAGTTGGGCGCGGGTGATCTCGCCGGCCGCGCACTGCTCGCGGGCGGTGTGCACCTCCGGCGGACGCAGCAGGCTGCCGACATGATCGGCGCGGAACGGTGGATTGATCTGGCTCATGGTTGTGCTCCGGTCATGTGAGTGGGTACAAGGTGCGCGGGTTGTCGACGAGGATCCGGTGCCGTGTCGCCGGGTCTGGCGCATACGCGGCGAGCAGATCGACGAGGTCGCCGTCGTCGGGCATGTGGCGCACGTTCGGGTGCGGCCAATCGGTGCCCCACAGGATGCGGTCGGGTGCGGCCTCGATCAGCGCCTGCGCGAACGGCACCACATCGTCGTACGGTGGCGCTCCCCCGGCGGTCAGCCGTTCCGCGCCGGAGATCTTCACCCAGCATCGTTCGTCGGCCATCCGCGCCAGCAGCGTCTGGAACGCCAGCTGACCAACGCCATCAGGGGCGACGACTCGCGCCATGTGGTCGATGATGTACGGCACCGGCATCCGGTCGAGCAGGTCGCCGTAGGCGGCAAGGTCCTTGGCGTCGAAGTGGAGGACGACGTGCCAGCCGTGCTCGGCGACGCGGTCGACGATCCGCCAGAACACATCCGGCTCGGGTGCGCCGCCGAGGTGGGCGACGAAGTTGAACCGCGTCCCGCGCACGCCTGCGTCGTGCAACTCGGCGATGGCCTCGTCGGAGAACGACTCGTCGATCATCGCCACGCCGGCGTAGCGGCCCGCGCCGCGCACGAGCGCATCCAACATCGCCGAGTTGTCGGTGCCGTGGCAGCTGGCCTGGACGAAGACAGCGTTGGACAGCCCCAGCCGCTGTTGCAGCGCCTCGAAGTCGTCGATGCCGGAGTCGGGCGGCGTGTAGGTGCGATCGGCCGAGTACGGGAAGCGAGCCGCAGGACCGAAGATGTGGCAGTGCGCGTCGCACGCCCCGGGCGGAGGCACGAACGAACGCGGCGGATGAGGATCGGGGTGCGGCGGCGGAATCGTGGTGTCCGTCATTGCGGCTCCCGCGGGAACACAACGCCGTCCATCAACTTGCGCGCCGTTCGGATGATGCCTGCCCGCTCGATCACCGGCCGGCCGTCGACCATGTGGAAGTCGATTGCGGCGTCGAACGTTCCGGTCGGGTGCTCGACCACGACCGGCCGCTGCGGGTCGATGTCGGCGACCGACGCCGCGGGTGTTCCGGGGATGAGAGCCGCGGTCGCCACGCTCACCGCGCCCAGTACGCCGATCGCGTCGTGGCACCGATGCGGGATGAACGTCCGCGTGCACAACGAACCGCCGTCACGAGGCGGCGCGACGAGGGTCAGCTTCGGTACCGTCAGCGCCCGCACATCGCCGAGGTTCATCATCGGCCCGGCAACGAGGCGGATCCGCTCGATGACCTCGCGCAACGCGCTGTTGGCTTCGAGCTCGTCGGGCTGCTCGTATCCGGTGACCCCGACGTCGGCCGCGCGCATGACGACCACGGGCATCCCGTTGTCGATCAACGTGACCTCGACGCCCTCGACCACGTCGACCGTGTTGCCCGTCGGGAGCAGCGAACCGCACGTCGACCCGGCGGGGTCGACGAAGTCGAGCCGGATCTCGGCCGCGGTGCCCGGAACCCCGGCGATCGCGGTGGAGCCGGAGTACACCGGCACGCCGTTGTCCACGCGCACGTGCGCCACGGCGATCCCGCCGGAGTTGAGCATGTTGATGCGCACGGCCGCGTCCGTCGCACCGGCTGCAGGCTTCACGAGTCCGCGTTCGATCGCGAACGGAGCGATGCCGGCGAGGATGTTGCCGCAGTTCTGCTTGTCGGTGACGACGGCCTGATCGACCACGACCTGGAGGAACAGGTAGTCGACGTCGGCTCCCTCCACGGTGGGCGGCCCGACAACCGCGACCTTGCTCGTCAACGGGTGCGCCCCACCGAGTCCGTCGATCTGACGTGAGTCCGGTGAACCCATCACCTGCAGCAGGAGCTCGTCGCGCGCGGCGACGTCGGCCGGTAGGTCGTCGAGCACGAAGTACAGGCCCTTCGACGTGCCGCCGCGCATCACCATGCACCGCAGCCCTGTGATCGCCCCGTTGAACGACTCCCCCGTTGCCGATGCGCTCATCGCCACATTCTTATCGCGAATTCTCGACGGATGGTGCACAAGATTGTTGACAATCAGACGAGACCTTGCTTGTCTTACTCCTGTCGGCCGATCGATCGGATCGGTCAGCAGGGTCGATCCGGGGCGAGAACTCGTTGACACCCACGGGGTCGAATGATAGCTTGCCTGCGAACAACTGTGCGCAGAGAGAACATTGCGCAAACCGAGCGTCGAAACACTGGGGGGTGTGCTTGAGCATCGTGGACGAACTGAAGTTCTTCTACTTCCACCATCACCACTACTCGCACCTGCCCGCCGACGTCGACGACGTGCAGGCGACATGGGTGACATATCCGAACTCTCGGTACGACCCGCTGCTCGGCCACGAGCTGTACAAGCGCCACATGCGCACGATCCGCCTCGCCGATCAGCTCGGTTTCGACGGCGTCACGATCAACGAGCACCACAACACGATCTACAGCATGACGCCGACGGTCAGCGTGATGGCCGCCGCGATCGCGGCCCAGACGACGAACGTCACGATCCAGGTTGCCGGCGTGCCGATCAACCTGACCTACCCGAATCGCGTCGCCGAGGAGTACGGGATGCTCGACGTGATGTCGGGCGGGCGGATGGAGTTCGCCTTCCCGCTGGGCACCGGCATGGAGTACTGGTCGAACTCGGGTGGCATCAACCCCACCAACTCGAGGGCTCGCTTCCGCGAGTCGCTCGACATCATCCTCAAGTGCTGGACGGAATCCGGCCCGTTCAGCTACGACGGCGAGTTCTACCGCTTCCGCTACCTGAACCCGTTCCCGGTACCGCTCCAGAAACCGCACCCGAAGGTCTTCATCGTCGGATCCGGCAGCTCGTCGACGGTCGAGCTCGCCAGCGAGTTCGATGCCGGGTACTCGATCGTCTTCACTCCGATCCCACAGCAGCTGGCCGCGTTCGACAACCTGCGCGAGCTCACGCGGGCCAAAGGGCGCGAGCTGCGGTCCGACGAGATCATCGTGATCGCCAACGTCTACGTGTCCGACACCGATGCGAAGGCCGAAGCCGAGGTGCGCCCGTACATCGAGCGCTTCTGGAGCTGGTTCCATCGCGTGCCACCGAAGTTCCTGCTGCCACCGGGCTACGTCTCGACCGCCGAGTTCCTGCGCCGCGCCTCCGACGCCGCGCTCGCCCACGGCACGGAGGCCACCTACGAGGACATGGCGCAGATCAGCCGGATGGCCTTCGGCTCACCCGACACTGTCGCCGATCGCCTCGTGCAGTGGGCCGAGGACGCGGGCTGCACCCGGATCAACGTCGTGCTCGAGCACGCCGACATGCCGGAGTGGATGACGGTCAAGAACATGACCATGTTCTGCGAGGAAGTGATCCCACGAGTTCGTGCCAAGGGCGTGCTGGCCAGCGCATCGGCGGGCGCAGACCGCGCCACCGCATCGGTCGGGGACTGAGCGATGAGCAACAACTTCCAGGAAACGCATCTCGACATCAACGGGGTCGACACCGCGGTGTTCAGCGCGGGCACCGGCACGCCGCTGGTGTTCTTCCATGGCGCCGGCACCGTCACGGGGTTCGACAAGCTGCTGCCACTCGCCGACGACTTCCGCCTCGTCGTCTCCCACCATCCGGGCTACGGCAGCTCGGGCGACGACCCGTCGATCAACGACATCCACGACTACGTCCGCCATCACCTCGATGTGCTCGATCGCCTCGGCATCGACACCTTCGTGCTCGCCGGACACTCGATGGGCGGGTGGATGGCGTCGACCATGGCGATCTACATCGGCAGCCGGATCGATCGCCTGGTGTTGCTCTCCCCGGCGGGGCTGCGAGTGCCCGAGCATCCCACCGTCGACATCTTCACGATCCCCGACGAGGAGCTGCTCGGCTGGTTGACGAACGACATGTCCGTCTTCGCCGGCCACTTCACGATCCCGCCGACACCCGAGTTCCTCGCCGATCGCTATCGCGAGACGACGTCCACGGCGCGGATCATGTGGGACCGCAACTACGACCCGACGCTGGCGGCGTGGTTGCACCGGCTCACGATGCCCACGCTGATCCTCTGGGGAGAGGTCGATCGGATCATCCCGGTCGAACAGGCGGCAGTGTGGGCGGGCCTGATCCCGAACGCGCAGGTCGAGACCTTCGCCGGAACGGGGCATCTGCTCGTCGACGAGCAGCCAGCAGTCATCGAGGCCATTCGGGCCTTTGCCAAGTCGGCAGCCGGGGTCTGAGCCAGTCGGCTCGCGCGGCTGCGAAGCACTCAAGCAAGAACCAACAAGGGGGAACGTAGTGACCAGACAACCAACGGGACACCGCCGGGGAGTGCCCACCAGGCGAGGACGAGTGAAGGTGACCTGCCTTGCTGTCGCATCCTTGACCCTCGCCGCGGCGTGTGGCTCTGATGACGACAAGGCATCGAACACGACGGCAGCAGCATCGCCCACCACCGCGGCCGCGGCCGCGACGACAGCGGCGGCGACCGAGACCACCGCCGGCGGAGCCACCGAGACCACGAGCGGCGGAGCCACCGAGACGACAGCCGGCGGATCGACCGAGACGTCAGAGGCGACCGCCACCACGGCCGGTGGCTCGACCGGCGCCGGGAGCAACATCCAAAAGCCCGGCGAGTGCGGCGCGGGTACGGGCGAGAAGGCATCGGGTGATCCGATCAAGATCGGCGGCATCGCCACCAACGTGCCCGGCATCGACTTCACCTGGATCACCAGCATGGCGAAGGCCTACTTCGACTGCGTCAACGACAACGGTGGCATCAACGGCCGGCCGATCGAGTACATCGCCGAGGAAGAACAGATCGATCCGCAACAGATCGCATCCATCGCCAGCAAGCTGATCGAGACCGACGGAGTGGTCGGCCTGGTCGGCAACACGAGCATCATCGATTGCGGCGTCAACGGCGACTACTACGGCGAGCAGGGCTTCAGCCCGATCATCGCCGGCGTCGACCAGGCCTGCTTCACGAGCCCGAACTTCTCGGCTGTCAACATGGGCCCCTACTACTCCAGCCTCGGCGGCGCCCAAGCCGCCGTGCGGGCCGGAGCGAAGGGGACGATCGTCGTCGTCTCGCCGAACTCTCCCGGCTTCGACGTCGTGGAC
>Ga0075364_10001924_pt1 | contig 11562 bp, 10 predicted proteins | sample EndMetdeltDD1764_FD_71517 | JGI IMG/M metagenome (GOLD analysis project Ga0075364, IMG submission 71517) | Populus endosphere microbial communities from Tennessee, USA - Endosphere MetaG P. deltoides DD176-4 | ecosystem: Host-associated > Plants > Roots > Endosphere | place: USA: Tennessee... | reverse complement strand
CGACATCGAAGCGCCGAGCTGCTGCGTCCACTGCTTGCCGCTCGCCGCTTCATAACCGTCGGCCAGTTCGGTTCCCGAGACGCCAGTTAGCGGCGACTTGTAGGGGAAGGCCTTGTGCCAGTAGGCGGCGCTCGAAATCTTGTTGCCGAGATCGCCAAGCGCCTCGATGTCGGACGGGAACAGCCCGGTCTTGGCGACCTGGCAGATCTTGATCTGCTTGATCAGGCCCTGCTGCGCTGCCTGGCGCCAGAAGGCGGCGAAGTCCGGCGGGATCGGGAAGGAGTTGAAGATCTCGACGCCTTCCTGCTTGAACAGCGCGATCTGCGAGGAATAGTCGGTGGTGCCGGTCTCGTAGGCGCCGGGATCGACGATGGTGAAGCCTTGCTTGGCCAGCAGCGGCGCCAGATTGGCGCGGATGGCGTTGCCGTCGGCGTCGTTGGGATACATGACGCCGACCTTCTTGTTGGTCTCGATCAGGTTCCATTGCGAGATGTAGGTCTTGAAGAACTCGCCGACGCCGAAGCCGAAATGATAGGTCCATTTGAACGGCGAGGGCGCGCCGGGCTTGGCGCCGCGGCCGAAATACCAGGCCTCCCATGGCATGACGGTCGACAGGCAGGGCACCCCCGCGGCCTCGCAGGCGTCGGCGACCGGGTTGATCACCTCGGGCGTCGACACCGCCAGCATCAGGTCGATGGCCTGGTTGTTGATCAGGTCCTTGGCGAGCTGGCCCGCGCGTGACGGGTCCGACTGCGTGTCCTGGTCCAGGATTTCGACGCTGTATTTCTTGCCGCCGATATCGAGGCCGCCGGCCAGCGCCTTGCGGGCGAGGTCGAGCACATAACCGTCGGTCTGGCCGAAGCCGGCCAGCGGCCCTGTGCGCGGGCTGACGAAGCCGACCTTGAGCGTGCCGGCCGCCTGGGCGAAGGCCTTGCCGCCACCGAGCGCGAGCGCCGCGCCGCCGGCGATCGAGGTGGCAATGAACCGGCGCCGCGACACGCCACGAATACTGGATCTGCTACCGTTAGCGTAGGTCATGCATTCCTCCCTTTGTGCTCCTCCATCGGCACAGTGCACCAGCGTTTTGGTTCGGTAAAATGATATTTTGCGGTGTTTCATTAACCCTGGGGTTAGGGGATTTCCGAAGAACGCGGGGATCGGTCCGAACGGTCCGACGCCTCACTTGCCCGGCCTTGCCGCCTCGCGAATGGTCTGCAGCAGGATGGTGAAGGCCGGCGATGGCGCCGTATCGGTGCGCATCGTCAGGCCGACCGGTCCCTTGGTTTCCTCGGTGTCGACCGGCAGGGCGACGAAGGCGCCGCTGGCGATCTCGTTGGCAACCACGCCGGCCGAAATGATCCACACCGCATTGCTCTGCCGCATGAAGGAGCGGCCAAACGAATCCGAGACGGTTTCGATCTCGGTCGCCGGCGCGGTCATGCCGTTGGTGATGAACAGGCGATCGACGAAGGGGCGGATGACGGATTCCCGGGTCGGCATCAGCACCGGGAATTCGTCGAGCCTGGCGAAGATATCCGCTCCCGGTTCCAGCAGTGGATGCCCGGCCCGCACCACGAACAGCACCTGTTCGGAATAGAGATGCTCGAAGAAGAAGCCGGTCATGTTTTCGGGCGCTGCCAGCCGTCCGACGACAAGATCGAGCGCGCCGGTACGCAATTGCTCGAGCAGCACCGCGTTCTCGCCAGTGACGATCTTGATCGCCGCGCCGGTGTTTTCTCCGAGGAACAGGCTCATCGCCTTGGGCATGACCTTTGCCGACACGGTCGGCAGAGCGCCGATGCGGATCGGATGGCGGTTGATTGCGCCGTCCTGGCGAACGGAATCGACGCCGCGCTTCAACGCGGTGATCGCAGAACCGGCATGGCTGAGGAAGATCTCACCAAGCCTTGTGACCCGGATACCGCGCCCGTCACGCTCGACAACGGCGACACCGAGCGCCTCTTCCAGTTCACGCAACGTCTTGGTCACCGCCGGCGCGCTGACATGCAGGAAATCGGCGGCGCGGGCCACGCTGCCCTGCCGCGCAACCTCCAGGAAGGCCTGCAGGTGACGGAAGCGGATGCGGCTCTCGGCCATGGATTTAATAACCCCTGAGTTAATGAAATGGCGCAAAATATCATTTTACCGAACCAAATGCCTTGTGCAATGTGGGAGGTGGAGGATCGAAATCGTGTCATTCGTCACCATCGGCGGCATCACGCTGCACCATCGCCACCTCAAGGCGACCGGCAATGCGCGCGCGATCATATTCATCAATTCGCTGGGCACCGACTTCCGCATCTGGGACGACATTGTCTCGGCGCTCGATGGGGAAATGTCCTTGCTGGTCTATGACAAGCGCGGCCACGGGCTGTCCGACATAGGCGAGATCAAGTCGATCGACGATCATGTCGACGATCTCTCGGGGCTCATCGATCATTTCGGCTTGAAGAAGGTCGTGCTGTGCGGCCTTTCGGTCGGCGGCATGATCGCGCAAGGGCTCTACGCCAGGCGCCCGGGGATCGTCGAGGCCATGATCCTGTGCGACACGGCCCACAAGATCGGCACAAATGAGAGCTGGAACACCCGCATCGCGGTCGTCGAACGCAAGGGCATCCAGGCCATTGCCGATGGCGTGCTCAAAGTGTGGTTCACTTCCGCCTTCCACACCTCACGGGTGGCCGAACTGGATGGCTATTGGAACATGATGACCCGGCAAGCACTTGCCGGCTACGTGGGAACCTGCGTTGCTATCCGCAACGCCGATTTTACTGACGCGGCACGCCGCATCGAGGTGCCGACACTCTGTGTCGTCGGTGACCAGGACGGCTCGACGCCTCCCGCTCTCGTCCGCTCGCTGGCCGCTCTGATCCCCGGTTCGCGTTTCGAGATCATCCGTGACGCCGGACATATTCCCTGCGTCGAACAGCCTGAAGCGCTCACCGCGCTGATCCGCGATTTTGTCGCATCGCTTGCCCCTGGAGCAGAAAACCATGGATGAAGTCCCCGGCAACGCAGCCCGATATCGCACTGGCCTCGTGGTGCGGCGCGCGGTGCTCGGCGATCGGCATGTCGATCGGGCTGAGGTCGCCGCCACCGATTTCGATCAACCGTTCCAGGAACTGATCACCGAGGCAGCCTGGGGGACTGTGTGGGCCCGGCCGGGCCTCAGCAAGCGCGAGCGCTCGATCGTCACGCTGGCGCTGCTGGCGGCACTCGGCCATGATGAGGAGGTCGCCCTGCATGTGCGCGCCACCGCCAACACCGGTGCGACGCGCGACGATATCTGCGAGGCGTTCCTGCATGTCGCCATTTATGCCGGCGTGCCGGCCGCCAACCGTGCCTTCAGAATAGCCAAGGACGTGTTTTCGGAAATGGACGGAGCCGACAATGCCCTCTGAGTCCGGCTCGAACCGGAGACCTGAGTCCGGCGCCTTCTTCCAGCGCGACCGGACATGGCATCCGCCGGCGCTGACGCCGGGCTATAAGAGTTCGGTGCTGCGCTCGCCGCAAAAGGCGCTTTTGTCCTTCGACAACACGCTGTCGGAAATAGCCGGACCAGTCTTCGGCCATGCCATGCTCGGTGAACTCGACAACGACCTGATCCATAATTTCGCCAGGCCGGGCGAGAGCGCCATCGGCGAGCGCATCATCGTCCATGGGCGTGTGCTCGACGAACGCGGTGTTGGCGTTCCCGGCGTGCTCATCGAATTCTGGCAGGCCAATGCCGGCGGCCGCTACCGCCACAAGAAGGACGGCTATCTGGCGCCGCTCGACCCGAATTTCGGTGGCTGCGGCCGCACCATCACAGGCGAGGATGGTGGCTATGCCTTCCGCACTGTCAAGCCCGGGCCTTACCCGTGGCCCAACGGTCCCAATGACTGGCGCCCGGCGCACATCCATTTCTCGGTTTTCGGCCACGGCTTCGCGCAGCGGCTGATCACGCAGATGTATTTCGAGGGCGATCCGCTGATCTGGAAATGCCCGATCGTGCGCGGCATCGCCGACAAGGCGGCCATCGAGGCGCTGACGGCCATCCTCGACAAGCAGGCGACGGTCCCGATGGACGCGCTCGCCTACAAGTTCGACATCGTGCTGCGCGGCCGCCGCTCGTCGCTGTTCGAAAATCGGCTGGAGGGCAATTGATGCGCCAATCGCTCGACCGCCTCAGGGAAAGCCCCTCGCAGACCGCGGGACCCTACGTCCATATCGGGCTGACGCCGAACTTCTGCGGCATCGGTGGCGTCTATGCGACCGATCTCGGCGCGACCATGGTCAACGACAAGACCAGGGGCGAGCGCATCGGTCTCAAAATTAGGGTGCTCGACGGCACCGGCACGCCGCTCAAGGACGCGCTGATCGAGATCTGGCAGGCGGATGCGGACGGGCTCCACAATTCGCCGGCCGAATTGCGCGGCGCGGCCGATCCGAACTTCTTCGGCTGGGGCCGCTGCCCGACCGACATGGACACAGGCGTCTGTGCATTCGAGACGATCAAGCCGGGCCGCGTGCCGTTCCGGGATGGAAGGCTGATGGCGCCGCACATCACGCTATGGATCGTCGCGCGCGGCATCAATCTCGGCCTGCACACGCGGCTCTATTTTTCCGACGAGGAAAAGGCCAATGGCGAGGATCCGATCCTGGCGCGCATCGAGCATCGCGTCCGCGTGCCGACTTTGATCGCCGAGCGCCAGGGCGGCACCTACGTCTTCGACATCCATCTCCAGGGGGAGAAGGAAACGGTCTTCTTCGACAGCTAGGAGATCTCATGACCGTATCGCCCTTCGACCATCCGTTGCTATCCGCACTCCTCGGCGACGAGGAAGCATCGCGGCATTTTTCCGTCGAGGCGGAAATCGAGGCGGCGCTAGCGTTCGAGTGCGCATTGGCCGAAGCGGAGGCTGAAAACGGGATCATCGCCAGGGATGCCGCGGCAGCGATCGTGACGGCACTGGCATCATTCCGGCCGGATACCGCTTTGCTGAGAGCAGGCGTCGCCAAGGACGGCGTCATGGTGCCGGAACTGGTGCGCCAGATCAGGGCTGCGGTCGGTGAACCGCATGGTGACAAGGTGCATTTCGGAGCGACCAGCCAGGACGTCATCGATACGAGCCTTATGCTTCGGCTGAAAGCGATCGTCGAGCATATCGGCCTGCTGCTGACCGAAACCGTTTTGCGCCTCACCTCGCTTGAGGAGCGCTTCGGCGGCAGGGCGCTGACCGGCATGACCCGCATGCAACCAGCGATCCCTATCCAAGTGACGGATCGCATCACGGCGTGGCGTGGGCCGTTGCAGCGGCATCAGGAAAGATTGTCGGACCAGGCGAGGCGCCTGCTGGTGGTGCAATTCGGCGGCGCTGCCGGCACGCTGGAAAAGCTCGGCGATAAGGGGCCGGCGGTGCGCGCCGCGCTTACCGCAAGACTCGGCCTTGCCGATGCACCGCAATGGCAGAGCCAGCGCGACACGCTCGCCGACTTCGCCGGCTGGCTGTCGCTGCTGACCGGCAGCCTCGGGAAGTTCGGCCAGGACATCGCGCTGATGGCGCAGGGCGGAACTGACATCGCGCTTTCCGGCGGCGGCAGCTCGTCGGCCATGCCGCACAAGCAGAACCCGGTGAAGGCCGAGGCGCTGGTGGCGCTCGCCCGCTTCAACGCCACGCAGCTTTCCGGCATGCATCAGGCACTGGTGCATGAACAGGAGCGCTCGGGTGCGGCCTGGACGCTGGAATGGCTGTTGCTGCCGCAGATGGTCGTCGCCACCGCCGCGTCGCTGCGCCTTGCCGCCGAACTGGCCGGACAGATCGAAAGCCTCGGTCACTGATGCGCACGCAGGTCGCCATTGTCGGCTCCGGACCCTCCGGCCTGCTGCTTGGGCAGCTTCTCGCCGGCATCGGCGTCGAGACCATCATTCTTGAACGCTCGAGCCGCGAACATGTGGTTGGCCGCGTGCGGGCAGGGGTGCTCGAACAAGGCACGGTCGAGTTGCTGGAAGAGGCCGGTGTTGCTGCAAGGCTGCATGCCGAAGGCCTGCCGCATTCCGGCATTTCGCTGGCTTTCGACGGGCGCCTGCACCGCATTGATCTCGCGGCGCTCACCGGCGGCAAGCATGTCACCGTCTATGGCCAGACCGAAGTGACGCATGATCTGATGGACAAGCGCGAGGCGGCTGGCCTCGTCACTGTCTATGAGGCCGCTAATGTCGCGCTGCATGATTTCGATGGCGCTGCGCCGTTCGTTACCTACGACGACAAGGATGGCGTCTCTCACCGGATTGATTGCGACTTCATCGCCGGCTGCGATGGCTATCACGGCGTCAGCCGCAAATCGGTGCCGGAGCGCGCGCTGAAGACCTTCGAGCGGCAATATCCGTTCGGCTGGCTCGGCGTGCTGGCCGAAGTGCCGCCAGCCGATCACGAACTGGTCTATGCCAATCACGAGCGGGGCTTTGCATTGTGCTCGATGCGTTCGACGCATCGCAGCCGCTACTATGTGCAGTGCCCGCAGGACGACCGCGTCGAGGCCTGGTCCGACGACCGCTTCTGGGACGAGCTGCGCCGCCGCTTGCCGGAACGGACGGCGGCAAGCGTCACCACCGGGTCATCCTTCGAAAAGTCGATCGCGCCGTTGCGCTCCTTCGTTGCCGAGCCGATGCGTTTCGGCCGGCTGTTCCTGGTCGGCGATGCCGCCCACATCGTGCCGCCGACTGGCGCCAAGGGCCTCAACCTCGCCGCCAGCGATGTACGCTATCTCTTCGCCGGTCTGCGCGAGTTCTACGTTGGAAAGTCCCAAGCTGGCATTGAGGCCTATTCGCAAAAGGCGCTGGCGCGGGTGTGGAAGGCGGTGCGCTTTTCCTGGTGGATGACGACCATGCTGCACCGCTTCCCTGACACAGGCGATTTCGGCCAGCGCATCCAGGAAGCCGAACTCGACTATCTCGTGCACTCGCAGGCCGCGTCGACCGCGCTCGCCGAAAACTATGTCGGGCTGCCGTACTGAAGCAGCTATCCCTTGATCGCCGAGCCGACGATGGAATCGACGAAGAAGCGCTGCAGCAGGACGAACAGGATGAGCGGCGGCAGCACGGCCAGCGTCGCGCCGGCCATCACCAGGCCGGTATTCACCGCGCCACGGTTGTAGCTCAAGAGCCGGCTCAGGCTGATCACGATCGGGTAGGCGTCGGCATTGCCCTGCAGCACGGTCAGCGGCCAGAGATAGCTGTTCCAATGGTAGACGAAGGCGAACAGGGCGAGTGCGGCGATCGCCGGCGCGACGCTGGGCGCCACGATCTTGAAGAGGATCAGCAACTCTGAAGCGCCGTCCATCCGCGCCGCATCGATAAGGTCGTCCGGCACGCCTGATATGAACTGGCGCATCAGGAAGATGCCGAAGGCATTGGCGAGGTTGGGCACGATGATGCCTGCCAGGCTGGCATTGAGCCCGATCGAGCCGACCAGCCGATAGAGCGGGATCAGCGTGACGATCGGCGGCAGGAACATGGTGGCGATCAGCAGCGAAAACAGCAGCGATTTGGCGGGGAAGTGGTATTTGGCGAAGGCATAGCCGGCCATCATGCTGGTGATCAGGATGCCAGCGGTGGTGATCGAGGCGATGACCAGGGAATTCCACATCGAGCGGCCGACATTGACCACGCCGGAAACCTTTTCATAGGCGTCGAGGCTGGGTGTGTGCGGTATCCACACCGGCGGCACCTGCATGCTCTCGGCCGGCGTCTTGAGGCTCGACAGCACCATCCACACCAGCGGGAAGGCCGAGGCCACGGCGACCAGCAGCATCAGCGTCGCCAGCAGCGCCTTGCGCCCGGACGGGCGCTTGCGCGGCAGCCGGCTCGATGATCCCCTGCTCATTCCTGATCCTTCCGGTTGGCGAGAGCAAACAGCGCGCAGACCACGACGATAAGTGAAAGCATCAGCATGACCGCCATCGCTGAACCCAGACCGCCTTGCGCGCGCTCGATGCCGACGCGGCGGATGTGGTAGGTGAGCACATTGGTCGAGCCGACCGGCCCGCCTTGCGTGATCAGCGCCACCGGCTCGAACACCTGCACGGCGTTGATGATGGCGATGACGGCGCTGAACAAAAGCGTGCGCCGCATCAACGGCAGCGTGATGAAGCGGAACTGCTCGAAGCGGTTGGCGCCGTCGAGCTTCGCTGCCTCGTAGAGGCTGCCCGGGATCTGCGTGAGGCCCGCGATCGCCAGCACGGTGAAGTAGCCGACCTGCTGCCAGACATTGAGCAAGACGATCGAGACCAGCGCTGAGCGCGGCGACGACAGAAAGGGCTGCGGGCCGATACCGATGAGGCCGAGCATCTGGTTGAGCGGTCCTTCGCTCGGCGAATAGAGCTTCGACCAGGCCAGCGCCACCGCGATCATCGGCACCATGTAGGTGGAGAAGAGCACAGTCCGCAGCGCCGTGCCGCCGGCGACATCATGCTGGTAGACCATCAGGCCGAACGCGACCGATAGCGGCAGGATGAGGATGACGGAGAGCGCGGTGTAGATGGCGGTGTTGGTGAGCGCGCCCTTAAAGTCACGCCCGACCGAGGAGGCCCCAAAGATCTCGCGGAAATTGTCGAGGCCGACGAAGCTGGCGCTGGAAAACGGCGTCTGCGTCGACCAGTCCTGGAAGGACAGCCAGACGGTGAGCATCATCGGCAACAGGATGAAGATGCCGATCAGCGTCACGGCGGGCGTAAGCATGATGCCCGCCGAGGCACGGTACCTCTGGATCATTATTTGGCGGCGCGCTCCAGGATCGAGGTGGCGTCGGCCTGCGCCGTCGCCTGCGCATCCTTGGCCGAGACCTGGCCATACTGCAACGCCTCGAGCGTCTGCTGCAGGGATTCCGAGAATTCCTGTCCGCCCGGCACGACCGGAAACGGCTTGGCATCGGCGAGCACGCTGACATAGCCGGAGAGGAATTCCGAGCCGAGCTTTTCCTTGTGTGCTTCGATATCGGACAGGCGCGAGGGCAGGATGCCCATCGACATCAGGATATCCGACATGGCCGAGGCGCCGTTTTTGCCGGACTTCGGATTGTTGAGCCAGGCCAGGAATTCCCACGCCGCCTTTTGCTCGGCAGCACCCGCATTGGCGTTGACCACGGTCATCCACGAATAGGAGATCGAATGCGGCTTGTCGCCGCTCGGGCCGACCGGGATCGGCGCGGTAGCGATGTCGGCGAACTTGTCGCCCATGCCGGTCTTCAGCGCGCTTTCCCACCAATTGGCCATGATGATCATGCCGGTCTTGCCGGAGACGAAATTGTCGAGGAACGGACCGGTGGTGTTGGCATCCGCCGTCGCCATCGCCGGCACGCTGGCGCCCGACTTGATCAGGTCCTCATAGAGCTGGAAGGTCTGCGCGGCTTGCTGGCTATCCAACACCGGCGTGCCGTCCTTGACCAGCTCGCCGCCGTTAGAAACGAGCAGCGAAGCGAAGGGATGGACGACGCCGGCCGCCCAGCTGTTGATCATGCCGAAACCCTGCTGGCCGGCCTCCTTGTTGGTCAGTTTCTTCGCCGCATCCTTGAACTCGTCCCAGGTTTTCGGTGGCGCCGCGATGCCGGCCTGCTTGAACAGCGCCTTGTTGTAATTCAGCGCATAGACATCGATCTCGTTGGGAATGCCGTAGAGCGTGCCGCCGACAGAGGCGGCGCTGGTGACGCCCGCCGGCCATGAGGCCTTGACCTCGCTGGCCACCGCATCGGGAGCGGGCGCGACCAGCTTGTCGCGGGCGAGTTCCGGCAGCCACAGATCATAGATGCCGCCGATCGTCGGGCCATCTGCGTTGCCGCCTTGCGAGCGCAGCGTGGTCAGGAGATCGCCAAAGGGAACGGCACGCACCGTGACGCTGACGTCCGGATTGGCCTTGGCATAATCCTTGGCAGCCGCTTCCAGCAGCGCGACCGTCTCCGGCGACCAGTGCGTCAAATAGGAGATGTTGACCGATTGCGCCCATGCCGTGGCGGGCAGGATGGCCAGGCCCGCGGCCAGCGCCAGTTTCGAAGTCCAGGCAAACGACATTCCTCATCCTCCCTATCGATCACGATGACGTTATGACAACTTCAAGCGATGGCGCAAGAGCCTGTCGGCGAAAAAGCTGGTATCGAGCGGTTTCAGATTTCTTCGCTCTGCCGAATAAGAAGATTTTATCGTTATAAAACAGTATATTGATTGCATGAAACCACTACTTCTTCCCTGACGGCGCCATGCCCGAGGCGTGCCAGACCTCTTGCGAATGCTGCTATGTCGTTATAATGACTTTGCCCGAGCCAATGACTCTCTCGCGGCGTCGAAGCGCTGCGGGACGCCAAGGACAGAGAAAATGGGAGACTGGCAATGAGCATGCTTTCACTTCATCGACGTACCGCCCTTGGCCTTATCGGCGGCCTTGCCGCCGCCTGCGCCGGCGTCTTCACTGCCTTGCCGGCGAGGGCCGACAGCACGGTGACACTGTGGAGCTGGCGCACCGAGGACCAGGCCGCGATGCGCCGCATCTTCGATGCCTTCGAGGCGAAGAACCCTGGCATCAAGGTCGACATCCAGTTTACGCCGGACGCCGATTACCAGAACCGTCTGAGCACCGCCCTGCGCGGCGGCCGGGGCCCCGACATCGCCCAGCTCAAGGCCTATGGTGAATTGCAGCCCTTCGTCGACGCCGGCTATCTCGACGCGCTCGACGACAGCGTGCCCGAATTGAAGAACATGGCGGACGCCGCGCTGGGCGGCGCGCGCGGCCGCGCCGACGGCATGCTCTATGGCGTGCCCTATTCGGTGCCGATGATGGGCGTCTTCTACAACCAGGATATTTTCGCCGCCCAGGGCATCGAGATCCCCAAGACCTACAAGGATTTCGTCGCCGCTTGCGAGAAGTTGAAGGCGGCCGGCATCACGCCGGTCGCCACCGGCGGCGCCAACGGTTCGGCCTGGGAGCTGGAGATCGGCGTCGGCGTCATCGGCCCGACCGTCTACGGTCCGGGCTTCTACGACGAGATGATGACCGGCAAGGCAACCTTCGAGGATCCGCGCTATGTCGCGGCGCTCAAGCGCTTCGCCGAGCTGAAACCTTATTTCCCCGATGGCTTCGCCGGCATCGATTACACCACCGCCACCCAACAGTTCATTGGCGGCAAGGCGGCGATGTTCCTCGGCGGCTCGTTCGAGAACGGCAGCTTCAAGGCGCAGAACCCGAAGCTGAAATTCTCGATCTTCCCGTTCCCGGCCGATGATGCCGGAGCAAAGCTCTACACTTCCGCCTTCTCCGACGGCTCCTACGGTCTCGTCTCCGAAAGCGCCAACAAGGAGGCAGCGACCAAGGTGCTGGGCTTCATGGCTTCGGCCGAATTCGCGCAGATGTTCGCCGACGAGCTCGGCTGGCCGCCGGCCCGCACCGATGTCACCGTGAAGGACCCGGTGCTGGCTGAGATGATGGCGATGTCGAAGAATTCGACGCCCTATCTGACGCTGGTCGGCTTCCGCTGGCAGTCGCCGACGGCATCCTCCGTGCTGCAGTCGGAGATCATCGACATGGTCGAAGGCAAC
>Ga0075364_10001923_pt1 | contig 11563 bp, 8 predicted proteins | sample EndMetdeltDD1764_FD_71517 | JGI IMG/M metagenome (GOLD analysis project Ga0075364, IMG submission 71517) | Populus endosphere microbial communities from Tennessee, USA - Endosphere MetaG P. deltoides DD176-4 | ecosystem: Host-associated > Plants > Roots > Endosphere | place: USA: Tennessee... | reverse complement strand
ACCGATCCCGACGAGACCCATTCGGACGTGTTCTCGAACCGTCCCTGCAGCGCCTTCTGAGTGGCGTTCGGGTTGGGGTCCGACCACGCCAGTGCCGTCAGCGCCGCTTCGACATCACCGACGGCGTAGTCGTCGAGCACGACGACGTCGGCGAGGTCCATCGAACCGGACGTGATCGTGCCGGTCTTGTCGATGCAGATCACATCGACGCGCGCGAGCACCTCGATCGCCGGCAGCTCCTGAACGAGCGTGCGGCGGCGGGCGAGACGTACGACACCGACGGTGAAGGCCACGCTGGTCAACAGGATCAGGCCTTCCGGCACCATCGCGACGACGAGTCCCACCGAGCTGACCAGACCGTCGCGCACGCTGTCGGAGCCGGCCAGGCGGCGGATGAAGAGCGCGATGCCCGTCGGCACCAGCGCATAGGTGACCAGGGTGACGATGCGGTCGATCGCGCTGCGCAGCTCGCTGTGCACCAGCGTGAACTTGCGGGCCTCCTCGGCGAGCTGAGCGGCGTAGGCGTCGGCGCCGACCTTGCTGACTTCCGCCCGAGCATTGCCCGCGACGATGAAGCTGCCCGACAGCAGCTCGTCGCCGGGCTGCTTGACGATCGGGTCGGCCTCGCCCGTCAGCAGCGACTCATCGACCTCGAGGTTGGATGCAGTGAGCACGGTGGAGTCGGCGACGACCTGCTGGCCCGGCAGGAGGTCCATGACATCGCCGAGGACGAGCTCGTTGACCGCCATGTGCTCGGGTTTGCCGTCGCGGATCGCGGTGACCTTGGGCGCGTTGATCACCGTCAGCTTGTCGAGCGTTCGCTTGGCCCGCAGCTCCTGGATGATGCCGATCAGCGTGTTGGCGACGATCACCCCGCCGAACAGACCGTCGCGGTAGGCGCCGCAGGCCATCACGATCGCGAACAGCGCGCCGATCAGGGCGTTGAACCTCGTGAACAGGTTGGCGCGGATGATCTCGCCGAAGGTTCGCGAGGGAGCGTCGGGAACGTCGTTGACCTCACCGCGAGCGACACGCTCGGCAACCTCGGCCGCGGACAGGCCGGTGGTTGCGCGATCGGGGACGGCACGGGTCTCGGTCACCCGGCGAGCGTACCCGCCGCCACCGGACCGATAGCGTGAACGCATGCGGTTCGGGTCTTGGCGTCGGCGTCGCAACGTGGAAGAGGTTCCCGTCGCCTTCACCGATGAATGGCGGTCCCTGCTCGCTCGTCAGTGGTCGCTGTGGAACCGGCTCAGCGAGGATGAACGCCCCCGGCTGGAGCGGTTGACCGAGCGCTTTCTTGCCGAGAAGCGCTGGGAGGCCGCCAACGGGTTCGAGCTCACCGAGGCGATGCAGGTCCTGATCGCTGCCGAGGCGTGCCTGCTGCTCCTCGGTTTCGACGACGGCGCTGAGCCCGGCGACGCGTTCGACCTGTACCGCGGTGTCCGCACCGTGCTCGTCCACCCGACGACCCTGGTGCTCGAGGGCCAGCGGTCGACTGGCACCGCCGGCCTGGTCAGCAGCGACCCCTATGCGATCCTCGGTCAGGCCGAGTTCGGCGGGCCGACGATCTTGGCGTGGGACGCCGTCGTCCGCGAGGCGAGGCACCCCGGCCGCGGCGAGAACGTCGTCTACCACGAGTTCGCGCACAAGCTCGACATGCTCGACGGCGTGATCGACGGCACCCCGCCGATGGTCGACGGCGAGGCCCGCGGGCGATGGATCGACGTCTGCACCCGCGAGTTCAGGGCGCTCAGCCGCGGGACCGGCGGAACGCTCCTGCGCGACTACGGCGCCGAGAACCCGGGCGAGTTCTTCGCCGTCGCGACCGAGGTCTTCTTCACCAAGCCGGTGGCGATGCGTGCCGAGAAGCCCGACCTGTACGGAGTGCTGCTCGGGTTCTACCGCCAGGATCCCGCGGCGAGGTTCCCTGCCGCGGCGGCGAGCGATCTACCCGCTGTCTGCTGAACGGGCAATCAGCTCCTCGATGGCAACCTTGGCGACGACGATGGTCGCGACGCTGCTCAGGCTGGCCGTGAGGCCGATCGTGCCGGCGAGCAGACCGGCCAGCAGGACGAGCGGGACGGCCGCGTAGGCGACGAGGTCGAAGCGGCGGTGCCCACCGTCGACGAGCGGTCGAATCATCGCCAGCAACAACAGGGTCACCGCGATCGGGATCGCGACGACGAGGGCCTGCCCGGTTGTCGACAACACCTTGTGCCCGGCGGCTCCGGCGCCGTGAGCGCCGCCGGAGAACGAGGCGATGGTGGCGATGCCCGCCCCGAGCGCGGCGATCGACGCGAAGAGCAGGTAGTGGCCGTAGCCCCAGACGAACACCAGCTTCGAACGACCTTCCAACATCCGCTCCGGTGACACTCTGAAGTAGCTCCACCACAAGCCGAACATCGACACGAGACCCGCGCCCGCCAGCACGGCGAGGTGGGCCGACGTGCCGTGCGCAGTGCGGGCGGTGTCGATCGCGACGAACGCGGAGAGGATGCACTCGCCGAACACGATGATGGTGAACAGGCCGTACCGCTCGGCGATGTGCTTGGGGTGCCACTGCGTCATGTCGCCGGTGTGCTCGGCCCAGTACGGCCCGGCCAGTTCAGCAGCGACGAGCAGGAGGAACGTGAGGTACCGCCAAGCGGCCGGCGCGAACAACGACGTGACCCATCCGATCTGGATGACCGTCAACGACCCCGCGTAGCGCAGCGCGTTCGTCCGCCGGGCGGCGTCGCTCGCAGCGGCGCGCAACCATTGCGCCGTCAGCGAGATGCGCATCACCACATAGCCCGTCGTGACCACCCGGAAGTTGCCGTTGAACGCGTCGCCGACACCGGTGGCGAGGATCAGCACACCGGCGATCTGGACGAAGGTGAGCAGCCGGTACGGCACGTCGTCGGTGTCGTAGGCCGAGGCGAACCAGGTGAAGTTGAGCCACGCCCACCAGATCGCGAAGAACACCGTCAGGTAGCCGGCGACGGCGTGACGGATGTGGCCGGAAGCGATCCCATCGTGCAGTTGGCCGGCGACCTGGGACACGGCCACGACAAAACAGAGATCGAACAGCAGCTCGAGCGGCGTCGAAGCTCGATGGGATTCCGTCGGATCGCGCCCCGTCATCGTCCGTGTCATCCATGGGCGGCGCAGGAGGTTGTTCAGAGCCAACGAAGCTCCGCGCCTGGTCCGTGCTCGTGGTGTGCCGGGCTTTCGACGATCGTCAGGCACGACGGGCACCACAGCTGCACCTGCAGCGGTGTGCCGCACGCGGCGTGGGTGAGCGGCTCGCGGCCGGCGCGCCGGGCCGCCCAACCGGCCAGCGCGGGGAGCACGGTGGCCAACTCGCGACCGGACTCGGTGAGGTCGTACACGTAGCGACGCGGCCGCTGCGAATATGGCGACGACGTGATCAGGCCGTGACGCTCCATGCGGCGCAGGCGGTCGATGAGGATGTTGGGCGCGATGCCGGGCATGTCGGCACCCAGATCGCCGAAGCGCCGCGCACCGTCGCGCAACGCGCCGAGGGCGAGCAGCACCCAGCGATCGCCGGCGATCTCCGCCGCTTCCTGCAACGAGGCGTCCGGCGTTCGTGACTCGTTCATCGGGACATTCTCGCGTGTGTGGTCGTCGCGCACTCGGATCAGTGTATAGTCAGTTGCAAATCACAAGTAACATTCCCGCATCCACGGAGGAACCCACGATGCCAGCCGACCCCACTCCCGACGCAACACTGCAGGCGATCACCGCAACCATCCAGTCCGTCTCCGGCTCGGCCGGTCCGTCCGTCGTCAGCATCGGCCGCAATGGTCGCGGCAGCGGCTTCGTCGTCGCCGCCGGCCGAGTGCTCACCAGCGCCCACAACCTGCGCGACCAAACGGTCGCGGTCACCTTCGCCGACGGCCGGTCCGAGCAGGGCGCCGTACACGCCGTGGATGCCGACGGCGACCTGGTCGTCGTCGATGTACCGACCGGCGCCGTCGCGCCGCTCACGTTCGCCACGGAGCTGCCCACCCTCGGCGCGGCCGTCGTCGCGATCGGGCGCGGCGGGCATCGCAGCCGAACGACCCTCGGCTTCGTCAGCGCCGTCGATCAGTCCTTCCACGGGCCGCGCGGCCGCGTCGTGCGCGGCAGCGTCGAGCACACCGCGGCGCTGGCCCGCGGGTCATCCGGTGGACCGGTGTTGAACACGGCCGGCGAGGTTGTCGGCATCAACACACACCGCGTCGGCGACGGCTTCTACCTCGCCCGCGCTGCCGACCAAGCGCTGCGCGCTCGCATCACCGAGCTCGTCGAGGGCCGTTCCGTGCAGCGTCGCACACTGGGCGTGGCAATCGCCCCGGGGAACGTGGCCAGCCAGCTGCGCCAGGCGGTTGGCCTTCCTGAGCGCGACGGCGTGCTGGTCCGCGGTGTGGATGAGAGCGGGCCGGCCGGCCGTGCCGGCGTGCTCGTCGGCGACCTCATCGTCGGCCTCGGCGACACGGCGATTGCGTCGGTCGACGATCTCCAGGACGCCCTCGACTCGGTGACGACCGATTCGGTCCAGCTCGTGCTCGTCCGCGGTGTCGACGACGTCACCCTCACCGTGACCTTCCCCGCGCCGTCCTGATCGCAACCCTTTCCTGAGGGAGTAGCGATGGGAGGACTTGTCCGACCGAGCGGGCCATCCGCGAGCGGGCATCAAAGGCGCCCTGGCGCCGGAGATGCCGAGCGAGGTTACCGATACGCCTCGGCCTGGATGGTGTAGAGCTCGGCGTAGGGGCCGTTGTTGGCCATCAGGTCCTCGTGGCTGCCGACCTCGACGACCCGGGCGCCGTCGAGCATCACGATCAGGTCGGCCATCCGCACCGTCGAGAAGCGGTGTGACACGAGCACGGTGACTCGCCCGTTGACGGCGCTGACGTCGCGCGCCGAGGCCGCGTAGCGCTCGAACAATGCATGCTCGGTCTCGGCGTCGAGCGCCGCCGTTGGTTCGTCGAGGACGAGCACCAGTGGGTCGTCGCGCATGAACCCACGGGCGAGCGCCAGCTTCTGCCACTGTCCGAAGGAGAGGTCGAAACCGTCGTCCCACGTCGGACCGAGCTGGGTGTCGAGGCCGTGGGCAAGGCGATCGATGACGTCGTCCGCGCCGGCCCGATCGACGGCCGATTCGACCGCCGGCTCGTCGTCCATCCGTGGCTCGTCGCCGAGGCCGACGCTCGATCTGGCGCGCAGCTCGAAGCGGAAGAAGTCCTGGAACGCTCCGGCCAGCCGCGCCCGCCACGCCTCGTTGGGCATCCGGTTGATGTCGACGCCGTCGGCAAGGATCGTCCCGGACGTCGGCGCGTACATCCGGCACAGCAGCTTGACGAGCGTGGTCTTGCCCGCCCCGTTCTCGCCGACGATCGCGACCACCTTGCCCGCGGGCAGCGCGATGCTCACGTCGTCGAGGACCAGTCGATCGGTGCCGGGATAGGCGAACGACACGCGCTCGAAACGAATCCCGTCGTGCAGAGCAGACGGGACCGGCTGATCGGTGTGAGCCTCGTGGGCGGCGGCGAAGTCCTCGAGCCAGCACATCCGCTGCGATGAGTCGAGCCAGATCCCGCGCAGGAAGCCGAGCTCACCCACCGCGGCGCCGATGTAGCCCGACAGCCGGCTGCCGGCGACGAGCACGAGCAGCACGCTGCCGACCGACGCGTCGAGTCCCGACGCGATGAACACGATCGCGCCCACGTAGCCGAGACCGAAGATCGTCCAGCCCAGCGCCTGCCACAGGGCTGTCGCCCAGCGCGCCGCGCTGACTTCCGCGAACCAGTCGTCGGCCGCTTCCCGGCGCTGGGCGACGAGCCGCTCGTCGGTCCCGCTGACCCGCACCTCCTTGGCCGGCGTGGCCGACGTTCCCAGCACGAACAGATGGCGGGCCAGGCGCATCCGCGGGGCGACGCCTTCCTCCACCGCCCGCTCGACGGCGGGCCGATTCGTCGCGGCGTACACGGTCGGGATCGCGAACAGCACGAGCAGGAGCAGCGCGGGATGGATCGAGGCCAGGAGGCCGATGACGAGCACGAGCCGCACCAGCCAGCCCAGTGTCGAGAACAACGAGAGGAACAGATGGTCGAGGGCAAAGACCTGATCGCGCAGCACGGACAGGCGGTCCATGTACGCGGGCCGCTCCTGGTGTTCGATCGTCGCGACCCGCGCGTGCAGTTCGGCGACGTGGGCCTCGAGCGCGATGCCGACGCGGTCGCGGAACCGTCGCTCCGTGCGCTCCGACACGATTCGCACCAACCACGTTCCGGTCGCCGACACACCGAGGCCGACGCCGCCGACGATGATCTGGGTGCGCTGGTGACCCAGCACGCCATCCGACAGCACCTTCAGCCACAGCGCGACGAGCACGTCGGGGAGCGCGCCGAGCACGACCGCGGCGAACGAAGCCAGCAGCAACTTCGGCTCGGCCCGGTAGCCGAACTTCAGGGTGCGCAGCAGTGACGACATCGCTGGCGGCAGATCGTCGACGGGTCGAGCTGTGTCAGAGTGATTTGGGTCAGAGCGATTCATGGACGACCTCCATCCCGGCATCGTCGGTCTCGACGAACCGTGAGGCCTGGAGGTCGAACATCGTGTGGTAGCGACCGCGCTCGGCCATCAGCTCGTCGTGCGTGCCGAGCTCGACGACCTTGCCGTGCTCGACGACGCAGATGCGGTCGGCGAGCCGAACGGTCGAGAACCGATGCGAGATGAGGATCGTGGTGCAGTCGCGTGTGGCCTCGAGCACCCGCTCGAAGATCTCCGATTCACCGCGCACGTCGAGCTGCGCGGTCGGCTCGTCGAGGAGCACGACGCCGGCGCCGAGGCGAACTGCACACAACGTGCGCGCCAGTGCTACCCGTTGCCACTGCCCGCCGGAGAGATCGATCCCGCCTGGGTAGCCCTTGGCCAGGATCGTGTCGAGGTCGCCGTCGGCGAGGTGATCGGCGCCGGCATCCACGAGGGCCAGGCGGATCACGTCGTCGGGCGCACCGAGTGGGGCGACGTTGTCGCGGAGGCTCAACTCGTACCGGACGAAGTCCTGGAACACGGCAGTGAGGCGCGATCGCCAGGAGTGAACCTCGAACTCGCGGAGGTCGACGCCATCGATCTCGATCGCTCCGGACTGCGGGTCGTAGAGGTGGCAGAGCAGTTTGGCGAGCGTGGTCTTGCCGGCACCGTTCTGTCCGACGATCGCGAGCGACGAGCCGGCCGGGATCGAGACATCGAAGCCGTCGAGCACCGGGCGGGCCGAGGTGGGGTACCCGAACGTCACGTCACGGAAGCGGATGTCGAGTGCGGGCTTGCCGGTTGCCGGCTCGGAGCCCGTCGCGAGCGCACCCGCCGGAGCCATCGCAGCACGGAGCCGGTGCATCGCCGCAACCGGCGCCGCAGAGCCGTCGAGCGCCCAACTCAGCCCACCGAACGCGATCGCGCTGGCGCCGAACGCGGTCTGCAGGAACGTGACACCGGACCCGAGGCTGACCGTCGAATCGCGGACCGCGATCGCGAGCCGCCAGAACACGACGATGTTGGCGGCGAGCACCACGAGGAGGCAGCGCGCCACCGACCGTTCGCGGAGGCGGGTCGCCTCCCAGCGCAGGTCGTACAGCCGCCGACGGTGTTGGGCGAACCGCCCGACCACCCAGTCGGCCAGCCCGAACAATCGCAACTCCTTGGCCGCCGGGGCATCGACCGCGAGGCGGTAGGCGTAGTCGCTGTGCCGCTGCGCGGCGCGCACCTCGTCGGTGTTGCGGTCGCGCCACACGCCGCTCTCGCGCAGCATCCAGTGCGTCGCCGTCCAACCGGCGATGAGCACGAGCGGCGCCCACCACTCGAACGCGAAGAGCACGAACGCGGCGGCGAGGCCGCTCAGGAGATCGACCAGGCCGCTGGCGATGAAGTCCATCGAAATGCTCAGTGGCGGGCCCATGATGCCGAGGTCGAAGTCGCGGGCCATCGTCAGGTCGTTGGTGAGCTCGGGCGTCTCCAGGTGGCCGAGTCCCGGTGGGGCGATGCACGCTTCCATCAGCTGCTCATTGAGCCACGCCGATGTTCGACTCCCGAGGTTGGAGCTGACGGCTTGGTGGAACGGTGGGATCACCTGGATCAGCACGAAGACGACGCCGACGAACACGAGTGCGGACGTGAGCGAGCTGTGGCGCTGGACCTGGGTGATCAGGTACCCGGAGCTGACGGCGAACGCGGCCGGCAGGACGGCGCGCAGCACCATGAGGATCCACCACGCGATCGTGAGTCCGGGCGCGGCCGCGTAGAGGGCGCCGGCGAACTGGAGCTCCTGGCGCTGGCGCAGTGGTCCCCGCATCGATCGCGAGCTTTCCATATGCACAGAGTCGTTCGAGACGGAACGAATCCGTCGTGAGTGCGCGTGCGATACTGGCCCGATCACCTCGACGACCGCCAACTATGTCTCCACGTCCGGGCCGCTGGGTTCGTGGCCCTGCATCGGTCGCGCCGCCACTGTGGCCCGAATCACCGGCGCGGTGACATCGTCGTCCGCGTCGCGCCGGGGCGCCGCCTTGATCCGCGGTCCGCTCGGTGGCGGCAAGACGCGGGTGATCGACGAGGTCGTCGCCGCGCTCACGAGCAAGGGTCGCAGCGTTCGCCGCATCGTCGCCACCTCGGCGACGTCGTCGATCCCATTCGGCGCGGTCGCTCACCTCCTCCCGGTCGGCTCTCGCGACAGCGCGGACCCGCTGACGCTGATCGCCTCGCTCCGCGACGTGCTGGTCGCCGAGGCCGACACGGCTCCGGTGCTCGTCGTCGACGACGCGCCACTGCTCGACGTCGCCACGGCCGGGGTCATCGCGACCCTGTCCGGCGGAGGGATCGTCCACGTCGTCGCCTCGGCGCGCGACGAGGAGGCGCTGCCCGATCCGCTGGTCGACGTCCTCCTCGGCGACGGAGCGCTCAGCGTCAACCTCACACCACTGACCGACGACGACATCGACACCTTGCTCCATCTCGTCCTCGGTGGCCCGGTGGACGGCAGCGTGATGATGTCCATGCGCGAGCGCACGGAGGGCAATCCGCTGTTCCTGCGCGAGCTGACGCGCAGCGCGCTCGACTCGGGCGCGCTCGTCGAGGTCGGTGGCGTGTGGCGCCTTCGCGGCGACGCGCCCGGATCCCCACGACTGCGCGAGGTGGTGGAGAGCCGACTCGACGTCGTCTCGCCGGTCACCCGTCCAGCGCTCGAGTTGCTGGCGCTGTGCGAGGTGGTCGACCTCGACGAGCTGGAGACGATGGCCGGGCTGGAGGCCCTCGTCGAGCTCGAGGCCCGCGGCCTCGTGCGCATCGTCCAACGCGACGCCCGGCAGGTGGCCGTGCTCGGCCATCCCCTCCACGGTGAGGCGATCCGGATGTCGTTGCCGGCGATGCGAATGCGGTTGCTCCTACGCGGCCACGTGAAGTGGGTGGAGGAGCATCACGTGGTCAGCGACGGCGACGACGCCCTGCAGCTGGCGATCTGGCGCCTCGACGCCGGGCTGCCGACCGATCTCGACAGCTTGCTCCACGGGGCCCAGCTGGCGGCCGCGATGCAGGACTCGCGAAGCGTGCTGCGGCTCGCCCGCCCGCTCTTTGCGCAGCGCCCGACCGCGATCGTGGGTCAGCTGATCGCCGCGGCGATGTTCTCCACCGGGCAGTGGGCAGAGGGGTTTGCCGTTCTCGATCAAGCGAGTGCACTGCCCGCAGAGTCATCCGTGCGCGTGGATCTGGCGGTGATGCGAGCGACGATCCTGCTGTGGGGCCTCGGCGACCCGAACGCCGCGCTGGCGATTCTCAGCACCGTTCGTGACGACCCCGAGATGACACCCGACGACGTCGACCGGCTCACGGCCGAGTACGCCTCGGTGCTCGTCTACGCCGGCCGGCCGGGTGATGCGCTGCACGAGCTGGAGGAGGCCTCGACCAGCGACCACCTCAAGCTTCAGCTCGGGGCCGCGGTCTCGTATGCGAACTCGCTGTCGATGGCCGGACGCACCGCCGATGCCCTCGCCGTGATCGAGCGCGCGCTCGCGAAGCGTCCTGAGGAGAACCTCACCGGCGTCGCCGACGTCGACACACATCTCGTCGCCAAGGTGTTCGCGATGCTCGAGGCGGGCTCGTTCGCGGCCGCGATCGAAATCGCCGAGCAGGAGTACGAGCGCAGCGTCGCCGCCGGTCGACCACTGGCCCAGTACTGGTTCACACTGCTGCTCGGCCGGGCTCATCTCGGAACCGGCGGGGCGGCATCGACGTTGCGGGTGTTCACGTCGGCGCGTGCGCTCGGGCTCGAGGCCGGCCTCGGCGGCCCCATTCGTTCGGCGGTGATCGGCGTTGTGATCGGCCATGCCCTGCTGCGCAACTCGGCCGCTGCCGACGCTGCGCTGGCCGAGGCGGAGGCGTTGCCACCGTTCGGTTTCATGGGCCCGGAGCACCAGCTCGCCGTGGGTTGGGCGGCAGTCGCGCGCGGCGAGCTGGGCCGAGCCCGCGAAGCACTGCTCGATGGGGTCGCCCAGGCCGTCGACGCTGGTTTCGTCACCAGCGCGATCTGGATGTTGCACGATGTCGCCCGCCTCGGTCGTCCCCAGGACGTCGCGGACCAGATCACGTCGTTGGCGGCGGCGACCGACTCGCTGCTGGCTGCCGCCAGAGCCGCGCACGTGCGGGCACTCGTCGCCGGCGATGCCGCCGCGCTGTCGGCGGCTGCCGATGCGTTCGAAGCGCTCGGCGCGAACCTGCTCGCGGCCGAGGCCGCGGTCGCGGCTTCGGACGTCGCGCGGTCGAAAGGCGACCAGCGCACGGCGGCCGCGCTGACGGTGCGCGCCGAGCGGCTCGCCGCGCTGTGCGAGAATGCGAGTTCGCCTGCGCTCGCGGTCGCGACCGGCGCTGTCGATCCGCTGACGGATCGCGAACGTGAGATCGCCTTCCTCGCCGCGAGCGACATGACCAGCCGCGAGATCGCCGAGCAGCTGTACCTCTCGTACCGCACGGTGAACAACCACCTCCAGCACATCTATGACAAGCTCGGCATCCGCGGGCGCTCCGAGCTGCGCCAGGCGCTGGGCATCGGCGGCGCTGGATCGGGCCGGGACTGAGCCATGGACGCCGCCAGCATCGCCCTCGTCGAATCGACGTTCACCGCCGTGAAGCCGCTCTCCGACCAGCTGTCACGGCTGTTCTACGAGCGTCTGTTCGAGCTCGACCCGATGGTGCGGACGATGTTCCCCGCGGATCTCGCCGGGCAGCGACAGAAGTTGATCGACGAGCTCGACGCGATCGTCACCAGCCTCGGTCGGCTGCACGAGCTCGTCGCTCGCACCACCGACCTCGGGAGCCGACACGCCGGATACGGCGTCGAGCCGCATCACTACGAGCTCGTCCTCGATGCGTTGATGTACGCCCTGACGGGCTGCATCCCCCAGGCGATGACACCCGCGGCAACGCTGGCGTGGCGGCGCGCCTACCACCTCATCTCGGAGACGATGATGCACGGCGCGGCCCACGGCCCGTCGGCGTCGCCCGCCTCTGGGTAACGTCTCGGCTCATG
>Ga0075364_10001922_pt1 | contig 11567 bp, 11 predicted proteins | sample EndMetdeltDD1764_FD_71517 | JGI IMG/M metagenome (GOLD analysis project Ga0075364, IMG submission 71517) | Populus endosphere microbial communities from Tennessee, USA - Endosphere MetaG P. deltoides DD176-4 | ecosystem: Host-associated > Plants > Roots > Endosphere | place: USA: Tennessee... | reverse complement strand
GCCGCCGCGGCGGCCCTGGGCGGCGAGGCTGGCGAGCGCCCGGGCCTCGGCGGTCAGGCGGCCAAGCTGCTCCTCCTGCTTGCGGGCGGCCTCGCGGGCGGCGGCCTCGGCCTCGACGGCCTTGGCCCTGCCGTCCTCGGCGGCTTCCAGCGCGGCCCTGGCGGCGGAAAGCGCCGCCTCGGCGGCCTCCAGGTCGGCGCGGGCCTGGGCGGCCTGGGGACTGGCGGCCTCGCCCAGGGCGGCGCGCTCGCGGCGGGCCTGGTCAAGGGCGCGGCCGGTGCGACCGGCCCGGGTCTGGGCCTCCTCCAGGCGTTGCTGCGCGGCCCGGCGCTGGGCTTCCAGGGCGGCCGCCTCGCCGGCCAGGCGCTCGACCTGCGCATCGGCGGCCGCGCGGGCGGCCTCGGCGGCTCCGGCGGCGGCCTCCAGCTCGGGCGTGCGCTCGGGGGCGCCGGCGATGGCGGCCTCGAGGGCGGCGATCTCGGGCGAGAGGCGCTCCAGGGCGGCCTGGGCGTCCTCGACCATGGCCGCCTCGCGGGCGCGGTCGGCCTCGATGCGGGAAAGCTCGCCCTCCAGGCGGGCCAGTTCGGCGGCGTGGGCCTGCGCTTCGCGGTCCAGGCGGTCCTTGTCGATGGCCAGCTTGTGCAGCACCGCGGCCGAGATGGTCTCGGCCTCGCGGAGGGGCTTGAGCGCCGCGTCCGCCTCGGCGGCCCGGGTGGTGGCGAGCGCGGCGGCGCGGGCGGTGGCCTCCACGGCGCGCTCGGCGGCCTGGGCCTCGCCAGCCAGGCGCTCGGCGGCGGTCCTGGCCTCGGTCCAGCGGGCCACCAGCACCGCGCCCTGCAGGCTGCGGATCTCGGCGGAGAGCTTGCGGTAGCGTTCGGCCTGGCGGGCCTCGCGCCGCAGGCGCCCAAGCTGGGTCTCCAGCTCGGAGGCGACGTCCTCCAGGCGGGCGAGGTTGGCCTCGGCGGCGCGCAGGCGAAGCTCGGCCTCGTGGCGGCGGGAGTGCAGGCCGCTGACGCCGGCCGCCTCCTCCAGGATCAGGCGGCGGTTCTGCGGCTTGGCGGCGATCAGCTCGGAGATCTGACCCTGGCGCACCAGGGCCGGGGAATTGGAGCCGGTGGAGGCGTCGGCGAACAGGAGCTGGACATCGCGGGCGCGGACCTCGCGGCCGTTGATGCGGTAGGCCGAGCCCTCGCCCCGGTCGATGCGGCGGACCACCTCCAGCACCGGGTGGTCGTTGAAGGCGGCGGGCGCGCGGCGGTCGGCGTTGTCGATGGTCAGCGCCACCTCGGCATGGTTGCGCGAGGGGCGAGCGCCGGAGCCGGCGAAGATCACATCGTCCATGCCGCCGGCGCGAAGCGCCTTGGCGGAGTTGGCGCCCATGACCCAGCGGAGCGCCTCAAGCAGGTTGGACTTGCCGCAGCCGTTGGGGCCCACGATCCCGGTCAGCCCAGGCTCGATCCGGAACTCCGTCGGTTCGACGAAGGACTTGAAGCCCGTCAGTCTGAGCCGCTGGAAGTGCACGGGCCTTCTGTCAGCCTCCCGCCTTGCGGGCGGCCGCTATGGCCGCGTCCAGTTTCTCCAGGGAAAGCTCGCCCTCGCCGACCTTCCTGCCGTTGACGAAGAAGGTGGGAGTGGACTGCACCCCGGCGTCGACAGCCTTGCGGACGCGCGCGTTCAGCGCCGCCTGGGCTTTCTTGTCGGAAAGGCAGGCCTCGAACTGAGCTTCCGTCAGGCCATTGGCCTTGGCGATCTCCAGGAAGATCGGCCGGATGGGCGCATCGTCCGACCACTTCTCCTGGCTGCGGAACACCTCGTCGACGACCTTGAAGTACTTCGAGGGCCCCGCGCAGCGCGCCAGCAGAAAGCCCGCCGCGGCCAGCTCGGCCGGCGGGGTGAGCATCTCGCGCAGGGTGTAGCGGACCTGGCCGGTGTCCACGTACCTGGCCTTGAAGGCCGGGAAGACCTGGGCGTTGAAGCGCGCGCAGTGCGGGCAGCTCAGGGAGGCGTATTCGACCACCGTCACCTTGGCCTTGGGCGAACCCAGGCTGAAGTCGGCCGGCGGCGCGGCCTTGGCCGGGGCCTTGGCCGCCAGCGCCGGCGCGGCCAGCGCGACCACCGACAGCGCCGCGATCATGCCACGCGCCGCACGCCCCCTCAGTCGGCTTCGCCGACAGCTCCCCCGCAAGCGGTGGAGCAATTTGGCGCCCGGCTCCTCCACCGCGTGCGGGGGAGGTGGATCGGCGCGCCAGCGCCGAGACGGAGGGGGCGTTCCGGGCGCGGGGATCTGCACGGCTACTTCGCCGCCTCGGCGATGGCCTGGTCGAGCTGGGCCAGGGTCACCTCGCCCTCGCCGACCTTCTTGCCGTTGACGACGAAGGTGGGGGTGGCGCTGATCTTGTCGACGTCGATCGCCTTCTGGACCCGCGCGTTCAGCGCCTTCAGCGCATCGGGGTCGGAGACGCACTTGTTGAACTGGTCCTCGGTCATGCCGGCGGACTGGGCGATGCGCAGCAGGACGCCGTGGAAGTCGCCGGTGGAGAACATCTCCGGCTGGTTCTTGAAGATGGCGTCCAGCACGGTGAAGTACTTGTCCTTGCCCGCGCAGCGCGCGACCAGGAAGCCGGCGGCGGCCACCTGCTCGGGCGGGGTGAGGAACTCCTTCAGGGTGTAGCCGGCCTTGTTCGTGTCGACGTACTTGGCCTTGAAGGCGGGGAAGACCTCGGCGTTGAAGCGCGCGCAGTGGGCGCAGCTGGCGGAGGCGTATTCCACCACCTGGACCTTGGCCTTGAGGTCCCCCAGCGACATGTCGCCGGTGGCCGGGCCGGCCGCGCCGCCCTTGTGGCAACCGGCGAGGGCGAGCGCGCCAAGGGCGCCGACGATACCGGCGAGGAAGAGGCGGCGGTGGGACATGGACGCAGGTCTCCGCGAACTTAAGAGGACATTAAAGCCCGATTCCCCCAGCCGCCGCAGCGCGGGGGTTTTGGGGGGCACCACGAAATACACGAAATACACGAAAGCGAGGCGATGCCCCTCCGCCGTCATGGCCCGGCTTGTCCGGGCCACCCAACCCGGAGCGCCAGCTTCATCTGTGGCGGACAGGCCTTGGGATGGGTCGCCCGGACAAGCCGGGCGATGACGGAGAAGGTGGAAGCGCCTTTCGTGGTTCCCCGTCAGGGATTCCGCCGGAGCACCGCTCGGCCGAGCTTGGTCAGGGCGGCCTTCAGCGGGCCTTCGGGGGCGTCGGCAAGGCTGGCGGCGAGCTGCGCCTCCTTGGCGGCGTCCAGCGGCATGGCGCGGCGGCGCGGAACCGGCGCGCCCTCGGCCGGGGCGCGCAGGGGCCCCTGGACGATGCGCAGCTTCTGCACCGCCTCGGCGCCCAGGAAGAGGTTCACCCGGGCCAGGATCTCGTGCGCTTGGTGCTGGATCAGCGCCGCCGAGGGCCCGGCCACCCGGATCTCCAGGGAGGAGGGCCCGCCGTTGCGGCCCTTGACCAGCTTCACCGGCTCGGTGCGGCGGGCGATGTCGGCGCCGACGATCTCGCGCCAGCGGGCGATCAGGGCGCCCGGCCCCTGGCCAAAGCGCGCGTCCAGCTCGCGGATGGTCTTGGAGAGCGCCCGGCCGGCCGGCGGCGGGGCGCGACGCTGCGGGCGCGTCCGCTTGGCGGTCAGGATCGCCGCAGCTTCCTCGGGCGTGGGCAGGCGCCGGCGCATGGGGCCAGGATAGCGGGTCGGGACGGCGCGGACGAGGGGGCGCGTGGCGGCGAGGCGCTAGCCCCCAAGCCCCGCCAGGAACGGCAGCAGCCGGGTCGTCACCGGGGGCCCTCGCCGGGCCACGCGCCGATCCCGGGGAACCGGGGAGTCCATCGTCATCGCGACGCCGGCGGAGAGGTGTGAGCCCTGGCCCGGCGGGCCGCACGGGACGCCGAGGCCGGCGTCAGTTCATCGCCCTCGATGAGGGCCTCGATGACCTGGGCCAGCCGGGCCGGAACCGGCTGGGCTTCCAGGGACCGGTACATGTTCTGAAGCTGTCCCTGCATCGCCGCGATCTGACGCGCCCGCAGCGCCGACCGCGCCTTGGACCAGAGCACCACGGCGGTCCCGGCGACCAGCGGCAGGAGCGCGGCGCTCGCGATGGTTGCGACCTGAACTGGCGAACCAAAAATGTCCATGCGCTTAATTTTCTTCTTGTTCCAGCTATCTGGAGGCCAACTCCCGACTCGTCGAGCCCGGCGCGGCGGCCCTGGATCCGGCCAGAACACTACCTGTGCGCGCATAATTGCCTGATAGCAATGCGGTTCGCCGTCACGGACCGCCAGGGCGTCCGGCCGCGCGCGGCGCCCGTCCGGCAGGGCGCGATCGGGCGGCGGCGGCCCATGGCCGCAAGCTGATCGAAAGGCAGAACAGCGGAGCGCCGCCGCAACCTCGGGCCTGGGGGGCCGGGCTAGACCGGCCCGGGCGGCGCGCTGATCGCGCGCGCGCCCCTTCGCGACCCCTAGGCCGCGGCCGGCTCAGGCCTGACGCCGACGCTGATCTTCGGCGGCGTGGCCGGCTTGGGGCGGCCCCAGCGAGGAGACTTGGGGCTATAGGCGGGAAGGGTCTCCCAGCCGCGCACCGCCGAGGACGAGGAGAGGTAGGCGTTGGCGAGGTCGACATCCCACTCGGGGAAGCGGTTCAGCACCTCCTCCAGCGCGATGCGGCCCTCGATGCGGGCCAGGGCGTTGCCGATGCAGGCGTGGAAGCCGTAGCCGAAGGTCAGGTGCGCCACGCGCTCGCGATTGATGTCGAACTGCTCGCCGTTGACGAACTTGCTCTCGTCGCGGTTCGCCGCGCCCACCAGGCAGAGCAAGGTCGCGCCCTTGGGCACGGTCTTGCCCTGGAACTCGGCGTCCTTGGCCAGCACCCGGCCGATGGAGGCGCCCGACGGCTCGAAGCGCAGCACCTCCTCGATGGTCTGCGGGATGAGGGCGCGGTTCTCGTAGATCTGGCGGCGCTGGTCGGGATGCTCGGCCAGCACCTTGCCGGTCCAGCCGATCAGCCGGTTGGTGGTCTCGTTGCCGGCGGCGGCCAGGAGGTTCACCAGCACCAGGATCTCGTCCCGGCGCAGCTTGCGCACCGTGCCCTCGTGGTCGGTGAACTCGAGATTGAGCATCTCGGTCATCAGGTCGTCCGAGGGGTGGGTGACCCGCCATTCGACGTAGTTGGCGAACATCTCGCCGGTCATGTGGGTGTGGTCGGTCTGGGGCTTCCCAGGCTCGGTGCGCATGTGGTCGTTGCTGCTGCGCTGGATCTCCTTGAGGTTCTCGTCGGGCAGGCCGAGCGCCATGCCGATGACCCGCATGGGCATCTCCAGCCCCAGGTCGTCGATGAAGTTGAACTCGCCGCCTTCGACCAGGGGATCGAGGGTGTTGGCGCAGAAGGCGCGGATCTTGTCGGAGATTTCCGCCACGCGACGGGGCGTGAAGGCCCGGTTCAGCAGGCTGCGGTACATCATGTGCTTGGGCTGATCCTGCCAGATGAACAGGCTGTCCGGGATCGGCACCTTCTCCTTGATCACCTCCAGCAGAGTACCTTGGCCGGAGATGAAGGTGTCGCGGTCGCCCAGCACGCGGACGATGTCGTCATAGCGGCTGATCGCGTAGAAATCGTATTCCTCGTTGTAGTAGAGCGGCGCCTCCTCGCGCAGGCGGCGGAAGATGGGATAGGGATTGACGAAATAGGAGGTGTTGTAGGGATCCCAGCGGACCGGCCCTTCATTCGGATTCGTCATGACCTATTCCTCCAACGTCTCTCGCCGTTCCGCATCGCCCGGCCACGGCGCGCGTTGCGTGGGTCGGGGCCGGACATCATCGCGCCGCCAATGCCGCAAAATTTTGGCACTGGAGTCCCACTATCTTCGCGCTTGATGGCGAAAGGAGCAAGGGCCGCGTCCCGCCGCCGGCGCTTTTGGGCTCGGCGAGCATCCCCGGCCCGACGCCGAGATGGGCGCCGACGTCGCCCTATCCGTCCATCCGAGCCGCACCTGCCGACGGGCGGCCGGGCCTTCGCCTGGCCGCACGCCTGCATCAACAGGTCGCGCCCTGCAGCTACTGCAGGGAATAGCCGCCCGCGGGCTGGAAGCCGCCATCCGCCGCCCGCCAGATGTTGGGGACGAAGGTGGGGTCGGCCGCGGCCTCCTCGCAGCGGCGGAACTCGGTCCGCCCCTGGGAGATCACCGCGACATAGCCCTCTGGCAGCTTGCTGAACTTGTAGACCCCGTTGTGGGCGTGCAGCAGGGCCAGTCCAAACCCCTCGCCGGCCAGCGACCGCAGCAGCTCGCGCTTGCCTTCGAGGCCGGCGACCGAGGCCTGGTAGTCGAGTTCCGGCGCGGCGCTGAGCGCGGCCTCGCGGGCGGCGATGTTGTTGCGCGGCGGGTGGCCGGTGCACCGCTGGGTGGGCCGGTCATGTCCCCCCGTGCAGTGGGTGCAGCGCCGGGGACCCGTGCCCGGGTGGTCGCACATCAGGTCCCGGTCCGGCGTCTCGCCCAGCCAGGCGACGACCTCCATGTCCGGGTGCATATCCGCCTCGCGGCTGGAGACCAGCTCCACGGCCAGGTTGTTCTCGATCTGCGAATGGCCGCTGGGCATGACGCCGATCTGCCCGTCCCGTTCGAGACCGGCAGATAGAGGCCAAAGTCCCCGCCCTCGAGCGAGGCGGCGTAGGCGCTGAACATTCCGCTCGCAACCTTGTGCAATTGCGAGGCGACCTCGGGGCAAAGCTTCATCCGACCATCTCCCTTCCCATAACACTGATATGTTGCGGATCGATGGGGCGTCGATTCAAGCGCATTCTTCGCGGCGGCGACCCGCCCAGACCTGGGCGGGCGGAAAGCCGGAGCGGCGCCGCAGCGCAGCAATTATTTCAGCGCAGCCTAGCTATCGCCTCCGATGTCCCCCATGTTGGATGTCCGCCGTCGGGCGTGAGCCGCTAGCTGGGCGGTCGATCAGGTTCCGACGTGGCGATCGAGATCCCTCCAGATGACCCCCCTGTCGACGGCCCGCACGCCCATCCCTCCGGCGGCGAGCCTGACGCCGCCGCGCCCGGCCATCGCCGCGTGAACCTGATCTCGCGCTCCCCGACCCGCCACTGCACCTTCCGCATCGGACAGCGCTCGGGCGTGTGGTTCGTCACCCGCGACGGGGTCTTCTACGGCGACTACCTCTCCCAGGCGCAGGCCACCGAGGCGGCCTGTTTCGGCGCGCGCACGGTGGAAGCCCAGGGCAGCTCGGCCCGGGTTCTGGCCGGCTCCGGCGAAGTGGTGGTTCCCCACCAGGATGCGCGCCGCAAGCTCTGATCCCCCGCGGCGCCCCGCGGAATGTTGAAAGCTTCCGCGATCACGGCGGCGCCAAGCCCCTGGGCGTCTCAGTAATCCGCAGGGCCCCGCCTGCCTTTCGTGATGTAATCGCGCGAAGAAACGCAGGCAACGAGCCTGGCCTTAGCAACCAAGCTCTAGCTTGTGCGTTGTGCTCCCAGCGGGGGGATATGAATCCGCCCCAGGAGCTCAAAAGAATATGCGCAAACATCTGCTCGCCGCCGGCATCGCCGCGGCGGCCCTCATCCCTTCATTCGCCCTGGCGCAACAGACCTGCGAACAGCAGCGGCAGAACCGCGTCGCGGGCACCGTGGTCGGCGCCGGCATCGGCGCGCTCGCGGGCAGCGCCATCGCCGGACGCGGCGACCGCACCACCGGCGCCGTCATCGGCGGACTGGGCGGCGCGATCATCGGCAACCAGGTGAGCAAGTCGAACGCCGACTGCGCCCACGCCTATGGCTATTACGACTCCAACGGCGCCTGGCACGCCAACGCCGTCGAGCGCTCGGCCGCCGCCGGCTACTACGACCGCAACGGCGTGTGGGTCGATGGCGCGCCCAACGGCTACTACGACGGCCAGGGCCGGTGGGTCACCGCCGACACGGCCAGCTCCGCCAACGGCTACTACGACCGCAACAACGTGTGGGTCCCGGCCTCGGCCCAGGGCTATTACGACGCCAACGGCCAATGGATCGCCGGCGCCAACAGCGGCCACTACGAGCAGGGCCGCTGGATCGCCGGGCCGGCCGTGGGCCACTATGACGCAAACGGCCGCTGGGTCGACGGCCAGGCGCTCGGCCACCGCGACGCCCGCGGCGTCTGGGTCGCCGACGCCCAGCCCGGCTACTACGACATCAACGGCCGCTGGGTCGCCGGCCCCGCCCAGGGCTACTACGACACCCAGGGCCGCTGGCACGGCACCGCCGTCAGCGCCCAGAACTACCGCAGCGACGCCACCTACGAGGCTCCGCGGCGCGACGCCCGCTCGCGCGAGGCGTGGCTCGACCAGCGCATCCGCGCGGCCATGAACGACGGCGACCTTTCGCGCCGGGAGGGCTATCGCGCCCTGCAGACGCTCAATGAGATCCGTCGCCAGGACATGAGCCTGAGCCGCCGCTACGGCCAGCTCAGCCGCCGCGACGAGGCGCGCATCCAGCGCCGCCTCGACGATCTGAGCGCCAGCGTGCGCGCGGACCGTCGCGACTAGTCACGACGCTCCAGACACCAGATGACAAGGGCCCGCAGGCGCAAGCCTGCGGGCCTTTGGCTGTCTGGCTACCCGCAGAGCTTCCTGCGGACGAAGCCGGCTTCCTCGGCGAGGCATTCGGCGTCCTCCGGGGCCCCGAAGAAGCCGCCGTGGGGCCTGGCCTCCCAGACGTGCAGCTCGCACTCGATCCCGGCGTTGCGCAGGCCCCGCTGCATCCTGGCGCAATTGGACAGGAAGAGGTCGCGGGTGCCCGAGGTGATGATGGTCGGGGGAAAGCCCTTCGTGAAATCGCCGAACACGGGCGAGAGGTAGGGATCGGTCAGGTCGTGGCCGTCGGCATAGACCGCGATGGAGTCGGTCAGGCGGGTGCGCAGGACCACGTCGATGTAGGCGTTGGTCTCGAAGGTGTCGCCGGACTCTGTGAGGTCGGCCTCCGGCGAGGAGAGCAAGCAGGCCGCCGGCAGGGGCAGGCCCTCGTCGCGGAGCTTGAGGATCAGGGAGGCGGCCAGTCCCCCGCCGGCCGAGCCGCCGGCGATGGCGATGTGCTCGGGCGCGTACCGCTCGAGGGTGGCGCGATAGCAGGCGAGCGCATCCTCCAGCCCGACCGGAAACGGATGGTCCGGCGGCATCCGGTAGTCGACCGAGAGCACCCGCAGGCGGGACGCGGTCGCCAGCGGCTGGGCCATGTAGGCGCAGGCGATCCCTGAGCCATGCAGGAAGCCGCCGCCGTGCGTGAAGAGGATCACCTTGTCCTCGTCGGCGGGGGAGAGGTTGGGGGGCGTGACCTCGTAGAGGGAGACCTCGCCGACCTTCTGCTCGCGGATCTCGCACGGCGTCCTGGCCACCTGCGCGGCGGTGAGCCGGGTGATCAGCGCATTGCCCTCCGCCGCATAGGCGCGCCAGCCGGCCTTGTCGGCGCGATCGGGCGGGGTGGTCCGCTTGCTCATGGGCGCGGAGAGCATGGCGCGGGCGTGCTCGCTGACCGTGGTCGGGGTGGGAATCCAGCGGGCCGGCAACTGCAGGCCCTGTCCCTCGCCCGCCGGGGGCGTCTTCGCGTCCGCGTCCATCGTGACCTCCCATTTCCCTTTTGGATGACCCTAGAGCCTGTTCGGTTCGGGTGGAATCTTCTGCTACCCACCCTGGGTGAAACGAGAACGCCTGCGCCGCGACCTGCTGGACTGGTACGACGCCCACGCCCGCGACCTGCCATGGCGGGTGGGACCAGGGGCGCAGGCCGCCGGGGTGCGGCCCGACCCCTACCGGGTGTGGCTCTCGGAGGTGATGCTGCAGCAGACCACCGTGCCGCACGCCATCCCCTATTTCCTGAAGTTCACCGCGCGTTGGCCCACTGTGTCGGCGCTGGCCGCAGAAGCGGACGGCGAGGTGATGGCCGCCTGGGCGGGGCTTGGCTACTACGCCCGGGCCCGCAACCTTCTGGCCTGCGCGCGGGCGGTGGCGAGCGAGCACGGCGGCGTCTTCCCAGACAGCGAGGAGGGGCTGCGCGCCCTGCCCGGGCTTGGCCCCTATACGGCCGCGGCGGTGGCGGCGATCGCCTTCGACCGGCCGACCAATGTGGTGGACGGCAATGTCGAGCGGGTGATGGCGCGGCTGTTCGCCGTGGAAGCCCCGCTGCCGGACGCCAAGGTGGAGCTGAAGGCCCTGGCCGCGGGCCTGGTCGCCGACGAGCGGCCCGGCGACTGGGCGCAGGCGCTGATGGACCTGGGGGCCACGGTGTGCCGGCCCAAGGCGCCGCTGTGCGAGCGCTGCCCGCTGACCGCCCATTGCGCCGCGCTCAGGGGCGGCGCACCGGAGACCTATCCCCGCCGGACCGCCAAGGCCGTGCGCCCGCACCGGCACGGGGTGGCCTATGTGCTGACCCGGGGCGATCAGGTGGCGCTGGTGCGGCGCCCGCCCAAGGGCCTGCTGGGCGGCATGCTGGCCCTGCCCACCAGCGAGTGGCGCAGCGCCCCCTGGAGCATGGACGAGGCGCTGGCGGCGGCGCCCGCCAAGGCGGACTGGCGCGAGGTCGGCGAGGTGGAGCACGGCTTCACCCACTTCACCCTGACGCTTCGGCTGCTGCGGGCGGAGGGGGATGCGGAGGGGGTGATCTGGAGCCCCCGCAGGGACCTGGACGCCCTGCCCAGCGTCTTCCTCAAGGCCGCCCGGGCGGGGCTGTCGAACCTGCTGTGAACATTGGTCCCTTCTCCCCTTGCGGGAGAAGGTGTCAGCCAAGGGCTGACGGATGAGGGGTCTCCCAGACCTCGCCGCTTAAGGGCGGAGCTTCCACTATCGATAGGATTCCTCCCACGATCTCGTGCGAACGCAGTTCGACGTCAGCGGTCGAAAAGCGCAACACGCGAAAACCCTGCTGCGCCAGCCAGGCGTCGCGGGCCGCGTCGCGCTCAAGATCATGAAACGGCCCGTCGACCTCCACGATGAGCCGATGGCGCAAGCAGGCAAAATCCGCGACGAAGGGTCCAATGGGGAGCTGCCGTCGGAATTTCAGGGCCTCCAGGCGCCGGTCGCGCAAGATGCGCCAGAGGGCGCGCTCCGCTACCGGAGCGGAGCGGCGTAGCGCCCTCGCTTGGCCTATCGTTGCTTTGCGCGCCATGGTTTAGCTTCGCCCAACTGGCGAGGGTTTTCGACCCCTCATCCGACCCGCTGTCGCGGGCCACCTTCTCCCGCAAGGGGAGAAGGATATGAGCGGTGTCCGGGATGACACGGGGGATTATGGCCCCGCGTCCTTCGCCCGCACGGGGAGAAGGGCGAGCTATTTCTTGGCCCGCTCGGCGAGGAGCTCGCTCAGCATGACCTCGAAGGTCGCCGACTTGGGGAAGCCCTGGTAGCAGGCGAACTGCAGGGCGAATTCGCGCAGCTCCGCCTCGGTGACCAGGCCCGTGTCCAGGGCGGCGGTGACATAGGTGCGCATGGCGAAGGTGGAGCTGGCCGCCGCCGCGCAGGTCAGGGTGATCCAGAAGCGCGAGCGCCGATCCAGGCCTGGGCGGCTCCAGAC
>Ga0075364_10001920_pt1 | contig 11570 bp, 9 predicted proteins | sample EndMetdeltDD1764_FD_71517 | JGI IMG/M metagenome (GOLD analysis project Ga0075364, IMG submission 71517) | Populus endosphere microbial communities from Tennessee, USA - Endosphere MetaG P. deltoides DD176-4 | ecosystem: Host-associated > Plants > Roots > Endosphere | place: USA: Tennessee... | reverse complement strand
GCCGTGAACAGATCGGTCACGCGCGGGTCGTCGTCGTACGCGTCGGCCATCCGCAGCCCGATCAGCGTGTTCAGCAGCATCCCCTGCGCGAGGAACTCCTGCGCGCGCTCGGGCGCCATCCCGAGGTCGCGCAGGTACTGCCACACCCGGGCGAAGCCGTCGCGCGCGCGCGGCCCGATCATCGGGTGCGCGCCGAGGAGGAACGCGTGCGACAGCGTCTGGTGGAGCCCGCGCACCTGCAGCAGCCCGATGTACTCGTGCCCCATCCGCTGCTCGATCGTCGCGCCGTCGTCGCCGTGGGCGGCGCGGTCGAACGCCGCGAACAACCGCTCGAGCGCGTCGGCCAGCACGTCGAGGAACAGCTGCTCCTTCGTGCCGAACAGGCGCACGACATAGGGCTGGGAGACGGATGCGGCCCGCGCGACGTCGTCGGTCGTCGTGCCGACGTACCCCTTCGCACCGAACACGGCCATCGCGGCCTCGAGGATCTGCACACGTCGCTCGTCGGAACTGAGCCGCGGCTTCGCGGGGTCGGTCGGGGTCACGCTTGACATGTTATCAGTCGATTACTACAGTCGCCGGTATTCAAGTAATCATTCGATTACAAACAGGAGATCCCGATGACCGTTTCCCCCCGCCGACCGTTCGGCCTCGTCGTCGCGGCCGCGGCGCTGCCGATGTTCATGGCGACCCTCGACAACCTCGTCATGACCAACGCGCTCCCGGTGCTGCACACCGAGCTGGGCGCGAGCGTCGAGCAGCTGCAGTGGTTCGTGAACGCCTACACGCTCGCGTTCGCCAGCACGATCCTCGTCGCCTCCGCCCTCGGCGATCGCTTCGGCCGGCGCACGGTGTTCCTCATCGGCATCGCCGTCTTCGGCGCCGGATCCGTGCTCGCCGCCCTCAGCACCGACCCCACGCAGCTCATCGCCGCCCGCGCCCTGCAGGGCTTCGGCGGCGCAGGCGTCCTGCCCCTCTCCCTCGCCCTCCTCTCCGGCGGCGTCGCACCCGAGCGCCGCCCGCTCGCGATCGGCATCTGGGGCGGCGTGTCCGGACTCGGCGTCGCCGTCGGCCCGCTCGTCGGCGGCGCCGTCATGGAGGGCTGGAACTGGCAGGCGATCTTCTGGCTGAACGTGCCGGTCGCGGTGATCGCCATCCCGCTCGCCCTCTTCGCGCTGCGCAACGATCTCGGCCGCCGCGCGCGCATCGACGTGCTGGGCGCCGTGCTCGCGGGAGCGGGGGTGCTCGCCCTCGTCCACGCGATCGTCCGCGGCAACGACGACGGCTGGGGTTCGGCCGACGTCATCGCCGAGATCGTGGGCGGCGCGGTGCTCATCGCCGCGTTCGTCGCCTGGCAGGCCCGCACCCGTGCCCCGCTCATGCCCCTGCGGCTCTACCGCGACCGCTCCTTCACCCTCACGAACGTCGTGGGCTTCGCCTTCAGCTTCGGCACCTTCGGCGCGGTGTTCATCCTCATCCAGTACATGCAGGTCGTGCAGGGATCGACTCCGCTCGAGGCCGCGCTCCAGACCACTCCGTGGACCATCGCGCCGATGTTCGTCGCGCCGCTCGCCGGCATCTTCTCCGGCCGCATCGGCACCCGCGCGCTCATGGTCACCGGTCTCGTGCTGCAGGGCGGCGCGCTCGCCTGGATCGCCGGGATCATGTCGGAGACGCTCTCCTATCCCACCCTCATCGCCCCCTTCCTGATGGCGGGCGTCGGGATGGGCCTCGTGTTCGCCCCGTCCGCGACGGCGCTGCTGGCGACTCTGGGCCTCGCCGACCACGCCACCGCATCCGGAGTCAACTCGACGGTCCGCGAGATCGGCATCGCGCTCGGCACCGCCGTCATGACCGCGGTCTTCGTCGGCGCCGGCGGCGACCTCCTGCCCGATCGGTACGTGGATGCCGCCCGCCCGGCCGTCTTCGTCGGCGCCGCGGTGCTGCTGATCGCGGCCGTCATCGCGCTCCGGCTGCCGGCGGGCCGCGCCGCCTCGGGCGGCGTCGCCTCCCCCTCACCGGAGGTCCGCGCCGCCGACCTCACGCCGACGGCCTGAGTCCGGGCATCCGGCCGAGGGCCGCCCGAAGCCGACCTCGGGTCAGGGGCGACCCTCGGAGCCGGCATCGGGCGCCGTGTCGTCGGCCGCTCGTTCGGGCCGGGTGTTCTTCGCGTCCAGCGGAGACGACTCGCCACCGAGGATCCGGGTGAGCACGCCGTCGAGAGTGAAGAGGAAGAAGGCGAACGACCCGACCCACGGGCTCAGCACCACGACGCCGCCCGCGATGATGGCGGCGCTGAGCGCACCCCGGCCCTGTGCACGGGCCTCGTCGGCGGACATATCCGGCAGGGTGCGCGGTCGGCCGCGCACCGCCCACGCCCATTGCACCCAGCTGAGCAGGATCGCGAGGAAGAAGTTGATCGGCAGCAGGATGCGTCCGAGCAGCAGGTCTGAGAAGTCCGTCACGAGCGACGACGTGAACGGCACCAGCACGATGAACAGCAGCCGGAGGTTGTTGATCCAGATCCCGATCGCGTCGATCCGGGCGATGTGCTCGAACTGCGCGACATGCGTCATCCACATGAGGCTCAGGATGAGGAAGCTGACGACGAACGTGATCAGCGGCTGCCACATCTGCAGCAGCGCCGCCCAGAGGTCGGCGTCCGTCCGCACGCCGTCGAACGACCGGGCCGTCAGGTCGAGGACGAGCAGTGTCGCCGCGATCGCGAACACCGCATCCGTGTACGCCTCGGTGCGCGTCGTGGAGACGGTCGAGTCGGGATGCGAACGGCGGCGGATCACAGCCACAGCGTAGCGGCGAGCGCGCCGCCGCATCCGGTCAGCGCTTGTAGTTCGGCGCCTCGACGACGATCTGCACGTCGTGCGGGTGGGACTCCTTGAGTCCCGCCGAGGTGATGCGCACGAACTTGCCCTTCGCCTTCAGCTCCTCGACGGTGCGCGCACCGACGTAGAACATCGACTGACGAAGGCCGCCCACGAGCTGGTACGCGACGGCAGACAGCGGTCCGCGGTAGGCGACCTGACCCTCGATGCCCTCGGGGATCAGCTTGTCGTCGGTGGGGACGTCGGCCTGGAAGTACCGGTCCTTGGAGTACGAGGTCTTCTTGCCGCGCGTCTGCAGGGCCCCGAGCGATCCCATGCCGCGGTACTGCTTGAACTGCTTGCCGCCCTGGAAGACGATCTCACCCGGCGCCTCGTCGGTGCCGGCGAAGAGGGACCCCATCATGACGCTGTCGGCGCCCGCGACGAGCGCCTTCGCGATGTCGCCCGAGTACTGCAGTCCGCCGTCGGCGATGACCGGCACGCCGGCCTCGCGCGCCGCGAGGAACGCCTCGTAGATCGCGGTCACCTGCGGCACGCCGACGCCGGCGACGATCCGCGTGGTGCAGATCGAGCCCGGCCCGACGCCCACCTTGACGGCGTCGACGCCCGCGTCGATGAGCGCCTGCGCGCCCTCGCGCGTCGCGACGTTGCCGCCGATCACGTCGATGTGCGCGAAGGACTCGTCGGCCTTGAGCCGACGCACCATGTCGATGACGCCCGCCGACTGACCGTTCGCGGTGTCGACGACGAGGGCGTCCACCCCCGCGTCACGCAGGGCCTCCGCACGCTCCCACGCGTCGCCGAAGAACCCGATCGCCGCGCCCACGCGGAGCCGGCCCTGGTCGTCCTTCGTCGCGAGGGGGTACTTCTCGCTCTTGTCGAAGTCCTTGATGGTGATGAGGCCGGCGAGCTTGCCGTCGCCGTCGATGAGCGGGAGCTTCTCGACGCGGTGGCGAGCGAACGCGGCGATGACATCGCCGGCGCTGACGCCGACCGGCGCCGTGATGAGTCCCTCACGGGTCATGACGTCGCGGACGAGGGTGGTCTTCCGCTCGAACCCCGAGACGAAGCGCATGTCGCGGTTGGTGATGATGCCGATGAGGATGCCGTCGTCGTCGATGACGGGGAGACCGGAGATGCGGTACTTCGCGCACAGCGCGTCGACCTCTTCGATCGTCGCGTCGGCGGTGGTCGTGACGGGATCGGAGATCATGCCCGACTCGCTGCGCTTGACCCGGTCCACCATCGCGGCCTGGTCGGCGATCGAGACGTTCCGGTGCAGGATGCCGAGACCGCCCTCGCGGGCGATGGCGATCGCCATCCGGGTCTCCGTCACCGTGTCCATGGCGGCGGCGACGAGAGGCGTGGCCACCGTGATCCGTCGCGTCACCCGGGAGGACGTGTCCGCCTCGCTCGGGATGACATCGGTGTGTCCCGGCAGAAGCAGGACGTCGTCGTACGTGAGCCCGACGAAGCCGAACGGATCGTGGTGTTCCATCAGTTCTCCTCCCCCGTCGCGCGCGAGAGCGGTGACAGGACGACATGTTCCGGTGCGGAAGACCCCGAGATCCTCCGGTGATACAGATTCTAAGCGGGGCGCGCCATACCTCATTCCCGATTCCCGCCACGCATTCCGGTGTCTGCTTGCGGGTCGGAAACACACAGGCAACAATCACTGGGTACGTTCAGGTTTCGCCGAGGTCACCGACAGGTTCTCGACGTGAGCCGACACCCAGCCGGCATCAGCCGCTTAACAGGAGGTGCCAGTGGGGATCACCCGCACATCGCGCGCTGCCAATCGCACGGGTCGGGGGATCGCTGCGTTGCTCTCCGGGCTGTTCGCGGTCGCCCTGCTCCTCGGATGGGCCTCGCCCGCCACCGCTGCGACCGCCGAGCCCGAGGACTACCCCTACACGATCGCCGGGAACGTGCGCACGGCCGGCGAGCCCGTGGCCGGAGCGACCGTCACGGTCACCGGAGGCGACTTCGCGGGTGAGGCGACCACGACCGACTCCGGCAGCTGGCGCGTCGGCGTGCCCACGAAGGACACCGTCTACACGGTCGAGCTCGTCGAGAGCACGCTTCCCGACGACGTCGACGTGCCGGACGGCTTCGAGTCCAGCATCGAGGTCGAGTTCGGCGCCACCAGCACGGTGACGAGGAACTTCACCCTCGGTGCCGCCGAGCGACAGACGGTGAGCTTCTGGGACCAGCTGGCATCCCGCACCGTCAACGGCCTGAACTTCGGGCTGATGCTCGCGCTGGCGGCCATCGGCCTGTCGCTCGTCTTCGGCACGACGGGCCTGTCGAACTTCGCCCACGGCGAGATGGTGACCTTCGGCGCACTCGCGGCGCTCCTCTTCTCGGTGAGCTTCCAGATCCCGATCTGGCTCGCGATCCCGATGGCGGTCGTCGTCTCGGCGCTGTTCGGATTGACGATGGACGCCGGGCTCTGGCGACCACTCAGGCGAAGAGGCCTCGGCACGGTCCAGCTCATGATCGTCTCGATCGGACTGTCGCTCGCCCTCCGGTACATCTTCCAGATGTTCATCGGCGGCGGCACCGAGCAGCTCCCCGGAGGCGCGACCGCCTCCATCCCCGGACTCGGCCCCATCCGTCTCACCTGGACGGACGTGATCAGCATGGGGGTCTCCATCGTCGTCATCGCGGCCTTCGCGTGGTGGCTGATGCGGACCCGGATCGGGCGGGCGACCCGCGCGGTCTCCGACAACCCGTCGCTCGCCGCCGCGAGCGGGATCGACGTCGATGCCGTGGTGCGCGTCGTCTGGGTCGTGGCCGCGGCGCTCGCGGGGCTCTCCGGCGTGCTGTGGGCCTACTTCCGGCCGGGGATCAAGTGGGACATGGGAACGAGCATCCTGCTCCTCGTCTTCGCCGCCGTCACGCTCGGCGGGCTGGGCACCGCGTTCGGCGCGCTCATCGGCTCGATCATCGTGGGCCTGCTCGTCGAGGTCTCGACCCTGTGGATCCCGTCGGACCTCAAGTACGTCGGGGCCCTGGTCGTGCTCATCGTCATCCTCCTGTTCCGTCCGCAGGGCATCCTCGGGCGCCGAGAGAGAATCGGATAGGTCGGCATCGTGAACTTCCTTCAAATCCTCTCCAACACCGCGGCCCAGATCCTGGCCCCCGCGACGCTGGGCTACGTCCTCGCGGCGATCGGCCTGTCCGTGCACTTCGGCTTCGCGGGCCTCCTGAACATGGGTGTCGCCGGCTTCATGGCGATCGGCGCCTACGGCTTCGCGATCTCCATCGCCTCGTTCGCCGTGCCGTGGCCGCTCGCGATCGTGATCGGCCTCATCGCCGCCGTGCTGTTCGCGCTGGTCATGGGCATCCCGACGCTGCGTCTGCGCGGCGACTACCTCGCGATCGTCACGATCGCCGCCGCCGAGGTGCTGCGTCTGCTGTTCCTCACCTCCGCGTTCCGCAACTACACGGGGTCGGCCGACGGCCTCTCCGGCTTCCAGGCGAGCTTCCGGGCGAGCAACCCGCTGCCGCCGGGACGCTGGGGCATCGGACCGTGGACCTACCAGTCGGACCAGTGGTGGGTCATCCTGGTCGGCTCCATCACGATCGCGATCGTCATCCTCCTCGTGTGGCTGCTCATGCGCAGCCCGTGGGGCCGCGTCATCCGCGGCATCCGCGAGGACGAGGATGCGGTCCGCTCGCTCGGCAAGAACGTCTTCGCGTTCAAGATGCAGGCGCTGATCGTCGGCGGCATCATCATCGCGGCCGGCGGCATCATCACGGCGATGGGCACCAACGTCAATCCGAACGTCTATGTCACGTCCCAGACCTTCTACATCTGGACCGCACTGCTGCTCGGCGGCGCGGCGACGATCTTCGGGCCGCTGCTCGGGGCCGTGCTCTTCTGGGTCGTGCGCGCGTTCCTGTCGAACCTGCTCCCCGCGCTCGTCGAGATCGGCTGGCTGCCGTTCCTCTCGACCGAGCAGAGCCAGATGCTCGTCTTCGTCCTCGTGGGCGTCGCACTCATGCTGCTGGTCATCTTCCGCCCGCAGGGCATCCTCGGTAGCAAGAAGGAGCTGACCTTTGTCCGCTGACGCACTGCCCCCGATCCCCCGCGAGAAGACCACGGGCCTGCATTCCGGTGAGATCCGGCCGGGCGTCGAGAAGGTCGACCCCATCATCGTGATCGACGGGGTGAAGCGTGTCTTCGGCGGCCTCACCGCCGTCGACGTCGAGCATCTGGAGATCCCCCGCGGGGCGATCACGGCGCTCATCGGCCCCAACGGTGCCGGGAAGACGACCCTGTTCAACCTGCTCACCGGGTTCGACAAGCCGAACGCCGGCGACTGGTCGTTCGACGGCAAGAACCTGGCCGGCATCCCCGCGTACAAGACCGCACGCATGGGTCAGGTGCGCACGTTCCAGCTCACCAAGTCGCTCGGCCTGCTGACCGTGCTCGAGAACATGAAGCTCGGTGCGACCAAGCAGACCGGCGAGCGGATCTGGGCGGGCTTCCTCCCCTTCCTCTGGCGCAAGCAGGAGTCGGACATCGAGGTCAAGGCGCGCGAACTGCTCGCCCGGTTCAAGCTCGACGCCAAGGAGAAGGACTTCGCCGCGAGCCTCTCCGGCGGACAACGGAAGCTCCTCGAGATGGCGCGCGCGCTGATGAGCGACCCGGTGCTGGTGATGCTCGACGAGCCCATGGCCGGAGTGAACCCCGCCCTCACGCAGTCACTGCTCGACCACATCCTGGGACTCAAGGACCTCGGGATGACGGTGCTGTTCGTCGAGCACGACATGCATATGGTGCGTCACATCGCCGACTGGGTCGTCGTGATGGCCGAGGGCAAGGTCGTCGCGGAAGGCCCGCCGGACTCGGTCATGCGCGAGCAGGCCGTCATCGACGCGTACCTCGGCGCCCACCAGGACGTGGACCTCGGCGTCGTCACGGGCCGTTACGCGGGAGAGCTGACCCCGGAGGCCGCGGAACTCGTCGAGACCGCACACGAGCTCGAACACGCGATCGAGGTCGAGGCGCATACGGCGCACGACGATCAGGACGCACAGAAGCCGGAGACCGACAAGTGAGCGTCAACGTCGTCGAGATCAACAACGTCTCGGCCGGATACCTCCCCGGGGTGAACATCCTCAACGGAGCGAACCTCACCGCCGCGAAGGGCGAGCTCATCGGCATCATCGGCCCGAACGGTGCCGGCAAGTCGACGATGCTGAAGGCCATCTTCGGGCAGGTGAAGATCCGCGAGGGCGCGGTCATGCTCAACGGCGAGGACATCACGGGCCTGCGCGCCAACAAGCTCGTCTCCAAGGGCGTCGGTTTCGTTCCGCAGACCAACAACGTGTTCCCGAGCCTGTCGATCGCGGAGAACCTCCAGATGGGCGCGTATCAGCGTCCGAAGGCGGTCAGCGAGCGCGTGGACTTCGTGACGTCGATCTTCCCCGACCTCGCAAAGCGCCTCGGCCAGCGCGCCGGGTCGCTCTCGGGCGGTGAACGGCAGATGGTCGCCATGGGCAGGGCGCTGATGATGGACCCCCACGTGCTGCTGCTCGACGAGCCGTCCGCGGGACTCTCGCCCTCGCGGCAGGACGAGGCGTTCCTGCGGGTCTCCGAGATCAACAAGGCCGGCGTCACGACGATCATGGTCGAGCAGAACGCCCGCCGCTGCCTGCAGATCTGCGACCGCGGGTACGTGCTCGACCAGGGCCGCGACGCCTACACCGGCACCGGCCGCGAGCTGCTGAACGACCCCAAGGTCATCGGCCTGTACCTCGGCACCCTGGGCGCCTAGAGCGTCACCCTCCTGACGCCGCACCCTCCCGAGGGTGCGGCGTCGTGCTGTGCGCCCCGGCCCCTCGACGAGCGTGCGCGGTCGGCTGCGGCATCCGCGCACGGGAAAAGGCCCCGGTCCGAAAACCGGGGCCCTTCGAGTCTCAGCGAGGGTCAGCCGACGTTGAGGAACTCGTAGTTGTTGTCATCACCGTACTCGAAGACACCGATCGAGGCCTCGGTCGGGTCGCCCACCTCGTTGAAGGTGATCGGCCCGGAGACGCCGTCGTAGTCCGCGACGCCACCGGCGATGATGATGTCGGCGCACTCCGCGTACGTGGTGCACTTCGTGCCATCCGGGGTGCCGCCCGAGACGCTCTGCAGGTGAGCCGCGACGTCCGGGCCGGCCGTGGAGCCCGCCTCGAGCGCGGCGAGCGCCAGCAGGATCACGGCGTCGTACGACTCCGGCGCGTACGTGAAGTCCGCGAGCTCCGGGTTCCCGGTGCCGGTCCAGAAGGCCTGGAGGTTGTCGCAGAAGCTGGTGATCGTCGCCGGGTCGACCGCGGGGTAGGTGCCCTTGGCGCCCGCCAGCGTGCCGGCCTCGAACTCGTCACCGAAGTTGGCGAGGTTGCCGTCGACGAAGTACAGCTTGTCGGCCGGGTAGTCGGCGCCGATGAGCTCGGGGATGAGCGTCTTGACCTCTTCGAACGTGATCAGGGCGATCGAGTCCGGGTTGGCGGCCAGCACGTCCTCGACCTGAGCCGAGAAGTTCGTGTCACCGGTGTTGTAGAGCGACGCCGCGACGACCTCGCCGCCGGCGGCCTCGAACGCCTTCTTGGTGAAGCACGCGAGACCGGTGCCGTAGGAGTCGTTCAGCACGATCATGCCGAGGGTCTCGTTGCCGTCACCGGCGATCAGGTTGCCGAGCACCTCGCCCTGGAGCACGTCGGAGGGGGCGGTGCGCCAGTAGAGGCCGTTGTCCTCGTAGCCGGTGAAGGCCGCGGAGGTGTTGGCCGGGGAGAACTGGATGGCGTCGGCCGCGATGACCTGGTCGATGAACTGCAGCGACGTGCCGGAGGAGGCGGCGCCGATGATGGCGGTCGCGCCCTCGCCCAGCAGACGCGGGATCTCGGTCTCGTACGCCTTGTTGTCGGTGTCGCCCGAGTCGCCCTGGATGAGGTCGATCTGGACGCCCTTGGCGGCCGCGTTGACCTCGGATGCCGCGAAGTTCGTGGCGGAGATCTCCGGCGGGCCGAGGAAGGCCAGGTTGCCGGTCACCGGCAGCGCGGTGCCGATCTTGTAGGTGAGGTCGGTGCCGGGGCCCTGGGACGACGAGCTGTACTCGGGCGTGTAGGACGCGGGCTCGGCCGCGTCGCAGTCGATCGGGAAGTCGGACCCCGCCGCGGCGGACGTGTCGGGGTCGCTGCCGCCGCCGCTACATCCGGCCATGACGAGGGCACTCGCGCCGATCAGGGCGATGCCGCCCAGGACCTTTGCGGTGCGTGAACGCGGGAAGACGCTCATGGTGCTCCTTGCTGAGTGGGAGAACGCGACGCACAACGGCGCCGCGCGAATTGTGACCAACCTATCCGCGGGGCTGCGTCTGTGATGTTGCGATGTGTTAACGGTCTGTTTCGCGACGCAATCGTTATCAACCGTTCCGCGGGCGGATCAGGTCAGATCTGCCACATCCGACGCCGCGGCGCCGTCCTGCCGCGCGTGCCGCGCGCGACGCGACGCGCGCGCGGAGTCGACGGTGAGCAGGACGAGCGCGACCCAGACGATCGCGAACCCGATCCACCGGCCGGTCGTCATCTGCTCGCCGAGCAGCCACACGCCGATGATGAACTGCATGACCGGCGTGACGAACTGCAGGATGCCCATCAGGGTCAGCGGTGCACGCCGCGCCCCGGCGGCGAACAGCAGCAGCGGCGTCGCCGTGACGACCCCCGCGAGAGCGAGCGCGACGGTCTTCTCGCCGCCGTACGCGAACGCGCCCAGGCTCCCCGACGCCGCCACGATCCCGAGCTGCACGAGCGCGACCGGGGTGAGCCAGACGGTCTCCAGCGTCAGGCCGCTGACGGCGTCGACCGCGGGCCCGATGCGCTTCTTGATGAGCCCGTAGAGGCCGAACGAGAACGCGAGCGACAGCGCGATCCACGGGAACGCGCCGTAGCCGACCACGATGACGACGACGGCGGTCGCCGCGAGACCGAGGGCGATCCACTGGGTGAGCCGCAGCCGTTCGCGGAGCACCAGTACGCCGAGCAGCACGGTCACGATGGGGTTGATGAAGTAGCCGAGACTCGTCTCGATGACGTGCCCGGTGAGCGTCGCCACGAGGAAGATCTGCCAGTTCAGGTAGATCACGACTCCGGCGAGCGCCGTCCACCCGAGCAGGCGCGGCTGACGGATGATCGCGCGCAGCGCGCGCCACGAACGGCCGAGGAGGATCAGGACGGCGCACACGACGAGCGAGAGCAGGATCCGCCAGGCGACGATCTCGAACGGGCTGATCGGTGCGAGCAGCAGGAAGTACAGGGGCAGGAACCCCCAGATCACATACGCGGAGAGCGCGTAGAGTCCGCCCGCGGTGTGCTGCTCGGCGGGGGAACTCGGGGTCACCGCATCAGCCTAGGCGCCCCCGCGCGCCACCCGGGGCGCGGCAGATGCCGTGCACTGCCCACTGCAGACGCATTCCTGCCGACTGCTGCGGGCATGACGAAGGCCCGACCGCCGGAGCGGTCGGGCCTTCGGGGGCGTCGTCAGCGGACGACGACCGCGAGCACGTCGCGGGCCGAGAGCACGAGGTACTCGTCGGCGCCGAACTTGACCTCGGTGCCGCCGTACTTGCTGTAGATCACGCGGTCGCCGACGGCGACGTCGAGCGGAACACGGTTGCCGTTGTCGTCGATGCGGCCGGGGCCGACGGCCACGACCTCGCCCTCCTGGGGCTTCTC
>Ga0075364_10001919_pt1 | contig 11578 bp, 9 predicted proteins | sample EndMetdeltDD1764_FD_71517 | JGI IMG/M metagenome (GOLD analysis project Ga0075364, IMG submission 71517) | Populus endosphere microbial communities from Tennessee, USA - Endosphere MetaG P. deltoides DD176-4 | ecosystem: Host-associated > Plants > Roots > Endosphere | place: USA: Tennessee... | reverse complement strand
CCTCAGACATTGGGAAACATGATTGCACCGCTGATTGGCGCACATACAGGCGAGGTGGTGGTGGCCGACTCCACGTCGGTGAACCTGTTCAAGGTGCTGTCGGCCGCGGCGGCCATAGTGCAAAAAGATGCGCCGACGCGTAACCGCATCATCAGCGAAAGACATAACTTCCCGACCGACCTGTATATCGCCGAGAGCGTGGCCAACCGGGCAGGTATGGAACTCATCCTGCTCGACGAGTCCGAAATTCTTGGGGCATTGGATGAGCGTGTCGCGATCGTCATGCTCACGCACGTGAACTACCGCAGCGGTCATATGCATGATATGCACGCCCTGACGCAAGCGGCTCACCATGCGGGTGCACTGGTCGTTTGGGATCTGGCGCATTCTGCGGGCGCGGTTCCCGTCGACCTCACCGGTGCGCATGCCGACTTCGCCGTCGGCTGTGGCTACAAATACCTCAACGGCGGGCCGGGTGCACCCGCATTCGTCTGGGCGCATCCCCGACACACTGATCGTTTCCAACAACCGCTTTCCGGCTGGATGGGGCACGCCGCACCCTTCGAGTTCACGCCGCATTACCGACCCGGCGCAGGCATGGCGCGCTATTTGTGCGGTACGCCTGCCATCCTTTCGATGGCCGCACTCGAGGGCGGTCTGTCCATTTTTTCGGATGTGGCGCGTTCGGGCGGTATGCGTGCACTTCGAGCGAAATCGCTTGCGTTGACGGATTTGTTTATCTCGCTCATGACCGAGATTGCCCATACGCACGGACTGTCGTTGATGACCCCGCTGGAGCAGGCCCACAGGGGCAGTCACGTCAGCTATGCCGCGCCGGAGGGCGCCTACGCCATGATCCAGGCGCTGATTGCGCGCGGCGTCATTGGCGATTTTCGTGCGCCAGACGTCTTGCGATTTGGGTTTACGCCGCTGTACACGCGCTACGCCGATGTATGGCGTGCGGTACAGACCATCGAGCAGGTATTAGTGCATTCGGAGTGGAAAGCACCGACTTTCCAGATTCGCTCGACCGTAACGTGAGGCAGTGATCATGGCCAGCAAACCGCCTACCGTGGGCCGCCCTGAAGACATCGTGCGAGAAGAGCGGGCGCAGCTCGATTTCTCGCACGATATGACCTATGGCGAATATCTGCATCTCGATGCCGTCCTCAATGCGCAGCATCCCTTATCACCATCGCATAACGAAATGCTGTTCATTGTTCAGCATCAGACCAGCGAATTATGGATGAAGCTGTTGCTCCACGAGCTGCGTGCCGCCGTCGATCATGTTGCACGGGACGAACTGCAGCCGGCGTTCAAAATGCTCGCTCGCGTCTCTCGGATCATGCAACAGCTCGTCGGGGCGTGGAGCGTGTTGGCGACAATGACGCCACCCGAGTATTCCGAACTACGTCCGCATCTGGCCCGTTCGAGCGGCTTTCAGAGCTACCAATATCGGCAAATCGAATTTCTGCTGGGTAACAAGAACGCTGCCATGCTCTCGCCGCACGCCCACCGTGCCGATTTGCTGGCACAGGTACAGCAGACCTATGAACGTCCATCTTTGTACGACGAGTCGATCCGCTTGATGCGTCGTCGTGGTATCGCGGTGCCGGATTCCCATGTCGAGCGCGACTGGACCCAACCGTACGTGGCGGATGCGGATGTCGAAGCTGCATGGCTGACGGTATATCGTGATCCCGACGCTTACTGGGACATTTATCAACTGGGCGAAAAGTTGACGGACATTGAAGATGACTTTCGACAATGGCGCTTTCGCCATGTGACGACCGTCGAACGGGTGATCGGATTCAAACGAGGCACGGGCGGTACCTCGGGCGTATCCTATCTGCGTCGAATGCTGGACGTGGTCCTGTTTCCCGAGCTGTGGACCTTACGCACCGCACTGTGACGGCAGAATCGTCGCACGGCACTCGCCAAAGCCAATGCGCTGGTGACCGGGTCGTGCGCAATACGCCTTGAGAATAATCGTGTCTCCGTCTTCGAGAAACGTACGCGTTTGCCCGTTCGACAGGCGTAGCGCCGACGCGCCGCCCTGCGATAGTTCGAGCAGCGAACCGCTTTCAGACGGGCCCTTGCCGGAGATTGTCCCTGTACCGAACACGTCGCCGCTTTGTAGGTTGCAACCGTTGACCGTGTGGTGCGCGACCAACTGTGCGGGCGTCCAATAGGCATCAGCATAATGGGCTTTGGAAAGCCGCTCCTCTGGCATGCCGGCCACGCGCATGGCGGCGGTCTGCAGGTACACCTCCATGACGATATCCAGCGCCCCGGATGCGCTGTTTTGCGCTGAATCCAGATACGACAGAGGTTGCGGCTCGCCCTCACTGCGTTTGAACGCCTTGCGGAACGGCGCAAGCGCATCCAGCGTGACCATCCACGGAGAGAGCGTCGTGGCGAAGTTTTTTCCGAGAAATGGGCCCAACGGCTGATATTCCCACGCCTGGATATCGCGAGCGCTCCAATCATTCAGCAAGGTCAGTCCAAAGATGTGCGCCTCCGCATCGGCCATGGCGACCCCCTGGCCCAGTGACGATTCGCCGCCGATCACAATGCCGAGTTCCAACTCGAAATCCAACTTCTTACTTGGCGCGAGGACGGGGGGCTGATCTGGATCGGTTCTGTGCTGCCCGGCTGGACGGTGAAAGTTTCGGCCACTGATGATCAAAGACGATGCCCGGCCATGGTAGCCGATCGGCACCCACCGGTAATTCGGAAACAGGGGGTTCTCGGGTCGGAACAACTTGCCCACGGCCGTTGCGTGTTCGATGCTGGTATAAAAATCGGTGTAGTCACCGACCTTGCACGGCAGATGCAAATGCACAGCGGACTGCTTATACATTGCCTTCGAAAAGCGCGCTCTGCTCGAACTGCCCAAGCAAAGTCCTTGCGAGATGGCGCTGCGCAGTGACTTTCGCCGTTCAACGGGCCACTGCATCAACCGGTTCATGTCCGTTTCCTCGATCAGCCCGGCGCCCACGATATCGAGGACGGCATCACCGATGGCCACGCCAATGCGCGGCGTGGCGTCGGGTTCCAAGGAGAATCGACCAAACGGCAAATTCTGTATCGGAAAATCGGTATCCGGTGCCTGGGCGGACTCGACCCAGGACTTCAATTCGGGATCGTGCGTGGCGTCAAGAAGGAGGGTCATGGCAGTATTCAGCGTCCGTTATGGCTTTTCGGCATCAAAGCGGCGGGTCAGACCTTGCCAGCAGTTCGTATAGTCGTGCTGGCGTTCGGCGCAGCGCATCGCATAAGCGGTGGGCAACCAAACGCGACGCGTCTCCAGCATGAATGCCATCGTGTTCTGTATGACGTCCGGTTTGCTGGTGTCTGCCCGACTGGCCTTGTCGAACGTGGCGGCATCCGGACCGTGACCGCTCATGCTGTTGTGCAAGCTTGCGCCGCCAGGGGCAAAACCATCGGCCTTGGCGTCATACTGCCCATGGATCAACCCCATGAATTCGCTGGCGATATTGCGGTGGAACCAGGGCGGACGAAACGTATCTTGCGCGACCAGAATGCGCGGTGGGAACACGACGAAATCCAGGTTACTGGTACCCGGTGTATCGGAGGGGCTATGCAGCACCAGGAATATCGAGGGGTCGGGATGATCATAAGTAATCGACCCCATGGCATTGAACCGTCGCAAGTCGTATTTGTAGGGTGCGTAATTACCGTGCCAGGCGACGACGTTCAGCGGTGAATGGTCCATTTTTGCGGTCCACAGCCTGCCCTGAAATTTTGCGACCAACTCATGCGGTGCCTGAACGTCTTCGTATGCGGCAACCGGTGTAAGAAAGTCTCGGGGGTTGGCAAGCCCATTGGAGCCGATCGGCCCAAGATCGGGAAGTTGCAAAGGCGCACCGTAATTCTCGCAAAGATAGCCGCGCGCTTGATCATCACACAAGGTCACCCGAAATCGGATGCCGCGCGGGATGACGGCAATTTCCTGCGGTTCGATGTCGAGCGTGCCCATTTCGGTCAGGAGGCGCAACCGTCCCAACTGCGGTATCAGCAGCATTTCGGCATCCGCATTGTAAAAATGCTGCGCGCCCATCGACCGATTCGCCACATAGATGTGAGCCGCACAGCCCGTCTGCCCAAGGGGATCTGCATTCCCCGCCAATGTGCGGACGCCCTGTAAAAAAGTGGTGGGCGAGTCCGGGATATCAAACGGATTCCACCGCAACTGATTGGGCGAGGCGTGCGAATTGTCGAAGTAGCTGACAAACGGCTCGGGTATGCCGGTGCCACCCGTAGGCGCATAGGGCTCGAACGCGCTGTGCACGGCTGCGGGCTGGATCCGGTAGACCCAACTGTGCAGATTATGGGCGCGCGGCGCGGTGAAAGCCGTTCCGCTGATTTGTTCGGCGTACAGTCCATAGGCGCACGCTTGTGGCGAATTACGGCCCCTGGGCAGCGCGCCGGTCAAGGCCTCGGTTTCGAATACATTGCCGAAACCACTCTGATAATGCAGGTTGGCTGACATAGGGCGCCCTATTGTTGAGTGACGTCCAGCGCACCGCGCTCGATTTGATCACGCTCAAGCGATTCGAACAGGGCTTTGAAATTACCCTCGCCAAACCCTTCATCGCCCTTGCGCTGAATGAATTCGAAAAACACCGGTCCCAGCACCGTTCGAGAAAAAATCTGAAGCAGCAGCCGTTGACTGCCATTTTCCGTAGAACCGTCCAGCAAAATGGCACGCGCTTGAAGTGCGTCGGCGTCTTCCCCATGCCCGGGAAGCCGCTCATCCAGCATCTTGTAGTACGTGGCGGGCGGTGCGGCCATGAGCGGCACGCCTGCTTTTTGCAGTCGATCGACACTGTCGATCAGATTGTCGGTCAACAATGCAATGTGCTGAATACCTTCGCCGTTGAACTGCATCAGGAACTCTTCGATTTGGCCGGCACCTTTGGACGACTCTTCGTTGAGCGGAATGCGGATTTTTCCGTCCGGGGCGGCCATGGCCTTTGATGTGAGACCGGTGTACTCACCTTTGATATCGAAGTAACGCAGTTCACGGAAATTGAACAGCCGCTCGTAGAATGCAGCCCAGTAGGCCATGCGTCCGCGGTAGACGTTGTGAGTCAGATGGTCGACCACGGAAAACCCGTGTCCCGCAGGATGCCGGTCTACGCCATCAATGAATTCGAAATCGATGTCATAGATCGACCTGCCCTCTTCGAATCGATCAATCAGATAGAGCGGCGCACCGCCGATGCCTTTGATCGCCGGCAAGCGCAGTTCCATAGGACCCGTTTGCATATCCATGGGCTGCGCGCCCAGGTCGAGCGCGCGCTGGTAAGCCTGGTGCGAATTATGCACACGGAACGCCAGACCGCATACGGCGGGACCGTGCTCGGCGGCAAAGTACCAAGCCGGACTGTGGCGCTCTCGATTAACGATGAAATTGATCTCCCCCTGACGGAACAGGGACACGTCCTTGGAACGATGACGGGCAACCTCGGTGAACCCCATCAACTTGAATAGCGGTTCGAGCACATTGGGCTCGGGCGACGCGAACTCTACAAACTCGAAGCCCTGCAATCCCATTGGATTGTCGAATAGATCAGTCATGTCTCTCTCTCCTTCGGAGCGATGTTGTATGCCCAAGTTTGGCGCATTGCGGCGAACGCCGCAACGGTCGCGGCACCATGCCAAGCAATATCGGCCAAACGCGGATCGCGGCATCGGGGAAGTCCAATTGTGAGATGTGCCCGCCGCGCGTTGACACGCCATCCCGACCATCCATACAATCCGCCCAGACGGTTTGGTAACGATTTGTTTTCGCGCCACTCCATATCGGATGTCCGTGTGGATCCCAGACATCTTTCTCGTTTTTACGGAGCAAATCGGTTTCGACCGGCCCCATCTTGGATAGTCACCCTCCTCCTCCAACCCGACTCACACCATAGACCAGGCTGAGCGTTCACGCGCGGCCAGGTCTCCTGCAGCCGCAACATTCCTGAACGCTGAATATGCCTAATCAAGCCCTCCTCCTTAAAATCTCGACCATCCTGGCCGCGCCCAATCAAACGGGTTTCGCGAAAATGGCCGAAAAAGTCTCGTCCGCCCAGCTCGCCAAGGTGCTGGGCATGCTCGCCGCCACCACCCAACTGCAACTGCAACGACATCTGCCCGCCGGGACGCAAGCGGAAACCTTCGCGCATAGCCACCCCTCTCGTCAGCTCGACATGTTCGGATTGATGTCCGGCGCAGAGCGAATCGACCTGCTCACGGCAATGAGCCCTGCCCAGCGCGCCACGATGGCATGGACCGGACACATGCGATTCGCCCGACGCGATGCATTCATGACGCAAGTTGCCGACGCGGTCGCCAAACTGCCTCTGAGCGACTATGTGACCATGGCCACGCACCTGCCCCCCGCGGTGCTTGCGGACATCCACCGCCGCATGCCGGAAGTCGTCCAAGCCCAGGCGCTGCGACTGCTCAACGGGCGCCGCGCCAAGCACCTCAATGCGGCCATGGCCCGGCAGAGCGTTGCCGGTATTGCCGATGCGAACGACGCCGCAGGCGTGCCTGCGTCTGGCGTCGAACCCCACTCCGTAGCCGCCATCATGACCACGCGATTCGCGCTGATCTCTCACAGCGCGCGGGCGTTCGAAGCGCTTCAGGCCGTACGCGAGCTGGACGATCCGGACCATGCCTCACACGGCTTTGTGGTCGTCTCCGATCAAGGCCGATTCATGGGGACCCTGGCGCTTCAGGACTTGCTGCACGCGCCTGCAGACAGCCTGATCGCCGACATTGCCGATGCCGACGCCGTTTACGCGCGCACGCACTGGCCCGAGGACGCCACGCTCAAGCTTTTCAAAGATCATGAAACATTGGCGGCGCCCGTCCTCGATGACCACGATCGCGTGGTTGGCATGCTCCGCGTTGAAGCCGCGCTCGATATCATGCAGGATCAGATCACCGAAGATTTTCATAAAGGTGGCGGAACGTTGGCACTGAACGACGTCTCCGTCCGCACGGCCAAGCCCGGACTGCTATATCGCAAACGTGTGTTCTGGTTGGTGGTTTTGGTCTTCGGCAATCTATTTTCGGGTGCCGGACTGGACTACTACTCCGAAATGCTGCAAGCCTACATCGCACTCGTATTCTTCTTGCCATTGCTTGTCGATAGCGGCGGCAACGCGGGCGCTCAGTCTGCGACGATGATGGTGCGGGCGCTCGCGACGGGCGATGTCGTCCTCAAGGACTGGTTCAAAATCCTGTGGCGCGAATTCCAGGTCGCCGGCATGTTGGGGCTGACCATGGCGGTAGCGGTATGCAGTATTGCGTGGTGGCGTGGGGGTCCCGACATTGCAGCGGTGGTCGCCCTATCCATGGTGCTGATCGTGATCCTGGGTAGCGTCATCGGCATGAGCCTGCCATTCCTGCTGTCCAAGTTCAAACTCGATCCTGCGGCTGCCAGCGCCCCGCTGGTGACCTCTATTGCCGATGCCGTCGGCGTGCTGATCTATCTCTCGATTGCCGTCGTCATTCTTGGCAACGTCGTCGCCTGATCCGTGCGGGAAGATGCAGTGCCTAGGCACGCGGATGATGTTGAGCGTGAAGCGATTTCAACCGTTCGCGTGCCACATGCGTATAGATCTGGGTCGTTGAAATATCGGTATGGCCCAGGAGCAACTGCACGACCCGCAAATCTGCACCATGATTCAGCAAGTGCGTCGCGAAAGCATGGCGCAGAACGTGCGGCGAAATCGGCGCATGGATGTCTGCTTTCGTGGCGTATTTCTCGACGATTTTCCAGAACATCTGGCGCGACATGGCACTGCCCCGTATCGTCAGAAACAGGGCATTGTCGCGCTTGGGCCGCACCAATACGGGTCGGCCTGTTTTTGCATACGTGTCCACCCAGTGCGCGGCCTCTGCGCCAAGTGGCACGATCCGCGCCTTGTCTCCCTTGCCGTGAGCCACCCGAATCACGCCTTGATTCAAATCGACATCCATTACCCCCAGACTCACCAATTCCGTCACACGCAGTCCGGTGGCATAAAGCACCTCCAACATACAGCGATCGCGCAGACCCAGCGGTGTCGAGACGTCGGGTGCGGCCAGCAAGTGTTCGACTTGCGCCTCGGACAACGTCTTGGGGACACGGACGGGACGACGGGCGTTATTGATACTGAGGCACGGATCCTGATCGACGACGCGGGATCTCAACGCCCACTGATAGAAGCGACGCAACGTCGACAGCCTTCGATTCACCGTGGTGGCGGCCGTATTGGGAAATTCGAACGCCAACCACGCTTCGATATGTTCGGCCCGCGCATGATGAAGCGGTATGGCGTAATTGGCTTGCAGCCACTTCGCGCACAACTGCAGATCGCTGCGATAGGCCGACACGGTATTTTCCGACAACCCGTCTTCGAGCCAGAGTGCGCGCAGAAACGTTTTTACAGGATCGTCGGCGGCATGGATAGGTTCAGACATAGACAAAGCGGCGCGTGTTCGTCGCTGGATGAGGGATAACGTGAGTATTATGAGGCTTGAAGCGCGTTACACTGCCCGCCACTCAACCGGAAAGACTTATGTCCTTGCACGATAAACTTTTTCTAGCAAGTCAGTACCTGGCACCGCATCATCTCGTATCGCGCCTGTATGGTTTGGCCGCGCACTGTCGGATACCGGGTGCGAAGAACTGGATGATCGATACCTTCATCCGACGCTACAACGTCGATATGAGTCTTGCCCAAGAGCCGGATCCGCACGCCTACGAACATTTCAACGCTTTTTTCACGCGTGCTTTAAAGCCTGGCGCCCGCCCCTTGGATCCGGCCCCCGGAGCAGTGCTCTGTCCGACGGACGGCGCAATGAGTCAGTTGGGCGATATTTCGCATGGTCGTGTTTTTCAAGCCAAGGGACATGACTACTCCACCAGCGATCTTCTGGGAGGAAGTCCGCAACGTGCCGCACCTTTTGAAGGGGGTAAATTCGCCACCATTTACCTCGCACCCAAGGACTACCATCGCGTCCACATGCCTGTCTCGGGCACGCTGCGCGAGATGGTGCACATTCCCGGTCGCTTGTTTTCGGTCAATCCGCTGACGGCCTCGCACGTCCCCGCGCTATTCGCACGCAACGAACGTGTCGTCTGTATTTTCGACACCGAACTCGGGCCAATGGCCGTTGTCCTGGTCGGGGCAATGATTGTGGGATCGATCGAAACCGTATGGTCGGGTGTCGTTGCCCCGCGTAGCGCATCGGTGCATTGCACGCGTTACGAGGCGCTCACGCCAACCGTGCGGCTCGAAAAAGGAGAAGAAATGGGGCGCTTCAAGCTGGGCTCGACGGTGGTCGTCCTGTTCGGCAAAGACGTGGTCTCATGGCACCCTGAGCTGGCGAGCCTTTCGCCTGTGAGCATGGGCGAGTCAATGGGTAGCGCCAGGTAAAAAAAACCCCGCTCAATGGCGGGGCGGTGAGGCACGTGAAGGGGTGGCAAACACCAGCATCATCACGCGAGCATGTAAGGTGGCGAGAATGGCGACGGATCCAGGCTCGGGTTCGTCTGACATTTACGCGGCTTGGCCGACTTGTTCGGGCACAGGCAAAGTCATCTCTATCAATCGCTCGATAAATTTCTTGCGTGATTCAGAGCTTACGCTTTGAACGCCGAACAGTTGGTTGGACCAGTAGCTATCCACAGCCATGCGGGCAATCATCAATGCGTCATTCTCTGCGGTTTCAGCTTCCAGGGGCCGCTGGAATTGACTTGACGCATCACGCCATAGGTACATCAGCGACGGGTTCATGACAAATGCTGTCATGAGTCCGTTCCAGCGTCTGGATTGTGCTGGTGTACGGTAGACCGAAAGAATAGTGTTGGTGTAGGCACGTGTCATACGGCCATGAGGCTCATCATCCTCATTCGACAGCTTGTACACCTCATCCCAGAACTGGTTCAGCAAAGACTTCACGAACTCTTCGACCAAAACACTTTTGGTCGGGAAATGATGAAGGAGTGCACCTTTGCTTACGCCCGCTCTCTTTGCGATGGCATCCAGGGTAAAAGTTGTTGCGCCGGCGACGGCGATTGCCTCGCCCACGGCATCGAGCAAGCGGCTGCGCGTGTTTTCCGTTGGCGTGTCGTTTACTGCGTTAAGTATCGTGGTATTCATAAGGCCTCCGATTAAGTGAGCGCAGATTACCGTCTGGCCGGTTGTAACGCCAACGAAACGGACGGTTAGGCCCCATTTTTCAGACTTTTCCCAAGAAAATCATGAGGTTCACCCACAAACCGACCGATATATGACTCTAGACATACCAAGTGTTTCTCTACGGGCGTAAAAAAACCGGCACGGATGCCGGTCTTAATGGAGCGGTGTCGACTAGCCGACCACCCGCTCCGATGTCGCTTGAGCAATCGGTCGGATTACTTCAGATCCAGACGATTGATTTTGGCGCCATCCAACGATACGCCAGCCATGAAACCGGCGTTGTTCATCACGAAGCCTACGATAGGCTGACGGATGGTGTTGCTGTCGATGTTGCCGTTTGCGCCAATGTTGGCCACTGCAACCGTGGCGTCTGCACCAACGGTCCAGCCGCTGCTGGCGCGGAAATCGGCCAAGGCTTTATCGGTCATGAACAACACGACGACGGCTTTGGACTGTGCACCGGCTTGGAAGCCGACCGAACCGCCGGTCGTGCTGTAGTAGCCAGCGTTTTTACCGCCCACGCGCAGTTCGCCACGTCCGTGTTCGGCGCCGACCACGAATCCGGCGCTCAACACCGATGGGAATACCAAGACGCCTTTGGCACGCGACACCAAGTCACGCGACTGCGGTGCGGTTTCATACAGGCGCGACAACGCTGCGTCGGTACCCGAATTGATTTCTGCGCGTTGCGACGCGGGCGTGCCCGAATCGTGGGGACGCGTCGTCGTACAACCAGCAAAGGCCAAGCTGGCGGCAACGATGGTTGCGGTAATGCCGATGGAACGAATGCTCAAGCGAGATTGATTCTTCATTTTTAATGCTCCTAGTGTCCCGACCAATAGTTAGACGGATTGTGCGACTTTTTCAGATAGTTTTGGAGATTTGACCGGGTCGAAATCCGCCCAACTCCCATTCGCCCAGCGTCCTTGTGCACGCTCGACGTCCATTCCGCCAGCATCTGCCAAGATGCGGGCAACCGAAGCCTCTTGTTCCGGGTCGGTTTGCACCGCAAGCAGAACGCCAGCGTGCCGGATCGGTGTGTACCCCGCCACGGTATCGGCCGCGGCTGTGCGCGACTGACGACCGCCGGACTGGGTCTGCGATGCGGGCGCCGTGGCCGTGGCCACCGCACCCAACGGATTCACCAGCGCTCGACGTCGGTGCGCTCCCGCCACACGAAGTGCGCCGATAAGCGATCCAAGATAGGCACCCACTGCACCTGCCGCGATGATCACGTAAGGGCCCGCGTTGATCCACAGTGCAATCAGCGCGAAGATCGCAGCGCCCGCAAGCGCGAGTACGGCAGCACCCGCCATTGCACCCACTTGAGCGCCTTTGGCATCAGGATCCGCTGTGCGATCACC
>Ga0075364_10001918_pt1 | contig 11579 bp, 10 predicted proteins | sample EndMetdeltDD1764_FD_71517 | JGI IMG/M metagenome (GOLD analysis project Ga0075364, IMG submission 71517) | Populus endosphere microbial communities from Tennessee, USA - Endosphere MetaG P. deltoides DD176-4 | ecosystem: Host-associated > Plants > Roots > Endosphere | place: USA: Tennessee... | reverse complement strand
TGCAGGCGCGTGCCGTATTCCTTGGCAAGCTCCTGGCCGACCGGCACGAGATAATCACCCGGATAAAGACCTTCCGGGATGGCGCCAATGGTTTCGCCCAGTGCTTCCCGGTAACGCAGGAATACCGACTTCGCCAGAACATCGATCTGACCGCCGGCATCGTTGATATAATATTCCTTGGTGACGTCGTAACCGGCAAAGCCCATCAGATTTGCCAGCGCATCGCCAACAACAGCACCGCGGCAATGGCCGACATGCATCGGTCCGGTCGGGTTTGCCGAAACGAACTCGACATTGACCTTCTTGTTGCCGCCGATCTCCGAACGGCCGTAATCGGTTCCGTTCTGGATCATGACGGCCAGCACGCGCTGCCAGTAGCGGGTGGAAAGCCGGATATTGATGAAGCCGGGACCGGCCACCGACACTTCGCTGACATCAGCATCGAGCCGTATGGCTTCCGCGATCAGTTCGGCAAGCGCACGCGGATTGGTGCCAAGCGGTTTTGCCAGCAGCATGGCCGCGTTGGTCGCGACATCGCCATGGCTCTGGTCTCGCGGTGGCTCGACGGTGATGCGGCCGAAATCAAGCTCGGCGCGCTTTTCCTTCACGATATCCAGCGTTTCCAGGGCGGCTTTGATCCGCAGGGCGAAATCGGCAAAAAGGTTCATCGTCTACAATCCGCGCGGCAGGCCAAAACACCCCCGCAATAAAGGTTCATGTGGCGGGGTGCCTAACGCAATTCGGGGGTGCGGTCAAACAAACGCTGGTGGGCTTTGACGGCATAGGTGTCGGTCATGCCGGCAAGATAGTCGCCGACATGGCGCGCCCTCGCCGCCTCGCTGAGATCGGGCATGTGGCTTACCCAGTAGTGGCTCTGCATCTCCTGAGGCGCTGCCATATAAGCGCGAAACAGGTCGCAAACGATGTCGGCCGCACCGGCACGGATGCGCATGATATCGGGGTGCCGGTAGATACGGCTGAACAGCAGTTTCTTGATCTGCCGATCGGTCTCGGCCATTTCTGGGGAAAAGGTCGCCATCACCAGATCGGCGCCGCGAATATCCGCCGCAGACTGCGGCTTCAACTCTGCCAATCGCTCCTGCGCCACACCGATCACATCCTCGACCATATGGGTGATCTGCCGGCGCATGATTTCATGCGCAAAGCGGGTCGTCTCAAGGTTAGGATAACGGTCGCGAACCTCCCGCATCATCGCAGCCAGGAACGGCACCTCTTCCAGCATCTCCAATGTCAGGAAACCGGAGCGCAGACCGTCATCGATATCATGCGTGTTATAGGCAATATCGTCGGCGATTGCCGCCACCTGCGCTTCCAGGCTGGCAAAACTCGCAAGCTCCAGATCGTGAATTTCGCAATAATCGAGGATTGGCTGCGGCACGGGGCCCTTGATCCCCTCGCCCGCTTTGGTCATCATCGGTCCATTGTGCTTGACCAGCCCTTCAAGGCTTTCCCAGGTCAGGTTCAACCCGTCGAAATCGGCATAACGCCGTTCCAATTTGGTGACGATGCGCAGAGACTGGGCGTTGTGATCGAAGCCGCCATAGGGTTTCAGCATCTCATCGAGCGCGTCCTCGCCGGTGTGCCCGAAAGGCGTATGGCCAAAGTCGTGGACCAGAGCCACACCCTCCGCCAGGTCCTCGTCGACCTTCAAGGCACGCGCCAAAGCCCGCGCGATCTGCGCCACTTCGATCGTATGGGTCAGCCGTGTACGGTAATGGTCGCCATCGACGCCGATAAACACCTGCGTCTTGTGCTTGAGACGGCGGAAAGCCGTCGTGTGGACGATACGGTCACGGTCACGCTGGAATTCCGATCGCGTGAGGCTGACGCTTTCCGGAAAAAGCCGGCCACGAGAGGTCCACGGATCAGCGGCAAAAATCGCTCTTTCACCGCTTCCAAACCCCAGACTGCGTGTATCGATCGTCATTCAAAAGCCTTCCAAACCGGCACGAATCCGCAAACGCACAAACGAAGCATTGACGTCTCATTTAACCCTTCATACCTATAGCGCAACAAGGCTATAATGCCGATTGATGACAATCTCGCCGGACCTTTAATCCGGAAGGAGCCCGAAATGACCACCGATGTTACCCTCTCCGATGCTGCCGCCAAGCGTATCGCCCAGATCGTCAGCGCCGATGCCGGCAAGCAGGCTTTGCGCGTTTCTGTCGAAGGTGGCGGCTGTTCCGGCTTTTCCTACAAGTTCGATCTCGTGGAAGAGCAGCATGAAGACGATACGGTCATCGCCAATGGCGACGCCAAGGTACTCGTTGACAGCATGTCGCTGATCTACATGGCCGGGTCGGAAATCGATTTCGTCGACAACCTCTTGGGCCAGTCGTTTCAGATCAAGAATCCGAATGCCGTCGCAAGCTGTGGATGCGGCACGAGTTTTGCCGTCTGAAGGCTGCTGTCCGTCTTTTCCCTTCCAATGCGCGGGCCTTGCGATAAAAAGGCCCGAACGGAAGGAAAATCTGGCCCATGAAAATCGCGACCTGGAACATCAACGGCGTCAAGGCACGTATCGACAATCTGCGCGCCTGGCTGACCGAGTCGTCCCCTGACATTGCCTGCCTTCAGGAAATCAAATCGGTTGATGAAGGTTTTCCGCGTCTGGAAATCGAAGCGCTGGGCTATCACGTCGAAACCCATGGCCAGAAGGGTTTTAACGGCGTTGCTATCCTCTCCAAAAACAAACCTGACGAGGTCATCCGCGGCCTTCCGGGCGATGACAGCGACGAGCAGTCGCGTTACATCGAGGCCGTTTTTTCCGTTCCGAGCGGCGCAATCCGTGTCGCATCGATCTATCTGCCGAACGGCAATCCTTCGGACGATCCGGTCAAATACCCCTACAAACTTGCATGGATGGAGCGGCTGCGACTGCACGCCGCCAATCGCTTGTTGCTGGAAGAACCGCTGATTCTGGCGGGCGATTACAACGTCATCCCCGAGCCGCACGACTGCTTCGACCCGACAGTCTGGGCGACCGATGCACTGTTTTTGCCTCAGACACGCGCCGCTTTCCGTCGCCTTGAAGCACTCGGCCTTACCGACGCAGTGCGCACCACGACCGATGCGACAAAACTTTATACGTTCTGGGATTATCAGGCAGGCGCCTGGCAGAAGAACAATGGCATCCGTATCGACCACCTTCTGCTGTCACCCGAAGCCACCGACCGCCTGAAATCGACAACGATCGAAAAATCGACCCGCGCTTGGGAAAAACCATCCGACCACGTGTCGGTGTCAGCCGAATTCGATTTCAACTGAGCCGAAAGAGCATGGAATACTTAAGGCGTCGCAGACGCCTTATTCGACACCACGCTCGAGATTTTGCGCAAGCGACACAGCACCGCGACGATCGTTTTCCGTCGACAGCGAGAATGCATCCTCCTGCAGGCGCTGCATCCACGGGCAATCTTTCTTGCTGCAACGATCCAGCGCCGCAGTCATGAAAGCAAGGCCGCGCATGCTCTGGCCTTCATCGAAGAGAATATTGCCGAAGATTGCCATGGCACCAGCATGGCCGCTCTTGCGCGCCTGATTGAGCCATTTCTTGGCCTGCTGCACATCGGCGCGGCCACCCTCACCTGCGAGGATCATTCTGGCCAACTGGAACTGCGCTTCGGCCACACCGAATGTGGACGCGGCCTGGAAATACAGCTGACGAGCTTGCGACATGTCGGCCTTGACCGGCGTACCGGGAATGCCGTCGCGGTAATAACCAGCCAGCGAAAGCAGCGCGTTCACGAAAAATCCGGTGTCTTCCGAACCGGGCTCGACGCCCTGGCTGGCGATCTCGTTATAGATTTTGAAGGCTTCGAAATCGTTCTGCACAACGCCGTCGCCATAAGCGTACATGTTGGCAAGGGCCCAGCGCGAACCCGTATGCCCCTTTTCGGCGGCATAACGATAAGCTTCGATGGCATCCTTCTTCTGGCCGTTCTTGTAGGCCTTGAAGCCGAATTTGAAGAGATCGAAGGGACCGGATTCCTTGTTTACGCCGGCATTGATGTCGAACGCGAAAGTCGGCGCCGCCGCTGTCGATGCAAGAATGAGCCCAAGAAAAAGAGCTCGCAGAGAGCGTATATCAGTCTTCAGCATGGGTCAGACTTCTTCCGCCTCGCAAAATTCCGGACGCAGCGAAACGCCGCGCTTTTCCGGTAAAGCGGCGGCTGTACCCACTTCGGGCCCACAGTCCCATCCCATGCTCATGCCGATACTCCAATACACACTCTGGCCCCTATGCTCGGGATCGGTTCCGGTCTTCATGACCACCGCATTCCCAGGGAGCAGCATTCTCGTCCGATCGGAAGAACAATAATCATGGTTTTCGGCAAGACTGCGACCTTGAGCCGCATTAGCAAGCATGAAAACGCCACCGAAGGTCGCAGAGGCGCACAGCCCCTGATTCACTGGCATTTCTTTCGAATAACCGCCCATGTTTTCCCGACTACGAGCCCCGCCCCCGAGGTCCGCTAATTCCGTTGCGACTATCGCTGCGCTTCGTTTGTGGCGGGAAATGGACAAATTCCGCCACGAAGAAGCTGACAATGATAGTCGCAGATAGATGTTGCCAAATCGTCACATTCGATTCGACTAATCGTGACTTTCTGTCAGCAAAATATCCATAAAAAAGCCCGGCGAGAACCGGGCCTTTCTTGGCAATCAGGCGACTGAGTCCAAAACTTAGAACTTCACCTTAACCGAGGTCGAAACTGCGGCGACGAGATCGGTATCAAAGTCGTAGCTGATATCCCTGATCAACGTACCATCAATCGTCTTAGAACCTGACGAGCCGCCCGTGAGGATGCCGAGAACACCTGCAAGACGGAATTCGACGTTTTTGGTCGGCGCATAAGAAACGCCAGTACCGATGGTCCAAGTATCAGTCTGTGCGCCATATCCGTCAGCCGTGCCGCGATCCCAAGTCAGCGACACAGCACCGCTCCACTGGTCATTGAACTTGTGGCCGATACCGCCGCTGATCGTCCAGCCATCGCGATAGCCAAGATCAAGTGAAGTTGCCACACGTCCAGGACCACACAATAGCACTCCGGGCGTCGCGCACTCGAACGTGACACGCTGCAGCTGGCTCCAATCTGTCCATTTTACCGAACCGAATGCAAGCCAATCCGGTGCGATGCCTGACTGAACTTTCAATTCAAGGGAGTCAGGCATGGACTGCGAACCGTACACCGGAAGGGTCAATCCATTCACTTGGCGCAAATTGAGCGTTCCGGTAATATCGTCGAGCTTAACTTCGCTGTTATAAACGAGGCTTGCCCGCAAGGCATATTCGGGAATCTCATACGCGACACCGGCGCGCCATCCCCAACCGTCGCCTTCAAGGTCCAGACGCCCGACACCTGTCAAAGTATTTCCCGGCACTCCGGTAAAATCCTGAGCTAACCGCTCTTTGAACCCGTAGACTTCCTGATAAAAGCCACCACCAATGACGCGCAATTGCCCTGGACCAACATCAAAACGATAGGAGCAGGTCAGCGCATAGTTGCGACTATTGACTTTGGTTTCGATATTTTGGTTTGCGCCAGCCCAATTGGCACCAGGTTTCAAGTGAGCGCCCCAAGGCTGCGAATAGTCGAACATGCAGTCCGCATTCTCATATCCGGCCTTTACGCCAAGACGTGAGGTCCAGTAGCTTTCGCCATCATCTGCGAAGCTGTTTCGGCCATTAAGGTTGCCGCCGCCGCCAGGCGTTCCCGTAATAGGCGAAGGGCCTGTTCCGTTAGCGGGAAAAGCGCCCGATGTTGTATCGATGTCCCTCACATTCTTCAGCTCGCGCTGCGGTGCAACAAATGTTGTTGCTGCTTCAGCAGCGACCGAAGACGGATCGAAAAGTAGATCGATGTTATAACCGCCCCGCTCAAGGCCACCCGCAAAAGCAGGCGCCTGCACTGCCAGCAAACCGCTAGCAGCTAGAACAATCGTGGCAGTCTTTTTATTCAATGTCATGAGAACCCGCTCCTCCCAGCAAGTGATGGGAATCAGTGTGATGCAGTCACTGCCAAATAACAACTTTCCGTGACATTCGGAATGGTGCCGCAAAAGCCAAATAATTGACGTAGGTTTTTGAACACGGCCCTATTTCGACACAATTTGTGAAATTTCATTTTAACATTCAGCAAAAATCACTGCATTAGTTAGAAATATTTCACACAACCAGCAGTCTACGTGTCCTCACTGCAACAGAATGGCCTTTTCACGCCATCCCCAGATGCAAAAAGGCGCGACACACAAGCGGCACGCCTTTTCACTTAGAATCGGGGGGAACTGGAACCGAAGACTCAGTTCGCCTCATTCAGCCGTTGCAGGGCCGTCATCAGGCTGGCGCGCTGAACTTCAAGCTCGGCCAGACGCTCGCGTTCGGCCGCAACCACTTCCGGGTCAGCATTGGCAACGAATTTTTCGTTGGACAGCTTACCTTTGGCGCGAGCGATATCAACATCAACCTTTCCGAGTGTTTTTTCGATACGCGCACGCTCAGCCGCGAAATCGATCAGGCTACCAAGCGGCAAGCAAGCGGTGGCCTCAGCAACCACGACCTGCGCCGCGCCCTTCGGTGCCGTATCGGCCAGCGAGATCGCATCGACACGCGCCAGACGACGGATCGCTGCATCGTGGCGCTGCAGACGGCCCTGTGTCAGTTCACTTGCTCCGACCATAATCAAGGGTGCCGTTGCCGACGGCGGTACGTTCATTTCCGAACGGGCGGAACGCAGACCGGTGACGAGATCGACAAGCCAGTTGATTTCCGCCGCAGCCGTCGCATCCGCAAATTCCGGTGCCGACCAGTCTGTGTGGCACAGAAGATTGTCGCGGCTATCGGTATGTGCCCACAACTCTTCCGTCATGAACGGCATGAACGGATGCAGCAGCTTGTAAATCTCTTCGAGAACATAAGCGGCGCAGCCCTGCGCTTCCTTCTTGGCTGCCTCATCCTCGCCCATGAAGACAGGCTTCAGAAGCTCAAGATACCAGTCGCAGAATTGGTTCCAGACGAAACGATAAAGCGAAGATGCAGCTTCATTGAAGCGATGCGTCTCGATCGCCTCGGTAACGTCACGGATGGTGATGCCGAGTTCCGTCAGGATCCAGCGGTTGATCGTCAGCGTCGTCGCATCAGGAATGAAATGCGGATCACGCTTGACGCCGTTCATTTCGGCAAAGCGTGTAGCGTTCCACAGCTTGGTACCAAAATTGCGATAACCGGCGATACGAGCCGGATCGAGCTTCACGTCGCGTCCCTGCGCCGCCATGATGGCCAACGTGAAGCGCAGCGCGTCTGCACCGTATTCGTCGATCAGCTCCAACGGATCGATGACGTTGCCCTTCGACTTCGACATCTTCTGGCCGTTCTTGTCGCGAACCAGCGCGTGAACATAAACCGTATTGAACGGCTCGACCGCATTGCCTTCTTCATCCTTCATGAAGTGCATGCCCATCATCATCATGCGGGCAACCCAGAAGAAGATGATGTCGAAACCGGTGACGAGCGTGTTGGTCGGATAATACCGCGCCAGTTCCGGCGTCTGGTCAGGCCAGCCGAGCGTCGAGAACGGCCACAGAGCCGAGGAGAACCACGTATCGAGAACGTCTTCGTCACGCGTCAGGATCGAACCCGGCTCGTAGTTTTCGAGCTTTTCCTGAACCCAGGCCTTCCACGGGCCTTCATGGGCGAGATAATGCTGGACGGCGGCGTCGAGCGCTTCTTCTTCGGATTTTTCGACGAAGCACTGGCCATCCGGGCCATACCAGGCCGGAATCTGATGGCCCCACCAGAGCTGGCGCGAAATGCACCAGGGCTCGATGTTTTCCATCCAGTCAAAATAGGTCTTTTCCCAGTTCTTCGGAACGAAGTTGGTGCGGCCTTCGCGAACGGAAGCGATCGCCGGCTCTGCCAGCGTCTTGGCATCAGCAAACCACTGGTCGGTCAGCATCGGCTCGATGACGACGCCGGAGCGATCGCCAAACGGCTGCATGATCTTCTTTTTCTCGACGTAAGGAATGTCGTTGCCTTCGGCATCCTTGACCGTGACGGCCAGGCCTTCGGCATTGATCTTCTCGATGATCTTGGCGCGGGCGACCATGCGGTCGAGGCCACGATATTCTTCCGGAACGAGGTTGATCTCATCGACCTCGGATTCGCTCGGCAGCTCGCCGGTCTTGGTGATGGCAGCAGCCTTTGCCGCACATTCGGCATAACTTTCGCCATCGGTACGCATCGCCGCAACCGTATCCATCAAGCGATAGAGCGGAATGTGATTGCGCTTTGCGACCTGATAGTCGTTGAAATCATGCGCACCGGTGATCTTGACCGCACCCGAACCAAAATCCTTCTCCGGATATTCGTCGGTGATGATCGGGATCAGGCGACGGTGTTCCTTCGGCCCAACCGGAATTTCGCACAGCTTGCCGATAATCGGGGCATAACGCTCGTCCGACGGATGAACGGCAACCGCGCCATCGCCCAGCATGGTTTCCGGGCGGGTGGTAGCGATCGAGATGTAATCGCGTTCTTCGGAAAGCGTGACGTTGCCGTCGGCATCCTTCTCGACATAGGTGTAGGTTTCGCCGCCGGCCAGCGGGTATTTGAAGTGCCACATATGGCCGTCGACTTCCTTGGACTCGACTTCGAGATCGGAAATCGCCGTTTCGAATTTCGGATCCCAGTTGACCAGACGCTTGCCGCGATAGATCAGGCCCTGCTTGTAGAGCGTGACAAAAACCTCGAGAACGGCCTTGGAAAGCCCCTCGTCCATGGTGAAACGTTCGCGCGACCAATCGCAGGAGGCGCCGAGACGCTTCAACTGATTGAAGATCAGGCCGCCCGATTCTTCCTTCCACTCCCAGACCTTGTCGATAAAGGCCTCGCGGCCCATCTCGCGGCGGCTCGGCTGCTTCTCAGCGGCCAGCTTGCGCTCGACAACCATCTGCGTAGCGATACCGGCATGGTCCATGCCCGGTTGCCAGAGCACGTCCTTGCCGCGCATGCGCTCGAAGCGGACCATGATGTCCTGCAGCGTATTGTTGAGCGCGTGGCCCATATGCAGCGAACCGGTAACGTTCGGCGGCGGAATCACGATTGTGAAGGTTTCCGCGCCCGGCTTGGCATTGGCGCCGGCACGGAAAGCATTGGCTTCGTCCCAGGCGGATGCGATTTTCGGTTCGACGGCGGCGGAATCAAAGGTCTTATCGAGCATTTCCTGACCCGTTTTTCTTTTATGAATGAGATGGTGGGTTGTTATGTATGTGGGGCGGGTGAAGTCAATAAAAAAGCCGCCCCGTCGCCGGAGCGGCCATTATAATGGCATCGACAGCGGCGATCAGCGACGCGGACCGCGGGCCACGCGTTCGATTTCCTCACGCACCAGCCGCTCGACAAGCGTCGGCAGGTTGTCGTCCAGCCACTCCTGCAGCATCGGGCGCAGCATGTCCTGTGCAATCTCTTCGACCGACTGCTGATTGAAACCATCAAGCATATCGGCCAGTTCGCCAAACGAACGGGCAACCTGCGCACCAGCTTCGGCAGACATCAGCGATGCAGCAGCTTCGATCTTGGCCGGCAGCGTATCCGCCTTCTGCTCGGCAGCGGGTTCGGCAATCTTCACTTCCGGCTGAACGTCAACAGCGACAGGCTCGACCACCGGAGCGGCAGGGCGAGCCTCCTCTTGGGCTGCCTCAACGAGGCGCGGCATCGCCTTCGGCTCGTCAACACTTCGGTTGGGATCGAAACCAGCGATACCCAGTTCGGGAATCGGCGGCAGAACCGGGCGCGGCAAAGGCTGCGGCGCAGCAGATGCAACAGGACGCGGCGGCACGGGCTCAACAGTTTCGGACGGCATTTCCGGCGCACGGCCCGACGCAGCGCGAACACGCGCGGCAACATCCGCCAGAGAAAGAGAGCGTTCCGGCACGGCGGCAGCAGTAGCGGCAGGTTGAGCGGAAAAATCAGGCGCCCGGCTGAGTGGCGAGGTTTCGCGCGACGAGGGCGCACCTGCGTCATTGGCAGCCATTTCCGGCGCAAACGCCAGATCGCTCGCCTCATCGGAAACACGATCGTCTTCGCTATAATCGTCAAATTCGCTGCGCGCGGCACTGTCCGCAACCGGCTCGTTGCTTTCGATGATCCGGCGGATAGACGCCAGGATCTCTTCCATGGAGGGTTCACGCGCTACGCTTGGCTGAGCCATACTCTTCCCCGATCTGACGGTTCATGGATCCGGAACCTCAGGATACGCGAGGACGAATCGCCGGCATTTTAACGGGAAAGCCCGCCTAGAGACAATCGAAGGCGGGCTCATCATGCTGCGCATGCACAGATTTGTTCAGCGCATTTGCGCCGGCATTGCTTCAGAAAACGAATTCTTTCGCCTTGGTGAAGCCCGGCAATGCAGGAATGGAGGAATTGAATTGCGGGGTTGCCGAAACGCCACCGCTTTCCTTGGTGAACAGGGTCGCGAATGCCGCAGTGCCGTGGCCGACAACGGCAATCAGACGTCCGCCGTCCCGCAGCTGATCGAACAGCGTGGCCGGAACTTCTTCGACAGCACCGCTGATGAAGATGATGTCGTAAGGCGCTTCATCCGAATAGCCCTTCGCCATATCGCCTGTGGCAACGACCACATTATCGTACCCTGCGAGCGTCGTTTTGGCCTGTTCAGCCAGCGTTGCGTCGCTATCGATGGTGGCCACACCGCCTGCCAGATGCGAAAGCAGGGCTGCGGTATAGCCGGTGCAACAGCCGATCTCGAGCACGGCGTCGTCGCGCGTGATCGTAGCCATCTGCAGAAGCTTGGCAAGCGGCGAGGCAGCAACAATGTAACGGCCGGGCGCGACTTCGATATCGTTGTCGATATAGGCCAGCGGCTTGACGGCATCCGGCACGAAGGCTTCGCGCGGAACGGCGAGAAACGCCTTGAGAACCGAGTAAGATGTCACATCGGTCGTACGGATCTGGTTATCCACCATGGTGATCCGCGCTTTTTCGTAATCGGTCATGCTTCTGCGCCTCTTAAAAGCGGTCCAACTGTTCCCCGTATTACTGAGGGCGCAACCGGCTTTCAAGTCATGCCGCGCGGCGATTGATGAAAACAGCAGTAGCAATTCGCAAAACCGACCGTGGACATTCATGACATTTGCAAAAATGCACCTCGGTTTCGCACAGGCTGTCGAACGGCTGACACGAAAAATCGGCAAACTTGTCCATCAGCCTATTGCACGCATCATGGATTCGTTCTAAACGCCCGTCACCGCAAGCTGAATACCCCGGATGGCCTCGTGGCGGAGTGGTGACGCAGAGGACTGCAAATCCTTGCACCCGAGTTCGATTCTCGGCGAGGCCTCCATCCTTCCTTTTCAAAAACAATAAATGATTGCAAAACCTCATGACCTTGTGAGGGGCGGCAATTTCCTGCTTCAAATCCGGTCCTGAGTGCGCCGCATTTTGGCGATCATCGTTCCAAGCATCGTGTGCAGATTTCTCGCAGTGGCGAGATCAAACCTCAAGCGCGCTACAACGTCCACTGTTGGGGAAC
>Ga0075364_10001917_pt1 | contig 11580 bp, 12 predicted proteins | sample EndMetdeltDD1764_FD_71517 | JGI IMG/M metagenome (GOLD analysis project Ga0075364, IMG submission 71517) | Populus endosphere microbial communities from Tennessee, USA - Endosphere MetaG P. deltoides DD176-4 | ecosystem: Host-associated > Plants > Roots > Endosphere | place: USA: Tennessee... | reverse complement strand
TCGCTGGTTGTCGCTTATGGGGTAGGGCATCTGGTTCCGGCTATCGCCACCTATGCCTTCATTCTTGCCATGCTGGTCGGTCTTTTGCCGATTGCGCGCCGAGCCTTCATGGCGGCACGTTTCGGCACGCCGTTTTCCATCGAAATGCTGATGACGATTGCCGCTGTCGGCGCGCTTGTCATCGATGCCACAGAAGAGGCGGCGGCGGTTGTTTTCCTGTTCCTTGTCGGTGAATTGCTGGAAGGCGTTGCCGCAGGCCGCGCACGCGACAGCATTCGTTCACTCACCGCGCTGGTGCCGAAGACGGCTTTGCTTGAAGAGGGCGGAAAGACCCGCGAGGTGCCGGCGGAAACCCTCACTGTCGGCTCGATCATTCTTGTGCGTCCGGGCGACAGGGTGCCGGCCGATGGTATTATCGTGGATGGCGAAAGCGCTATCGATGAGGCGCCGGTGACCGGAGAAAGCGTGCCGGTTGAAAAGGGTGTCGATGCGCCCGTTTATGCGGGCACGATCAATGGTGATTCGGCGCTGCGTGTGCGGGTGACGGCGGCGGCCGAAGACAATACGATTGCCCGCGTGGTGCGTATGGTCGAGGAAGCGCAGGAAAAGAAGGCCCCGACCGAGCGTTTTATCGATCGGTTCTCCCGTTATTATACGCCGGGCGTCGTTCTGGTCGCCGCTTTCGTGGCCATCCTGCCGCCAATTTTTGTCGGGGGCGACTGGAACGAATGGATCTATAAAGGTCTGGCGATCCTTCTGATCGGTTGCCCATGCGCGCTGGTCATCTCGACGCCGGCTGCCATTGCTGCCGCTCTTTCCGCCGGTGCCCGTCGTGGGCTGCTGATGAAGGGCGGGGCCGTTCTTGAAGGGCTTGGCAAGCTCACCGCCGTCGCCTTCGACAAGACGGGAACGCTGACCGCCGGAAAACCTGTCGTCACCGATATCCTGCCATTTGGCCGTGGTCGCGAAGATGTTCTCCGTTACGCAGCCTCGCTGGAAACCGGATCGAGCCATCCGCTGGCTTTGGCAATCCTGGAAAAAGCGACTGAAGACGTTATCGAACTTCTATCCACGCAGGCTGCCAAGGCTCTCGGCGGCAAGGGCGTGACCGCTTCGATTAATGGTGTGGACGTGTTTCTCGGTTCGCCCAAGGCAGCAGCAGAACGTATCGCTTTGTCGGAAGAACATCTTCGTTCGATCATAGCGCTGAACGATGCCGGCAAGACTGTTTCGGTTCTGATTATCGGCGACGCACTGGCGGGAGCCATCGCCATGCGTGACGAACCGCGCGCCGATGCCGTCGCAGGTCTGATAACGCTGACCGATAGCGGTATCAAAACAGTGATGCTGACCGGCGACAATGCGCGCACGGCAATGGCAATCGGTGCTCAGCTTGGTATCGAGGTGCGTGCGGACCTTTTGCCTGAGGACAAGCAGCGCATTGTCGGCGAGCTGAAAAGCCAAGGTTTTGTCGTTGGCAAGATCGGTGACGGCATCAACGACGCACCGGCGCTGGCAGCCGCGGATATCGGCATTGCCATGGGCGGCGGCACGGATGTGGCGCTGGAAACGGCGGATGCCGCCGTGCTGCACGGGCGCGTTGGCGATGTGGCGCTGATGATCGATCTTTCCAAACGCACCATGCGCAACATTTTTCAGAACATCACCATCGCGCTTGGCTTGAAGGCAGTGTTTCTGGTGACGACCATTATCGGCGTGACGGGGCTATGGCCCGCAATTCTCGCGGATACGGGCGCAACGGTTCTCGTGACCATCAACGCGCTGCGGCTGTTGCGGCCGATCCGCTAACGCGCGAGACAGTCGGTATTCCATTCTGCATGTGCCGTTTCCAACCGTGGGAACGGCACATTTTTTTTCTGGTTCATTCATGATCCGCTGCGCAAAGATCATGATTGGCGAGCGCCTGGATGACATAACAATCGCGCACCTGATTGCTGTGGCAATGCGAGGAAATGCGTTCCAGTTCTGCCTCGAGCTTCTTCAACCGGGCAATTTTTTCGCGAACCGTTGCCAACTGCTCGGCGGCGATTCGGTCGGCCTGGGCGCAGGGTTTTTCTGGATGGTCGCTGAGTTCGATCAGTTCGCGAATGGCATCGATCGTCAGTCCGAGTTCACGGGCATGCTTGATGAACGACAACCGCTCGCGCTCGCCTTTCGAATAACGGCGCTGATTGCCTTCCGAGCGTTCGCTATGAGAGAGGAGGCCCGCCTGCTCGTAATAGCGGATCGTGGGCACCTTGACGCCGGTCTTTTTGGACAAGTCGCCAATCGTCAACATAAGTCGCCTCCACTGCGTCGGGTTCTCGAGAACCGTGCTTGACTTCAAGGGTAAGTCGGTCCATTCAGCAATTGTTCTAATGGAGTTTTATGGCCGGCGGAACAACGGAATTCACCGGGAGCGGGCGGATAAACGAACGCTTCCAGACATCAATATGGGTTGCGGTGTCGCCCGTTTCGATAGCTGTGTCCGGGCTTGATGTTGAGGCTTTGGACGGCGATTGTCGATACTGGTTTCATGTCCATATGGGGAGCTGAGCATGTCCGCCAAGATCTATCGTCCGGCCAAGACCGCCATGCAGTCCGGCAAGGCGAAGACGCATCTGTGGTTTCTTGAGTTCGATCAGGAAGAGCCGCGCCGGATCGATCCGATCCTCGGCTACACGTCCTCGGGCGACATGAAGCAGCAGCTCAAGCTGACCTTCGACACACTCGAGCAGGCTTGCGCCTATGCAGAGCGCAACGGCATCGAATACCGTGTCATTCAACCGAAAGAACCGACACGTCAGGTCGTATCCTATACCGACAATTTCCGCTTCAGCCGCACGACGCCCTGGACACACTGATCCGCGTCGATCGGAGACGGCCCCTTAGCTCAACTGGATAGAGCAGCTGCCTTCTAAGCAGCAGGTCGTAGGTTCGAGTCCTACAGGGGTCGCCATAAGCCTTTGAAATACAACATCAAATAAAAATTCTGGAGATAGGCCTTCCGGCTTTATAGCAGCTATTTTGATTCCGGGAGCCGCCACCGGTGCTTCTGCCAAAATGGCTCCAAGGGTTGACCTAAATCCGTATGTCCTGTCTAACCGGGTTAACAGTCGTCAAAGGCAGTTTACTCCGACCGTCAGGATCATTTTGCCCCACCGTGTATTGAGATGGCTTCAGCCACCGGATGGAGAAAAGTGGATCGGGTTCCATGAAGGGCTTGAGGTAGCACTCGTGTGGCCCGAAGGCATGCGCGGAAATCATCTTGCTGCCTGGCGCTGGCAGTTGATCGCCCGTAAGGCGTCAGGGCGTGTCGATGGCACCGAAAATGAGGTGCGGGACCGATTGGCCGCACAGAGCGCTGCAGAAAACGAATATTTCGAGCGCCATTAGCATTGGTTTTGCTCGCTATTTAACTCCTCGAATATCACTTCAGCGACCACTCTTGACATTTCTCGATTGTTGTCGGAACATAAGGAGAACAAACTGTTCCGATGCGGGAGAATGCCATGCATGCAGAGCGTACCGTCAAATCCACCGCAGTGATCGATCGCGCATTGGCCGCCGTCGAAAAGTCGCGGGAACGTCGTGAGCGCTGGGAGCGTGAGAAGAAGGACCGCTTTGAGCGGATCCAGATCGCCAATATCCGCCAGCCAGTCGCTGTGACCAAATCGGGGCGGCAACTCAGCCTTCGTCTGGACGGCTAATCCGTCGTCCTCGATGATGGAGCGGAAGTTTTTATGTCGAGGTGTCAGTGGTGAACCACGATGGGTTTCTTGTGGCCTTCGTCGTCATGCTCCAGCCGGTTGACGGCATCGGTCAGCACTTCTGAAACGTCGTCGCCTTCAAGTTCGAAGGTTTCATGGCTGCTGTTCCGATGATGACCGCTCAGCAGTTTTTTGCTTTGCTCATCGTCGAGCTCGGCATGATCGAAAACAACGCCGACATAACGTGTGGCTTCACCTTCGATATTGCGAAAACAGCGGCCTATGCCCACGACATGTACAATGCTGCCATCCGGCCGGGCGACATGATAATCCTGGAAGCAGGAGCCTCCTGTGGAGATGGCGTGATGCAGCGTTTTTGCGACGCTGCGACGATCGCCTTCCCAAACGGCGGCGAGATAAGTCTCGATGGGAAGTCCGGTGCGCACATCCTGAGGGTCTAATCCAAAGATATCGGCAAAATGCTCGTCGGCGCACAGAAGATTGGTGTCAACATTCCAATTGAACACACCGGCATCGTCAGAGGATAACGCAAAGATGCTTGTTTCTGGTTCGCTCATGGGCAAGCCTCGCCGGCAGATACTTGGAGATTATTCCTCAATGCGGAAATGGCAAGCGCTATACGCAATGGCGCTGTCCTGTGTTGTGGATGCAGGTCGCAATTGATCATTTTGTGATTCGATATATTGCAGTGCGGCCGGATACACGCGCCGACTGGATTTTATCTCCGCGTTTCGGGCGATTTCGGGCCGGATCGCTTGGTGCACTGCGGCAAATATGTCGCGGTGTGGATATTGGTGGCCTCTCAAAATCTCGTTCATGTTGCATTCAGACTTTATAAAAGTCGCATTCTTTTGTATTCTTATATGCGTTGCAGCTACCATATGATGGTGGCGGACAGCCACGTCTGGGGCGTGGTTTGAAAGCTGAAAAGCACCATTAAATCGTAATCGATTTTGTTTTCGGGCAGCATTGTTGCTCCGGAACTTCGTCAGCAAAGGGCAGGGCCGTTGGGCCCATCTATGCCCCGAGCAGGCCCGAGCTGCGTCGAAGCGCATCAGGAACGGATGCGCGCGCACAGATCCAAGCCTCGATGAGGATTGCATGGCAAAGTTTATTTCACGGACGGGCGCCGTATGTGCGTCCATATTTATGATATTGTCGGTCGCGCCTGCTCGTGCGGATGAACGACCGCTGATCTGGGCCCCGGTCAAAAATTCCAACACGAGTTATGCCGTCAAACTGGGTGTTCGCTTGCCCAGTGAATTTCAGCCGGAAGCCGGGATCAATGTCGGTCTCAATTCGCAAAAAGGCGCGGTTGTGAACACCCCGGTTAAGTTCTGGGGCAAGGTGACAGCCTCCAGCATCCAGACCCCGGCCTATAAATTGAACCGGGACATCCGTATCAATCTCGATGCGGTGACCGGCAGCGCCTGCGCGGGCGTAATTATGTCGGAAAAAAGCATTGCCACTGAGGCGCTCGATGTCGAAGTCAATCGACAATATGACGTGCGTTATGATGCCGCCAGGGCGAGTTTTGTCAGTGAGGCCAGCCAGTCGGTGAAAATCTCACGAGCCGCTACGGGAACGGCGGTCATCCTGCGCGCCAAGGCGCTCGATACGTTCAGAGAAATCGGCGCGGGCATTTCCGTCGAGCAAAAGATCAGCGAACGCCTGTCGTTCAATGGCAGTATCGAGCAGACGACGGCGGCAGCCGAACCGACCAGCAATATTGGCGCGCGTTACACATTCAAATGGTAGCGCGATAGATCTGTCATCGCTGGTGCCATGAATACAGAAGGGGCGGCCCGAAAGCCGCCCCTATGAATGGTGTACGCCTTGATCCTAAAGCGCATCGCGATCTTTCAGATTCGCTCATTGCGCTTTAGCTATTTGTTTTTGCTCATGTCTTTATCCCGAAACCGGGGACCACTTTCGGGAGACATGCTTTAGTGCAGGATCTGGCTGAGAAACAGCCTTGTACGCTCGTGCTGCGGATTGTCGAAGAATTCCTGCGGGGAATTCTGTTCGACGATCTGGCCCTGGTCCATGAAGATCACGCGGTTGGCCACCTGACGGGCAAAGCCCATTTCATGGGTGACGCAGAGCATGGTCATGCCTTCTTCGGCAAGGCTCACCATGGTGTCGAGCACTTCCTTGACCATTTCCGGATCGAGCGCCGAAGTCGGTTCATCGAACAGCATGATCTTCGGTTTCATGCAGAGCGATCGGGCAATCGCCACGCGCTGCTGCTGGCCGCCGGAGAGCTGGCCCGGATATTTGTGGGCCTGTTCCGGGATCTTGACGCGTTTGAGGTAGTGCATCGCCACTTCCTCGGCTTCCTTCTTGGGCATTTTTCGAACCCAGATCGGCGCAAGCGTGCAGTTTTCCAGGATCGTCAGATGCGGAAAGAGGTTGAAGTGCTGGAACACCATGCCGACTTCACGGCGCACCTCATCGATCTTTTTGAGATCGTTGGTGAGCTCGATATTGTCGACCATGATGCTGCCGGACTGATGTTCCTCCAGGCGATTGATACAGCGGATCATCGTCGACTTGCCGGAGCCCGAAGGTCCGGCGATGACGATGCGTTCGCCCTTCATCACCTTGAGATTGATATCGCGCAGAACGTGGAAATCGCCGTACCACTTGTTCATGCCGACGATTTCGACAGCGGTGTCCGTGGTGGAAACGGTCATTTTGGGTTGGGCGTCAGCCATGTTTTTCCCCTTATTATCGTTTGTGGCCGGTATCGAGGTGCCGTTCCATGAAGGCGGAATAGCGCGACATGCCGAAGCAGAAGATCCAGTAGACGATCGCGGCGAAGACGAGACCGGTCAGTGGCGTCATCGGCGTGATCCAGGTTGTGTCGGTGAAGTTCAGGCGGATGATGTTGAGGAGATCGAACATGCCGATGATCGACACCAGCGAGGTATCCTTGAACAGTCCGATGAACGTGTTGACGATGCCCGGAATGACCACCTTGATCGCCTGCGGCAGAATGATCAGCCGCATTTTTTGCCAATAGCTGAGACCCAGCGAATCGGCGCCTTCGCTCTGTCCCTTAGGAATGGCCTGCAGGCCACCGCGAATGACTTCCGCCATATAGGCAGAGGCAAACAGAGATACCCCTACGAGCGCGCGTAGAAAGTTGTCGATTGTCCAGCCGGTCGGCAGGAAAAGCGGCAACATCACGTTGGCCATGAACAAGACCATGACCAGCGGCACACCACGGATGATCTCGATGAACAGGACGCAGAAGGTTTTTACGACCGGCATGTGTGAGCGCCGCCCCAGTGCCAGCAGGATGCCGACCGGGAAGGACACTGCGATACCGACGAAGGACAGGATCAGCGTCACCATCATGCCGCCCCAGAGCGGGGTATCGACACGGGCCAGCCCGAAATATCCACCATGCAGCAGGAAGAAGGCAACAACAGGCAAAACGACGAACAGCAGAACTGCGTTGACGACCTTGTGCGGCAGTTTGGGGATCATCAGCGGTACAAGCAGCAGGACGAACATGATCCCGACGAGGATGACGCGCCAGCGTTCATCGAGCGGATAACGGCCGAAGATGAATTGCTGGAAGCGATCCTGAACGAAAGCCCAGCATGCGCCTTTCCAGCCATCCGGCTGAATGCCGCCCTGGACAATGGTCGCACAGACGGAACGGTCCGAGCCGACCCAGCTCGCCTGAACGATCAGCCAGTTGAAAATGGTGGGCAGGGTGAACGCCAGAAGCGCCAGCGCCAGAACGGTGAGGACGACATCTTTCGGTGTGGCCAAAAGATTGGCGCGCAGCCAGCCGGCAACATTGCTATTGCTGACCGGTGGCGGTTCGGCGGCAATCATCTCGCCGCGCACGTAGGAGAGTTTGGTGTTGTCAGCCATCGCTTATCTCTCCACCAATGCCATTTTGGCGTTGAACCAATTCATGAACAACGACGTGACGATGCTGATGGTCAGATAGATGGTCAGCATGATCGAGATCATCTCGACGGCCTGACCGGTCTGGTTCAGCGACGTGCTGCCGGTGGAGAACAGTTCGGGAAAGCCGATTGCCACACCCAGAGACGAGTTTTTCGTCAGGTTGAGATACTGGCTGGTCAGCGGTGGAATGATGATGCGAAATGCCTGCGGCACGATGACGAGCTGTGTCGTCTTGTTCGGTTGCAGGCCAAGCGCTGCTGCTGCTTCCGTCTGCCCCTTGCCGACACCCTTGATGCCTGCACGGATGATTTCGGCGATGAAGGCCGCCGTGTAGAGCGAAAGAGCGAGATAAAGGGCGACGAATTCGGGACGGATGGTGCCGCCGCCGGACAGGTTGAAGCGTCCTTCGACCGGATAATCGAAGGTAAGCGGCGAGCCCATGGCGATGAAAACGATCAGCGGCAGGGCGATGATGATGGCGGCCGCGATCCAGCCGGTCGGCAATTGTTTGCCGGTGCGCATCTGGCGTTTTTTCTGCCAGAAACCGAAGGCGATGGCGGCGATGACCGCGATCACGAAGGCGACAGGTATCATCGACGCTCCTTCACCCCAGATAGGGTAGGGGAAGGTCAGTCCGCGGTTGCTGAGGAAGGTAGATAGCGGCCCCTGGATGGCATCGCGCGGTTGCGGCAGGATCGCGAGAACGCCGGAATACCAGAAGAAGATGACCAGCAGCGGCGGAATGTTGCGGAACACTTCCACATAGACCGTGCAAAGCTTGGCGATCAGCCAGTTTTTCGAAAGACGCCCGATGCCGATGATGAAGCCGACAATGGTGGCAGTGATGATGCCGGTGACGGCAATCAGTAGGGTGTTGAGAAAACCGACCAGAATGGCGCGGCCATAGGTCGAATCACTGGAATAGGCGATCAGCGACTGGCCGATATCGAAACCGGAGCGGCCGTTCAGGAAGCCGTAGCCCGAAGCCGTATTCGAGCGGGCTAGGTTGGTGCTGACATTGTGGGCGATCCACATGACAGAAACGACGATGACGACCACGGTTGCCACCTGGAAGAAGATGCTGCGAACCTTCGGGTCGTAAATAAGTGATGTGGTTCCCCGCTTGGGCGGGGGCGCAGTTACGGCTTTATCCGTCATGCTTTGCCAATCCCCTGCGGCCTCTTATGGGCCTTTTGTTTGTTTTTATTGTTGTTTTTATGAATTCAGGAAGAAAAGTCCGCAAGGGGCGGGGCCGCCTTGCGGACTCTTTAAGTCGTGCGGTTAGCGAACCGGCGGTGCGTACTGCAGGCCGCCCTTGCTCCACAGAGCATTAAGGCCGCGAGCAATCTTCAGCGGGCTGCCTTCGCCGATGTTGCGTTCAAAAACTTCACCGTAATTGCCGACGCCCTTGATGACGTTGTAGGCCCAGTCATTGGTCAGGCCCAGATCGGTACCGATCTTGGTGTCGGCTTCGGTGCCGAGGAAACGCTTGATGTCCGGGTTCGTCGAGCTCTTGAACTCATCGATATTGGCCTGGGTGATGCCGAATTCTTCGGCCTGTACCAGTGCGTAACCAACCCAGCTTACGACGTCGAGCCACTTGTCATCGCCCTGACGGACGGCCGGTGCCAGCGGCTCCTTGGAGATGATTTCAGGCAGAATGACATGATCGTCCGGGTTGGACAGCGCCAGACGTGTTGCATACAGACCCGACTGGTCGGTCGTGTAAACGTCACAACGGCCTGCCTGATAGGCAGCGTTCACTTCTTCGAGCTTTTCGAAGACAACCGGGTTGTACTGCAGGTTGTTGGCACGGAAGTAGTCGGCAAGGTTGAGTTCGGTCGTGGTGCCGGACTGAACGCAAACGGCTGCGCCGGAGAGTTCGGAAGCCGACTTCACGTTCAGCGACTTCGGAACCATGAAGCCCTGGCCGTCGTAATAGTTGACGTAACGGAAGTTGAAGCCGAGCGCGGTGTCGCGGCTGATGGTCCAGGTGGTGTTACGGGCAAGGATATCGACTTCACCCGACTGCAGTGCCGTGAAGCGGCTCTGCGCGGTGGTCGGTGTGTATTTTACCTTGCTGGCATCGTTGAAGATTGCGGCTGCAACGGCGCGGCAATAATCAACGTCGAAACCCTTCCAGGCGCCGGATGCATCCGGCTGTGCAAAGCCGGCGAGACCCGTATTGACGCCGCACTGAAGAAAACCCTTGGCCTTCACGTCATCGAGCGTGCCGGCGGATGCCGCCGAGCTGATGCCCAGGACTGCTGCGCCAATTGCAGCTGACAGAAGCGTCTTTTTCATTTTCCCAACCTTATCTTTTATTGTGACGGATATCAGCTGGCCGGTAAGCATTAAGGCCTTCGGCCATGCTGCTCGCAATGCCTCCCAGAGCGAGCGATGCCTATCACAGTCGCAAATGCAGTCATGGTCAAGATGTCACTGCCTAATTCCTGCCTCAAACCGTGAGAAATACGAAAATATGCATGACGGATGGGCAAAAGCTCAATAACTAATCGATGGTTGCGCAAGCGCTAAGCTGCGGTAAGGCCGATATTTTCTCATGTTTGACTATGGCTTGACCCCTTGGCCACGTCTCTGCCAAAGATTGCGTCAAATCTTTGAAAGAAGGCCGTGAGCAGGATATGACAAAAGACACTTTTTTAGACAATGCTGGACCAAATACCCGGCTGGCGCATGTCGGATACAATCCCCGCGATTATCACGGTTTCGTCAATCCACCGGTCGTGCATGCCTCGACGGTGCTGTTTCCCGATAGCGGCTCGATGGAGCGGCGCGAGCAGAAATATACCTATGGCACTCGCGGTACGACGACGACGGATGCGCTTTGCGATGCGCTGAATGCACTGGAAGGTTCTGCAGGCACGGTGCTGGTGCCCTCCGGTCTGGCAGCGATCAGCATTCCATTCCTGGCTTACCTCTCTGCCGGTGACCACGCGCTCATCGTTGATTCGGTCTATGAGCCGTGCCGTCATTTCTGCAATACGATGCTGACGCGCCTCGGCGTCGAGGTGGAATATTACGATCCTGAAATCGGTGCCGGCATCGAAGCATTGATCCGGCCGAACACGAAGCTGGTGCATACGGAAGCGCCGGGCTCGAACACGATGGAAATGCAGGATATCCGCGCCATCAGCGATGCCGCGCACAAGCATGACTGCGTTGTGACCATGGACAATACCTGGGCAACGCCGCTTTATTTCCGCCCGCTGGATTTTGGTGCCGACGTGTCGATCCACGCGACGACCAAATATCCGTCCGGTCATTCCGATATCGTCATGGGATCGGTTTCGGCGAATGCAAAATTTTGGCCCAAGCTTCTGGACGCGCATGGCGCCATGGGCATTTGCGGCGCGCCGGACGATTCCTACCAGATTCTGCGAGGCCTGCGCACGATGGGTGTGCGTTTGGATCACCACCAGAAAAGTGCGCTGGAAATCGCACGCTGGCTGGAAAGCCGCGACGATGTCGCAAAAGTGCTGCATCCGGCTTTGCCGAGTTTTCCGGGCCACGAAATCTGGAAGCGCGATTTCAAGGGGGCGAGCGGTGTGTTTTCCTTCGTGCTGAAGGTTGAGGAGCACGCAGAGTTCAAGAAGCGCTCTCACGCTTTCCTTGATACGCTGAAACTTTTCGGTCTGGGTTATTCCTGGGGCGGTTACGAAAGTCTCGCGGTTCCGGTGAACCTGTCCGACCGCACCATCCGCAAGGCGCCGAGCGAAGGCCCGGTTATTCGCTTGCAGATTGGTCTGGAAGACGTCGCCGATATCAAGCGCGACCTCGAAGCCGGCTTCGCAGCAGCCGCCGCCGTGAAGTGATCACGGATCGGCTGCGTTGAAGCCGTAGAGCCAGTCAAGGTCCGCCGCAAGCGATTGCGGCGACCGCATCGACAGGACGATAT
>Ga0075364_10001916_pt1 | contig 11582 bp, 9 predicted proteins | sample EndMetdeltDD1764_FD_71517 | JGI IMG/M metagenome (GOLD analysis project Ga0075364, IMG submission 71517) | Populus endosphere microbial communities from Tennessee, USA - Endosphere MetaG P. deltoides DD176-4 | ecosystem: Host-associated > Plants > Roots > Endosphere | place: USA: Tennessee... | reverse complement strand
CCGCCGCCGCCACCCCCACCGGTCGCCGAGGTGATCGATTCGCTGCGCGCGTCGGCGGAGAGCGCCAGTCGCCTGCTCGCCACGTCGTCGGGCTACCGGGCGGGTTTGCTGGCCTCCATCGCGGCCTCCTGCACCGCTTCCGCCACGGTTGCGCTGGTACCCGGGGGGCCGTCGATATGACCCAACCGACTCCCGGGGCGAGGCCGAAACAGTCTCCCACCGGCAAGGACGCTGACATCGCGGCGCTGGGCGACGCGCTGGCGGTCGAACACGCGACCGTTTACGGCTACGGCATCGTGTCCGCGATGTCGCCGCCGAGCGTCAACGACCTGGTCGTGGAGGCACTGAACCAGCACCGCCAACGCCGCGACGACGTCATCGCGATGCTGGCGGCCCGCAAGGTCACCGCGCCCGCCGCCGCGGCCGGCTACCAGTTGCCCTCGCCGGTCGGCAGCCCGGCCGATGCGGCGCGGCTGGCCGCCCGGATGGAGAACGACGGCGCGACGGCCTGGCGCGCGGTCGTCGAGCACGCCGACACGGCGGATGACCGCGCGTTCGCCTCGACGGCCCTGACCCAGAGCGCCGTCATGGCCGCCCGCTGGAACAAGGTGCTGGGTGGCTGGCCCATCACCACGTCGTTCCCGGGTGGCAACGAGTAGTCAGCGGCTGATGCCCGCCACGATGTCGGTGGTGAGCGATTCGCCGACCGGCACCTCAGCGGTCTGTCCGGTGAAACGGTTGCGGAGTTCGACCTTGCCGTCCGCCCAGCCGCGACCCACCACGACGATCCAGGGCATGCCGAGCAGCTCGGCGTCCTTGAACTTGACCCCGGGAGACGCCTGGCGGTCGTCGAGCAGCACCTCGACGCCCACCTTGTCCAGGTCAGCGGCCAGCTTGAGGGCCCCCAAGCGCGCGTCGGCGTCCTTGTTGGCGATGACCAGGTGGAGATCGAACGGCGCGATCGACGACGGCCAGCGCAGGCCCAGCTCGTCATGCTGCTGCTCGGCGACGACGGCGACCAGCCGCGACACCCCGACGCCGTAGGAGCCCATGGTGAGGCGCACCGGCCTGCCGTCCTCGCCGAGCACGTCGGCGGTGAAGGCATCGGTGTACTTGCGGCCGAGCTGGAAGATGTGGCCGATCTCGATGCCGCGGGCCATCACCAACGGACCGGCGCCATCCGGGGACGGGTCGCCTTCGCGCACCTCGGCGGCCTCGATGGTGCCGTCGGCGGTGAAGTCGCGGCCGGCGACCAGGCCGACCACGTGCCGACCGGGTTCGTCGGCCCCGGTAATCCAGCTGGTGCCGTCGACGATCCGTGGGTCGACCAGATAGCGAACCTCGTTGTCCCGCAACGCCTTCGGCCCGATATAGCCCTTCACCAGAAACGGGTACTTGGCGAAGTCGTCGTCGCCGAGCAACGCGTAGTCGGCAGGCTCGAGCGCCGCGGCCAGCCGCTTTTCGTCGACCTCGCGGTCGCCGGGCACCCCGACGCCCAGCAGCTCCCACTCGCCGCCCGGCTGGCGGACCTTGACCATGACGTTCTTCAGGGTGTCGGCGGCGGTCACCGTGCGGCCCAGGTCGGCGTCGTTCGCCCAGGCCACCAGGCTGGCGATGGTTGGCGTGTCGCCGGTGTCGTGGACGACCGCCTCGGGCAGCCCGGCAACGATTGGCAGCGTCTCGGGGCGTGAGGTCACGACCGCCTCGACGTTGGCCGCGTAACCCGACTCGAGGCACCGCACGAAGGTGTCCTCGCCGATCGGGCTCTCGGCCAAGAACTCTTCCGAAGCGCTGCCGCCCATCGCGCCGGACACCGCGGAGACGACCACGTAACGCACCTGCAGCCGGCCGAAGATCCGCTGGTAGGCCTCGCGGTGCGCGTGGTAGGCGGCCTTGAGCCCGGCGTCGTCGACGTCGAAGGAGTAGGAGTCCTTCATGACGAACTCCCGGACCCGCAGGATGCCGGCGCGCGGGCGGGCCTCGTCGCGGTACTTGTTCTGGATTTGGTAGAGCACCAGCGGGAAGTCCTTGTAGGAGCTGTATTCGCCCTTGACGGTGAGGGTGAAGAGTTCCTCATGCGTCGGGCCCAGCAGGTAGTCGTTGCCGCGGCGGTCCTTGAGCCGAAACACGCTGTCGCCGTATTCGGTCCAGCGGTTCGTCGTCTCGTAGGGCGCGCGCGGCAGCAGTGCGGGGAACAGGATCTCCTGCCCGCCGATCGCGTTCATCTCCTCACGGACGACACGTTCGATGTTGCGCAGCACCTTGAGGCCGAGCGGCAACCAGCTGTACAGCCCGGGCGCGACGGGCCGGACGTATCCGGCGCGGATCAGCAGCTTGTGGCTGGCGACTTCGGCGTCGGCGGGATCGTCGCGCAGGGTGCGCAGGAACAGCTCGGACATCCGGGTGATCACAGCGGGCCAGCCTAATGGCGAGGGAGAGCGCGTCGGTTAGCCGGGCAATGCACAGAGTGCGCGGGGGCTACAGCTCCCCGGCGTCCATCGCTTCCTTGACTTCCTGCGCATGGGCGACCTGCTCCGGGGTGTACCGGATGAACAGCGCCGCGGCGCCCACGATGACGGCCGCTCCGGCCACCCACAGCAGGCCGTAGGTGTAGCCATGGTCGAGCGCGTTCAACTGAGCGTCGTTCATGAACTTCACCGGGCCGGTGGTGCCGCCCAGGTACAGCGTGCGCGAGGTGATCACGGCCTGGATGACGGCCAGCACCAGCGGCCCGCCCAGGCTCTGCAGCATCAGCGTCATCGCCGACACCGGGCCGATCTGGTCGAAGCCGACGCCGGCGATCGCCGACAGGGTCAGCGGGACCACGGCCATGCCGATGCCGATTCCGCCCACCACGATGGGCGCCACCAGGTTGGGAAAGTAGTCGACGCCGCGGTGCATGAAGAACGAGCCGTAGATCATCGCGAGAAAGAGCAGGTATCCGCCGGCGATCGTGAGCACGCGCGGTGAGAACCGCGACACCAGCTGCGACGAGACGCCCAGGCCGATGCCCATCGCGATGACGAACGGGATGAAGCCGACGCCCGCGCGCAGTGCGCTGTAGCCCAGGATGTCCTGCACGTACAGGCCGATGGACACCGTCAGGCTGAACATGACGCCGCCCGCCAGGAAGATCGCGACGAAGGTGACCAGCCGGTTGCGGTCGTGGAACAGCTTGAACGGCACGACGGGGTTCTCGGCGGTGCGTTCCACCGCGACGAACGCGAGCGCGGCCACCAGGGCCACCGCGCCCGAACCAATGGTGGTGAGGGAGATCCAGCCCTGTTCCGGGCCCATTGAGAAGGCGAAGACGGCCGCGGTGCACGCCAGGGTGGCCAGCATGGCACCCGTCGCGTCGAGCTTCATCCGCTCACGGTTGGTCTCGCGCAGGGCGGTGCGGGCCAGGTAGAGCATCACCAGCCCGATCGGCACGTTCACCAGGAACGCCCACCGCCACGAGTACTCGGTCAAAAACCCGCCGACGACCAGGCCCATCACCGAACCGAGTGCCGTCATCGCGGCGAACACGGCCGTCGCGGCATTTCGCGCCGGCCCCTTGGGGAAGGTGGTCGCGACCAGCGCCAGGCCGGTCGGTGAGGCGATGGCCGACCCGACGCCCTGCGACAGCCGGGCGATGACCATCGTCACCTCGTCCCAGGCCACGGCGCACAACACCGAGGAGATGGTGAACAGCGCAACGCCGACGATGAAGGTGCGTTTGCGTCCGATGGTGTCGCCGAGGCGGCCGCCGAGCAGCATCAGCCCGCCGAACGTCAGCACGTAGGCGGTGATCACCCAGCTACGGCCGGCGTCGGACAGGCTCAGCTCGTTCTGAATCTTAGGAAGCGCGACGATGGCGACCGTGCTGTCCATGGTTGCCAACAGCTGCATGCCGCCGATCGCGATGACCGCGGCGATGAAGCGCCAAGAGGGCATCCACGTCGGATAATACCTGCTCGTACGCGGTGCGGCGGTCTCCTCCGTGCGCGTGGTGCGCGGCGGGGCCGGACGATCGGGGCGCGCATCGGACGTCCAATTTTGGACAGCGCGCTCTGTGTCGTTGAGAGCCGTCATAGCGGGTTACCTTACAGTAATCTTAAGGATTCTTTAAACGCCGAAACCTGCGACGGCCCCGATCACGATGATCGCGGGAGGTCGGATCCCGTCCGCACGAACCTTTTCCGGCGTGTCGGCGAGCGTCGCCCGCAACGTGTGCTGAGCGGCCGTGGTGCCGTGCTGAACGACCAGCACCGGCGTTTCCGCAGGTCGGCCGCCCCTTATTAGCGCGTCGACGAAGAGTTCGATGCGTTCGACCGCCATCAGCAAAACAATGGTGCCCGTCATCGCCGCCAATGCATTCCAATTCACTAACGATTCCGGATGCCCGGGCGCGATATGGCCGCTGACCACCACAAATTCGTGATTTATGGCCCGGTGAGTGACCGGAACGCCCGCCAGCGCGGGCACGGCTATGGCACTTGTCACACCCGGTACCACCGTTACCGGGATTCCGGCGTCGGCACACGCCAGGACCTCTTCATAACCGCGGGCGAACACGAAGGGGTCGCCGCCCTTGAGGCGGACCACGAATTTCCCGGCGCGGGCCCGTTCGATCATGACGTCGTTGATCGCGTCCTGCGCCATGGCCCGCCCGTACGGGATCTTGGCGGCGTCGATGACTTCCACGTGCGGCGGCAGCTCGGCGAGCAGCTCGGGCGGCGCGAGCCGGTCGGCGACCACGACATCGGCCTGGGCGAGCAGCCGGCGGCCGCGCACGGTGATCAGCTCGGGATCGCCGGGGCCGCCACCGACCAGCGCCACCCCGCCGCGTACGACGTCCGAGCTCACGGAGCTTTCCAGGGTGATCAGCCCCCGTTGCAGAGCCTCGCGGATCGCCGACCGGATCGCCGCCGAACGGCGGTGCTCGCCGCCGGCCAGCACGCCGACCGATAACCCCGCGTAGGCGAACGACGCCGGCGTGACCGCGCTGCCCTCGACGGCGATGTCGGCGCGGACGCAGAAGATGCGGCGGCGGTCGGCCTCGGCAACCACGGCGGCATTGACGTCCGCATCATTGGTCGCCGCGATCGCATACCAGGCCCCGTCGAGGTCGCCGTCGCGGTATTCCCGCACCGACAGCGTGATGCCCTCCATCGCCTCGACGGCCCGGGTGGCGCTACGGGAGATGACGCGGACGTCAGCGCCGCTGGAGATCAGCAGGGGCAACCGCCGCTGCGCGACAGAGCCCCCACCCACCACGACGACCTTCTTGCCGGTCAGTCGCAGTCCGACGAGATAGGGGCTCTCGGTCACCGGGCAAGTTTAGTGGCGATCGCGAGCGCGGCGTTTACGCCGGGCGAAGCGGGTCGCCACCATCAGACTTAGAACTCTGGTGCGCGGCGGCGTGGGCGACGAAGCGTGCGACCGCGTCGGGTGCGGCCGCCGGATGGGTGTGTAGGTACGCCGCGTGCACGCCGGCGTGCACGACACCGTCTCGGACGGCGTCCACCTCGTTTCCGCGGTACACCCAGGCCGGCTGATAGCTATCAGCGAATGTGACTGTGGTGCGGTGGAATTCGTGGCCGACGACGCGCTGGCCGGCCGAGTAGAGTGCCGAATCGGCGACCGCCACGGCGTCGCGATATCCCAATTTCAGGTGCGGGGTGAATCGCGCCGACCCGTCCAGCACGCCGCACATCGGGTAGCCGTCGAGCTCGGCGACCAGGTAGACAAGCCCGGCGCATTCGGCGTGCACCGGCGCCCCGGCGGCGGCCAGTTCGCGGATCTGGCGGCGCGCGGCGTCGTTGGCGGACAACTCCGCGGTGAACTGTTCGGGAAACCCGCCGGGCAACAGCACCGCGGCCGTCCCGCCCGGCAGCGGGTCGATGAGCGGGTCGAACTCGACGACTTGGGCGCCGGCGGCGCGCAGCAGCTCGGGGTGTTCGGCGTAGCCGAAGCTGAACGCCTTGCCCGCCGCGACGGCGACGAGGGGCCGCCCGCCAGTTTTCTCGGCCACCGCCGTCGCGGGGTCCCACGGCGCATCGGTGACCCGGCTCCCGGCGGCCGCAACCACCGCGGCCAGGTCGACGTGGCGGGCGACCAGCCCGGTCATCGCCTCAACCGCCAGCCGCGCGCGTCGGCCGTACTCGACGGCGGTGACGAGGCCGAGATACCTTGTCGGAACCTCTAATTCGTCGGTGCGCGGGATGGCGCCGACCACCGGGATGCCGGTCTGTTCGCACGCCTGGCGCAGCACCCGCTCGTGTCTGGCCGACCCGACGCGGTTGAGGATCACGCCGGCGATCCGGGTCGCGCTGTCGAAGGTGGAGAAGCCGTGCAGCAGCGCGGCGATGCTATGGCTCTGGCCGCGCGCGTCGACCACGAGGATGACCGGGGCGCCCAGCAGATCGGCGACGTGCGCGGTGGACCCCGCCGCCGGGCCGGTCGGGGCGGGCGCGATGCGGCCGTCGAACAGGCCCATGACGCCCTCGACCACGGCGATGTGGGCGCCGGCGGTGCCGTGCGCGTACAGCGGGCCGATGAGGCGCTCCCCCACCAACACCGGGTCGAGGTTGCGGCCGGCCCGCCCCGCGGCCAGGCCGTGGTAGCCCGGGTCGATGAAGTCGGGGCCCACCTTGAACGGGGCGACGGTGTGGCCGGCCGCGCGCAGGGCGCCGATCAAACCCGTTGCGATCGTGGTCTTTCCGCTGCCCGACGCGGGCGCGGCGACGACGACCGCCGGGACGCTCATCCGCGAGCGTCCGCGAAATGACGCGCGACGCGGCGTGTCGCCGTGCAGACACGCGCGCTCGCGGGATGAAGGCCGGCCACACTCACCACTCGATGCCCTTCTGGCCCTTGCGGCCCGCGTCCATCGGGTGCTTGATCTTGCTCATCTCGGTGACCAGGTCGGCGGCCTCGATCAATCGCGGCGGTGCGTCGCGGCCGGTGATCACCACGTGCTGATGACCGGGCCGGGCCAACAGGACGTCCACCACGTCGTCGACGTCGAGCCAGCCCCACTTCAGCGGGTAGGTGAATTCGTCCAGCACATAGAAGTCGTGGCGTTGCGCGGCCAGCCGGCGGGCGATCTCGGCCCAGCCCTCCGCCGCCGCGACGGCGTGATCGGTGTCGCTGCCCGACTTTCGCGACCAGGACCAGCCGGCGCCCATTTTGTGCCATTCGACGGCCCCCCCGACGCCATGCTGGTCGTGCAGCTGGCCGAGCTGACGAAACGCCGCCTCCTCCCCCACCTTCCACTTGGCGCTCTTGACGAACTGGAACACCGCTATGTCCAGGCCAATATTCCACGCCCGCAACGCCATTCCGAACGCCGCCGTCGACTTGCCCTTGCCGTGGCCGGTGTGCACCGCGAGGATGGGCGCGTTGCGCCGGGCCCGGGTGGTCAGCCCGTCCTCGGGCACCTGCAGCGGATTTCCCTGTGGCATAGTCGGTCTCAGGCAGTCTCAGGCGGTCTCAGGCCACACTGCGCACGGCTCGGGTCAGATAATCGGCGTGCAGATGCTCCAGCCGGACGGCGGGCGCGCCCAGCTGGCGGGCCAACAGCCCGGCCAACTCCAGCCGCACGTACGACGTTTCGCAGTCCACGACCACCGCGGCCGCGCCCTCGGCGACCAGCCGGGCCGCCGCGATCCGGCTGCGGCCCAACGGGTCCGGACCGGCGGTGGCCCGGCCATCGGTGAGCACCACCACCAACGGGCGTCGAGCCTTGTCGCGCACCCTTTCCCGGATGATCAGTTCGCGCGCGGCCAGCAGGCCTTCGGCGAGGGGCGTTCTGCCGCCGGTGTCGAAGCGGGCCAGCCGCCGCCCCGCGATGTGTGCCGAGGACGTCGGCGGCAGCAACAGCCTCGCCCCTTCCTGCCGGAAGGTGATCACCGCGACCTTGTCGCGCCGCTGGTAGGCGTCGCGCAGCAGCGACAGGGTGGCGCCGCTGACGGCGGCCATGCGATCGCGGGCGGCCATCGAGCCGGAAGCGTCGACGACGAAGATCACCAGGTTGCCCTCGCGCCCCTCGCGGACGGCCCGGCGCAGGTCGTCGGGCCGCGGGCGCAGCGGCCCGGGTCCCTCCGCGCGCTCGCCGGCGGCGAGCAGGGTGGCGAACAGGTGCAGCCCATGCGCAGCGGGGTCGCCGGTGTCGGCGGCGGCCACCACGCTGCCGGCGGCGTTGCGGGCCCGCGACCGTCGTCCCGGCGCGCCCTCACCGAGCCCCGGCACGGTCAGCGCGCGGGTGCGGAAGACCTTGGACGGCGGCGCGCTGGGACGCGGCGGCTGCGGCTGCGGTTGCGGCTGCGAATCCGATTGTGAGTTCGGTTGCACACCAGGATCATTGGTGGATGCGCCGCCGCCCGGCGGGTCGGGATCGGGCTCCGGGTCGGAATCCGCGCCGGCCCGCGCCAACGCCTCGTCCAGCTGCTCGCGGTCGATGCCGTGGTCGTCGAACGGGTCGCGCCGGCGGCGATGCGGCAACGCCAATTCGGCGGCCACCCGGATGTCCTGCTCCTCTACCGCGCGCGCGCCGCGCCACGCGGCGTGGGCGGCGGCGGTGCGGGCCATCACCAAATCGGCCCGCATGCCGTCGACGTCGAACGCCGCGCACAGCGCCGCGATGCGCCGTAACTCGTTGTCCGGCAGCGCCACTTCGTCGACGAGTGCCCGCGCGGCCGCTATCCGGCGGGCCAGCTCGGTGTCGGCGTCGGCGTAGCGCTGCGCGAACGCGTCCGGGTCCGCCTCGTAGGCCATCCGCTGCCGGACCACCTGCACCCGCACGTCGACGTCGCGCGACGCGTGCACATCCACGGTGAGCCCGAACCGGTCCAGCAGCTGCGGACGCAGCTCGCCCTCCTCGGGGTTCATCGTGCCGATCAGGACGAACCGGGACTCATGAGAATGCGAGATGCCGTCGCGTTCGATGTGCACCCGTCCCATCGCCGCGGCGTCGAGCAGCACGTCGACCAGATGGTCGTGCAGCAGGTTGACCTCGTCGACGTAGAGCACGCCGCCATGGGCGCGGGCCAGGAGCCCGGGCGAAAAGGCGTGCTCGCCGTCGCGCAACACGCGCTGCAGATCCAGCGAGCCGACCACCCGGTCCTCGGTGGCGCCCAGCGGCATCTCGACCAGGCCGGCGCCGTCGGTTCCGGTCGCAGCTGCCAGCAGCGTGGCGAGCCCGCGCACGGCCGTCGACTTGGCCGTGCCCTTCTCCCCGCGGATCAGCGCCCCGCCGATCTCCGGGCGCACGGCGCACAACAGCAACGCCAGCCGCATCTGATCGTGTCCGACGATCGCGCTGAACGGATAGGGCTTCACGGCGCACCCGCGGGACGGGAGCCGGGCCGCAGCATCGGCACGTGCGGAACGCCGTCGTCGAGGAAATCGTCGCCGTCGCGGACGAACCCGTGCCGGGCATACATGTCTGTGAGGTATTTCTGCGCGTCGATGCGGCACGGGTAGTCGCCCACCTCGGCCAGCGCGGCGCGCAGCAGCCGGGTAGCGTGGCCTTGGCCGCGGGCGCTGCGTTTGGTGCACACGCGGCCGATCCGAAACGCCTTCTCCCCGCCGGGATGCTCCTCCATCAGCCGCAGCGTGGAGATCACCTCTCCCTCAGGTCCCTCAGGACCCTGAGGCTTATCCAGCCAGAAGTGCCGCGTTTCGGCCAGCAGGTCGCGGCCGTCCAGCTCCGGATACGGGGCCGCCTGTTCGACGACGAAAACCTCTACCCTCAGCTTGAGCAGCTTGTAAAGTGTTTGCGCGTCAAGGTCTTTGGCCCAAACGCGGTGCAGCGCTTCGCTCATGCGGCACCCAGCTTCAGTGCCTTGGTGCCCCACGACCACACCTCGTCGAACAGCGCGGGCTCCTCGGAAAGCTTGGCCCCCAACGACGGCACCATTTCCTTGAGTGCCGGCAGCCAGGACTGATAGCGATTGGGAAAGCAGCGCTGCAGCACGTCCAGAATGATCGGCACGGCGGTGGACGCTCCCGGTGAGCCGCCCAGCACTCCGGCGATGCTGCCGTCGGCCGAGCCCAACACGGTGGTGCTGAACTCCAGCACTCCGCCCTTGCGCCTGTCCCGGCGGATCACCTGCACGCGCTGACCGGCCACCGTCGGCTCCCAGTCCGAATCCACTGCGCTGGGCGCGAATTCGCGCAACGCGCGGACCCGCTGCGGCTTGGAGAGCCGCAATTGGCGCAGCAGGTAGTTGACCAGTGCCAGCTGGGAGACACCGACGCCGAGCATGGACACAAGGTTGTCGGGCCTGATCGTGCGCGGCAGATCGGTGAAGTGGCCGTGTTTCAAGAACTTCGGCGACCACCCCGCATACGGCCCGAACACCAGCCAGCGCTTGCCGTTGACGAAGCGCAGGTCCAGGTGCAGCGCGCCGAGCGGTGGCGCTCCCGGCGACGGAACGCCGTACACCTTGGCCCGGTGCGCGGCGGTCAGCGCCGGGTTGTCGGCGCGCAGGAACCGGCCGCCGATCGGGAAGCCGGCGAATCCCCTAACCTCCTTGATGCCCGCCCTCTGCAACAACGGCAGCGCGTCACCCCCGGCCCCGACGAAAACGAATTTGGCGTTCAGCCTGCGCTTTTCGCCCGTCCGACGGTTGCCGATGGTCAGCAGCCAGCTGCCGTCGGGCTGACGGGACAGGCTGCGGACCTCGTGCCCGAACAGCGCGGTGGCGCCGTTACGCACGCAATAGCCGATCAGTTGCCGCGACAGAGCGCCGAAGTCGACGTCGGTGCCGTCGGCGGCCCAGTTGAGCGCAATCGGTTCGGAGAAGTCACGTTTGGCGGCCATGAACGGCAGCCGGCGGGCGAATTCGTCCGGGTCGTCAATCAACTCGGTGCGAGCGAACAGCGGATTGTTCGCCAGCGCGTCCCGGCGGCGCCGCAGATAATCGACGCGCTGGGCGCCGCGCACGAAACTGACGTGCGGGACCGGGTTGAGGAAGCCGCGTACGTCGGTCAGGATGCCGTTCTCGGCGGCATACGCCCAGAACTGGCGGGTGACCTGGAATTCCTCGTTGATGCGTACCGCTTTGGTGATGTCGATCGAGCCGTCGGGCAGCTGCGGGGTGTAGTTCATCTCGCACAGCGCGGAGTGGCCGGTGCCGGCATTGTTCCAGGGACCGCTGCTCTCGCCGGCGACCGCGTCGAGCCGTTCGATGAGCGTGATCGACCAGTCCGGCTCCAGCCGACGCAGCAACGCACCCAGCGTGGCGCTCATAATCCCCGCACCCACCAGCACGACGTCAGCGGTCCTGGATCGCTGTGTCACCGGATTGTTCACCCTTCCGTTGCTGTGCGTTGTCAGGTTATCCCGGCCGGGTTGGGCGCCCTCAGCCCAATACACTCTCTCAACGTCCGCCGATTCCTGTTCGTCACGAGAGGCAATCAATGTCTTTTGTATTTTTAGCGCCGGACCCACTGATCGTTGCGGCGTCGGATTTAGCAGGAATCGGATCGGCCATCACCACAGCGAACGCCGCGGCGGCCGTCCCGACCACCGGGTTGTTAGCGGCGGCCACCGACGAGGTGTCGGAGCAGATCGCTGCCGTGTTCGGCGCGTA
>Ga0075364_10001915_pt1 | contig 11584 bp, 10 predicted proteins | sample EndMetdeltDD1764_FD_71517 | JGI IMG/M metagenome (GOLD analysis project Ga0075364, IMG submission 71517) | Populus endosphere microbial communities from Tennessee, USA - Endosphere MetaG P. deltoides DD176-4 | ecosystem: Host-associated > Plants > Roots > Endosphere | place: USA: Tennessee... | reverse complement strand
ACCGCCCAAGCCGCCAACGCGGGCATCAGCGTGACGACAGGCGCCACGATGAACAGCACCTTGTTGGCCTCGCTCGGCACCACCACTTCTTTCGTCAACAGTTTGAATACGTCGGCAAACGGTTGCAGCAGCCCACGGAAACCGACACGGGTAGGCCCGAGACGCACGTGCATGGCGCCGATCATCTTGCGTTCCCAGTACGTCAGGTACGCCACACACAGAATGATGGGCACGGCAATTACGAGAATCTTGACGATCGTCCAGATCACCAGCCAGGGCGTGGGTCCCAACAGGGCCACGCCGTGGCTCTCAAGAGTGTCCAACCATTGCATCAGACACGCTCCACGACAAGTTGTTTAACACCGGCACCGAAGACTGCCGTCTCGGCGAACCCTGCGGACAGGCGCAACACGCCGTCGGCCACCGCATCCTCACGAACCACGAGGAATTCGCCCTGGGCCTGATCGGCAACCAGGCGAACCTTGGCGCCCGCATCCACGCCCAGACGGGCCAGGGTGGCGGCATTGACGCCGACTTTCGGCGCGGGCGTCAAACGCACGTCCTGAAGCGGCTCGGCGCGGCGCACGATAGCATCCGTACGATAGATGGGCAGGTCGGCCAGGCGCTCCAGGCCGTCTACCGCAGCCGTTGCGGCAGGCAAGGCGGGCGTCGCGTCGAACCGATTCGACAATCGACCATCGAATCCACCGTTCAAAACGCCATCGCGCACGGTTTCAGATGTTTCATCGTCGAAATTCGGCAATTGCAGCAGGTTGCCCAAAACCCGCAAGACCTTCCAGCCGGGACGCGACTGGCCCAACGGCGCGACCACGCCCTTGAAACTCTGCGCACGGCCTTCGGTATTCACAAACGTGCCCGACGTTTCGGTAAAGGGCGCGATGGGCAGCATGACGTTGGCCCAATCGGCGGCCGCCGAGCGGTAGGCCGTGAGGGCCACCGAGAACTGCGCGCCGCGCAAGCTCGCGACGGCACGCTCGCCATCGGCGGCATCGAGCAGCGGCTCGGCATGCAATACCACATAGGCCTTGAGCGACTCGGACAACATGGCGCGGGCATTTTTACCGCCCTCGCCCGGTGTCGCACCTGCAAGGTAACCCCCCAGGGTGTTGCCGCCCGAGGTCAGCACGCCGAATTTGCCATCGGCCAATTCGGCAATGGCTTGTGCATTGGCTGCGATCAGAGCGGCGTCGGCGGCGTTGACCGCCAGATTGCCCAGGAATACGGCAACATTCGCACCGCCTGCCAAGCTGTCTGCGATCAGAATGGCTTCGGCACCAGGCGTCAACCCGCTGAAGGCATCGGCTACCGGACGGCCTTTGGCTTGTGCCAGAGCATGCGCCACTTCACCCAGCGCTTGAGCCCAGCGCGACGGTGCCGTCAGAATGCGACCGTTCACGGCCATCAACGGGTCGACGGCCAAAGCCTCGATCAAATTCAGTTGCGTCCCGTTCTTGGTGGCTTGACGCAGACGTTGTGCCATCAGCGGATGGTCTTTACGCAGTACCGAACCCACCACCAGAACGCGATCCAGCGTGTCCAGATCGGCAATGGGCATTCCCAACCAGGGGGTGCCGGTGCGACCCGCATCCCAGGCGTCGTCGGTTTGACGCAAGCGGAAATCCACGTTCTCCGAACCCAAAGCACGGGTCAGACGCGCCAACAAGGCGAACTCTTCCGTGGTAGCCGTCTCGGATGCCAACGCACCGATCTGGCCACCGCCGAAGCTGTCACGCACGCGCGACAATCCCTGCGACACGGCTTGCAACGCATCCTGCCAGGTTGCTTCCTGCCAGACGCCCTGCTCCGAGCGGATCATGGGCGTTTGCAGACGATCATCGCTGTTCAGGCCTTCGTACGAAAAACGGTCGCGGTCGCTGATCCAGCATTCGTTGACGCTTTCGTCCTCGAACGGCACCACGCGCATCACGCGATCGTCTTTGACCTGAACGACCAGATTGGCACCCAGGCTGTCATGCGGGCTGACCGAGCGGCGGCGCGCCAACTCCCAGGCCCGTGCGCTGTAACGGAACGGCTTGGAGGTCAGTGCGCCCACCGGACACAGGTCGATCATGTTGCCGGACAGTTCGGATTCAATGGTGCGGCCCACGAAGGTCGTGATCTCGGCGTGCTCACCGCGACCCAGCATGCCCAACTCCATCACACCGGCAATTTCCTGACCGAAGCGAACGCAGCGGGTGCAGTGAATGCAGCGGCTCATCTCCTCGGCCGACACCAGCGGTCCGACATCCTTGTGAAAGACCACGCGCTTTTCTTCGCTGTAGCGCGATGCGGAACCGCCGTAGCCGACCGCCAGATCTTGCAGCTGACACTCACCGCCCTGATCGCAGATCGGGCAATCGAGCGGGTGATTGATGAGCAAAAATTCCATCACAGACTTTTGCGCCGCGCGTGCCCGCTCGGAGCACGTGTGAACGATCATGCCGTTGGTGGCAGGCGTGGCGCACGCAGGCAGTGCCTTAGGGGCCTTTTCGACCTCCACCAGGCACATGCGGCAGTTGGCTGCGATGGACAGTTTCTTGTGATAACAGAAGTGCGGCACATACAGACCGATCTTTTGCGCCGCGTGCATGACCATGCTGCCTGCGGGCACTTCGACCGTATTGCCGTCGATGGTGAGTTCAACCATTGCTGTTCCTGAACCTACAGATATTTCGGAACCACGCAGGACTTATGTTCTACGTGGTGGGCGAATTCGTCGCGGAAGTGCTTGAGGAAACCTCGCACCGGCATCGCTGCAGCATCACCCAGCGCGCAAATCGTGCGCCCCATGATGTTGCCTGCAACGTTATCGAGCATGTCCAGATCTTCGGGACGTCCTTGACCGTTTTCGATCCGGTGAACCATGCGGTAGAGCCAGCCCGTGCCTTCGCGGCAAGGCGTGCACTGGCCGCAGCTTTCTTCGAAGTAGAAGTACGACAGACGCAGCAACGACTTCACCATGCAGCGCGTTTCGTCCATGACGATGACGGCACCGGAACCCAGCATGGAGCCGGCCTTGGCGATGGCGTCGTAATCCATCGTGGTCTGCATCATGATGTCGGCAGGCAGGACCGGTGCACTGGAGCCACCGGGGATTACCGCCTTGAGCTTGCGACCGCCTCGCATCCCGCCGGCGAGCTCCAGCAATGTCGAGAACGGCGTACCCAACGGAATCTCGTAGTTGCCCGGCCGCTCGACATCACCCGTGATCGAGAAGAGTTTGGTGCCGCCGTTATTCGGCTTGCCCACTTCGAGGTAAGGCTGACCGCCGTGGCGGATGATCCAGGGGACCGCCGCAAAGGTTTCGGTGTTGTTGATCGTGGTGGGCTTGCCATACAGGCCAAAGCTGGCCGGAAAGGGCGGCTTGAAGCGCGGCTGGCCTTTCTTGCCTTCGAGCGACTCCAGCAGTGCGGTTTCTTCGCCGCAGATGTAGGCGCCATAGCCGTGGAACGCATGGAGCTGGAAGCTGAAATCCGAACCGAGGATATTGTCGCCAAGGAACCCGCCCTGACGCGCTTCTTCCAAGGCTTGTTCGAAGCGGTCGTAGACTTCGAAAATTTCGCCGTGGATATAGTTGTAGCCGACACTGATGCCCATGGCATAGGCAGCGATTGCCATACCCTCGATCACGATATGCGGATTGAAGCGCAGGATATCGCGATCTTTGAACGTACCGGGCTCGCCCTCGTCCGAGTTACAGACCAGGTATTTTTGACCCGGGAACGCGCGGGGCATGAAGCTCCACTTCAGGCCCGTGGGAAAGCCTGCGCCGCCACGTCCGCGCAGACCCGACGCCTTGACCTCGGCGATCACGTCTTCGGGCGTCATGCCCGTGGTCAGGATCTTGCGCAAGCCTTCGTAGCCGCCGCGTGCAACGTAATCCTGCAGACCCCAGTTCTTGCCGTCCACGTCCGCCATGATTTGCGGATTGATGTGGCGGCCGTGCAGACACATCGAGCTGGCCAGATCGTTGGCCGGGTTCGGGTCCAGGCCCTGCGAAAACTGTTGATACAGTCCGGGCATGTTCATGCCGACTCTCCTTGCGCTTTCAGCCCATCGATCAGCGCATCCAGGCGCTCATCGGACATGCGTACGCACATGTGCTTGTTGTTGACCAGCAGTACCGGAGAGTCGCCGCACGCGCCCATGCACTCACCTTCAACCAGGGTGAACATGCCGTCTTCGGTCGTGCCACGCCAATCGATACCCAGACGGCGCTTGAGGTGATCACCGGCGCGTTCGCCATCGCGAAGCGCACAGGGCAAGTTGGTACAAACGGAAATCTTGTGCTTGCCCACGGGGCGCACATTGAACATGTTGTAGAACGTGGCGACTTCCTGCACCGCGATCGGCGGCACGCCAATATAGTTGGCGACGTCTTCCAACACTTCGGGCGACAACCAGCCGCGTTCATCCTGGGCGATGGCCAGGGACGCCATGATGGCAGATTGCCGTTGAGCCGCCGGGAACTTATCCAGCTCGCGGTCGATGCTCTTGTAGGCTTGTTCGGAAAGCAACATATTTTGAATCCGGGATTAAGCGCGCCGCGCCTGTGTGAATCGGGGCGTGCGCATTAGCGATCGATCTCGCCAAACACAATATCTTGAGTACCGATGATGGTGACCGCGTCTGCCAACATGTGGCCACGCGCCATCTCGTCCAACGACTGCAGGTGCGGGAAGCCGGGTGCGCGAATCTTGAGGCGGTACGGTTTGTTCGCGCCGTCGGACACCATGTAAATACCAAACTCGCCTTTGGGATGCTCGACGGCGGCATAGGCTTCGCCCGGCGGCACGTGAAACCCTTCGGTAAAGAGCTTGAAATGATGGATCAGCTCTTCCATGTTGGTTTTCATGGCCACACGGTTGGGCGGCGCCACCTTGTGGTTGTCGATCATTACCGGACCTTCGTTATTGCGCAGCCATTCCACGCACTGACGGATGATGCGGTTGCTCTGACGCATTTCGGCGATACGCACCAGATAGCGGTCATAGCAGTCGCCGTTAACGCCCACCGGCACATCAAAGTCGAGTAAGTCATACACCTCGTAAGGCTGGGTACGACGCAGATCCCATTCGACCCCAGAACCCCGCAACATCGGGCCGGTAAAGCCCAGTGCCTTGGCACGATCGGGATCGACCACGCCGATACCGACCAGACGCTGCTTCCAGATCCGGTTGTCGGTCAGCAGCGTTTCGTATTCGTCGACACAGGCCGGGAAGCGGTTGGTGAAGTCCTCGATGAAATCGAGCAGTGACCCCGAACGCGCGTCGTTCATGGCCTTGAAGTCTTTTTCGCTGCGCAGCTTGCGGCTCGCATCGGCGTACTGCGGCATCACGCTGGGCAAGTCACGATACACCCCACCCGGACGATAGTACGCCGCGTGCATGCGAGCGCCTGAGACCGCCTCGTAGCAGTCCATCAGGTCTTCACGCTCGCGGAAGGCATACAGGAAGACGGCCATCGCGCCCACGTCCAGCGCATGCGAACCCAGAGACATCAGGTGATTGAGCAGTCGCGTGATCTCGTCGAACATGACGCGGATGTATTGCGCGCGCAGCGGCGGCTCTACGCCCAACAGCTTTTCCACCGCCATGACATAGGCGTGCTCATTGCACATCATGGACACGTAGTCCAGACGATCCATGTAGGGCAATGCCTGGAGATAGGTCTTGTGCTCGGCCAATTTCTCGGTCGCGCGATGCAGCAGACCAATGTGCGGGTCGGCGCGCTGGATGACTTCGCCATCGAGCTCCAGCACCAGGCGCAGCACACCGTGCGCGGCCGGATGCTGAGGACCAAAGTTGAGCGTGTAGTTCTTGATTTCTGCCATGTTTAGAGCCCTGCCCCGTAGGCATCTTCGCGCACCACCCGCGGCGTGACTTCACGCGGCACGATGGTGACCGGCTGATAAATGACGCGGCGTTGTTCCGCGTCGTAACGCATTTCGACCGTGCCGGACAAAGGAAAGTCTTTGCGGAACGGATGGCCGATAAAACCGTAGTCGGTCAGGATGCGGCGCAAATCGGGATGACCTTCGAACACGATACCGAACAGATCGAACGCTTCACGCTCGAACCAGTTGACGGTCGGCCAGCAATCGACCAACGAAGCGATAACCGGAAAGTCATCGGTGCTGACCCATGCGCGCACGCGCAAGCGCCAGTTGTGCTTGATGGACAACAAATGGCATACGACGGCAAAGCGGCCTTTTTGCACATCCTGGCGTGCAACAGGCGCTTCGCGCGTACTGTTGCCCCACGTCAGGTAGTCCACGCCACAGAGGTCGATGCAGGTCTCGAAACTCAGCGACTCGACCGAGCGCAGTCGTTGACAGCTCGCGAGCCATTGCTCAGCGGGGATTTCGAGAGTGAGTTCACCCAGCGCTTCGGTCAGCGCGGCGGATTCGCCGAATTCGGCGACGATCTGGGTCTTGAGGGTTTCGAGCCGGGTCATGATTTTGAACGCTTCTAACCGGTTGTGCAGTTCGTCGTCTCAGCCAATCAAGACGACGCTGCAGGAATCAACGTGCGATGGTGTTGGTAAGACGAATCTTGTTCTGCATTTGCAGCAGGCCATACACCAGCGCCTCTGCCGTAGGCGGACAGCCCGGCACATAGACGTCGACAGGGACAATGCGGTCACAGCCCCGCACGACCGAATAGGAATAGTGGTAGTAGCCACCGCCGTTTGCACAGGAACCCATGGACACGACCCAACGCGGCTCGGGCATCTGGTCATACACCTTGCGCAGCGCGGGGGCCATTTTGTTGCACAGCGTGCCGGCAACGATCATGAGATCGGATTGGCGTGGGCTGGGACGAAAAATAATGCCGAATTGGTCGAGATCGTAGCGCGCTGCGCCCGCATGCATCATCTCGACCGCACAACAGGCCAGACCGAACGTCATCGGCCACATTGATCCCGTCTTCGCCCAGTTCAGGAACTTGTCCGCGCTGGTGGTGACGAAACCTTGTTTAAGAATGCCATCTAATGCCATAGTCGTCTCAACGTGATGCGAAAGGGGTGTGCAACGCGGCGGTATGCCAGCGTCTTATTCCCAATTCAGCGCACCTTTTTTCCATTCGTAGATAAAACCCACGGTCAGCACGGCCAGGAAAACCATGACCGTCCAGAAGCCAACCAGGCCGACGCTATCGTTGGCGATGGCCCACGGGAACAGGAATGCGAGCTCAAGGTCGAACAGAATGAACAGAATTGCGACCAAGTAGTAGCGCACGTCGAACTTCATGCGCGAATCCTCAAATGCCGAAAAGCCGCATTCGTAAGGAGAAAGTTTTTCGCTGTAGGGGTTACGCGGCCCCAGCAAAGAACCGGCAGCCAGCAGCGCAAATCCGATCAGGGTTGCGATGACGATAAAAAGGAGAACCGGGAAGTATTCTTGCAAATTCATGACATGCTCATCGTGTATGAACAAACCTCAGGATTGTAGCACTCAGCACAGGGTTGTCACTGATAGCACCCCGCACGCCCACACGTGGTGCAGCGCCGCGCAATGCGCTTAAATATGATACGAATCAATGGGATAGCGAAACGCTATCGCAACATGGCATGGTTGCGATCCAACAACGCATCAAATGAATTAATACCAGAGCCGGAAAACAGAATTCCAAAACAGGCTCAATGACAATCCGCTGAAAAACGAAAAGCCACTCCGAAGAGTGGCTTTTCTGCAGGTCGAACCTGCTGTACCGTCTTGCGCCGCCCCACCCGCTCGAAAACGACTGGGACGGTGCTGGACACACAACAACATGAGCTAGCCCATGCTGCTGTTGCGCCATTTAGAAGCGGTGACGCACACCAACGATTGCGGTGGTGGCTTTGACGCCGTCCAAGAACGCGTAGTCGGTGGTGTAGTTGCCGTAAGCGTACAGGTTCGTGCGCTTGGACAGGTCATACGTGGTGCCCAACGAGTAGCTGTTGGAGGTCTCGTCGCCGCCAGTCAGGTTGTCGTTCTTGGGGTCGATACGCTGCCAGGAGCCGAACACGTTGGTGGCTGCGCCCAGGGGAACAGTCAAACCAACCAAGTACGACGAAGCACGGAAGCCGCTAGCCGACGTGTTGCCGGGGAAAGCGCGCTCGGTTGCCGTTGCGCCCAGACCGTCGTCACCGCCGCCCAGAACGTTGGCGCCTTGTGCACCCAACCAACCGTTACGGGTTTGACCCCATGCCAAAGCCAATTTAACGACTTCGAAGTCATACGAACCGCCGACCAGGTAAGAACGGATCTTAGCTTGGTTGGTGGAGCTGACTTGGTTGATTTGGTCGTATGCAGCGGCCAAGTTCAAAGGACCATTGACGTAACGCAGACCGGCCGTGATGGCGCGCTGGTTGTCGTTGGTGCGGAAGTTAGCGTAGTCGGAACCAGCAGTGCTGTTCGCGTTAAACGAATAGCCAGCGCCCAATTGGAAACCGGAGTAGCTGGGGGTTTGGTACATGACCATGTTGTCATAGCGCTGGGTGTTAGCCGAGCTGAAGCCATGACCGATGTTGGCCAAACCGAACGAAGCGCCGAACGGATCGATCGAACCGAAGTACTTCGAAGCGATGTTGGTTTGACGACCCAGGTCGAATTGACCCCATGCGTCGTTAGCCAGACCAACCGTTGCTTGACGACCGAACAAACGGCCACCTTGCGTGTGCTGACCGGATTGCGACGAGAAGCCGCTTTCCAACGTGAATACTGCGCGCGTACCGCCACCCAGATCTTCCGTACCACGCAGGCCCCAGCGCGAACCGCTTTGGTTGCCCGAGTTCACACCGAATTTGGAACGTGAGTCGCCGTCAATGCCTTTGATGCGTTGGTAGCCGACACCAGCGTCGATAATGCCGTACAGCGTAACCTGGGTTTCTGCCTGAGCAGCACCGGCGAAACCGGCGAGCAGGGCGGCAGCGATCAGAGTCTTTTTCATTTAAGAAATCTCCGTAGATTTGAGTGACAAGAGCAGCAATCCAGCTCACCAGCTGCCGCCCCCCTAACTCCGCGAAGGGAAGTTGAAGCTATTGCATCAAAAATCCGGATGACTGGCTACGCTTTGGTTCCGAAAAGACACTATCCGGGCATTTCTTGTTGGGATTACGCAACATTCAAGGTGTTTGCTGCGCACGAATCGCGCAATTCATACCTGAAGTGATTTCTCACGAAATGCGTGGTAACCCTGGATACATAAGGCGATCCACGCCGCAGTGATCGCCCAGCCGGCTAAAACATCGCTGGCGAAATGGACGTGCAGCAGCACACGCGACAGTCCTACCGCTGCGATCAGTCCGAGGAGTGAGGCCGCAATGGCCGGACGCCAGGCGGCGGGCGCTACGCGCATCAAGAGAAAGGCCAGCATGCCATAGCACGCCATTGCACCGGTCGCGTGCCCGCTGGGAAAGCTGAAGCTGTGCGTTTGCACGAATCCGTGGTCGAACGCCGGCCTGGCTCGCTCGAAACCGGCTTTCAACATCCGATTGAGCAAGCCGCCCCCCGCCGTCGCGGCGAACCAGAGCATGGCCAGGGCCCACTGACGCCGGAATAGCAGGATCAGCAGAACAAGGGCCGCAAAGCCCGCAAGCAGATCGCGCTCGCCAAAATGCGTGAAGAGCGATAGCGCATACAAGACACCGGGCGTGAGTGTGCCCGCCAACGCCACCGCCAGCGCATCATCGAATCGTTCGAGCGCACCGTCCGGGCCCATCAACGCCCAGACGATCACGGCAAACACCCCGCCGCCCAGCACCGCGGCGCTATACAACATGCGCGTGCGCCGGCGCGGCACATCGTTTTCGACCCACGAAGTGATGCCATAAGCCAACAACATGGCGATGCCGATGACACCCAAGCTCACGCCCAGCGCGTGCTCAGCCAGCCACACGGCCATCAAATTGTCCTGCACAGTCATCGTTTTAGATCGTCCTAAGTATTGCGCCCAAGGCGGGGAGAAAGCGACAAGGCCTGATCGCTGAATCGCTGAAAAGTGCCGCTACCCGCGTCGAAGTCCCAGCGCTGTAATACACAGGCTGGCGCCGCACCGGGCGTGTGCTCGATGATATTGACGGAGTTGGGCACATCGCCGCGAACACGATGCGATACGGCCGTGCCCGCCTGCACCACCCAGGCATGGCGTCCGCCTGCCGTCTTACCTTGTACAGGCAAGGTGTAGGGCAGATGTATATGGCCACCCAGGATGATGTCGACACCGCTGGCCACCCACTCCGGCACGGCGTCCTGCCGGCCATGGAGCAGGTTCAATCGATCCGACGCCTCCATCGCACGCACAGGATGGTGCGCCATCACAATGCACAACTGGTCGGGGCGGGCCTGCGCCAACCGTTTGCTGACCCGCGCTATCTGCCCCACCGTTACCTGCCCATCCTTGTGCCGAGCCGGATGCGTGGTATTTACGCCGATGACCAGAAAGCGTTCGCTCTCGAATTCGGGTTCGAGGTCGGCACCGAAAACGCGCTGATAGTTGCCGTAGGGATTGAACAGGCGCGCAAAAATATTGAACAGCGGAATGTCGTGGTTTCCCGGCACGGCAATGAACGGGCAGTCGAGACGCGCCAGGAATGCGGCCGCGCTGTCGAACTGTCCGCGCCGCGCGCGCTGCGTGATGTCGCCGCCGATCAATACGACGTCGGGCTGCGAAGCATGGATCAGTTGCGCCAGCGCATCGACGACGGCGGCCTGCTCGGTACCAAAGTGCGGGTCTGACAGGTGCAGCACACGACTCATATGCGAGCCTGTTCGCGCAAGGCCTCGTCACGCGGCACCAAAAGCGGCAAGCGATGTTCTGCCACCGAGAACCGAAGCGGTGATTGCACATGAGTGATTTCACCATCCATGGCTACCTTGATGCGTCGGGAGCCCAACGGGTTGACCACCATATTGTTGAAACCGAAACTGAACACGTTGTCGGCATCGCCCAAGTGACTGAACAGGCCGAGTGCCAACAACTTATACAGGCTCAACGTACCCACCGGTTTGCAACCCATGGCTACGAGCTGACCGCGAGCAAGCGCATCTGTCTCTTCGATGCCGATCTGTTCGAGCTGCAACGCGTTGTTCCCAACCACCAGCGTCGGCGTGCGGATGCGCTTATCGTCGCCCTCGACTTCCAGTTTGAGATGAAGCTGACGGTGATTGTGAAACAAGGTCACCAATCCCGACCAAAGCGCCACCAACCGGCTACGGCCGTACTTCTGCTTGAACGCCTCACGATCCTCGAGCAAGGTCGGATACAGTCCCAGACTGGCGTTCACCAGAAACGCCATGCCGTTGAGCATACCCAACTGCACGGGCTCGATCTTGGCGTCGAGCAGGCACTGCGTGGAGGCCTCGGTATCCTGCGAAATGCCGTAAGTTCGTCCGAAGTAGTTGAACGTGCCCTGCGGCAAGATCGCAAACGGCACGCCCTGCCCCAGCACCACGCGCGCGACGGCATTCAGGGTGCCATCACCCCCGGCGGCCGCCACCACGCCTTTTTCCGATTTCGCCTTTGCCAAGGCTGCCGTGGCCATTTCCGTCAATTGCTTGGGATCGCGGACGGTAAAGAAC
>Ga0075364_10001912_pt1 | contig 11589 bp, 15 predicted proteins | sample EndMetdeltDD1764_FD_71517 | JGI IMG/M metagenome (GOLD analysis project Ga0075364, IMG submission 71517) | Populus endosphere microbial communities from Tennessee, USA - Endosphere MetaG P. deltoides DD176-4 | ecosystem: Host-associated > Plants > Roots > Endosphere | place: USA: Tennessee... | reverse complement strand
CCGCGCCGGCCAGACGGCGCGCCAGACGATCGGGCCAGCGATGGTTCGCGTCGAGGCCGGACGCCGTGCCGTCGGTGATCGAATCGCCGATCGCGACGATCGCGTACGCGCTGGGCGGCGCCAGCACCTCCACGCGCGCCAGAAAGAACCACGTCGCCGATTCCAGTCCGTCGCCCCTGCGATACCGCGTCGTGGCCTCGACCGGCATCGACGGAGTGCCGGCGTGGTTGCCGGGCGGCGACACGTAGCCCGTCTGCCACGACGCCGCATGCATCGTCACCGGCGACTGCATCGCCGCCGTGTCGCCGGGAAGATACAGATCGATCGCGAGATCCGCGAAGTCCGGCGCCGCGAGATCCACGGGATCGCTCGTCAACGTCCCACCGGCCGGGACGACGACGTCTCCCGATCCGCCGAAGGAGAGGCGGTGCGCGGATCCCGGCACGATGACCGCGTCGCGATCCCGCAGCGCGACGCTCGCGGCGCCCACTCTCAGCTCCTTGGTGCCGAACGTGTTCGCGACGACGACGCGCAGACGCGTACCGCCGAGCGTGAGATGCGCGATCTGCCGCAGCGTCTGGTTCCTGAAGTGCAGGAGCGACTGGCCGCTGGTGCCGGTCGGCGGCGCGGCCGAGTCGACGCGCGCGGCAGGCGCGGCGTACCAGGATCCGACCCAACGCCCGGGCGCCGGCTGGCGGCCGTCGATCGCCGGCTGGGCGGCGACGGCGGCGAGGCCGAGAGCGAGCGCGGCCGCGTGCCCGGCGCGGCTCACTTCGCGCGTCCGAGCTCGAAGGTCACGCTGACGGATGCGCTCACCGAAATCTGGCCCGGCGCCAGCGCGTCGTCCGACGGCGCGCCGCTGCCGCCCCCGCCGCTCTGCACGACGTTCTGCGCCATCATGCCGCCGCGCGATCCCCACCAGCTCCCGTACGGCGACCACCATCCGGACGAGCCTTCCTGGATCGAGACCGGGTCCCCGATCGTGGCGTTGAACGCGGCGGCCATCGCGGTCGCCTTCTCGCGCGCGGCAACGATGGCGAGGCGCCGGGCCTCGTCGCGATGCTGCCGCAGCCGCGTGGTCCTGAACTCGACGCCGTGAAGGAAGTTGGCGCCGGCGCCGAGCACCGCCGACAGGAGCGGCTCGAACTTCGAGATGTCCCGCAGCGTGACGACGAGCGTCCGGCGCGCGTAGAAGCCGAGGAACTGACGGCTCTCGAAACGCGGCTCGATGTTGAGGAAGTCGCTCTGGACGTGCTCCGCCGGCACGCCCTGATCGCGCGCCGCCTGCACGATGGCCTTCACGCGCGTCTCGGCGGTCGATCGCGCCGCCTCGATCGACATCGCGTTGGTCTCGACGCCGACCGTCAACTGCACTTCGTCGGGCGCGACCCGGATCTCGGCGTTGCCGGTGACGTAAATCGTCCGCTGCTGCTGCGGCGTCTGCGCCGACACCGTCGTGACGGGAAGTACATACAGAATTGTCGCGATCATCAGGCTGCGCTGCATGGCTGTCTCCTCGCTCCTTCAGACGTCCGCCGGGGGCGCCGGGCTTGGCCGTTCGATATCATCTACTACGTGACGGATCTTGTCCGGTCCGGGACGTCCGGCGACGACGTCGACGGCCTGCGATCGCAAGTGGCGGCCCTCGAAGCCGCGCTCGGCGAACGGGCGGCGGAGATCGCGCGGGCGAAGGCGGATCTCGAGGCGTTTCGCATCAGGTACCGCCGGGACGTGGGCTTCCTGCACGAGGAGCTGGACGATCTGGAGCGCGCGATCGCCGAGGCCGAGCTCGGCGAAATCAACAAACGCCTCGACCGCGAGGCACAGGATTCGGCCGCGCCGCGGCCGCACGCCGAGACCGCACCCCGGTTCACGTCGGATGCCGTCCGCCGCCTCTTTCGCGACGTGGCGAAGACGATTCATCCCGATCTCGCGCGCGACGAGATCGCGCGCGACCGGCGCCACACGCTGATGGTCGAAGCCAATCGTGCCTACGCCCTCGGCGACGAAGAGCGACTCCGCTGGATTCTCGACGCGTGGGAGCGAAGCCCGGAAGCGGTGGAGGGCAGCGATCCGGACGCGACGCGGCAGCGCCTCGCGCGCCGGATCGCGCAGATCGAGGAACAGCTCGACCTCTCGTCCGGCGAGCTCGCGGCGCTGAAGGAGTCGCCGCTGTGGAAGCTGAAGACGATGGTGGACGCCGCCGCCGCCACCGGCAAGGATCTCGTCGCCGACATGGTGCGCCGCCTGACGCGCGACATCATGGCCGCGCGCAACCGCCTCGACGCGATGCTGTGGAATCCCTAGTCAGCGGCCGTCGCGCAGCTGCACGAGATCCCAGCGATTGCCGTACAGGTCGAGAAACACCGCGACGGTGCCGTACGGCTGCTCGCTCGGCGGGCGCACGAACGTGATGCCCCTGGCCAGGTAGGCGTGATAGTCGCGCCGGAAGTCGTCGGTGTAGAGGAACAGGAACACGCGTCCGCCCGTCTGGTCGCCGATGCGCGTCTCCTGCTCCGGCGAGGACGCACGGGCGAGCAGCAGGCGCGCGCCGCCGCCGCCGGGCGGCGCGACGACGACCCATCGCTTCGCCTGTTCGGGGACGGGCTGGTCTTCGACCAGCGTGAAGCCGAGCGTGCCGACGAAGAAGTCGATCGCCTCGTCGTACTCCCGTACCACGAGCGCGACGAGACCGAGCTGTTGATGCATCGTACCGCCGTTCAAGGAGTGTAGCTCAGCGTCCGCGACCGACGTTGGCGCCGCACAGGACGACGGCCACGTGCTCGCCTGGCGCGGGTGTGTAGCGGCCGGCGAGCAGCGCCGCGAACGCCGCCGCGCCGCCCGGCTCGACGAACAGACGGAGCGCGTCCCACAGCACGTCCTGCGCGCGCACGATCTCGTCGTCGTCCACGAGCAGCACACGATCGACGTGCTGCCGCGCGATCGGGAACGTCAGCTCGCCGACGCGCCGCGGTGCGAGCGAGTCCGCCGCGATGCCGTCCGCCCGCGCGTCCACGGGGCGGCCCGCCTTCAGCGCTTCGGTCAGCGTCGGCGCCGACGACGGCTCGACGCCCACCACACGCGTGGCGTCGCCGGCGTACCAGGCGGCGACGCCGCCGATCAGTCCGCCGCCGCCGACGGCCACCAGCACGGTGGCGGCATCGGGCGCCTGGGCCGAGAGCTCACGCGCCAGCGTGCCCTGCCCGAGCAGCGTCTCGAGCTGATCGAACGCGTGGATCGGCAGCGCGCCCGACTGCTCCGCATACCGCTGGCTCGCCTCGAGGGCGTCCGCGTAGCGGTCGCCGGTGATCTCGACCTGCGCCTGAAAGGCGCGGATCGCGGCAATCTTGCTCGGCGACGCGATGGTCGGGACGAAGATCCGGACCGGGATGCCGAGCCGGCGCGCCGCGCAGGCGACGGCGACCCCATGATTGCCGCCCGACGCCGCCACGACGCCGGCCGGCGGGATCGCGCGCGTCAGGAGATTCGTGAACGCGCCGCGCGCCTTGAACGAGCCGCCGTGCTGCATGAACTCCAGCTTGAGCGTCAGCGGAAACGGATCGAGCCCGACTTCGCTTCCGTCCAGGCGGATCGCCGGCGTGTGCCGGATGTAGGGACGGATGATGTCGTGAACGCGCGCGATCGCCGATGGCGTCAGGCCGGGAATCATGGAGCGATCATGACATCGGACCATGGCGTGCGGGTTCGGGCAAGCGCCATGCGCCGATTGGTCCCCGACGCCTCAATCGCTTCCGGCCGCGGCCCGTATCGCCGCGCGCGCCAGGATACGCGTCGAGTCGAGCGCCGGCAGCGGCGAGTCCCGCTCGCCGACGATCAGCGGAATCTCGGTGCAGCCGAGGACGGCCGCGTCGCACCCGAGCGCCTGCCCTTCCGCGATGATGTCGCGGAAGGCGTCCCGCGTCGATTCCCGGAAGTCGCCGCGGACCAGCTCGTCGAAGATGAAGGCGTCGATCTGCGCCCGCCGCGCGGGCGGCGGAATGACGCTCTCGATGCCGCGCGCGCGCAGCTTCGCCGGGTACACGGGCCCTTCCATCAGGTACTTGGTGCCGAGCACGAACAGCCGGCGGAAGCCGCGCGCATCTGCGGACGCGGCCACTTCCTCGGCGATGTGCAGCCATGGCAGCGGCGATCGATCGCGCACGAGATCGAGCGCCTGGTGCACGGTGTTGTCGGGACAGATCAGGAGATCGGCGCCGGCGCCCTGCAGCTTGGCGGCTGACGCCAGCAGCATCGCCCCGACCTCGTCCCAGCGGTCCGCGTCGATGTGCCGCATGTAGTCGGCCAGCGGCGACGTGTGCATCGAGATTTCCGGATGTCCGTGCCGGCCGAAGACGCGCTCGCTCTCGGCGCAGATCGTCCGGTAACAGAGCGCGGCCCCTTCCGCGCTGACCGCGACGATGCCGAGGTGGCGGCGGGACACGCCGTCAGCGCCGCCGCGCGGTCATGACGCCGCGCGCGGCGGCGGTGTCGCGATAGACGGCGTCGCTGAATCCGGCCTCGGTGAGGTAGTGCGTCATCTCGCGCGTCGAGTAGCAGCGCCCCTCGGTCGAATGCATCAGCAGCACGGAATACTCGGCCACGTGCAGAGGGCCGTTGCTGGCGTCGTTCAGGAACGCGTCGTGAATCACGAGCAGGCCACCCTTCGGCAGCGCGTCGAACGACCTCGCGATCAGATCCCGGACGACCGGCTCGTCCCAGTCGTGCAGCACGTTGGAATAGAGATGCACGTCCGCGCCGGCCGGCAGCGGGGCGCCGAGCATGTCGCCCGCCACCACGTCCACCTTCGACGAGCAGCCGCGTTCGCCAATCGCCTTCGCGGCAATCCGATCGACGGGCGCCTTCTCGAGCACCGTCGCCGAGAGATGCGGATGGTGCGTGACGATCGAGCACGCGTAGACGCCGGATCCGCCCGCGATGTCGAGCAGGCGCTGCTGGCGCGAGAAGTCGACGGTCTTCGCGACGGCCTGCGCCAGGTAGACGCCCCGGCAGTCCATCGCGGCCGTGAACTGCGCCGCGAACGCGTCGGTCTCCATCGCCTTGTGCCAGTCCTTCTCGTCCTTCTGGCTGCCCCAGTTCGCCGGCTTCCCGGTTCGCAGCACTTTCAGCAGATCCAGCGCCACGGGGCGGCTCTTCAGCGACTCGTAATAGGGACCGAGGAACCACGGCGACGTCTTCACCAGGTGCTCCCTCGCCTTCTCGGTGACGTGAAACACCTGGCCGCGCTCCTCGACCAGCCCCATCGCGGCGAAGAGCGCCAGCATGACGCCCGTGGGCCGATCCGTCGTCTCGAACCGACGGCAGATCTCGGCTCTCGTGGCCGGGCTCTCCTCGAGCCGCGAGAACAGGTCGAGGTGGACGATGGCGGTCAGGAGCATGTCGGGGGCGTAGATGGCGTCGCGGACGCGGTAGATGTCCACGGGATCGGTCTGCGGAGCGGTGCGGAGATCGAACATGGCGGCGTTAGGATACTGCGTATGCAGACCAAGGATGCGAGTCCATCGCTGACACGGCTGTTTTCCGAGCTGGTGGCCGGGGCGGCCGCCGGACGCAGCGCGTTCATGCTGAACACGGGCGACGTCGGGCTGCTGCGGTCGCTCGACAAGCTGTCGGCGGCCGACGCCTCGCGCTCGGCCAACGGCGGCGCGACCATCGCGGCGCACGCGCAGCACGTGCGCTACGGACTGTCGCTGATGAACCGGTGGGCCAGCGAGGGGGGCAATCCCTTTGCCGACGCCACCTGGGACGCGGCGTGGAAGCTGTCGGTGGTCGACGACGCCCAGTGGCGGGAGATTCGCGACGGCCTGCGCGGCGAAACCGACCGCTGGCTGGGCGTGCTCGAATCCGGCCGCGAGGCGAGCGGCGTGGAGTTCACCGTCATGATCGCCAGCATCGTCCATCTCGCCTACCACCTCGGCGCGATCCGCCAGATCCACAAGGACGCGCGCGGACCGGTCGAGGGGACCTTCTGAGATCTACTTCAGCGGCGCTGACGCGCCGGCCAGGCCCAGTGTGACGAGCGCCAGGCCGAGCGACACCGCGGCGTCGAGAGCCCGTCCGCTCGGGTCCGCCGACGGATCGAACGACGTCAGCGCGGCAACCGCGGGCGGCATCGCCGCGGCAATCCGCTCGATCGCCCAGGCCACGTCGTCTCGCGAGAGGCCGCCGGGCGCGGCATAGAGGTTCACCCGGCCCTCGGACGGATCCATCACGTCGAGGTCGAGGTGAACGTAGGTCTGGCGGCGCACCTCGGCGAGCGGCGCGAGCACGCGGGCGAGATCCTCGCGAACTCTGGCGGACGAGACGCGGCCGATCGCCGACGCGTCGAGCCGCGCCGACTCGAGCGGATCGAGATCGCGCGCGCCAATCAGCACGGCGGTTCGCTCCTCGATCGGACGAAGCCCCGCGATGCCGCGCGCAAGCTCCGGCCAGCAGTGTCCCGTCAACGTCGCGAGCGGCATCCCGTCGAGGAATCCGCCGGTCGTCGTGTCGGGCGTGTTGAAGTCTCCGTGAGCGTCGAACCAGCAGACCGCGGGCGGCGTCTCGAGCCCGGCAACGGATCCGATGGCCGCGGGTCCGCAGTTGCCCGACAGCACGAGCGGAAACGCGCCGGCGGCCCGCGCCTCGCGCACCGCGGCGGACACGCCGCGCGCCAGCTCGAACGCCGTGCGGATCTCGGCTCGCCACGATTCCGCCGGGGCGTCGATGAAAACCGTCCGGACATCGCGGCCCGCGGCCCGCAGGCGTTCATCCAGCGCGGGTGCCAGCACCAGCGGTCCCGCACCCATGCGCTCGCCGCGACGCGCCGAGTCGTAGGGAACCGCGATCAGGTGAACGGCCGTTCTGGTCATGGTCGCGTGAGCCCTGCGCTACGCCGGCTGGCGCTCGCCGAACCAGTAGCAGAGACCGTCGGGCGCGACGACGTAGAAGACGCGCCAGCTCGTGTCGCCGCGGCGCTCGACGCCAAAACCCGGATCGTCCTTCTCGAGCCCGTTCGCCTTGAACTCGGCGAACAGCGCGTCGAGACCGCGGACGTGGAACGCACAACCGTCCTGCGTCGGATCGCCGCCGTTCTCCGTCAGGGCCATCTGCACGCCGTCGCGCTCGAGGACGGCCGACGCGTGCGGCGTCCCGGCGCGCGACGCGACGCGGAAGCCGAGCACACGCTCGTAGAACGGAATCGCGGCGTCCACGCTTGCCACGGGCAGCGCCATCGCGTTCCCCTGGTACCCGAATGCGCGCTCGAGCGAGCCTTTCATCGTCACGTCTCCGATCAGCGCCGCCTCAGCCATGGAGCGGTTCGGCACCGGAAACCCCGATCCTATAGTAGGCTGCCGATCAACCATGAAAACCGCCGCCATCGTGCTCATCGTCCTCGGCGTCATCGCCCTCGCCTACGGCGGCATCAGCTACACGCGCGAGAAGAAAGTGATCGACATCGGCCCGATCGAGGCCACGACGAAGACGCGCGAGACGATTCCGCTGCCGCCGGTGCTCGGCGTCGCGGCGATCGCGGGCGGCGTCGCCCTGCTGCTCGTCTCCGGCCGCAAGCGCTGACCGCGCCGGCGGCGACGCGGCGACGACGATCTCGCGCAGAGACCGGGCGCTTCGCGCGTGATCCGTCGTGGCAGCCGCCGCAAGCGATCCTGCTACGATATCTCGGTGAACAAACCGTCAATCGTGTCGCCTCCTGCGCCGGCGGTCCCGGCCCGGCGGCGTTTTCTCGCACGCCTCGGTTTCGGCTCCGCCGCGGCCGGCGCGCTCCTCGGATCGGCGCTGCCGGCGAGCGCACAGCCCGCACCTTCCGCTCCGCGGCGGCACGCCGTCGACGACTGGATGGACACGCTGCCGTCGGCGCACCGGACGGTCTTCGACGCCACGTCGCTCGAAGGCGTGGACGACATCCGCCGCTACGCCAGCAACGTGTTCCTCGCCAATCGGACCGGCTACGGTCTCGAGAGCCGCGACGTCGGGGTCCTCATCGTCCTGCGGCACTACGCAACGCCCTGCGGCTACAACGACGCGATCTGGGCCAAGTACGGCAGCGTCTTCGCGTCCGAGATGAAAGGCGCCGATGCCAAGGCGCCCACCGCCAATCCTGCCAACGCCTCCGGCGAAACGCTCGACGGGTTGAGCGCGCAGGGCGCGCATTTCGCCGTCTGCCAGATGGCGACGCGCCGTTACTCCGGCATGATCGCGCGCAGCACGAACGGCACGGCCGACGCGATCTTCGAGGAGCTCGCGAAGAACCTCGTGCGCAACGCGCACCTCACGCCGGCCGGCATCGTCGCCCTCGGCCGCGCGCAGGAGCGCGGCTTCACGTTCGGCTATGGCGGCTGAGGACCGGGCCCGAGTCGTACGCCGCGGACTCGCCGCGGCGGTAGTCGCGATCGGCGTGGCCGCGCCGCTGATCACGGACGGCGCGCAGCAGCCGGCGATCGAGTGGCGCGTCCCCGACGCCGATGCGCTGCCCGCCGGAATCTGGAAGGACACGGTCCTGTACGGCCGGCGCGTGTTCGTCGAGACGCCCGCGCTGCTCGGACCTGAAGTCGCCGATCCGGCGATGCGCTACGCGGGCAACAACCTGTCGTGCCAGACGTGCCACCTGCTGGCCGGGACGCAGCCGTTCGCGCTGCCGATGGTCGGCGTGTACGCGGCGTTTCCGGCCTACATGGGGCGCGAGAACGACGTCCGCACGATCGAGGATCGCATCCAGGGCTGCATGGAGCGCAGCCTGAACGGCCGCCCGCTGCCGGTCGAGGGACGCGAGATGAAGGCGATGGTCAGCTACCTGCAGTTCCTCAGCACCGGCCTGCCGATCGGCAAGGCGGCGGAAGGGCGCAGCACGCCGGCGCTGCCGCTGCTGGATCGCGCGGCCGACGTCGAGAAGGGACGCGCCGTCTATGCCGCGACGTGCGTGGCGTGTCACCAGGCCGACGGCCAGGGACTGCGCAAGGGCAAGCCGGGGGATGCCGCCGGCTATCTCTTCCCGCCGCTGTGGGGGCCCGACAGCTTCAACGACGGCGCCGGCATGCACCGCCTCATCGCGTCGGCGAGCTACATCCGCGCCAACATGCCGTTGGGCACGAACTATCGCGCGCCGGTGCTCGGCGTCGAGGACGCGTGGGATGTCGCCGCGTTCATCAACAGCCAGCCGCGCCCCGCGCGCGAGCACCGCGATCGCGACTATCCGGATCGCTCGAAGAAGCCGGTGGACGCGCCGTTCCCGCCGTTCGCGGACTCGTTCCCGCTCGAACAGCACCGCCTCGGCCCGTTCAAGCCGATCCTCGACGCGCAGAAGAAGCCCCGGTAGGCCGGATCCGGCGCGGGTATCAGCCGCACGATGGATTCGGCGCAGACCGGGTCTTCAGACGCGGCTCCGATCGATCCACTTCGGCGACGGCGCAGGCTCGAGCGCGTCGAGCCGCTCCAGCAGACGGATCGGGTCGTCGTCCACCACGAGCAGGCCGCGGTGCTCGACGCGGACGAACCGCTCGGCAACGGCGTGATCGAGGAACGCGAGCAGCGGATCGAAATAGCCCTCGACGTTCAGCACGCCGTACGGCTTCCGGTGCAGGCCGAGCTGTCCCCACGTCCACACCTCGAAGAACTCTTCGAGGCTGCCAAGACCTCCGGGCAGCAGCACGAACGTGTCGGCGAGATCCGCCATCTGTTGCTTGCGCTCGTGCATCGAATCGACGACGCGCAAGTCGGTGAGACCGGCGTGCGCGACTTCGCGCGCGACGAGGTGCCGCGGGATCACGCCGACGACGCGGCCGCCGCCCGCCAGCGCGGCATCGGCAATCGTCCCCATCAGTCCGACGTTGCCGCCGCCGTACACGAGCGTCCGTCCTTGCGCGGCGAGGGCGCGGCCGAGCGCCGCGGCGGCATCACGATAAGCGGGCCGGGCGCCGGGGCTCGATCCGCAGAAGACGCAGACGGCGGACCGCGATGTCACCGGACCGCCGGACATCCCTTGGACGCCTTGTCCCGGTACGACCCGAGCCTCGGGTGCGGCGGCGATTGCGCGGCCGCGACGGCTGCAGCCGCGATCGCGCACACACACGCCAGCAGGACGATGCCGATCCGGAATCGCATGGACGCTCCGTGTCGCATGCTACTACTACGCCGTTTCTCACGGCCGGTCAACGGCTGCGGGTGGAACCGTCTCACGCCGCACACGCAGTCCCCTCACCAGACGGACGACGCCCCAGAGAGTGAGCCCGACCGGAAGGGCCGGCGTCTTCCTCTCGACGAGCAGCGACAGGACGACGAAGGCGCCGGCCAGCGCGAGCAAGGCGAGACCGCTCTGGATGTCTGCTCGCGCGCTGTCCAGGAGAATTTTCGCGTCACGTGTGCCGGGCTCGACTCGCTTCGTCGTGAAGTCGTATCCGCAGTCACAGCGGACGGCGTGCTCGGTATTGAAGATGCGGCACCGGGGACACCGCTGGCTCATGGAGATCTCCCTCGGCGTATGGACGGACGCCGTTGGCGATTTCCGTCGTGCTATCGCACGGGAGACGGCTCCGCGTCGAGATACTTGCTCAGAAACGTCAGCAGCTTCGCCCACGCGTCCTCGTTGGCGCGCGCCTGGCCTTCGGGCGTGCCGCCGGCCATGTTCGGGCGCTTCGACACCGGGTGGATGCGGACCTGGCGCACGTCCGACGTCGGCACGAACGGCCTGGCCAGCTGATGACCGGCATGCTCGTACGAGTAGTGCTCGACGGGATGCGCGAAGTGGTGCGCCTGCAGGCGCTCCACGACTCTCGCCGCGAAGACATCGGACGGCCAGAGCTGATCGTCCTTGCCCGAGAACAGCAGCACCGGTCCGGCGATGCGCTCGACGGGAATCTCGGCGCGCGCCAGGACGGCCGGGTCCTGCATGCGCTTCAGGAACCGATCCCTGCCCGAGAGCGCGAGATCGGCGGACGTGATGGTCCCCGGCACGCCCGGCACGGGCTTTCCGTTCAGCGTCCAGGCCGGAACGTCCTCGTCGGTGCTCAGACTCGGCCAGACGACGTTGCTCGGCACGTTCGCCACCACCACGCGAAACATCGACGGATAGGTTGCGCCGAGCAGCAGCGCGAGCTCGCCTCCGCGCGACGTGCCCAGCACGCCGATCCGCGCCGGGTCGACCGACGGCTGCGCCTTCAGCCAGTCGACCGCGGTCGCGAAGTACTCGAGCGGAATGTTCTGCAGCAGCGGCGGCAGCCCTTCGACGTTGAAGTACCCGAGCGCGAGCACGACGTAGCCGCGCGAGGCGAGGCCGCCCGCGAAGCTCGCCGGACCCGGGAGTCCGCCCTGCGATCCCGGCAGCACGATCACCGCCGGCCGGCGTCCCGTGCCGGGTGGAACGTACGCCGCCCCGGCGAGACCGCGCTCGCGCACAGGGACGAAGCGGACGTCCGCCGCGACGGCGCGGCGCTGGATCGTCTGCGCCGCGATCACGCGTCCGTCCGCCGCGGCGCTGAACGTCCACGATTGCGCGCTCTGTGGTGCTCCCGCCGGCGGCCGCTCGCCCGTGGCCGACCAGATCAGCTTCATCGGATCGGGGACGTCCGCGCGGCCCCG
>Ga0075364_10001911_pt1 | contig 11592 bp, 11 predicted proteins | sample EndMetdeltDD1764_FD_71517 | JGI IMG/M metagenome (GOLD analysis project Ga0075364, IMG submission 71517) | Populus endosphere microbial communities from Tennessee, USA - Endosphere MetaG P. deltoides DD176-4 | ecosystem: Host-associated > Plants > Roots > Endosphere | place: USA: Tennessee... | reverse complement strand
CCGTTGCCGTCGGTGTGCCAGTTGCGCCAGGTCTGCGGGATCAGCTGGAACGGCCCGGCCGCCCGGTCGATCGTCGCGTCGCCGTCGATCGTCCCGCCGTCGGAATCCGGGATGTGTTCGACCCCGTCGCCCCCGTTGAGCGGAGGGCCGTAGATCGGCGGGGTCACCACGCCGTCGTCGGCGACCGACGAGCCCCCGTGGCGGCCGTGGTCGCTCTCGGTCGCGCCGATCGCGGCGAGCGTGTTCCAGGAGAGACCGCACTCGGGCATCGCCGCCGCTTTGACGATCGCCGCCCCCGCGTAGGCGGCGAGCGCGCGCGCCGGGATGCCGGTGGCCGCGCTGGTCTCGGCGACCCAGTCGGCATCCGCGAGCCCCGCGATGCCGACGCCCGGCGCTGCGGCCGCGACCGGGGCGACCGCCGGCGGAGCCCAGGACGGCGCGGGCTCCTCAGAGCCGGGCAGCACGGTCGGCAGCCCGGGCAGCCGCGGCGCGAGGAAGATCAGGATGCCGCCGACGACGAGCGCCACGGCGGCGAGCGCGGCGACCCCGATGAGAAGAGGTCGGATGGCACGCATCCTGGCTTTGTAGCATGGCCGCATGGCAGATTCCTCGTTCGACATCGTGTCCAAGGTCGACAGCATGGAGGTGCAGAACGCCCTCGGCATGGCTCAGAAGGAGATCCAGCAGCGCTACGACTTCAAGAACGTCGACGCCTCGATCGAGATGTCGGGCGAGAAGATCCTGATGAAGGCGAACGCCGAAGAGCGCGTGAAGGCGGTGCTCGAAGTGTTCGAGCAGAAACTGATCAAGCGCAACATCTCGCTGCGGTCGCTGGATGCCGGCAAGCCGTTCCCGAGCGGCAAGGAGTATCGCATCGAAGCCGCCATCAAGGAGGGCATCTCGAGCGAGGACGCGAAGAAGATCTCGAAGATCATCCGCGACGAAGGCCCGAAGTCGATCAAGAGCCAGATCCAAGGCGACGAGCTGCGCGTGCAGTCGAAGTCCCGCGACGACCTTCAGGCCGTGATCGCGCTGCTCAAGAGCAAGGACCTCGACGTCGCGCTGCAGTTCATCAACATGCGCTGAGGCCGGGTCTCGACCCGCCCGCGACGCGGGCTACTCGACCAGCGAAGACGGCCACTTGCGGGCGATCCACCAGTCGGTGAACTCGCCGGCGCGCCCGTCGGCCGCGAACTGGATGACCCACAGGTTGTCGTAGGTGCCCTTCTTCGCGCCCTTCGGGTAGGTCGTCACGCAACGCACCACGGCGAGGTCGCCGTCGCGGGCGAGGGTCTCCCAGGCGAACGTCGACGACCCGGGTTCGTCGGCGTTCTCGAGCCAGCCGGCGACGATCTCGTCGTGCCCGGCCCACGCCGGGGTGCCGGGGCGTCCGCGGTAGACGGCGTCGGGGGTGAAGATCGCGACGATGTCATCCGGATCGTTCGACTCCCAGGCGCGGCGGTATCCGGCCATGAACTGTTCGACGCGGGCGTCGCTCACGCGGCGTCCTCCGGCTTGCGCTCGATCCACCAGTCCGTGAACTCGGTCGCCAGTCCACCCGCGGGCAGCGTGATGACGAACAGGTTGTCGTAGGTCCGCGGCGGGTTCGAGGTGACGTAGACCGTGACGCACTCGGCGATCGCCACGTCTCCGTCGACGGCGAGCAGCTTCCACTCGAAGTCGGTGTCGCCGGGCTGGTCGGCGTTCTCGAGCCAGCCGGCGACGATCGCGTCGAGGCCGACGTACGGGTCCGGATCGTCGGGGAACCCGCGGTAGACGGCATCGTCGGTGAACAGGCTCCGGATGTCGTCGGCGTCGTTCGATTCCCAGGCGACGCGGTATCGGCGGAACCAGTCCTCGGCCAGAGCGCGATCGGTCATGCTCTCTGTGTACCACCCACGACTGCCAGACTGGACGTCATGGAACCCGGCTGGCTCGCTGCGGCGATCGCGATCGCGGTCGTCGCCGTCGATGTCACCGCTCGCATCCTGGCCCTCATCTTCGTGCCGAAGAATCGGCGCCCGCAGACGGCGCTCGCCTGGCTGCTGGCGATCTGGTTCCTGCCTTACGTCGGCATCATCCTGTTCCTGATCCTCGGTCGCGCCCGCCTGCCGCGCGCCCGCCGCCGCAAGCAGCGCGAGATCAACCAGTACATCCTCGACACGACCGAAGGATTCGACCGGGTGAAGCTCGACCCGCCGTGGCCGACCTGGCTGCAGCCGATCGTCGAGCTCAACCGCACCCTCGGGGCGATGCCGCTCGTCGGCGGCAACTCCGCCGAGATGTGGAACGACAACACCGAATCCCTCGCGCACATGACCGCCGCGATCCGGGCCGCCGAGAAGACGGTGCACTGCGAGTTCTACATCCTGCTGCTCGACGAGGCGACCGCCGACTTCTTCGACGCCCTCGAGGAGGCGCACGATCGCGGCGTGATCGTGCGCGTCCTGCTGGACCACCTCGGCAACGCCCAGTACCCCGGCTACCGCCGCACCGTGAAGCGGCTCAACAAGATGGGCGTGCAATGGCGGCGGATGCTGCCCTTCCGCCCGTCGCGCGCGCAGTTCCAGCGCCCCGACCTGCGCAACCACCGCAAACTGCTCGTCATCGACGGGGAGATCGCGTTCACCGGATCGCAGAACGTCGTCGAGACCGGCTACCAGCGTCGCAAGAACCACCGGCGCGGGCTGCACTGGAAGGACTACATGGCGCGGTTCGAGGGCCCGGTGGTCGCCGGCATCGACGCGCTGTTCGTGACCGACTGGTACTCCGAGACCGGGGAGCTGCTCGAACGCGAAGCCGCGCCGGCCCGCCGCACCGGCGACGGCGACTTCGACTGCCAGGTCGTGCCGTCGGGCCCGGGGTTCGAAGGCGAGAACAACCTGCGGCTGTTCAACTCGCTCGTCTACGCGGCGCAGAAGAAGGTCATCCTGACGTCGCCGTACTTCGTGCCCGACGACTCGATGCTCTACGCGATCACCACCGCCGCGCAGTCGGGCCTCGACGTGCAGCTGTTCGTGTCGGAGATCGGCGACCAGTTCCTCGTCTTCCACGCGCAGCGGTCGTACTACGAGGCGCTGCTGCGCGCCGGGGTGAAGATCTGGCTCTACGCCGGGCCGACCATCCTGCACTCCAAGCACCTGACGATCGACGACCAGATCTCGGTCATCGGCTCGAGCAACATGGACATGCGCTCGTTCAGCCTCGACCTCGAGATCTCGGTGATGGTGCGCGGCGAGAAGTTCCTGTCGGAACTGCGGGCGATCGAGGAGGAGAACCGCGCGATGTCACGGGAGCTCACCCTCGACGAGTGGCTGAAGCGCCCGGTGTGGCACCGTACGCTCGACAACCTCGCCCGACTCACCGCCGCGGTGCAGTAGCGCCCCCAGCCCACGCACGCGCGTCGATCACGGTGGTGCGCGACCTCCATCCGGTGCCGATGGCGCGATGGAGTGGGCTCAGCCGCGGGAGATCCGCACCATCTCGTCGCGAGGAACGACCTTGATGCGGGCGCGCTCGTGCGGGGCACCGAGCGCCATCTCGTGCTGGTCGAGCGCGTGCCACCCGTCGAGGTCGGTGAACTCGACCCCGCGCTCCTCGAGCAGGGCGACGACCGACTCCTCCGACGGCGACTCGGGCGCCCACCACGACGCCTGATCGTTGACGAGGTGCTGCACCGTCTCCATCGCGTCGGACTTGGTGTGACCGATCAGGCCGACCGGTCCGCGCTTGATCCAGCCGGTGGCGTAGACGCCCGGCATGATCTCGTTGTCGTCGGCGAGCACCTGGCCCTCGTGGTTCGGGATGACGCCGCGGCGCTCGTCGAACGGGATGCCGTCGAGAGGCGACCCGAAGTAGCCGACCGCCCGGTAGATCTGCCCGATGTCGACGGAGCGGATCTCGCCGGTGCCGCGCACGCCGCCCGCGCCGTCGGGTTCGGTGCGCTCGTACCGGAACGACGCGACCCGTCCGTCGGGGCCGGCGACGACCTCGAGGGGCTTCGCGTAGAAGTGCAGGTGGAGGCGGCGCGACGCACCCTCGACGCCCTCCTCGCGCCACTTCGTGAACACCTTGTCGATGACGAAGATCTGCTTGTTCGAGGCGATCGCGGCACGCGCGGCGTCGTCGTACTCGAAGTCCTCGTCGTGCACGATCATGTCGACATCCCGCAGCTCGCCGAGTTCGCGCAGCTCGAGCGGGCTGAACTTCACCTGCGTCGGACCCCGACGGCCGAACACGTGCACGTCGGTCACCGGCGACGCCTTGAGGATCTCGTAGACGTTGGCCGGGATCTCCGTCGGCAGCAGATCATCCGCGTGCTTCGCCAGCATCCGGGCCGCGTCGAGCGCGACGTTGCCGTTGCCGATGACCGCGACCGACGACGAGTCGAGCGGCCACTCTCGCGGGACGTCGGGGTGCCCGTCGTACCAGGACACGAAGTCGGCGGCGCCGTAGGAGCCGGGCAGGTCGATGCCGGGGATGTCGAGGTCGGCATCCCGGATCGCGCCGGTGCTGAAGATGACGGCGTTGTAGTGCTTCTTCAGGTCGTCGAGCGTGATGTCGCGGCCGAAGGACACGTTGCCGAAGATGCGGATGTCGCCGCGGTCGAGCACCTCGCGCAGGGCGGTGATGATGCCCTTGATGCGCGGGTGGTCGGGCGCGACGCCGTAGCGGACGAGCCCGTACGGCGCGGGGAGCTGCTCGAACAGGTCGATCGAGACGTCGAAGGCGCGCTCGTGCTTGAGCAGGATGTCTGCGGCGTAGATGCCGGCGGGGCCGGCTCCGACGATGGCCAGGCGGAGCTTGGTCAACGGGGGTTCCTCACTGTGGGTTCGTAGTGCTTCGGAGCGGGGCCTCAGCCCGATCGCTCGACGATCGCCTGCGCGAAGCGCGTGAGCGCCTTCTTGACCGGGCCGTCGGGGAGAGGCCCGAGAGCCTCGACCGCCCGATCCGCCCAGCGGTTCGCCTCGGCGAGCGTATCGGATGTCGCCGACGACCCTCGGAGTTCGGCGACGGCCGCCGCGAAGTCCGGATCCACGTCGTCGTCGGTCGATCGCTCGATCGCGGCGTCGATCCGCGCGACGAGCGCCGCCGCCACCGGATCGGTCTCGGCCTGACGGTGCAGGTACAGCACCGGAAGCGTCGGAACGCCGGCGCGGAGGTCGGTTCCGGCCGCCTTGCCGGTCTGCTCGATCTTGTCGGAGAGGTCGATGACGTCGTCGACCAACTGGAAGGCGACGCCGACCCGCTCGCCGAACAGGCGCACGGGCTCGCGGTACTCCTCGGGCGCCCCCGAGAACTGCACGCCGACGAGCCCGGCGAGTGCGATCAGCGAACCGGTCTTGTCGGAGAGCACCTGGATGTAGTGCTCGATCGGGTCCTCGTCGGCCCGCGGGCCGATGGTCTCGTGCAACTGGCCGAGGCAGAGCCGCTCGAAGGTGTCGGCCTGGATGGCGATCGCCGCCTCGCCGAGGCTCGCCACCAGCTTCGACGCGCGGGCGAACAGCAGGTCGCCGGTGAGGATGGCGACGGAGTTGCCCCACACCGTCTGGGCGCTCGGCACCCCGCGACGCACCTCCGCCTCGTCCATGACGTCGTCGTGGTACAGCGAGGCGAGGTGGGTGATCTCGACGGCCTGAGCCGCCGTGAGCACGGCGTCGTTGGCCCCGTCGCCGAGCTGGGCGGTGAGCAGGGTCAGCACGGGGCGCACGCGCTTGCCGCCGGCATCCAGCAGGTAGCGGGAGGTGACGTCGGCGATCTCGTCGGCGAAGCGCACCTGCTCGACGAGGCGCTGCTCGACGATCTCGAGACCCGCCTCGATGTCGGCGGCGAACTGCCGTTCCTCGCTCGACGCGAACAGCTTCTCGCCGAGACCGAGGGAGGCGCCCAAGGTCTTGCGCCGGGCGATCGAAGGGGACGGAGTCACGGGTGTCCTCAGCCGGCGACGGGCTTGCGCGCGCGGCCGGTACGTCGGGCAGTGGCGGCGCGGATCGCCTGATCCTCGGGCTTGCGGCCGCGGTGCAGGGCGACGACTCCCGCCGTGAGGTTGCGGTACGCGACCCGGGTGAACCCGACGCCGCGGATCCACTGGGTGAGCGTCTGCTGGTCGGGCCAGGCGCGGATCGACTCGACGAGGTACGCGTACGCCTCGGGGTTCGACGCCGTGATGCCGACGATCGCGGGCGCGACGACCTTGAGGTACGCGTAGTACCCGGCCCGCAGCAGCGCGCGCGGCGGCTTCGAGAATTCGCACACGACGAGCCGGCCGCCGGGCTTGAGCACGCGGTACATCTCGGCGAGCGCCTGCTTCGGGTCCTGCACGTTGCGCAGGCCGAACGAGATCGTGACCGCGTCGAACTCGTCGTCGCCGAACGGCAGCTTCATCGCGTCGGCGTGCCGGAACTCGATCTTCGGATGCTTGCGCCCGGCCTCGGCGATCATCTCCGGCGAGAAGTCGACGCCGATGACCGTCGCACCCGACTTGGCGAGCGGCAGGGTCGAGGTGCCGGTACCGCAGGCGATGTCGAGGATGCGCTCCCCCGGCTTCGGGTCGATCGCCTTCGTGGTCGCGATGCGCCAGAGGAAGTCGTTGCCGACGCTCAGAACCGAGTTCGTGCGGTCGTATCCGGCCGCGACGTGATCGAACATCCCGGACACGTCATCCGGTTCCTTGCTCAGATCCGCCCTGCTCACTTGATCCATCCTACGCAGGCCGTCCTCCGCCTTTCTGGCGGCGGCGATTCGGGCGGCGGCATACGGTGGAGGGGTGACCGACCTCACCGTCGAAACGCGCCGGATCGATCCGGTCCCTTCGCTGATCCCCTACGCCGACGCCACGCATCCGCTGCTGTTCCTCCGGCGCGGTGACGGCATCGCCGGACTCGGCGAGGCGCTGCGCCTCGAGTTCCGCGGTCCGACGCGCCTGCAGGATGCCGCCGCCGCCTGGCGCGAGGTCGCGGCCGACGCCCGGGTCGACGACGCCGTCCAGGTGCGCGGCTCCGGCCTGGTCGCCTTCGGAGCGTTCACCTTCGACGACGCGTCGGCCCGTTCGAGCGTGCTCATCGTCCCCCGCGTCGTGATCGGCCGCCGGGACGGGGTCGGCTGGATCACCCGCGTGAACGGCGCCGACGATCCCGTCGCCGCCTCCCCGCTCGGGCCCGAGTACCGGTTGTCGCTGCACCCCGGCGCGCAGGGTCCCGACGCCTACCGGGCCGCCGTCGCCGAGGGGGTGCAGCGCATCCTGCGCGGCGACCTGAAGAAGGTCGTGCTCGCCCGCGACCTCGTCGGCCACGTGCCGGAGGGAGCCGACCTGCGCCGCGTGCTGCTCGAGCTGGCGCTCGGCTACCCCGACACCTGGACGTTCGCGGTCGACGGCCACCTCGGCTCCAGCCCCGAGACGCTCGTGCGGGTCACCGACGGCACCGTCACTGCGCGGGTGCTGGCGGGCAGCCACGCCCGGGGTGCGGATGCGGAGTCCGACGCCGCCGCGGCCGCCGAGCTCGCGACCAGCACGAAGGACCTCGACGAGCACCGGTTCGCGGTGGAGAGCGTGCTCGCGGCGCTGCGCCCGCACGGCCCGGCGATCACCGCCGACGAGATGCCGTTCACGCTCAAGCTGCCGAACCTCTGGCACCTCGGCAGCGACGTGCACGGCCGGCTCTCCGACGGGTCGACCGCGCTCGACCTCGTCGCCGCCCTCCACCCGACGGCCGCCGTCGCCGGCACCCCGACCGCCGCCGCGGTCGCCACGATCCGCGAGCTCGAGCCGTTCGACCGCGGCCGCTACGCCGGACCGATCGGCTACGTCGACCAGTCCGGCCAGGGCAAGTGGGCGATCTCGCTGCGCTCGGCCGAGGTGGATGCCGACGGCACCCTCACGGCGTTCGCCGGCGCCGGCATCGTGGCGGAGTCCGACCCCGACCGCGAACTGGCGGAGACGAAACTGAAGTTCCGGCCGATCGTCGAAGCCTTCGGCTGACCGGACGCTAACCCCAGGCGGCCCGCACGACCTCGGCGACGCGCTCGGCCTGCGCGAGCCCGGCCCGCGCCGACGCCGCCCGGAACGCCGGGTCGAGCGAGTTGCGCCCCAGGAGGGCCCGCGCCTCGGCGTCGGGCGACACGAGCGCCGACGCGCGGGGGGCGAGGGCATCCAGTTGCTCCTGCGGACTCGACCCGGCGCGCAACGCCTGCGTCTGCGGCGCGATCACCACGACCCGATCGCAGCCCGCCGCGAGGTCGACGTTGGCCGCCGACCGGATGCCGCCGTCGAAGTACCGCGCCGACCCGATCGTCACCGGCGGCCACACCATCGGCACCGCGCAACTCGCGCCGACCGCGTCGACGAGACTCACGCCGCTGGTGCGGTCGAAGACCCGCAGTTCGCCCGTCGCGGCGTCGATCGCGGGGATCTTCAGCGCGCGCTCCGGCCACTCGTGCACCGGCAGCCGTGCCTCGATGACCTCCCGCCGGGTCGCCTCGGCGGGCGTCGTCGCGCGGAGCGCCCCCCGGCCGACCTTCGCCAGCGCCGCCCGCTCGTCGCGCGTGAACCGCATCGCGACGACGAGTCGCAGGATGCCGCCGATCCGGAGTCGGCTCGCCAGCTCGCCGCCCCACCCGTCCACCTGCGCCGCGTACAGCTCGGCGAGCGCGGTCGGGCCGCCGACCTGGGCCGCGACGACCGACCCGGCGGACGTGCCGACGATGAGGTCGGCTTCCCGCAGCCGGATGCCGGCCCGCTCGAGTCCGAGCAGGAGGCCCGTCTCCCAGGCGACTCCGGTGACCCCGCCGCCACCGAGGACCAGGGCGCGGGATCCGGCGACAGCGGTCACGTCGCGGCCAGGCGCGTCTTCTCGACCTCCACGTCGAACTCGGCCGCCGGCCACGGGACGTCGAGTCCGCGCAGGGCGTCGATCAGCAGCTGCTGCACGGCGAGTCGGGCGTACCACTTGCGGTCGGCCGGCACGACGTACCAGGGCGCCTCGGGGGTCGAGGTCTTCTCGATCGCGAGGCGGTAGGCATCCATGTAGCCGTCCCAGTACGCGCGCTCGTCGACATCCCCCGGGTTGTACTTCCAGTGCTTGTCGGGACGCTCGAGCCGTTCGAGCAGCCGCGCCTTCTGCTCGTCGCGGGAGATGTGCAGCATGACCTTCACGATCGTCGTGCCGGCGGCGCGCAGCTCGTCCTCGAAGTCGACGATCAGCGGATACCGGGCGTCGACCTCCTCGATCGTGGAGAGTCCGCGCACGCGGTGGATGAGCACGCTCTCGTAGTGCGACCGGTCGAAGACGCCGATCATCCCGGCGGCGGGGACCCGCTTGCGGATGCGCCACAGGAAGTCGTGCGCCTCCTCCTCGGGCGTCGGTCGCTTGAACGCGGCGATCGACACCCCCTGCGGGTCGACGGAGCCGACGACGTGCTTGACGATGCCGCCCTTGCCCGCGGTGTCCATCGCCTGCAGCACGAGCAGCACGCTGCGGGTGTCGCCGAACCGGCTCGCGGCGAACAGCCTCTCCTGCAGTTCGGCGAGTTCGGCCGCGCCGGCTTTCAGTTCCGACGCCCCGGCCGCCTTGTCGCCCTGGAACCCCGGGGTGGCCGACGTGTCGATCGTCGTCAGGTCGACCCCCGCACCCGCGCCGAGGAGGTCGGGGATGGCGTTGCTCATGCGCCGACCCTAAGCCATCGGCTATTTGCCCGGAATCGTCGACTTTCCCGCCGAAAGGTCAGCGCTTTCGGGCAAATAGCCGCTCAGCGCGCGAGCGGGACCTCGATGAGCACGCGCGAGCCGGCACCCGAGAGGGCGTCGTCGAGTTGCGAGCGGGTGGATGCCAGCCGGTGCTCCCAGCCGTAGGCGGCGGCGAGCGCGGCGAAGTCGACGGCCTGCGGCGTGTAGAGCACGCGGTCGAACAGCTCCGGGTCGGCCGACGCGGCGACCTCGAGCTCGTCGAAGATCGTCCCCCCGCCGTCGTTGCCGACGATCACCTGCATCCGCGGCAGCGTCTCGCCGGGGGTCGGCGCGAGCGACCCGGCGTCGTGCAGCAGCGTCAGATCGCCGAGGAGGACGCGCGTGACCCCGGGGCGCTCCGAGTCCTCGGCCGCGAGCGCGATCCCCGTCGCCGTCGCGATCGTGCCGTCGATGCCGGCGAGCCCGCGGTTGGCGAACACCGGGATGCGCTTGCCGGGCGCGACCCGGTCGAGGTCGCGGATCAGCCGGGACGCCCCGAGCACGAGCCGGTCGTGCGGCCAGGTGATCGCCCAGACGGCCTCGACGAGCATCCGACGGGTGACGGGTTCGCGCAGCCGCTCGAGCTGCGCCCGCGCGAAGTCGGCCCGCTCGATCCGGTCGTCGCTGAGGGATGCGGCGGGAGCCTCGTCGACGGCGAGCAGCTCCCGCGACGCGTGCACCCACGGCCCGACCCAGGCCCGCGACTCGCGCAACGCCTCACCGGTCACCACGAGGTCGGCGACGATGCGGGCCGAACGACCGGGGTCGTAGGCATCCCGACCGTCTCCGCGCACGACGATCGCCTCGACGTCCGCTCGCTGCAGCAGCGCGGGGATCTCGCGGCTCAGGGTCGGATGCCCGAACACGACGACGCGTTCGATGCGGTCGCCGAACCCGGGTTCGCGCAGCAGGTCGCGATACGCCGTCACCAGGTTCGGACCGAAGTGCGCGCCGCTGGTGACCTCCGCCAGCAGGGGGGCGCCGAGCTCCCGGGCGACCGTCTCGGCACGCTCACCGGCCTCGGTGCCGGCGACGACGACGGTGAGCGGCCCCGGCGCGATCGGCTCGGGGTCCGGCGGCAGCGCGGGCAGCCACGCCCCCGGGATGATCGCGGGCGGCTCCGCAGCGCCGGAGAGGGGCTCGCGGAAGGCGAGGTTCACGTGCACGGGGCCGGTGAGCGCGGTCAGCACGTCGGCAGCGAGACCGACCGCGCCGTCGGCCGACGCGGGGGCGGCGACATCCCACTGCCGGCGCACCGCCGACCCGAAGATGCCCGCCTGCACGGTCGCCTGGTTGGCGCCGATGCCGAGCAGTTCGGCGGGACGGTCGGCGGTGACGACGACGAGCGGGATGCCGGAGTGCGACGCCTCGAGCACCGCAGGCAGCAGGTTGGCGACCGCGGTGCCCGACGTCGTGACGATCACGACGGGCGTGCGCGACTCCCGGGCCAGCCCGACGGCGAGGAAGGCCGCCGACCGCTCGTCGATGCGCACCCGGAGGCGCAGCAGACCGGCACGTTCGTACTCGGCCGCCGCGAGGGCGAGCGCCTGTGATCGGGAGCCGGGGCAGAGCACGAGGTCCCGGATGCCGAGACGGATCAGCTCGCCGAGGAACGCGGTGGCGTAGCTGCTCGCGGCGCTGTCCGGGCTAGGGCTTCGGCGGGTCATCGTCGAGGTCGCGCAGCTCCTGCTCGAGCTGCTCGATCCGGTCTTCCATCGCCTTCTCGCGGTTCAGCCGGCTCAGGAACTCGGGGTCGTCGTCGGGCGCGACCGGACCCCGCCGCACCGACCCGGCGGCGTCGCCGGCACGGATGCGTCCGACGGCCAGCCAGAGCACGCCGCCGACGATCGGCAGGAGCGCCACGACCACCC
>Ga0075364_10001909_pt1 | contig 11599 bp, 11 predicted proteins | sample EndMetdeltDD1764_FD_71517 | JGI IMG/M metagenome (GOLD analysis project Ga0075364, IMG submission 71517) | Populus endosphere microbial communities from Tennessee, USA - Endosphere MetaG P. deltoides DD176-4 | ecosystem: Host-associated > Plants > Roots > Endosphere | place: USA: Tennessee... | reverse complement strand
CGCCTACGTCAGCACCGTGTCGACCTCGTACGACTCGATCGTGGTCATCGACACGTCCGCCAACACGGTCGTCGCGAGCCATCCGGTGGCGCTCAGCGTGAGCGATCTGGCGGTAAGCCCCGATGGCAAGTACGTCTACGCCGCCCGTAACGGCGCTCACGGCGCCGACGTCGCGGTCCTGGACACCGCGACGGACAAGGTCGTCGAGGTGATCGACGTCGCGAGCGCGCCCGGCGTCACCGCGGACTACGTCCGCGTCAGCCCCGACGGCGCCCGCCTCTACATCGGCACCAACGGGTCGTTCGGCGGCCAGCTTGTCATCATCGGAACCCCGCCCCAATCCACCGGCGGCCGCGGCCCTGCGCGCTCGGGCTGGCGCAAGAAGAAGAGCGCCAGCCGATCGCAAAAGGGCGCGCCCAAGGGTCCCCAGAAGAGCACGACGCCCATGAGCGTCGTCGGCACCATCGAGATCGGGTTTCCCGTCCGCGACGTCGCCGTCAGCCCCGACGGCGACACCGCCTACGTCGCCAGCTGCGGCCCCGACTTCGGCGCGGTCCTCGACGTCATCGACGCGCGCACCAACAAGATCGCCGGCACACACAAGATCGGCGACATCGGTGGCGTGCTCACCGGCTTACTGCTCAGCGGCGACGGCACCCGCGCCTACCTGGTCAGCGACGACAGGCTCACGATGCTGTGCACGCGCACGCACGAGGTCACCGGGACGGTCAGGGTGTCGCGCAACCCGTCGTGCGCGGTCGAAAGCCCGGACGGTAAGTACCTCTACATCGCCGACTACTCCGGCATCGTCACCGTGACACCGGTTGCCGCGACGACCGAGCCCGACACCCAGCTCGCGCTGGAAAGCAATCGGTCCGTCGAGTGGCCCATGCTCGAGCTGCTGGAGGACGAGCCGGCACTGGTCTAACTTGGGCTAGCTTCGGGCCCGGGTGACCAAGCTTCTCGGGGGACCCGGTTCTTACGGTTCGGCGCGGCGATAGCATTCGCCCGACTGACTTATGAGGCGGTGCTGCGCCGAGAACCGTAAGGCGGTACAGCGATGTACAGCACGATGCAGGACTTTCCGCTGACGATCGCCGCGATAATGCGGCACGGCGTCGGCGTGCACGGATTTCGCACGGTGACTACCGCCACCGGCAGCGGCGGTTACCGCCACAGCACCTACCGCGAAATCGGTCAGCAAGCCGGCCGGTTGGCAAATGCGTTGCGCCGCCTGGGAGTTACCGGGGACGACCGCGTCGCCACGTTCATGTGGAACAACGCCGAGCACCTGGTGACCTACCTGGCGGTGCCCTCGATGGGCGCGGTCCTGCACACCCTCAATATCCGGCTCTTCCCCGAGCAGATCTCCTTCGTCGCCAACGAGGCCGAGGACCGGGTCGTCCTCGTCGACATGTCGCTAGCCAAACTGCTGGCCCCGGTGCTGCCGAATCTGGACACCGTGCACACCGTCATCGCGGTCGGCGACGGAGACCTGGCGCCGCTGCAGGAATCCGGCAAGACCGTGGTGCGCTACGACGAGGTGATCGACCCCGAATCCCCCGACTTTGAGTGGCCGCAGATCGACGAGTACTCCGCGGCCGCGATGTGCTACACCAGCGGCACCACCGGTAACCCCAAAGGCGTTGTCTACAGCCATCGTTCGAGCTTCCTGCACACGATGGCGGCGTGCACCGCGAACGGCATCGGGGTGGGATCCAGCGATTCGGTGCTGCCGGTCGTGCCGATGTTTCACGCCAATGCGTGGGGGCTGCCGTATGCGGCGTTGATGGGCGGCGCCGACTTGGTGTTGCCCGACCGGCATCTGGATGCCCCATCGCTGATCCACATGGTCGAGACCCTGCGGCCGACGCTGGCCGGGGCGGTGCCGACCATCTGGAACGACGTCATGCACTGCCTCGAGAAGGATCCCGGGCACGACGTGTCGTCGCTGCGCATGGTCGTGTGCGGCGGCTCGGCCGTTCCGGAGTCGCTGATGCGTACGTTCGAGGACAAACACAACGTCCAGATTCGGCAGCTGTGGGGCATGACGGAAACGTCGCCGCTGGCCACCATGGCCTGGCCGCCGCCGGGAACCCCCGAGGACCGGCACTGGGCATTCCGGTCGACCCAGGGCCAGCCGGTCTGCGGGGTGGAAACCCGGATCGTCGACGACGACGGCAACGTGCTGCCCAACGACGGCAAGGCCATCGGCGAGGTCGAGGTTCGCGGACCGTGGATCACCGGCTCGTACTACCTGGGGCACGACGAGTCCAAGTTCGACTCCGGCTGGTTGCGCACCGGCGATGTCGGTCGCATCGACGAGCAGGGCTTCATCACCCTGACCGACCGCTCCAAGGACGTCATCAAGTCCGGCGGGGAATGGATTTCGTCCGTGGAGCTGGAGAACCAGCTGATCGCGCACCCAGACGTGGTCGAGGCCGCGGTCGTCGGAGTCCCCGACGAGCGCTGGCAGGAACGGCCGTTGGCCGTTGTCGTTGTCGGGGAAGGGGCCACCGTCAGCGCGGCCGATCTGCGAAAGTTCCTCGCGGACAAGGTCGCTCGGTGGTGGTTGCCCGAACGATGGGCGTTCGTCGACGAGATTCCCCGCACCAGCGTCGGCAAGTACGACAAGAAGACCGTCCGGTCCCGCTACGCCGACGACGTCTACGAGATCACCGAGGTGCGTGACTGAATGTCTGCTCGCGGCGAAGTGGGAGGGTAAGCGCATGAGCCTGCGGGTCGTGCAATGGGCAACCGGGTCGGTGGGCGTGGCCGCGATCAAGGGCGTGCTGGAGCATCCCGAGCTCGAACTCGTTGGCTGCTGGGTGCATTCGGAAGCCAAGAGCGGCAAAGACGTCGGCGAGATCATCGGCACGTCACCGCTCGGGATCACCGCCACCAACAGCATCGACAATGTGCTCGCGCTCGACGCCGACGCGGTGATCTACGCGCCCTTGCTGCCCAACGTCGAGGAGGTCGTGGCCCTGCTGCGATCCGGCAAGAACGTCGTCACCCCGCTCGGCTGGTTCTACCCGACCGAAAAGGAGGCAGTCCCGCTGGAGGTCGCCGCGCAGGCCGGCAATGCCACACTGCACGGCGCCGGCATCGGGCCCGGCGCGGCCACCGAGCTGTTCCCGCTGCTGCTCTCCGTGATGTCAACCGGCGTGACTTTCGTTCGCGCCGAAGAGTTTTCAGACCTACGCACCTATGCGGCACCGGATGTGCTGCGCTATGTGATGGGGTTTGGCGGCACACCGGACAGCGCGCTGACCGGGCCGATGCAAAAACTGCTCGACGGCGGCTTCATCCAGTCGGTGCGGCTATGTGTCGACCAGTTGGGCTTCGCCGCCGATCCTCAGGTCCGCACCTCGCAGGAAGTGGCCGTCGCGACCGCTCCCATCGACTCGCCGATCGGCGCGATCGAGCCGGGCCAGGTCGCCGCCCGGCGCTTCCACTGGGAGGCGCTGGTCGGTGACAAGGCGGTCGTCCGGATCACTGTCAACTGGCTGATGGGCGAGGAAAACCTTGACCCGCCTTGGTCTTTCGGGCCCGCGGGGGAGCGCTACGAGGTCGAGGTGCGCGGCCATCCGGACACGTTTGTGACGGTCAAGGGGTGGCAGCCGGAGAGCGTGGCGGCGGGACTTGAGAGCAACCCCGGGATCGTCGCGACCGCGGCGCACTGCGTCAATGCGATCCCTGCCACCTGCGCCGCCCCGGCGGGCATCCAAAGCTTCTTCGACCTGCCACTCATCACCGGCCGGGCCGCGCCGGAACTGTCGCGTTAAAGGAGGGAAACGCAATGGCTTCGAAAAGAGAAAGGGCTGTCGTTGTCGCGCAATCGCGGGCAATACCCGTCACCGTCGAGGAAGCGTTCAAAGGCACCATGCCGATCCCGCTGCCGGTGATTTGTTCGCATTGGTATGGGCCCATCCCACCGATCAAGGAGGTTCGCGACCAAACGGGGGATTGGGACGCGGCGGGCCAGACCCGCGTGCTCACGATGGTCGGCGGCGGCAGCGTGCACGAGGAGCTGACCGGCGTCGACCCGCCGCGATCATTCGAGTACACGCTCACCCACATCAAGGGCCCGCTGGCGCCGCTGGTCAGCTCGGTCGACGGCAAGTGGAGCTTCACCCCGGCCGGCACCGGAACCAATATCACCTGGCAATGGACCCTCTACGCGAAGTCGGCCCTGACCGCGCCGGTGCTGCCGGTGTTCGGCAGGATCTGGAAGGGCTACGCGCGCGGGGTGCTCGAAAAGCTGTCGGCGCAGCTGGTTCGCTAGCAGCAACTATGTGTCGACTTTTTGGCCTGCACGCCGGGACGGACGTTGTGACCGCGACGTTTTGGCTGCTGGAGGCCCCGGACAGCCTCGCCGAGCAAAGCAGGAGGAATCCGGACGGCACCGGCCTGGGTGTCTTCAACAAGCAAGGCGAGCCGGAAGTGCACAAGGAGCCGATAGCGGCCTGGCAGGATGCCGAATTCTCCACCGAAGCACACCATTTGACCGGCACGACGTTCATCGCTCATGTCCGCTACGCGACCACCGGCTCACTCGACCTGCACAACACCCACCCCTTCTTGCAGGATGGCCGGATCTTCGCACACAACGGTGTACTCGAAGGGCTCGACGTCATCGACGAACGCCTGCGTGAGGTCGGGACCGCGGATTTGGTGTTGGGCCAAACGGATTCCGAACGGGTCTTCGCGTTGATCACCGGGTCGATCCGCGCCCACGGCGGTGACGAATCCGCCGGCCTGGCCGACGCCTTGAGCTGGCTGGCGGCGAACGTGCCCATCTATGCGGTCAACATGCTGCTCAGCACCGCCACCGACATGTGGGCGCTGCGGTACCCGGAATCGCATGAGCTCTACCTCCTGGACCGGCGCCTGGACGGTGCGCCGGATTTCGATCTGCGTACGCAACGAATCCGGGCGTGGTCCCAGCCGTTGTGCACCCGGCCGTCGGTGGTCTTCGCCACCGAACGCATGGACGACGACCCGCGCTGGAGTCTGCTTGCCCCAGGGGAACTCGTGCACGTCGACGCCGCGCTGCGGGTCACCCGCACGCTGCTGCTGCCCGACGCGCCCAAGCACCCAATCAGCCGCGCCGACCTGAGCCGGCCGGTCGAACTCGCCCAGCACAGCCGGAGGCGGACATGACGACCAAACGCGCGCTGGTCCTGGGCGGCGGGGGACTGGCCGGAATCGCTTGGGAGACAGGTATTTTGATTGGCATCGCTGACGAGTCGCCTGCGGCGGCCCGGTTGCTGCTGGATTCCGACGTGCTGGTTGGGACATCGGCGGGTTCGGCCGTCGCCGCACAGCTCGGCAGCGGCCGGCCGCTCGAGGAACTGTTCGGCCGGCAAATCGCCGAGACATCGGCCGAGCTCGATCCCGGCGTCGACATCGAGGCCATCACCGAACTCTTCATGGCCGCACTGGGTGGCCCGTCCACATCGGTGCCGGACCGGATGAGACGGATCGGCGAAGTGGCGGTGCAGACCGAAACCGTTTCCGAGCCCGTCCGCCGCCAGGTCATCGCGCAGCGCCTGCCGTCGCACGACTGGCCCGACCGAGCGCTTCGGCTCACCGCAATCGATACGGCCACCGGCGAACTTGTTGTCTTCGACCGGAATTCGGGCGTCGCTCTCATCGACGCGGTGGCGGCCAGTTGCGCGGTGCCGGGGGCGTGGCCACCGGTGACGATCGCGGGCCGACGCTACATGGACGGTGGGGTGGCCAGCTCGGTCAACCTTCGCGTCGCCGACGACTGCGATGCGGTGGTGGTCCTGACCCCGTCGGGCGTGGACGCGCCGTCGCCTTTCGGTGCGGGGCCGGCCGCCGAGATCGAGGCGTTCGGTGGCGCCGCGTTCGCGGTGTTCGCCGACGACGCCTCGTTGGCGGCCTTCGGCCCCAACCCGCTGGATCCGCGCTGCCGGGCCGGCTCGGCGCACGCCGGGCGTGAGCAGGGCCGCCGCGAAGCGGCGGCAGTGGCGCGGTTTCTGGGCGCCTGATCAGCCTTCGATCGCGGGGGCGGCGGGCTCGTCGTCGTCCTCGCTTTCGTACGCGTCGAGGGCTCGCGCCGCCAGCGCGCGGCCGGCGGCGATCACGTCCACCGCCCGGTGGAATTCCAGGCTGCGGCACGTCGTGCGGGGCACCTCGATCAGCAGGTCGGCCGGGTAGGCCGCCAGCGTATGGCGGGCCAGCGCGGATTGGGCGATGTCGATGGTCCGGTTCATCACGTCGAAGCCGCCCAGCCGTGGTAGGTCGGGTGCGTCATCGAGGTCATCCTCGATCTCCGGTCCCTGCTCGACGCCTTGAGCATCCGGCAGGGTATCGGGCTCCGGAAGCGAAGCGCCGAACCGGCTCAGCACCGCCCGCGCGGTCGGCCGATCGAGCAGCGAGCGGGCCGCGCTGGGGTCGAACAGCGCCGAGGTGCTGCGCACCATGCGGTTCAACCATTCGGCCGTGACACCGGGCTCCTCGGCGCGGGGTCCGCCGGCCTCGCTGCCGTTGAGGCTCACCGCGATGGTCAGGTCGGCGTTGACGCCGGCGATCGGCGCCATCGGCAGTGGGTCCAGGATTCCGCCGTCGGCGAGCAGTCGGCCGTCGACCTCATGCGGCGCGATCACCCCGGGGATCGCGATGGAGGCCCGGATCGCCTCGTCGAGCGGACCGCGCTGGAACCACACCGACTTGCCGGCCAACAGGTCGGTGGCGACCGCGGTGTAGGGGATGGGCAGCTGCTCAATGGTGAGTGGCCCGAGGATGTCGCGCACCGCGTCCAGGATCTTCTCGGCCCGCAACACGCCGGCCGCGGAAATCGACGGGTCCAGCAGTCGCAGAATGGTGCGCTGCGTCAGCGACTTCGCCCACTCGGCGAGCTCGTCGAGCCGGCCCGCAGCTTGCACACCGCCGACCAAAGCGCCCATCGACGAGCCGGCGATCCCGACGATCTCGTAGCCACGTTCGCTCAGTACTTGGATCACCCCGATATGGGCGTAGCCGCGGGCGCCGCCGCTGCCGAGCGCCAAGGCGACGCGAGACCCCTTCGGCGCCGGCGATGACCCGCGCGGGCCTACGACTGCGGGCACTGACATGCGCTCATTCTCCTCGGCGGGACCCCCATTCACGGCACGGGGCGGCAATTTTGTGCAGCCGTGATCGCAATTGTGCAGACGTTTGAGGCGGCTATCCGCATTCGTTGTTGGCGGCCGCTTGCGCCGCAACGATCACCGCCGCCTGCCGGGCCGGGGTTAGGTCCGCCCACCGGCTATTCCAGGTGCCCGCGTCGCCCGACCGCGACGCCTGAACCATCGCCAGGTACGGCTCGAGCAGCGGCTGTCCGGTCGGGCCTTGCGCCTCCATCCACGTCTTTGCTGCGTGGCAGGCCTGGAAATACTCTTCCTCGGTCGACTCTGCGGGGACGTCGACCCTCGTTGTCACCCCGGTGGGCGAGACGCCGATGGCGCCGGGCGGCACCGACGCGGGCGCGCGCGACGAGTGTGCCGGCGACGTCGTGGGCTTGCCGCCTTCGACGACGCGCTGCGAGCAACCGGCGAGCATCACCAACGCCACCGCACTGATCGCCGTCCAACGCACAGACCCAATCTATGCAACACTGACGAACGTGATCGAGCTCTTCGGATTTTGCGAGTGTTGTCGGCCCTAACGCGCCGCCGCTTGCCCAATCCGTTCACTACTGGAGCTCCCGATGTCTGTTCCCGCCGTTTCGCCCGTTGCGCTGCGCCCGCTGACCATTTCGCCGCCATCCGCGGGGCCCACCCGGCTGCGGGTGCCTGACCTCCTGCACGCCACCGACCAAGCCGCCGACGAGGTGCTCAGCGGCCATTGTGACCACCTGCTGCCCGAGGGCGGTGTGCCGGCGACCGAGCGCTGGTTCACCCGCCTCCACGGCGACGACGAGCTGGACGTGTGGCTGATCAGCTGGGTCCCCGGTCATCCGACCGAGTTGCACGACCACGGGGGGTCGCTCGGCGCACTGACCGTACTGTCCGGCTCGCTCAACGAATATCGCTGGGACGGAAGGCGTTTGCGCCGCCGCCGCCTGGATGCGGGCGATCAGGCCGGATTCCCGCTGGGCTGGGTGCACGACGTGGTGTGGGCGCCCCGACCCGTCTCGGCCTCTGCGCCGGCGCAACCGACCCTGAGCGTGCACGCCTACTCGCCGCCGCTGACCGCGATGTCGTACTACGAGGTCACCGGGCGCAACAGGCTGCGCCGCCAGCGCACCGAGCTGACCGACCAACCCGAAGGGGCGTGATGAGCCGGATCGACCGCGTGCTGGACGCCGCCCGCCGCCGGTATCGCCGCCTGCCCGCCGGCCAGGTGCCCGACGCGCTGCGGCGCGGCGCCGTGCTGGTTGATATCCGGCCGCAGGCCCAGCGCGCCCGCGAGGGGGAGGTGCCGGGCGCGCTGCTGATCGAACGCAACGTGCTGGAGTGGCGCTGCGACCCGACCAGCGAGGCCCGCCTGCCGGAGGCGGTCGACGACGACGTCGAGTGGGTGATCCTGTGCTCGGAGGGCTACACCTCCAGCCTGGCGGCCGCCGCGCTGCTGGACCTCGGCCTGCTTCGCTCCACCGACGTCGTGGGTGGCTACCACGCGCTGGCCGCCGCCGGGGTGCTGGCCGACCTAGCTTTGGGCTAGCCTGACGAGCCCGGCTGCGTCGCGTTGGAATGCAGCAGCGGGCGCAGCCTCTCGGTCTTGTCCTGCGTCCAGCCGGGCGGCGACAGCACCGCGGCCCAGCCGTTGGCGACGTCGGCGACGTAGTGATGGCCATGCCCCTGGGGCACGTCCACAGCCACCGCCATGTCGGCCGATACCTGCAGGAACGTCACCACCGGAATCCAGCGCGTCTCGGGCAGCACGTCGTAGCCCCGCTTTTCCCGCAGCCAGTCGGGCTCATTGAACAGCAGATCGGGCGTCCACCAGGCGATCGGGTCGGAGGCGTGCTGCAGATACACCACGCGGGGATGACCCCACTCCTTGGGCGGGCGCTGCAGGTCCTCGGGGCGCGCGACGAACCGCACGCTGTGGCCGTCGTGGAAGATCGGCAGCCACTGTGGTGAACCGGCATCGCGGGTCGCGGTCAGTTGGGTCCAGATTGTGTTGTTGAACGTCGGACCGCTGAACAACGCGCCGTCGCTGCGGGCCAGCAGATTGTTGAGGCTCATGAACGACGCCTCACCGCCGAATGATCCCAAACTTTCCCCGAACACCACGAGCTTGGGACGCTTGAATTCCGGCAGCCCGCGGACCAGCTTGTCGACCGCCTCGAAGAGCGCCTGGCCGGCATGCCGGGCGTTCTCCTTGTCCACCAGGAACGAGAGCCAGCTGGGCAGGAACGAATACTGCATGCTCACGATCGCGGTGTTGCCGTTGTACATGTACTCCAGCGCGTCGGCTTCGGCCTCGTTGATCCACCCGGTGCCCGTCGTCGTCGCGACCGCGATGACGGCGCGGCTCAATCCGCCGGTGCGCAGCAGTTCCTGTGCCGCCAACTCGGCGGTCGCGTCGATGCCGTCGGCGGAGTCCAGCCCGGCGTAGGCCCGGATCGGCTCGGTGGCCGCGGCTCCGTTGAACGCGGACAGTTCGGCGACAGTAGGCCCGGCTTCGACGAAGATGCGGCCCTGATGGCCCAACGAGGCCCACGGCGCCAACGACTCTGGGCCGCCCGATCGCAGCCGAGTCTTAGGCGGCCCCATATCGGGGTTCTGCTCGTCGTTGACCGCGGCGAAGGTGCCGTTCATGGAGCGCATGGCGAACTTGAGCACGACACCGTTGATCAGGGTGATCGTCAGCGCGACGAGCAGCACCACCACGATGGCCGCCGAGACGCGGAATGGCGCGATCCGATCGACTTGCCCAACCAGAACCATGACGAGCCAACGGATGAACTGGCCGATTTCGACCAGCAGGAACAGCACTAACAGCCCCAGGATGCCGGTCAGCGGATAGTCGTACCACTTCAGGTGTTCCACGCCCATCATGTCGCGCACATCGTCCTGCCAGACGTGGAACCGGATCGCCATGAGGACCTGGCCGACCGCGCCCACCGCGATGAGTGGCCACCACGCCCACGACGGCGGGGGCGGGCTGGTGTTCTGCGAGCGCATGTACCGGACGAGCCAGACGGTGAAGACGCCCAGGCCATAACCGATGGCGCCGGAACAGCCGCTGACCACTCCCTGGAACAGCGGACCGCGCGGCAGCAGCGACGGCGTCAGCGAAAGCCACACGAACAGCAGGCCAACCGCGGTGCCGGTGAACGTGTAGTGGCGAATCCACCACGCGCTGCGGACCTTTGGCCCGGGGGTTTCCGGGCTGGCCGCCGCGTCGGCGGGTTCCTCGGTGGCGGTCGCGGACGCCGGCTCGCTCATCGGTGGGTGAACTTCGGCGGACGCTTCTCGATGAACGCCGCCATCCCTTCGGACTGGTCGTCGGTCGCGAATGTCGAATGGAAGAGCCGGCGTTCGTAGAGAAGTCCTTCGGACAGCGTGGATTCGAAGGCACGGTTGACGGCTTCCTTGGCCATCCGGGCGGCCGACCGCGACATCTGCGCGATGATGGTGGCGACGGCCTTGGCCTCGCTGAGCAGGTCGTCGGCCGGCACCACCCGCGAAACCAGGCCGCTGCGTTCGGCCTCCTCCGCGCCGATGGAGCGCCCGGTCAGGATGAGGTCCATCGCCTTGGCCTTGCCGATGGCCCGGGTCAGGCGCTGCGAGCCGCCCATGCCCGGCATGACGCCCAGTTTGATCTCCGGCTGGCCGAATTTCGCCGTGTCGGCGGCGATCAGCACGTCGCACATCATCGCCAGCTCGCAGCCACCGCCGAGCGCGTGCCCGGCGACCGCCGCGATCGTCGGCGTGCGCACCGCGGCCAGCTTGCCCCAGGCGGAGAAGAAGTCCGCGTCGAACGCGTCGGCGAAGGACAGGGCGGACATTTCCTTGATGTCGGCGCCCGCGGCGAACGCCTTGGCCGAACCGGTGATGACGATCGCACCGATACCGGGATCGTTGTCCAATTCGGTTGCGGCGCTGGTGACTTCGTTCATCACTTGGCTGTTGAGCGCGTTCAGTGCCTGCGGCCGGTTGAGCGTGATGGTGCCGACTCGCCCGTCGCGCTCGACCAAGATCGTTTCGTAGTTGTCGTCGGTCATGCCTTGCCCTTCCTAGAACGTCAGGTCGTCGTCGACGGGCGCGAAATACGCTGCGACGTCGGCCACGGTGACCTCGGCCAGCGTGGCCGGCGACCATTTCGGATTGCGATCTTTGTCGATGATCTGTGCGCGAATACCCTCCACGAAATCGTGCGAACGCGAAGCTGCCGACGACATCCGATAGTCCTGGGTCAGAACATCTTCCAGCGTTTCCATCTTGGCCGCGCGGCGAACTCCCTCGAACGCCACCGACACCGAGATAGGGGAGCGGCTGGCGATCAGGTTGGCGGCGTCATTCGCCGGTCCGGCTCCATCACCCTGATGTTCCCGCAGACTGGCGACGATGTCGATCACGGCGTCCTTGGAATAGCACTCGTCGATCCATTCGCGTTGCGCCGCAAGCTCACTCGG
>Ga0075364_10001908_pt1 | contig 11600 bp, 4 predicted proteins | sample EndMetdeltDD1764_FD_71517 | JGI IMG/M metagenome (GOLD analysis project Ga0075364, IMG submission 71517) | Populus endosphere microbial communities from Tennessee, USA - Endosphere MetaG P. deltoides DD176-4 | ecosystem: Host-associated > Plants > Roots > Endosphere | place: USA: Tennessee... | reverse complement strand
AGGCGGGACAGCGCGGCGATCGCGACCAGCGCGCTGGGTCGCGTCTCCATCAAGACGCCGACCCGGTCGCCCTGCCGTACCCCCACCTCGATCAGGCCGCGGACAACATTGTTGATGCGCCGGTTCACCGCTTCGTAGGTGTGCACCCGGCCGTCGAACAACAGGAATTCGCCCTGCGGGGCGTCGTGTGCCTGTTCGTCGATGATGCGGCCCAACGAGATTCGGGTGTGGTCGTTGAGTTGTCCCAGCCGGGCCAGGCGGGGCAGCGTCCGGACCGTCTCCACGGCGAGGGTTCGCATGGATCGGTTGGCCGCCACGACCGCGTCGGCCGCGCCGCGAGCCAGCGCCACCGCCGCCTCGGAGACCTCGCCGAGGCCGTGCACGATGCGGGAGCTGAACGCGACACCGCTGTCGGTGTGTTCGGCGGGCTGGTCGGCCATCAGGTCGATGCTGTCCGGCTTGTCGCCGCCCTCGGACACCCAACGCACCCATTCCGCGACCGTCGGCCAGCTCTCCCTGGCCGCCCTGGACCCCACGACTAGGCCGAAATGCCCTGTGCGGATGAGGTATTCGTAGACCTCGGCGTTGGGCGCCGCCCGCCGGATGCCGCGCACGGACGCCGGCTGGCCGATGTCGTCGACCTCGCCGACGAATGCGAGCACCGGGCAGGTGATGTCGGTGAGCGTGACCATCTGCCCGTTGATGGCGAATCCGCCGGTCATCATGCGGTTGTGGGCGATGAACTGCTTGAGCAGCTCGGAGATCGCCGGGCCGGACCAGGCGATCCAGCCTTCGCGCTCGAGGAATCTGCGCTGTTGTTCCCGCGGCAGCAGGGCCTCACGGTCGTGCAGCTGGCGCACGAAGTCGACCCGGGCTCTGGCGGTCTTGAGCGGATCCATCATCTGAAAACCGGTGCGCGCCAGCCAACTTGGGATGTTGAGCCGGCTGAAGACGTGGTCGGCCATGAAATCGGCCATGGCGGGAGCCATGTTCGCCGGCAGGCCCATGGGCAGCGCGGCCAGGGTGTCCACCGGGGAGCCGAACGTCACGACGCTTGCGATGTTCTTGGAACGCCGGTACGCGGCGACCTGATAACACCACATGCCGCCTTGCGAGTACCCGACAAGGTGCACGTCCTGGCCGGTGGCGTCCTTGACCGTGTCGATCGCCTGACTGAGCGCGACGATGTGGTCGGCCAGGTTGCGGCGCATGCCGCCCTCGACCTTGTCCGGTGAGCCGAAATCGATGACCCACGGATCCAGGCCGTTGGCGTGCAGGATGCCCACCGCACCGTCCTGGCGGGTGACGTCCCACATGTCCGCCGACATCATCATGGGGTGCACCAGCAGCGCCGGCGGGCCCCCCTGCGGCTGGCCGGGCCGGCTGTCCGGCGGAAAGTACCGCTTCAGCTTGTACATCGGCACGCTCTCGACGATCTGGGATGGCGACGGGACGCTGCCCGTCTCCAAGCCGCCCAGACGCAGGACTTCCAGCCCGTTCTGTGCCGTGGCCACCAGACGCTCGACCGGTCGGGTGACCATCGAAAAATTGAGATCCACAACTGCTCCCGGGTGCTCCCGTTAGGTCTTGACCAGCGTGGACATCATGGCACACCGGCGCGGCGCACGGTTTTGGTCAGGCAGTTTGCGGCCGGGGACATGACCCGGCCTGGTCGCAAGACGGTAGAAGGCGCTACCTGCGTAACACATCGCCCTAGTTCATCGATGTTGTCTGTGAGTGCGGGCAAATGGGAGGCATGGCGTGGGCACGCCGCGTATCGACGTACGCGGCTTCACTTGCGCCCATCGCGGATCTGGTGGACGCGCGGCACGGACTGACGAGCCGGCCCGTGCAAAGTTGGGGCAAATATGGAAAATCCTTGCGGTGTTGTGCCCGCATCGCAGTATGGTCCGACCCGCCAATTCCTCGCTGGTCGGGGAATTTCCGACCCGGGTATGACGCATCGGCGATGACGTGTTGGGAAGACAAGTGAAGGTAGTCGATGAATAGAATCTGGATGGTTCCGATAATGGTATCCAGTGCGGTCCTTATTTTCCCTCCGGCGCGGGCGAATGCCGGCTTGTGTGATTATCCCGCTGTCCTCGGTGGAGCAACGGTTTTCTTTTCCCAGGGGGCTTACTGCGATTGGCCCACTGAAATCAATGGATCACATATGCACTGCGAGGCAGGGGGCCTGGGTGTCGACGCTGGCGCGGCCATCGGCGGGGGCGCCACTCTGGGCCTTGGCGGCGCGGGTGTCGGCGGTGTCAGTTGCACATGGCGGTGCCCCGACAACAGCATGGCACCGGCGCCAAATCCTCCAGGCGCCTGGAAATGGTACATGGTTCCTGTTCCGAATGCGTGCAAAGAACATATGGAACCGGCTGGATTTTCGAGTGCACCCGTTCTTCCCGGTGAAGGTATGCCAGTTCCGGCACCGGCTCCCGCGGCGGTAGGCGGACCGTTATCACCGCCTTTATCACCAGAAACAGAGCTTCCTTAATAGAACGAAATGCGGCAGGGGTCTTTTGGGTCATTCCTGGGCGGCGATGTGGGCGCTGATGAAAAGATCTGCGAAAACGATCCCGGATGTCCGCACATTTAGAGCTTGCTCTGGTCCCCTGGCTCAGAGTGCGGCGTTGAGTCGGTGTCCCAGGTTCCCGGCATCATCGGCATGCGCGGGCTGCCACCGAACGCATCCCCGGCCAGCGTCGTCAGGCCGGCCGCCGCGGTGGACGTCTGCCTGGGTGCGGTGCCGGCGAAACCCAGGGTTGCCGCGCCCAGATGCGAGGCCGCGGACGTCGCCTCGGGCTCGAGGTCCATGTATCCCCAACCGCGTTCGATCTGTTTGACCTTCGCCCGCCGACGCCGCGGTGATTTGGCGGGCTCATGGGGCGTCGCCGAGGCCGCCGGTTCCTCCGCGCTGTCGAGTTCCGGCGCCTTCTTGCGGGCGCCGGTGCCCGCGGCCCTCCGGGCAGCCGCGGGCAGGCCACCCACCAGGTAGCCGAAGTTCTCCATGCCCAGGCCCATGCCCGCGTTGATGCCCGTTCCGTTCACCGGCGGTGACGCCGTACCCGGCGGCGGCGGCGCGCTGGGCGTGGCGGCCGGCGCGGTCGCTTCCACGGGAGTCGGCGCTGGGTTCGGGCTGGAGGTCGGGATGTTCGGGGCAAGCGCCGCGAGGGGCGGCGCGGCGGGCGCCGTGAGTGGCGCCGGTGGCACGGCGACCAGCGCCGCCAGGCCTTTGGCGCCGATCGGCACCAGCACAGTGCCGGCGGCCAACGGTGCCAACGCAGCGCTCAGCAGCGGCGCAGCGATCGTTAGCAGCACCGCGGTCTGCTCGAGCAGAGTCTTCAGCAGCGCGATCGTGTCGGTGATGATCGTGCCGATGGCTTCGACGGCGGTGAACAGGATGGTGAAACCGATCGTCGCGGGATCGCCCGACGCGAACGCCGCCGTCAGATCCAGCGCGATGAACGCGAAGGTTTGCGACAGATAGGCGACGTACGAACCGATGTCCATCGGGTAGCCGAGGGCGAACGCGATGTTGAACGGGCTCAGGAAGGTAAGCGGATTGCCGAGGATGGGCAGGTAAGGATCGAACCCGGAAAATACCGCCTGGAAGAAGGGAATGTCGTACAGCGCTGTGATGAACGGCTCGATGTAGTTGTTGTAGAAGTCGATGTAGCCGATCCGCTCCAGGAATTCATAGATCACGTTCGTCCGGTCGGGGGGTAGCGCGAACCACTGATCGAAAGCGGCCGGTTTCGCGATCGGCATCGGCGCCGCGGACTGCGGACTGCCGGCCACCGCCGCAGTCGCAACGCCCTGATAGATGCTCATCACCGTGGCGGCCTGGATCCACATCCGCATGTAGTCGGCCTCGTTGAGAGCGATCGGAATCGTGTTGATACCAAAGAAATTCGTCCCCACCAACACCGCGTGCATGGCGTGATTGGCGGCCAACTCAGGCAATGTCGGCATGGCGGCCAGAGCGGCGCTGAACGCAGCGGCCACGGCCTCCTGTTGGGCGGCGGTGGCCGCGCTGTTGGCGCTGGCCTCCGTCAGCCACCCCAGATACGGCGCATGGGCGGCCGCGTACGCCTCAGCGCTCGGACCATCCCAGGTCCCGGCGTGCACCGCCGCCAACAGCGCAGCTAGTTGCTCTGCCGTCTCCGCGTATTCGATGCTCAGCGAACTCCACACCGCCGCCGCGGCCAGCAACGGGCCCGGGCCCGGGCCGCTGCTGAGCAGCGCGGAGTGGACCTCAGGCGGTGAGGCCATCCACATGGGGGCGGTCATCGGAATGACGCGCGGACAAACGGGTGCGAATCCACCGTCGATCAGCTCTCTCGGGGTACACCGCCCCGGGTCGCAGGACGCGATGACGCGAGTCTCCTGGCTCTCGGATCACTGCTCGCCTCGCCTTCCAGCTTTCGCCGTGGCGTATGAGGGTCGCTCCCCGATCACAGTGGCGGGACCGCGCCGGATTCACACCGGCTTCCTGCATCGTCATTGCCTAACGCGTGACATTGTTGCATCCCGCGTGGTGCCAGCGGCAACAAATCACCGGTGGGGCGGTCGGTAGCGTCAGTCCAGTGGCACACCTGCTCGGAGCCGAGGCCGTACACCTGGCATACCCGAATCAGGTGGTATTCGAGTCGATCACGCTCGGCGTCAACGACGGCGCGCGCATCGGCATCGTGGGCCGCAACGGCGACGGCAAATCCAGCCTGCTGGGCCTGCTGACCGGTCAGCTGCGGCCCGATTCCGGCCGGGTCACCCGGCGCAGCGGCGTGCGGGTGAGCGCGCTGAGCCAGGCCGACACCCTCGACCCGGAGCGCACGGTGGGCTGGACGCTGGTCGGCGACCAGGCCGAACACCAGTGGGCGCGTGACGCGCGTGTCCGCGACGTGGTCGGCGGTCTGGTGTCCGATATCGAGTGGGACGCAACAGTTTCCACGCTCAGCGGGGGCCAGCGGCGGCGGGTGCAGCTGGCCCAGTTGCTCGTCGGCGAATGGGATGTGATCGCCCTCGACGAGCCCACCAACCATCTCGACATCGAGGGCATCACCTGGCTGGCCGCCCACCTGAAGCAGCGCTGGGCCCGCAACACTGGCGGGCTGCTGCTCGTGACACACGACCGCTGGTTTCTCGACGAGATCGCCACCGCGACATGGGAGGTGCACGACGGCATCGTCGAGCCGTTCGACGGCGGGTACGCGGCATATGTGCTGCAGCGCGTCGAGCGGGATCGGCTGGCCGCCACGGCCGAGGCCAAGCGCCAGAACCTCATGCGCAAGGAGCTGGCCTGGCTGCGTCGCGGCCCGCCGGCGCGGACATCGAAGCCGAAGTTCCGGATCGACGCCGCCAACCAGTTGATTGCCGATGTGCCGCCGCTGCGGAACACCGTGGAGTTGGCCAAGCTCGCGACCGCGCGGCTGGGCAAGGACGTCATCGACCTGCTCGACGTCTCGGTCTCCTTTGGCGGCCGCCCGGTGCTGCGCGATATCGAGTGGCGGATCGGCCCGGGTGAGCGAACCGGCATCGTAGGGGCCAACGGCGCCGGCAAGTCGACGCTGCTCGGTTTGATCGCCGGCACCATTGCGCCGGACACCGGGCGCGTCAAGCGAGGCAAGACCGTCCAGCTGGCGGTTCTCGACCAGCAGGGCGACCGGCTGGCGCCGGTCGTCGGCGACCGGATCGCCGACGTGCTGGGCAGGCTGCGCGGCGGCTACGAGGTCGATGGCCGCGAGGTCACCCCGGCCCAGCTGTTGGAGCGGCTCGGCTTCGCCCGCGGTCAGCTGTCCGCGCGGGTCGGCGAACTCTCCGGTGGCCAGCGGCGCCGGCTACAGCTGATGCTCACGCTGTTGTCAGAGCCCAACGTGCTGCTCCTGGACGAGCCCACCAACGACGTCGACACCGACATGCTGACCGCCACCGAGGACCTGCTTGACTCCTGGGCGGGCACGCTGATCGTCGTCTCGCACGACCGATACCTGCTCGAACGGGTCACCGATCAGCAGTACGCGGTGCTGGACGGCCGGTTGCGGCATCTGCCCGGCGGCATCGACGAATATCTGCGACTGGTTGCGGAACCGTCCGCGGCGATCAGACCGAGGGCCGAGCCGCAGGCGTCGTCCGGTGCGCAGCGTCGCGCCGCCGAGAAGGAGTTGGCCTCGGTCGACCGCCAGCTGGCCCGGCTGGCCGAGCGGGTGGCGGCCAAACACACCGAACTCGCCGAGCATGATCAGTCCGACCACGTCGGCATCACCCGGCTGACGGCGCAGTTGCGCGCCCTTGAGGACGAGGTCGCCGCCATGGAGGGGCGCTGGCTGGAGCTATCGGAGGTGCTCGAATGAACGCGTATCGGACGGTGCCCTACCGGCCGGGGGAAGCCCTGCTGGCGATGTACCGGCGCCGCGGCGCGGTGATCAACGCCGGCATCGGCGGCCGCGGCTACACCTATCTGCTGGGGGCCGAGGCCAACAAGTTCGTGTTCGCCAATGCCGATGCGTTCAGCTGGCGCGAGACGTTCGAGAGCCTGGCCATCGTCGATGGTCCGACGGCGCTCATCGTCAGCGACGGGGACGACCATCGGCGCCGGCGCAGCGTCGTGGCGCCCGGGCTGCGCTACCGGGAGATCCAGAACTATGTGCAGACCATGGTGTCCAATGTCGACGCCGTCATCGACAGCTGGCGGCCCGGGCAGCGGCTGGACATCTATCAGCAGTTTCGCTCGGCGGTGCGGCGCAGCACCGCGGAGTCGCTGTTTGGGCAGCGCCTGGCCGTGCACTCGGATTTCCTTGGGGAACAACTGCAACCGCTGCTGGACCTCACCCATCAGCTCCCGCAGCTGATGCACCTGCAGCGGCGGCTCAACGCTCCCGGATGGCGGCGGGCGATGGCCGCACGAGGGCGCATCAACGACCTCATCGACGGCCTGATCGCCGACGCGCGGGCGGAACCCAGACCCGACGACCACATGTTGAGCATGTTGATCAGCGGCCGGGGCGAAGAGGGGTATGCGCTGAGCGACAACGAGATTCGCGATGAGGTCATTTCGCTGATCACCGCCGGCTACGAGACCACCAGCGGTGCACTGGCCTGGGCCGCGTACACGCTGCTGACCCTTCCGGGCGCCTGGGAGACCGCTGCCGACGAGGTGCAACGCGTGCTCGGCGGACGACCGCCCGCCGCCGAGGACCTCAATGCGCTCACCTACCTCAATGGCGTTGTGCACGAGACGCTTCGGCTGTATTCACCCGGCGTGATCTCGGCCCGCAGGGCGATGCGGGACCTCTCGTTCGACGGCCACCGCATCCGGGCGGGACGGTTGTTGATCTTCAGCGCGTACGTCACCCATCGGCTGCCCGAATTATGGCCCGCACCAGCCGAATTCCGTCCGGAGCGCTGGGATCCCGAATCGCCGGACTATCGCAAGCCCGCACCACACGAGTTCATCCCGTTCAGCGGGGGTTTGCACCGGTGCATCGGCGCGGTCATGGCCACCACCGAGATGACCGTGATGCTCGCCCGGCTAGTCGCCAGGACCACGCTTCGGTTGCCCGCTCAGCGCATCCGCGCCGCCAACCTTGCGGCGCTTTCCCCTCGACCCGGACTGACCGTGGTCGCGGAATCCCTAGTGCCAGCGCAGTAACACGAATTCGGAGCAGAATCCGGGCCCCATCGCCATCATCAGCCCCGGGCTGCCGCTGGGCGGCGGCTTGGCGATGGTGTCGCGCAATATGTGCAGCACCGAGGCCGACGACAGGTTGGCGATTTCGCCGAGCGAGCGCCAGGTCAGCTCGAGCGCCTCGGGCGGCAGCTCAAGGGTTTTGGTGATCGACCTAATGACCTTGGGGCCACCGGGATGGCTAACCCAGGCGCCGATGTCGTCTCTGCCCAGCGAGTGCGCCGCCAGGAATGCGTCGACGTCATCGGCCAGGTACCGCTCAATCAAATCCGGCAGGTCCGGGGAGAGCCGCAGCTGCAGGCCCTGAGAACTGACGTCCCAGCCCATGATGTGCAGCGATTCGGGGTAGAGCCGGCTTCGCGTATCGAGGATGTCGGGCCCCGTCGCACGAACGTGTTCGGCGCGCCGGTCGCCGACGGCGACCACCGCCGCAGCGCCGTCGCCGAACAGCGCGGTACCGACCAGGCCCGAGACCGTCGGCTTGACCGCGGGGTAGGTCAGCGAGCACAGCTCGACCGCGATCAAGACCGCCACGTCGTCTGGCGCGCCGCGCAGATAGTCGTGCAGCCGGGCCACGCCCGCCGCACCGGCGACGCAGCCCAAGCCGAACATCGGCATCCGTCGCACGTCGGGGCGCAGGCCAAGCCGTCCGGCGATGCGGGCATCCAGCGAAGGCACCGCAACGCCGGTGACCGTTGTGGTGATGATTACGTCGATGTCCTGGGGTTCCAGGCCGGCCTCATCGAGCGCGCCCGTCAGCGCTTCGATGCCAAGATCCACGGCCTTCTCGATGAAGATCTCGTTCGCTTCGCCGAAGTCGGTCAACGCCGGGTATTGCTCCAGCGGCAGAACCAGGTGGCGGCTGTTCACCTTCGCCGCGGCGTGCAACCGCCTAACGATGTCTTCGTGCTCCTTTAGACCGGGGAACTCGACGAACGAATCGGTGACCTCGCTCTGGCTGTAACGGTGCGGCGGCAATGCCCCGACGACACCTGCGATGACGCTCATGCCCCTGCCTTAATTCAGTTACTAAACCCAGTCCAATAATGTTGCCCCAAACGACGCCGTCCAGGACTCGAAGTTTAGGCAACTTTGTTCGGTCCCGCAAAGCTATACGTCTATTTGACGTCTGTAGTATTTAACCGAGCGTTCTTAAATTACATGTGCCAAGTAAGATGCGTCACGTAATGTCATCCTCGTCGGTCTGCTTAAGCGCCATTGCAATTAAATCGTCGGGGTTCAACGCGTCGATGGTCTCGTCGCTAACGATGGGCTCCACCAGGGACTTTCCTTGGCTGCCGGCCAGCAGCAATAGTTTGTCAAGCAATCCAGTTCGGCGAAGCTCCTGGATAGGAATCTTTCGCAGCAGCGACCAAATCTTCTCGTCATTGGATTCTTGGTGATAAGTGCCAAAAAGTTGTTGACCGAGGTAATCGGCCAGAGCGGTGGGGGTGGGGTAATCGAAAATCAGAGTGCGCGACAATGCCAACCCAGTTTCGGCCTTGAGGCGATTGCGCAGTTCGACGCCGGTGAGCGATTCGAAGCCGAGGTCCTGAAAGGCGCGCGCCGGGTCGATGTCAGCACCGCCCGTGTGCCCTAGGACGGCCGCGGCGTGCGCGCACACCAGCTCCTCCAGCTGGCGGCTTTGGTCACTGGGCGGCAGGGCTGTCAACCGTTCCACCAGGCCGGCGGGCCGAATTTTGACCCGCTGGGCCGGCGCCTCTGCCCCCTCGCCTACCCAAAAGCGTTGTCGCTGAAAGGCATATGTGGGCAGCTCGACTCGTTGTGCTTTTACGCCGGTAAATGTCGCGGTCCAGTTGACGTCTACCCCGGTAGTGAACAGTCGCCCGGCCGCGGCGAGCACCGACTCCGCTTCGGGGCGGTCTTTGGCCATCGTGATCGCCGACACCGGATGCTCGGCGGTCAACGACTGTTCCACCGAGGCCGTCAACGCCGCCCCGGGACCGACTTCCACAAATGCCCCCGCCCCCATCGACTCGGCCGCCCGCACGCCGTCGACAAAGCGCACCGGCTGGCGCACATGCTCCACCCAATAGTCCGCAGACCCGTAGCCCGGCTGAGCCAGTTGACCAGTCACATTGGATACCACCGCAATCCGCGGTTCCGCGGCGTCTACCCCGGCCACCAAGCGGGCCCACTCCTCCAGCATTGGTTCCATCAACACCGAATGAAATGCGTGCGAGACCGCCAACCGATGCACCCTCCTGCCTTTGCGCGCCAACGTGTCCGCGACCACGCCGGTCGGCCCCTGGGCACCCGAGATCACCACCGCGTTCGGGCCATTGGCCGCGGCGATGCTGACACCGTCGGTGAGCAGCGGGACCACCTCGTCTTCGCCGGCGGCCACCGCGATCATCACCCCACCGGCGGGCAACGCCGCCATCAATCGCCCCCGCGCGGCCACCATCATCGCCGCATCCTGCAGCGAGATCACCCCGGCCACATGCGCGGCCGTGATCTCGCCCACCGAATGACCCATCACCACGTCGGGGGCCACGCCCCACTGCCGCAGCAACGCCGCCAGCGCTACCTCGATGGCAAACAGCGCGGGCTGAGCAAACTCGGTGTGGTGCAACAGGTCTGCGTCATCGCCCCACATCGCGCGGCGCAACGGCAACCGCAGGTGGCCATCCAATGCCTCGGCGGCCGCGTCGAACGCCCGCGCGAACTCCGGAAAGCGTCCGTGCAGCTGGGCTCCCATGCCCAGCCACTGCGAACCCTGGCCGGGAAACACAAACACCGTCTTACCCATCGGCCGCGCACGGCCGACCACGGCCGCACCCGGGTCGCCGGCGGCCAGCTCCGCCAATCCCGTCTTTAGCGCCTCAGGGTCGGCACCGATTAGTACCGCCCGATGCTCAAAGATCGTCCGCGCGCTGGCCAGCGACCATCCCACGTCCACCGGGCTTGTGTCGGCTGTTGTGTTCGCCGACAACCGGGCCGCCTGATCCGACAATGCTTGCTCGGAACGACCCGACACGACCCACGCCACCGGCATGGGCTCGTCTTTGGCCGCAACGGTTTCCGGTTTCGCGGGAGGCTCCTCGACGATCACGTGCGCGTTCGTGCCGCCCATCCCGAACGACGACACCCCGGCCCGGCGTGCGGTGGTCGCTTCGCGCCACAGCCTGAGCGTCGTGTTGACCTGCAGCCCAAGGCTGTTCAAATCGATCTCGGGGTTGGCGCTGACGTAGTTGAGACTTGGTGGAATCAGCGCGTTTTCGATAGCGAGGACGGTCTTGAGCAGGCCAGCGATTCCCGCGGCGCCTCCCGCGTGGCCGATGTTGGTCTTCACCGATCCCACGCTCACCGGGCCATGTCGACGGTCGGCGAATATCTCACCGAGCGCCCGCGCCTCGACCGGGTCGCCGATCGCGGTTCCGGTGCCGTGGGCCTCGATGTAGTCGATGTCGGTGTTGGCTAGGCCGGCGCCGCGCAGCGCGGATCGGATGACGTCGGCTTGCCCGTCAACCGAGGGCGCGGTCTGGCCGGCGGCGCTGTGCCCGGCATTTCCGGCGGCGCTACCACGAATGATTGCGCGGATGCGGTTTCCGTCGTCGACGGCGGCGCGCAACGGCTTCAACAGGACGAGGCCGCCGCCTTCGCCCCGCACGTAGCCGTCCGCGCGACTGTCGAAGGCGTAGGTGTGACCGGATGGTGAGACGGCGCCGAATTCCGTTTCCAGCGTTGCCGTTTCGTCCAACAAATTGAGGTGTACTCCGCCCGTTATTGCCAGCGCAGACTCCCCTGAACGCAGGCTTTCACAGGCCATGTGCACCGCAACCAGAGACGATGATTGGCCGGCGTCGATCGTCATGCTCGGGCCTTGCAACCCAAAGGAGTACGAGATCCTGTTGGCGATCATTCCTCTGCTGACGCCGGCGAA
>Ga0075364_10001907_pt1 | contig 11604 bp, 10 predicted proteins | sample EndMetdeltDD1764_FD_71517 | JGI IMG/M metagenome (GOLD analysis project Ga0075364, IMG submission 71517) | Populus endosphere microbial communities from Tennessee, USA - Endosphere MetaG P. deltoides DD176-4 | ecosystem: Host-associated > Plants > Roots > Endosphere | place: USA: Tennessee... | reverse complement strand
GGCCAGGATGACGGATGTCAACGCACGACCGAGGCCGCTCATTTCGACGGCTCCACGACGAGCTCGACGCGGCGCGCGAGCGGGAGGAACTTCGACGCGGCCGCCGTGACGTCTTCGGGCGACAGCGCGCGGTAGCGCGCGAGATCCTCGGTGAAGTAGGCCGGATTGCCTGTCGCGTAGTAGTAGCTGTTCATCTGGTCGGCGACGCCGCCGTAGTCCCCGACGCGCTCCATGCGGTCGTAGAACGAGGATTCGATCTGGTTGACGGCGCGGCGGAACTCCCGCTCCGACGGCGGCGCCTGCTGGATCTTCCGGATCTCCTCGTCGACGATCGAGCGGATCTGATCGATCGACGTGTCGGGGCGGGCGGTGACGACGATCTGGTATTCGGAATTGAGCGTCTTCGACGCCTGGAGCGCCGCCACGTCCTGCGCGATCTGCAGGTCGTAGACGAGGCGCTTGTAGAGCCGCGAATTCTTGCCTCCCGCGAGCAGCAGCGACAGCACGTCGAGCTCGGCGTCGCCCGGCGCGAAGTGCGCCGGCGTGATCCAGGTCAGATACAGGCGCGGCAGCTGCACCCGATCCTGGATCGTCTTCTTCTTCACCTCACGCAGGTCCGGATGCGGGTAGTCGATCGGCCCGACGTGCGCGGTGCCCGCCGGCACGTCCGAGAACCACGTCTCGACGGCGGCCTTCGCCTGCCTGGGATCGATGTCGCCGGCGACGACGAGGCTCGCGTTGGCCGGCTGGTAGAACGTCCTGAAGAACTGCACGACGTCTTCGTAGCTCGCGGCCGAGAGATCGTCCATCGAGCCGATGGTCGGCCACGAATACGGATGGCCCTTCGGATAGAGCATCTGCGCGATCTCGATCGGCGCCATGCCGTAGGGGGCGTTCTCGTAGCTCTGGCGCCGCTCGTTCTTGACGACGTCGCGCTGGGCGTCGACGGTCTTCGGCGACATCGCGTCGAGCAGCCATCCCATGCGATCGGATTCGAGGAAGAGCGCGAGGTCGAGCGCGTTCGAGGGCACGTCGATGTAGTAGTTGGTGCGGTCCTCGGCGGTCGAGGCGTTGTTGGTGCCGCCCGCGGCTTCGAGCAGGCGATCGAAGTCGCCGTAGGGCGCGTGCTTCGATCCCATGAACATCAAGTGCTCGAAGAGGTGCGCGAAGCCGGTCCGTCCGGGTTTCTCGTGGGCGGACCCGACGTGGTACCAGACGTTGACCGTCACCAGTGGAACCGTGTGATCTTCGTGCAGGATGACGTGCAGGCCGTTGGGCAGATCGAACTGCGTATACGCGGCGTCGGCGCGCGTCTGCGCCGAGACCGCCGGCGCTCCGGCCACGAGCGCCGCGGCGGCGGCGGCGATCGAGAGCAGTCTTCGCATGCTTCAAGGATACGTCATTGGTCGCACGCGCACGGCGTGCGCCGGCGACCCTCGGATACCATTGAGAGGATGTTCTCGAGGCGCGTGCCCGACGATCGTGCGCCGACGCGCGTCGCCCGCGCGCTCGAGGCGGCGCGGACGCGCGGGCCGCTGCTCGATCTCACGATCTCGAACCCGACGCGCGCCGGCATCCCGTATCCCGCCGATTTGCTGGACGCGCTCGCCGATCCCGCCGCGCTCGTGTACCGTCCGGAACCGTTCGGGCTGGAAGACGCGCGCGCTGCCGTCGCCGACACCTATGCGCGGCGCGGCCTCGCGATCGATCGGGAACGGATCGTGCTCACAGCGAGCACCAGTGAAGCGTACTCCATCCTCTTCAAACTGCTCTGCGATCCCGGGCGGTCCGACGTGCTGACGCCGGCGCCCAGCTATCCGCTGTTCGATCATCTCGCCAGCCTCGACGGCGTCGGCCAGCGGCGTTATCCGCTCGAGTATCACGGCGCGTGGACGATCGATACGGCGTCGCTCGATCGCGTATGGAGCGGCCACACGCGCGCGGTGCTCGCCGTCAGTCCGAACAACCCGACGGGCTCGGTGCTGACCGGAGCCGATGCCGATGAGCTGGCGTCGCGATGCGCCGAGCGCGACGCGGCGCTGATCGTGGACGAGGTGTTCTGGGACTATCCGCTCCGCGATCCGTTCGTCGAGCCGCCGGCCCTGCGCGCGCCGCGCTGTCTCGTCGCGCGTCTCGGCGGGCTGTCGAAGAGCGCGGGGCTGCCGCAGGTCAAGCTGGGATGGATCGCGCTCGACGGGCCGGACGATGTGGTGGCGGAGGCGCTCGAGCGGCTCGAGCTGATCGCCGACACCTACCTCTCGGTCTCGACGCCGGTGCAGGTCGCCGCGCGCACGCTCCTGCGCCGCGCCGGGCCGGTGCGCGACGCCATCCTCGCGCGCGTCCGCGGCAACGACGCCGCGCTGCGCCGCCTGGCCGGCGCCTCGGCGATCGTGGACGTCCTGCCGGCGGACGGCGGCTGGTCGGCCGTGCTTCGCGTTCCGGCCACGCGCAGCGAGGAAGCGCTCGTGCTCGAGCTCCTCGAACGTGACGCCGTCGTCACACATCCAGGGTATTTTTTCGATTTCGCGCACGAGGCGTTTCTCGTGATCAGCCTGCTGCCCGAACCAGACGTCTTTGCGCGCGGCGCCGCCCGCATCCTGGAGCGCGTCGATGCCGCGTGACTTCTTCCACGATCGCTACGCCGGGCTGCTGGTGCCGCTGTTCTCCATTCCGTCGCGCCGGAGCTGGGGCATCGGCGAGCTGATGGACCTGCCGGCGCTCGGCGCGTGGATGTCGGAGGCCGGATTCGCGTTCGTCCAGCTGCTGCCGCTCAACGAGATGGCCGACGGCCAGAACTCTCCGTATTCGGCGCTGAGCGCGATGGCGATCGATCCGATCTTCATCGCGCCCCGCGCCGTGCCCGATCTGCAGGCGCTCGGCGTCGAGGCGGTGCTGAGCGACGCCGAACGGGCGGACCTCGAGGCGGTCCGCGCGGCGCCGTCGATCGACTACGCGCGCGTCCGCGAGCTGAAGACGTCCGCGTTCCGCGCCGCCTTCGCGCGGTTCGTCGAGCACGAGTGGAAGCCGAAGACCCCGCGCGCCCGCCGCCTGCAGCGGTTCACCGAGCGATCGCGCTGGTGGCTCGACGCCTACACGCTCTTCCGGGCGCTGCACGCGAGGTTCGGCGGCCGCGCGTGGACCGAGTGGGATGCGCCGCTGCGCGACCGCGACCCCGGAGCGCTCGCCGCCGCGCGCGCCGAGCTCGCCGACGAGATCCGGTTCTACGCCTATCTGCAGTGGCTCGCCGCCGAGCAATGGACCGAGGCGCGCGAGACGGCGGAGATCGGCGTCTTCGGCGACTTCCCGTTCATGGTCAGCCGCGACAGCGCCGACGTGTGGTCGCGGCAGGACGACTTCCGCATGGACGCGTCGGTCGGCGCGCCGCCCGACGCGTTTTCCGAGACCGGGCAGGACTGGGGATTCCCCGCCTACCGCTGGCCAGAGATCACCGCGGGCGGCTTCCAGTGGCTCGCCGCGCGGGCCCGCCGCAACGCCGAGATCTACGACGCTTATCGCGTCGATCACCTCGTCGGCTTCTTCCGCACCTACGTGCGCGAGACGGACGGCCGCGCCGCGTTCGTGCCCGACGCCGAGCCCGATCAGATCCGGCAGGGGGAGCGCGTGCTCGAAGTCCTGAGCGCCGCCGGCGCCCGGCTCATCGCCGAGGACCTCGGCGTCATCCCGGCCTTCGTCCGCGAGACGCTCGCGCGCTTCGGCATCCCCGGGTTCAAGGTGCTGCGCTGGGAGCGCGAGTGGGACACCGACGGGCGTCCCTTCAGGGACCCGGCCTCGTACCCGAAACAGTCGGTGGCGACGAGCGGCACCCACGATACCGAGACCAACGCGCAGTGGTGGGACGAAGCGCCGATCGACGAGCGGCGCGCCGTCGCCGCCGTCCTGCGCGACACGGCCGGCGATCCGGAGGGACCGTTCGACGCGCGGATCCGCGACGCGATTCTCGACGTCCTCTTCCGCTCGGCCTCCGACATCGTGCTGGTTCCCATCCACGACGTGTTCGGCTGGCGCGAACGGATCAACACGCCGGCGCTCGTCAGCGACGAGAACTGGACCTGGCGGCTGCCGTGGCCCGTCGAGGATCTCGAGACCGACCCGCTCGCCGTCGAACGCCTCGCCTACATCCACGGCCTGATCGAGCAATCGGGGCGCTGAGTCGCGGCGGGCCCGCCTCGTGCGATGCTGTACGGCGGATGGCGGATTCCAGTCACTACGTGATTCGTGGGGGGCTCGAGGGACGCGAGCGGCTGCGCGTGCTCGCGCGAGTCATGCACCCGACCTCGATGGCGCTGCTCGATCGCTGCGGGCTGCGAGACGGACTCACCTGCCTCGACGTCGGCTGCGGCGGCGGCGACGTGACGCTCGAGCTGGCGCGCAGGGTCGCCCCGAATGGAACAGCGGTGGGCGTCGATCTCGACGAGACGAAGCTGCAGCTGGCCCGTGCCGAGGCGCACGAGCAGGGCATCACGCGCGTCGAATTCCACCGGTTGGACGTGCGTGAGCCCTCGGCGCTGCCGATGGTCGACTTCCTGTACGCGCGTTTCCTGCTCACGCACTTGAGCGATCCCGCCGCCATGGTGGATCGCTTCCACCGCCAGATCCGGCCCGGCGGCGTAATCGCCGTCGAGGACATCGACTTCAGCGGCAACCTCACCCGTCCGGCGTCGAAGGCGTTCGAGCGCTATCACGAGCTCTATCGCGCCACGGTGACGCGCCGCGGCGGCGATCCGGATATCGGGCCCCGGCTCCCGGGGCTGCTGAAGCACGCGGGCTTCGAGAACATCCGCGTGTCGGTCGTGCAGCCGATGGCATTGGAAGGCGAGGCCAAGATCCTCAGCGCGCTGACCATGGAGAACATCGCCGGCGCCGTGCTCGAGGACGGCCTCGCCTCGCGGGCGGAAATCGACGGCCTGGTGCGTGAGCTCCACGCGTTCGCCGCCGATCCGACGACGCTGGCGGGCGTGCCGCGCATCTTCCAGGTCTCCGCGGACGTCAGGCGATGAATCGGCGCCCCTGAGCCGGACAGCCTCGAGCAAACGAACCGGATCCCGTCAGTCCAGGTGGTACACGGGCTGCGACTTGCCGCGCCACACGCGGTAGATGTGGACGAGATAGGCGGTGACGATCGCCAGTCCGGCGAGATAGATGACGAACGCGTAGAACAGGCTGCTGCGAGGCGCGGCGGCGTTGTAGATGTCGAGTCCGGGCGACGCGCTGCCGGGCGCGGCGGGCAGCAGGATCGGGTAGAGGCCGGCCGCCACCGACGCGAGGATCCCGGCCACGTAGCCCGACGAGCAGAGAAACGCCCGGAGATCGTCGCGGCCGATGAAGAGGCGTACGCCGGCCATCGCGGCGAGGGTCAGCAGCGGAATCATCGCGGGCCACACGTGCGCGGTGAAGTTGCGCGTGAAGTCGGGGCGGACGAGGAAGCTGGCCGCGACCATCGCCGCCAGCAGCGCGAGCGACACCCACCAGAGCGTCGAGGCGAAGCGTCTGGCGCGCGCCTGCAGCGCGCCGTCGGTCTTGAGCGCCGCCCAGCACGCGCCGTGCATCGCCAGCGTCGCGACTCCCAGCATGCCGCCGAGGATCGAGAAGCCGTTCAGCAGCACCGTGAACGTGCCCCGGAATTCGCCGTTCGCCTCGAACGGCACGCCGCGCAGCACGTTGCCGAGCGCCACGCCGAAGAGCAGCGCCAGCAGCACGCTGGCGATCGAGAAGACGACGTCCCAGAAGTCCTCCCACAGGGCGTGGTGGATCTGGTGGCGGAACTCGATGCCGATGCCGCGCAGCAGGAGCAGCCAGAGCACGAGCATCAACGCCAGGTAGAAGCCGCTGAAGCTCGCGGCGTAGAGGGTCGGGAACGCCGCGACGAGCGCCCCGCCGACCCCCAGCAGCCAGACTTCGTTGCCGTTCCACACGGGACCGATCGTGTCGATCAATCGCTGGCGCTCGGCGCGATCGCGCCCGAGCAGCAGGTGAATCGCCCCGATGCCGAGATCGAACCCGTCGAGCACGGCGTAGCCCGCCAGCATGAACGCCAGCAGCAGGAACCACGCCGTGTTGAGGCTCATTCAGGCCTTCCCTGGGCGAGCGAGTCGACGGGCCCCTGGTGAACGATGCGCGCGAAGAGGAGGAGATAGAGCAGGCCGAGCACGAGATACAACCCCATGAAGCCGATCAGCGTGAAGTACGTCATGCCGGCCGTCACGTTGAGCGACGAGGCGTCGCCGACCCGCTGCAGCCCGTAGACCGTCCACGGCTGACGCCCGACCTCGGCGACCACCCATCCGGCCTCGTTGGCGATGTAGGGGAACGGCGCGCCGAGCATCAGGATCCAGAGCATCCCGCGGCGCTCGAAGAGGGTGCGGCGCCAGAGGAAGAAGAGCGCCGCGCTCGTGATCGCGATGAACATCGTCCCGAGGCCGACCATGATGTGGTACGCGTAATAGACGATCTCCACCGGCGGGTGCAGGTCCGGCGGAATGTCGTTGAGGCCGGTCACCCGCGCGTCGACGCTGCCGTAGGCGAGAAAGCTGATGAGGCCGGGGACCACGATCGGGTCCATCAGCTCCTGCCGCTCGCGATCGGGCATGCCGATGATCGCCAGGGGGGCGCCCGCCTGCGTCTTGAACAGTCCTTCCATCGCCGCGACCTTCGCGGGCTGCGCGCGCGTCAGCATCTCGCCGTGGAACGCGCCGGTCGGGAAGAGCGACGCCGCCGAGAAGATCGCTCCGGCGATCACGCCGACGCGGACGAAGATCCGCCCGGCGTCCTCGTGTTTTCTCTGCAGGAGATAGAACGCGCCCGTGCCGGCCATCACCATCGACGCCGTCACCAGCGAGCCGGACACCACGTGCGGGTACTGCCATCGGACGTAGGGATTGGTCAGCAGCGCCCAGAGGCTGGTGAGCTCGACGCGATCGCCGGCCACTCGATAGCCGACGGGGTGTTGCATCCAGGCGTTGGTGGCGACGATGAAGAACCCGGACAGCACGGCGCCGAACGCCACCATCACCGCGGCGAACCAGTGCCCCCGCGGTCCGACGCGCTTCTCGCCGAAGAGGAAGATGCCGAGGAACGACGACTCGGCGAAGAAGGCGAAGACGCCTTCCATGAAGAGCGTCTGCCCGACGGCCGGGCCCGCGTAGCGCGAGAACCGCGCCCAGTTGGTGCCGAACTGGAACTCCATCGGGATGCCGGTGACGACGCCGGTGGCAAAGGTGATGGCGAAGATGCGCGCCCAGAACCGGGCGGCCGCGCCGTAGGCCCGGTTGGCGGTGCGCAGCTCGATCGTCTTGAGCACCGCGATCAGCACCCCCAGCCCCATCGTCAGGACGGGGAAGAGGTAGTGGAACATGATCGTGAACGCGAACTGCCAGCGCGCGGCGATGGTCGCGTCGGTCATGTGGCGCTCGCGGCTAGGGCCAGGGGGAATCGGGGAAACGGACGAACGGCGCGCGCTGGCGCTGCGAGCCGTCGAAGTGCAGGAACCACATGCCGATGCCGGACGCGCCCTGCATGAACCCGGTCTGCGCCGAGCGCACGTCGGGCTTGAGCCGGTCCTCGGCGTGCGCCCAGCGCGTGCCGCGGCTGTCGGACGTCGTGCGCGAGAGCAGATCGGCCGTCATCTTCGTCGCGAAGTCGAGATAGCGGCGATCCTGCGTCGCGCCGTAGAGATCGAGGAAGAACTGCGCGATGCCGGCGTTGCCGTCGCACTGGCCGACGTTGTTCCAGAAGCCGGTCGTGCGCGCCTGCGGGACGCCGCTCTTGAGCACGCCGTTGGCCGACTTCGCCACCCACGTCATCCACGTCTTGTCGTTCGTGACCACCGAGAGCTGATAGAAGAGCCGCGCGGTGCCCGCCGGACCATGGCACCAGCCGAGATAGAACACGTCGACCGTGTCGGGCTGATCCTTCGGCACGAGGCAGACGTCGCCGTCGGTCTTCGCAATCGCCTGGAGGTAGCGTCCGCCCGCGAGCGCGGCGTCGAGGAACCGCTGCTCGCGCGTGGCCTTGTAGAGCGTCGCGAGGAAGTAGGCGATGCCGGCGGTGCCGTTCGAGAAGTTCGGCATCTGGCGCGCGCCGCCCGTCGTCTCCCTCGCCCATCGCGCGCCGCCCCTGGACGGCTCGCCGAGGTCGAGCAGTCGATCGCCGGCGCGGATCGCCAGGGCGCGGGCGGTCGGCGCCTTCAGCGTCTCGTCGGCGTAGAGGAGGAAGAGCCCGACGCCGGCGGTGCCCGACATCACGTCGGTGACGTTGTTCCACTGGACGCCCTTGCCGACGGCCGTGACGCGCGTCTCGAACGTCCGCACCGCGGCCAGCGCCGCCTTGCGGTACTTCTCGTCGCCGGTCGCGCGCCACGTCTCCCCCAGCGTGAAGGCGATGCCGGCGAGGCCGTCGTAGAGGCCGTACTGCGGCTCCGATGCGACCTTCGTCATCAGATCGTCGGCGCCGCGCTTCGCGTCCTGCAGGTAGGCGGCTTCGCCGGTGGCGCGATTCAGCTCGATCAGGAAGAGCACGACGCCCGGCGATCCGCCGTAGAGCGAGGTGTTCACGGATCGCGGGTTGATCGGATCGGACGGCCACGCGATGCCGAACGGGGTCGTCACGCGCACCGAGCGCAGCCACTTCGCGGTGTCGACCGCGACGTCTCTCGGCGCGGACGACTGCGCGCTGCCGTGCAGCGTGAGGACGAGCGCGGCGATCGCGAGCGTCAGCCCGGCACCGAGCGAGCGGGGCTTCATAAGGAGTACGTCTATAATACGGCCCCAGGACACCCACATGCGCCGGGCCACCCGATTCCTTGCGGTTCTGTGCATCCTCGCCGTGCTCGCGGCCGCGCTGCTCGCGCCCGCCTCCGGCGGATCGTCTCCGTGCGTCCTCGTTCCGCTCGCGCCGCTCTTCGGCCTCGTCGTGCTGCCGCCGGCGCCGGCCCCGGAGCCCGCGCCGCTCTACACCTCGTTCGATCCGGATCCCCGTCCGTCCCGCGCCCCTCCAGCGATCGCCTGACACACCCGTAGCCACTGCTGGTCGGCGGATCTCACAGGAGATCGGAAGACCAGGAGGCCAGGCGCATGCCGGATGCTTCGATGCGCCCGGGATCTCTCCTGACCTCCCGATCGCCCGACCTCCTCCGAAGTCCTCCGGCAGCTGTCACCAGGACGGTCACGTGCAGGAGGAATCGTGTCGCTGCGATCACGCGTGCGCACGTTGTTGTGTTGTGTCGTGCTCCAGGTCGGCGCCCTCACAGGCGTGCCGATGCGGCCCGACGAGATCCGCGAGCTGATGGACACGCTCGCGCAGCCGAAGCTCGCCCGGACGAATCCGGATCGTCCCGACGACGGCGACGTGCCGGTTGAAGACGACGAACATCTGCGGATCCGGCGGGGATGGAGGATCCTCCCGCGTCCGCCCCGCCGAGCCGCGTCCGCGCGGGCGACGCCGCGATGGTGGAGGCGCCTGATGCCGTAGACCGCCGGACGAGCTGCGCTCGCGGCCGCGTTCGGTTCCGCATCCGGTAGAATCCGGCGCATGATCCGTGTCGCCGTGGTGTTTCTCGCCGTCATCGCGGCCGCGCTGCCGTCGTTCGCGCAGGCGCCGGACTGGAGCGCCGTCGAGCGCGAGGCGCTGCAGACCCTCCAGGGCTACGTCCGCATCAACACGTCGAACCCGCCCGGCGACGTGACGAAGGCCGCCGACTTCCTCCAGGACCTCCTGAAGCGCGAGGGGATCGACGTGACGCGCTACGAGTCGGCGCCGGGCCGCTCGATCCTGCTGGCGCGGTTGAAGGGGAACGGCACCGGCGGCAAGCCGATCCTGCTCGAGAGCCACATGGACGTCGTCCCGACCGATCCCTCGCGCTGGACGAAGGATCCGTTCGGCGCCGAGATCGCCGACGGCAAGGTCTGGGGCCGGGGCACGATCGACATGAAGGGGATCGGGACGTCGTTTCTCTACGCGTTCCTGCAGCTGCATCGATCGAAGGTGCCGCTGACGCGCGACGTGCTGCTGATGTTCGTGCCCGACGAAGAGATCGGCGGCGAACTCGGGGCGAAGTGGATGCGCGCGAACCACTACGCCGAGCTCGATCCCGAGTACGTGATCGACGAGGGCGGGTTCGGCAGCCGCGACATGTTCACGCCGGGGAAGCTGGTGTTCGGCATCTCGGTCGCCGAGAAGCGGATCTTCTGGCTGCGCCTGCGCGCGGAAGGAGTCGCCGGCCACGGCTCGCAGCCCCACGACAAGAACCCGAACGAGCACCTGATGGCCGCGCTCGGCCGGCTCTTCGCGCAGCCGCCGGCGGCCGCGCCGTTCCCGGTGGTCGAGACGATGAAGCAGCGCATCGGCGCGCCGCTGACCGAGAACAAGTTCAACAACGCGATCCAGAAGTCGACGATCTCGCTGACCAGCCTCCGGTCCGGCGTCGGCGACCCGCCGCGGGCGAACGTCATTCCGTCGGTCGCCGAAGCGACGATCGACTGCCGCGTGCTGCCCGGCATCAGCAAGGAGGACTGGCTCGCCGAGATCGAGCGGCGGCTCGCCGATCCGACGATCAAGATCGAGATCATCAACGCGGGAGAAGAACCCGCGGTGTCGCCGCAGGACTCGCCGCTCTACCGCGCGCTCGAGTCCGCGGTGACGCGCCGTCATCCCGGCGCGATCGTGACGCCGATGACGGTGCCCTACGGCACCGACGGCAACGGCTTCCGTCCGCAGGGGGTGAAGGTCTATGGCTTCTTCCCGGCGATTGTCCCCGCCGCGTCGATCCTGTCGATGCACGGCGACGCCGAGTTCCTCCCGGCCGACGCCCTAGGCCCGGCGATCCAGATCCTGTTCGAGGCGCTGAGACAGGTGGCAGGCCACTGAGGTGGCCGGCACCTGAGGCGCCAGGCACCTTCAACTGGTTGACGTTCGACGCGTGACGCGCATCTCCCGTTCCCTGGGTCTCCTGCTGCTGGTGGCGGCGACCGCGGGGGTGCGCTCCGACGCGAGTACGCAGGGGGCGTGGAACACCGAGCCCTCGTACGACGGACGGTTCACGATGGTGCGGCTGCGCTGGAAATCCGACGGCGGGTTCTCCGGCCGCGGCTTCCGATCCGCCTGGAACCACGACTATCCGCGCGCCGAGCAGCACCTCGCGCAGATCGTCAAGTCGCTGACGTCGATCGACATCCGGACCGACGCGAGCCTGATCCTCACGCTCGACGATCCCGCGCTCTTCAACTACCCGGTGGCGTTCATGTGGGAGCCGGGCTTCTGGAATCTCGCCGACAAGGAAGCCGAGTCCTTCCGCGCCTGGCTGCACAAGGGCGGCTTCGCCATCTTCGAGGACTTCGACGGACCGCAGCAGTGGAGCGTCTTCGAGCAGCAGATGAGGCGCGTGCTCCCCGACGCACGATTCGTCAGGCTCGACCGCAACCACCGGATCTACGACACGTTCTTCGCCATCAAGGACATCGACGCCATCGTCCATCCGATGAACGGCCTCCGTCCGAGCTACCTCGGGATCTACGAGGACAACGATCCGTCGAAGCGGCTGATGGTGGTGGCGAACTTCGACAATGACGTGCCGGAGTACTGGGAATGGTC
>Ga0075364_10001906_pt1 | contig 11608 bp, 6 predicted proteins | sample EndMetdeltDD1764_FD_71517 | JGI IMG/M metagenome (GOLD analysis project Ga0075364, IMG submission 71517) | Populus endosphere microbial communities from Tennessee, USA - Endosphere MetaG P. deltoides DD176-4 | ecosystem: Host-associated > Plants > Roots > Endosphere | place: USA: Tennessee... | reverse complement strand
CCACCACCGGCCGCAACGTCGTCTGGAGCGTCGAGCTCGGCAACGAAACGTTCGGCCGCCCTGTCGTCGTTGGCGACGCCGTCTACGTCGGCACCGACAACGGCAGACACAAGAACCCCGCCTTCGAAAACGAATCCGGCGTGCTCATGGCCTTCCACGCGAAGGATGGCGCGTTCCTCTGGCAGGACGTGGCCCCGCGTGTGGAGCGAGGTCTGCGAGAGTTCCTGCTGCCGTCGACGACGAGCGCGCCGCATGTCGAAGGTGATCGCTTGTATTACGTGACTGCCGAGTGTCAGCTCCGTTGTCTCGACACGAAGGGATTCCGCGACGGCGAGAACGATGGTCCGTATCGCGACGAGGTCTTTCGCGACGAAAGTGCCGCCGACATCGTCTGGGAGCTGGACATGTGCGGCCGCCTCGGTGTGTTTCCGCACGAAGCCACCAACAGCGACGTGCTGCCCGTCGGCGATCTCCTGATCGTCTCGACCTCCAACGGACAGAACGAAGGTCACACGGGCGTCCCCTCGCCGCGCGCCCCCAGCCTGATCGCCGTCGACAAGCGATCCGGCGACGTCGTCTGGCGCGCCACTGGTGCAGGCGGACGCGTGCTGCATGGCCAGTGGTCGAGCCCCGTCGCAGCGAACGTCCATGGGCGAATACAAGTGCTGTTTGGCGGCGGTGATGGCTGGCTGCGCTCGTACGACGCGACGTCGGGTCACGAAGTCTGGCGGTTCGACGGCAATCCCAAAGACGCGCAATGGTTTCCGCGGCCGGGAATCCTGTCGCGCGGCGCGATCATCGCGTCGCCGGTGTTTGCGGACGGGCGCGTGTTCGTGGCGATGGGGCAAAGCCCTGGACACGGCAACGGACCGTCACTGATTCATGCGATCAGTCCAAACGGACAGGGTGACGTCACCACGAGCCGGCTTCTCTGGACATCTCGCGATGTTGGTCGCGTGGTGGGAACACCGATCGCGAAGGACGGTCTGTTGTACATCGGAGATCTCGGCGGCACGATTCATTGTCTCGATGCGGCGACCGGCGCTCATGTCTGGAAGCACGAGACGAACGAGGCGATCTGGGGAAGTCTTCTGCTCGCCGGCGATCGGCTCTACGTGGGCAACGTCGATGGCAGCATGACGGTGCTTCGTGCCGGACGGCGGAAGCAGCTGCTCGGGCACGTCGAGATGGATGCGCCGCTCTATTCGCCGCCGGCGCTCGCCGGCGATGCGCTCTACCTGACCACCGCGAACCGGTTGTATCTCATCGCCGCGAAGTTTTGATCGCGATCGCCGGTACGCCGTCCTCAGTGTGTCCAGACGGTCTGCCAGGCGATCGCGATGGTGTTGAAGTCGCCGCCCACGCGCGTCGTCGCGCCGGTGCTGTAGGTGATCTTGAAAGACTGCGTCCGGCGAAGAGGAAACGAGAGCGTCGCGCCGACACGGGAGTTGCGCTGCCGGTCGTCGCGCTCGACGCCGCCGATGGTCGTGACGCCGCCTGAATACCAGGTCGCGTCGAAGGCGGCCCACAACCGCGGCCGCAGTGTATAGCTGACGTGTCCCTGCAGCGCGAAGATCGAATCCTGCTCGCGCCGTACGCCGCCTGGATAGAAGTCGTCGTTGGCGGCGAACAGCCACACGCCGCCATAGGCGTCGAGCGTCCAGCGTCCCGCAGGGATCGAGACACCGGCTTCCGGCTTGAACGCCCATCTGTTCGTCCCGAGGTTCACCAGCCGGTTGCCATGGTATTGCCCGAGCGGCAGCACCGTGGTCAGGCTGACGCCGACGATGGTGGAGCGGCGTACGGCGCGGAACTCCTGTGGACGGAGCGCGCGGCCGGCGAACAGGTTGACCGAGAGCTTCACGCGGCCGTCTGCCCAGCCGACGCGCGTAGCCTCGCTTCGCTCTTCCTCGATACGGCCGGAGGCCGTGCCGCGTGCGTAGGGGACCGTGCCGACGATCAATGCGGTGCGGCTGAACAGATCGAAGGTATGACCGATGCCGACGGTCGCCGCACCGAGCGTGGCCTCGACGTCCTCGAACGGAAGCGACGGATCGGTGAACACACCGCCGCTCGTGCGGCCGACCGCGACGACGAAGAACGTGGTGCCGACCGGCGACGCGGAGTACGCGCGCGGCTCGAGGTCCTGCCCGGCGGCCGGACGTCCGCTGACCGCGAGCGCTGTACTGATGAGTGCCGCGCGCCACACTGCTCCTCTGTACGCCATCAAGGTGTCCCGAACACGGGCAAGCCTCATGCCACGAGACAGGCTCGAACTAGTTGTGTGAATGCTGGAGGACCTCCGGAATACCGGATGACCGCAGCCCCGATATCGGAGGTTTTTCGCCTCGATCTTCGCAAGAGCCGGGGCACGCGTATTGCGGTCTCGAACGGCCATGAGCCGCATTTTGGCCTTGGCTGTCATGGTCCTCGTCTCCGTGGGCCCGGCCGCCCCTCAAGTTCCGGCACCGGAGGAGCTCGATCGGCTGCTCGCACCCATCGCCCTCTATCCCGACCAGCTTCTCGGACAGATGCTGTTGTGCGCCACGCAGCCTGCCAAGGTCGGCGGGCTTGGCGACTGGCTCGCCGCCAAGGAAGGACTGAAGGGGAGCGAGCTTCAGGATGCCGCGGTGAAGGCGGGCTTCGATGCCAGCTTCGCGTCGCTGGTGCTCTTTCCCGACGTCGTGAACATGATGGCGAGCGACATCGCCTGGACGAAAGCCGTCGGAGCGGCGTTCAAAGCCGATCGTTCGGCAGTGTTCGGCAGCATTCAGCGCCTGCGCACCAAGGCGAAGTCGGCTGGCAAGCTGAAGACCACTGCCCAGCAGGAAGTGGAAACCCGCACGACCTCGGAAGGGCAGCAGGTGATCGTGATCGAGCCGGCCAATCCTCAGGTCGTCTACGTGCCGCAATACAACGCGCAAACCGTCTACACGACGCAACCGACCACGTCCACCGTCGTCATCCAGGAAGACGATGACGACGACGCGGCGGTCGCCGCCGGCCTGATCGGCTTCGGCGTCGGCGTGGCGATGGGCGCGGCCATCGACAACGACTACTACTACGGTCCGTACGGGTGGGGCGGCGGTGGCTACTACATGTACGACGACGCGTGGGACGACTGGTACGACGCGCGCGAGGACGCCCGCGAAGACTGGCACGACAACCGTGAAGATCTCGCCGAGGAGCGCGGAGACCTGGCCGAAGAGCGGGGCGAGCGTGCGCGGGAGAATACGGAGCAGCGCACCGAGCAGCGTACCGAACGCACGGAGACGCGCTCGGAGAATCGCCCCGAGACGCAGGCCGCGCGCGAAGAGCGGCGCGGAGAAGCGCAGCAAAAGGCCACCGAAGCGCGGTCGACCGGCACGACCCAGGAGACGCGCGGCTACAGCGGCAGCGGTGAGCGCGGCACGCGCGAACGCAGCGGCACGGAATCCTCCGCGTTCTCGGGCTATTCGAGCGGAAGCTCCGAGCGCGCCGCCAGCTCGCGCGGCGAGCGCAGCCGCAGCGGCGGTGGCGGTGGCAGCCGTGGTGGTGGGGGCGGCAGCCGTGGAGGAGGACGGCGCCGATGATGATGTTGCGTGGCGCGAGCCGTCTGACGGTAGCCGCGGCCTTTGCGATGGCGGCGACCGTCTACATGGCCACAGTGGACGCAGCTGCACAGGCGCCAGCGCAGGCTCCGGCGCAGGCCCCGGCGAGAGTGTCGCCGCGCGTGTTTCCTACTCCCGACGAAGCCGTCAAGGCTCTCGTCGCAGCCGCCAAAGCCGATGGCATGGATGGCTTGCTCGCGATCTTCGGACCCGAAGGAAAGGAGCTCGTCTCCTCGCGTGATGCGGCGGTCACGCGCCGCAATCGCCAGGTGTTCGTGGCCGCTGCTGCCGAACACTGGGAGCTGCAGGAACCATCCGCCAACATGCGCGTGCTGATCGTTGGCAACGAGGGATGGCCGTTCCCCGTACCCCTGGTCAAGGACGCAAAAGGCTGGCGGTTCGACACGGCCGCGGGCAAGCAGGAAGTCCTGTCGAGACGAATCGGACGCAACGAGCTCGCGGTGATGCAGATCTGCCAGACCTACGTCGAGGCCCAGCGCATCTACGCGGCGAGCGCGCACGATGGTCAGGCGGCGGGCCTCTATGCGACGAAGTTTCGAAGCGATCCGGGGACGCAGAACGGGCTCTACTGGCCGGCCGGTAGAAAGGAGCGGCGCAGCCCGCTCGGGGATCTGGTGGCGAACGCCGCGGCAGAAGGCCGCTCGATCGGTGTGAGCGCGCCACCCGCGCCGTTTCACGGCTACTTGTTCAAGATCCTGACGGCCCAGGGAAAGGCCGCTCCAGGAGGCGTGAAGAGCTATCTGGCCGACGGCAAGATGTCAGGCGGATTCGCGCTCGTTGCGTGGCCGGCGCAGTACGGGAGCACCGGCATCATGACGTTCGTCGTCAATCAGGACGGCATCCTGCGCGAGAAGGACATCGGTCCCGGCACCGGAACGGTCGCCAAGGCCATGACCGCCTACGATCCCGACGTCGCGTGGACGGTCGTCGTCCCGCCGAACCCGTAGCGGCGCAGGATGGCGCGACACTCGTCATCCTCGTGCAGCGCGGCCATCGCGGGTTCGACGTCGACGTAGCCGAGGAACGGCGCACGCTGCGTGCACGCCTCGTTCAGCCAGTGGCGGGCGAGTGGCCAGTCGCCGAGTACCGCGGCCAGCAGCGCCAGATCGTCGGGACCAGCGGTGCCGCGCGCGTACCGCTCCTCGAGCGCGATGAATGCCTCCCGCCCCTGATCCGCGTGCCCCTCACGCACGCCGCAGATCCCCTTGAGCAGGACGATCGTCGAGACCGATCCGAAGAGCCCCTCGGCCAGATCGAGCTCTTCGCGGGCGGCTGCGTATTCCCCGCGGGCCAGGCGCGTCAGCGCCAGATCGATGCGCGTCTGCGCGAAGGCGGGGTTCGTCTGCAGCACGTGCTCGTACTGCAGCAGCGCCTCGTCGTACCGCCCCGCGAAATGGAGGATGCGTCCGATCCCGGTCTGGATGATCAGCGACAGCAGATCGAGCTGCAGCGCGCGCCGCATGTCGACCAGCGCCGCCTCGAATCGCCCGCGCGACGCCAGGAACATGGCGTGCCATTGCCGCGAGGGTGCATGCCCGGGATTGAGATCGAGCGCGCGCGTGAACGCCGCTTCGGCCTTTTTCCAGTCCCAGTCGAAGCGGAAGTTGACGAACGCCAGCGAGGCATGCGCTTCCGCCAGGCCGTCGTTCAACGCGAGCGCGGTCTGCGCGGCCGTGCGCGCCTGCTCGATCAGGCCGGTCAGCGACGGCGTGCGATAGCTCACCGCCAGCAGCGAACAGCAGTCGGCCAGTCCCGAGTAGGCCAGCGCGTACTGCGGATCTTCCGCCACCGCCCGCTCGAACAGCTCGCGCGATTGCCGCAGCGCGTCCACCGTGCGCTGATTCAGGAAATAACGCCCGCGCAGATACGCCTGATACGCGACAGCATTGATCGTATGCGGCGTGGCGAGCTTCGACTTCTCATCGCGTGTCAGCCGCAGCCGCAGCGCGTCGGTCAGCTCGCGCGACAGCTCCGCCTGCAGCACGAACACATCCGACGGGCGCCGGTTCAGCAGCGTTCCCCACAGTTGCGCGCCATCATCGACATCCACCAGTTCGGCGCCGACGATGAATTCGTCGCCGCGCTGGCGGAGATGACCCGTGAGTACGGCCTTCACATCGAGCTGACGGCCCACCACGCGCGGATCGGGGTTCTGTCCCTTGTAGCGAAACACGGTGCTGCGCGCCATCACCCGCAGGCGCGGGATCTGCGAGAGGCTGTTGATCAGGCTCTCGGTCAGGCCGTCACTGAGGTAGTCCAGCTCCTGATCCCGGCTCTGATTCACCAGCGGCAAGACGGCCAGCGAATCGATCACGCGCTTCGTCCGGCGTCGTCGTGCCGGGGCCGCCGCGGCGCCGGACGATCGCTTCAGCGCGGGCGCCGTGAAACCGGCGCTCGTTTCGTTCCCCACGTCCGGTCCGCTCCCGGTCGTCGTTTCGGGCAAGCCGCTCTCGCCGCCATCCGTCTCCATCGTCCGCATCACCGCGCGGAGATCGGCGAGCAGGTGGCCGACGGTCTGATAGCGCTGGTCGCGATTCTTGCGGAGCGTCGTCGTGACGATGCGATCGAGCTGAATGGGGACGGGCGCCACTCGCGTCAGCGGTTCCGGCTCCTTGAAGAGGAGCGCCCCGAGCACGTCGGCGACCGAGCCGCCCTTGAACGGCGGCTCGCCGGCCAGCATCTCGTAGAGCACGATGCCGAAGGCAAACAGGTCGACGCGCGCATCGACGTCGCCGCCGCGGGCCTGCTCGGGCGCCATGTAGCTGACGCTGCCCATCACCAGGCCCTCTTTGGTGTCGACGAGCTCGGTGCGGGCAGAGGCCCCAGAGGAAGCCTCGGCGTCTGAATCGGCGGTGGCGAGCTTGACGAGGCCGAAATCCAGCACTTTCACGTAGCCATCCGCGCGGAGCATCACGTTTTCCGGCTTGACGTCCCGGTGGATGACGCCCGCCGCGTGTGCCGCCGCCAGGGCCTGGCCGACCTGCAGGGCGATGTCCAGCGCGCGGCGCACCTCGAGGCGGCCCCGTTCGAGCACCGCCCTGAGCGTCAGGCCGTCGATGTACTCCGTCGCGATGAACTGGACGCCGCCGGCCTCGCCGATGTCGTAAATGGTGAGGATGTTCGGATGATTCAGCGAGGAGATGGTGCGGGCCTCGCGCTCGAAGCGGCGCAGGCGCTCCGGATCGCGCAGGGCGCGGGGCGAGAGCACCTTCAGGGCAAGCTTCCGGCCGAGCCGGACGTCTTCGGCCAGGTAGACCTGACCCATGCCGCCCGAGCCGAGCGGCGATACGACGCGATAGTGTGCGAGGACGTCCCCAGGTGCGAGCGACCAGTTCATGGATCTGACCAGCCGCGCGTATTTTAGCCCCACTCTCCTTCTCAGCCGCGGGTGTAAGATAGGCACGGCGTGAGCGGACACGTCGCCCGGCCCTCGACGGTCCGTCCGAGCGCGTGAGTGGTTGGCCACAGTGACCGTCATCGGCCGCTCGTTCGACGTTCGCATGTTCTTGGCGTGGGCCGCGCGCGTGGGCGGGCTGACGCGCTGGCTGGGCGCGGCGGACGCCGAGCGTGCGGCGGCCCTGTCGCTCAGCGAGTCTCGCGACCATGCGCTCTTCGAGCAGTCGGCCGCGGGCATCGTCGAGATTCTTCCGTCCGGCCAGTTCCTTCGCGCCAATCAGCGCTTCTGCGACATCGTCGGCCGCTCGCCCGAGGAGCTGCAGACGCTTCGTCTGTCCGACATCACCCATCCCGACGACCATCACATCGATCGGCGTCATTTCGAACAGGCCATCCAGCGCGAGCTTCCGCGTACGGGCTGGACGAAGCGCTATGTCCGGCCGGATGGCACCATCGTCTGGGTTCGCGTCTCCGGATCCGCGGTCCGCGACGCGAACGACGAGATCGCCTATCTGGTCGGCGTCGTCCAGGACATCACCGAGCTCGTCGACGTGCAGGACGCGCTTGCACACAGCCAGTCGCGCCTGTCGTCATTCGTCGAAAACATTCCGGCCGCGGTAGCCATGCTGGATCGCGATCTTCGCTATGTCGCCGTCAGCCGGCGCTGGCTGGAAGACTACAAACTGGGCGATCGCAGCCTCACGGGCCTGCATCACTACGATCTCTTCCCGGAGATCCGCCGCATGCCGGAGTGGCAGGCCATACACCAGCGGTGTCTCGCCGGAGCCGTGGAACGCGCATCGGAAGATCACTTCGTGCGCGACGATGGACGGGATGAGTGGCTGCAATGGGAGGTGCGCCCCTGGTTCAACGAGCGCGGCGAGATCGGCGGCATCTTCATGTGGACCGATGTCATCACGGCGCGCAAGCACGCCGCGCAGGCGCTGCAGGAGAGCCGTCAGCGATTCTCGACGCTGCTCGAGTCCACGCCGGACGGCATGGTGATCGTCGACGACGACGGACGGATCCTGCTGGTGAACGCACGCGCGGAGCTGCTCTTCGGCTACGACCGCGAAGAGCTGCTCGGGCAGAGCATCGAAGTGCTCGTGCCTGAACGGTATCGCGCGGGCCACGCGGACGGGCAGGCGGGCTTCTTCGCGGACGCGAAGGCGAGGGCGATGGGCGCGAGCATCGAGTCGTACGGCCGGCGCCGGGATGGCGAGGAATTTCCGGTCGAGATCAGCCTGGGTCTGCTCGACGCGCATGGCGAACAGCTCATTTCCACGTCGATCCGCGACGTCACGCGCCGCCGGCAGGAGCAGATGTCGCTGCAACTGACCGAAGAGCGCCTGCGTCTGGCCATCGACAACGCGAAGCTCGGCCTGTGGGAATGGAATCTCGTGACCAACCGGGTGACGGTCGACCACAACTGGTCTCGCATCATGGGAATGGAGGCGCACGACCTGTCGGACGCGGCGGAGATGTGGCGCAACTCGATTCATCCAGAGGATTGGCTGAAGGTGGTGGATCTGCTCGAACGGCACCGGCAGTCGGACGACGTGCCCTTCGACATCGACTACCGCGCGCGCCGCAGCGACGGCCGCGAGATCTGGCTCAACTCCCGCGGGCGCATCGGCCGCGGCTATCCGGACGGCAATCCCGAGCTGATGATGGGCACGATCCAGGACGTCAGTCAGCGCAAGCAGGCCGAGGATCTGATTCGCGCGTCACTGGCGGAGAAGGACGTCCTGCTTCGCGAGATTCATCACCGTGTGAAGAACAACCTCGCGGTGATCTCCAGCCTGTTCTATCTCCAGTCCGTGACCGCCGAACGTGACGACGTCGTCAAGATCTTCGACGACAGCCGCGACCGCATCCAGTCGATGGCGCTGGTGCACGAGCAGTTGTACCGGTCGGATCGTCTGGCTGCCGTGGACTTCGCCGAGTACACGACGACGCTGGCCGAGCAGCTGCTCCGCAGCCATCATCGGCCCGGTCGGTCGATCTCGTTGAAGACGTCGCTCAATCCGATCTCGATGAGCGTCGATGTCGCCATTCCCTGCGGACTCGTGTTGAACGAGCTGCTGACGAACTGTCTGAAGCACGCGTTCGACGGATCGCCAGCAGGAGAGATCGAGATCGCGCTGACGCGGCTGTCCGACACGGCCTGCGAGCTGCGTGTGAGCGACGACGGTGTGGGAGCAGGGGGCGCCGACCTGAGCGGCGCAAAGTCTCTGGGGGTGCGCTTGATGCGATCGCTGGCCCGGCAACTCAATGGCCATCTCGTCTTCGAAACCCGCCCGCAGGGCACCTCTGCGCGGCTGACGTTCTCGCTATGAAGCCTTCACATTCCGCCGCCTTGGCGCCTGCACGCCGTCCGCGGCTGCTCATCGCCGAAGACGAAAGCCTGATCGCCGAAGAGCTCGAAGTCCGCATGGGGCGCATGGGCCTCGAGGTCGTGGGGATCGTCAGCTCCGCCGAGGAAGCGATCGACGTGGCGGCTCGTGAGTTGCCGGACCTGGTGTTGATGGACGTCCGGCTCAAAGGCGCGATGGATGGCATCGAGGCAGCGAGCATCATTCGCAAGTTGAGCGTGCCGGTCGTGTTCCTGACCGCGCATTCGGACGAGGCGACGATCGGGCGCGCGAAGCTGGCGGATCCATTCGGCTACGTGCTGAAGCCGTTCAACGAGCGCGATCTCCGCGTGGCGATCGAGATGGCGCTGCACAAGCACAAGGTCGAAGCCGCGCTCAGAGAGGCTGAAGAGAAGCTTCGGCAGGCGCAGCGGATGGAATCGGTCGGGCGGCTTGCGGGCGGGGTGGCGCAAGAGATCAACAACATGATGACCATCGTCATCGGGTATGCCGATGTGCTGCTGCGCGCCCGCGTGCTCGACGAGGAACAGCAGGGGATGCTGGAGGAGATCAGGTGTGCCGGGAACCACAGCGCGGCGATGGTCCGCCAGCTGCTGGCCTTTGCGCAGCGGCAGATCCTCCAGCCCGTCCCGGTCGATCTCAACCGGCTCGCGCTCGGGATGCGGCCGCAGATCGCCGCGCTGATCGGATCGGACATCGACCTGAAGTACGCGCTCGATCCGGAGCTCGGCTCCGTAGCCGTCGACGAGAGCCAGTTCGAAGCGGTCGTCTTGAACCTGTGTCAGAACGCCCGCGATGCGATGCCCGATGGCGGCGTCCTGACGATCACGTCGAGCAACCTCATGGTCGAGGAACACGACAGTCTCGCCGAACAGGGTGTCGCGTCGGGCGCCCATGTCCGGCTGTCCGTCAGCGATACGGGCCATGGCATGGACCCCGAGACCAGAGCACGCGTCTTCGAGCCGTTCTTCACCAGCCCGAATACCTGGGAAGGCCCGGGGCTGAGACTCGCCATGGCCTACGGCATCGTCAAGCAGTCGGGCGGGCAGCTGAACGTCGAGAGCGAGGTCGGGCTGGGCAGCACGTTCACGATCACCCTGCCTCAGTTGCGGACGTGAAGACTCCTTACTTTGAGCGTAAGCAATTACGCCGAGAGTAAGCGATACCGGGCAGAAACCGCGAGATTTCTCCACTTCATCCCTCTCCGCGAAAGGAACGCCATTTGCCAGGCGTCGGGCACGCCGTTACGCTCGACGTCCATTCAGAAAGAGGTCTCGCCATGGCCCGCTATCGTTCCTGGTCCTGGTCCGCTCTCGTTGTCTCCGCGCTTGGGTTCGCTGTCCTCACCACCGTTTCGCCGCTGACGCCGCACGCGCAGACCTTGCCCGGCCCGTACAGCGTGCTCGATCTCGGCACGCTGGGCGGCCTCAGCACGCAGCCGAGCGACATGAACAACGAAGGCCAGATCGTCGGTTATTCGACATCGGGCGCGAGCTCGGCGCGCGGGTTCGTCTGGGAAGACGGCACCATGACCGCGCTCCCACCGTTGAGCGGCGGCTATGCGAGCTTTGCCGCTGCCATCAATGGGCTCGGTAACGTCGTCGGCTACTCGACTCTTCAGAACGGAGCCGCCCGTGCGGTGTTATGGCGCGGTGGCGTCCCCATCGCGCTGACGCCCGACCTGGCCGAGAGCTCGACCGCGGCGGGCATCAACGATCTCGACCAGGTCGTTGGCGCCATCAATCAAAACCAGGGCTATCTGTGGGACAACGGATCGCGCGTGCTGCTCGGCACGCTTGGCGGCCCAGGCTCGAATCCCGCGGACATCAACAACGCCGGGCAGATCGTCGGATCGTCCAACAGCGGGACCGTCACGGCGCTCGGGCCGATGCCGCATGCGTTTCTGTGGCAGAACGGCGTGATGACGGACCTCGGCCTGCTGCCTGGAGACGAAGACAGCGGCGCCGCCGCGATCAATGGCAATGGCGTGATCGTCGGATCGTCGGGCCGCACCGATCCCGAGACCTACGAGACCAACTACAAGGCGTTCATCTACGCGAACGGCGTCATGACCGCCATTCCCGTGCCGAGCGTCGATGCCTATGCGGGCGATATCAACGATGCCGGCGCCGTGGTCGGCACCATGCAGGCATCCGGCGGGTACTCGCGGTGGCACGCGTGGATCGCCGTCAACGGCGTGGTGACCAACCTCAACTCGCGGATTGC